>JAABUJ010003197.1_pt1 | contig 18740 bp, 25 predicted proteins | sample 5559131 | NCBI WGS metagenome assembly JAABUJ01 (sample SAMN10711875, study PRJNA513366) | rock metagenome | isolation source: Antarctica rocks | place: Antarctica: Victoria Land, Mt New Zealand nord | collected 2016-01-07 | reverse complement strand
GGGGTGTGGGGTGTGGGGTGCGGGGTGAAGGGTCAGTGTGTTTTCAAGTCTCTACTTCAAGTGTAAAGTTTCTATCAACAGGTAATCGCTTGATCAAGAATAAATGGTGCGTCCTCTGGATGTGTGACTTTTGCAGTGGTTCAAGTGAGGTAGGGCTCGCTACCATAGGTCTCAGGAAGGTGTGTGATTACTAAGCAAAAAGGCGCCTCCAAAATTGAGTGAATCCATAAAGACCGGCGAGAATGTAGATGCAGCAATTTTCACATGTAATTGAGAGGGCATCAGAAGAGTGAAATTACCTGAAGAATGACTGTATAACACAGAGAACAGATACAATTACCATCATTGTTATTCCCAGTGGTTCTTGTGCTGGTGAGTGCGAAGTGAGGTGGAGGTATGGTCTATCAAAATTGGCAGGTGTCTCATCTTCGAGCCATCCAAAGTGGGATGTTTGGAGATTGAGGGCTTGATCTCACATTGTTAACTCAAGCTGCTCTAAGAGACAAAGATGATGGCCTGAAGTTGCCTACCTCATCAAGCCCTCATTTCTTCTGTCTAAGGTACTTTGATCTTACGTCTGAAGCCTGCTCTCTTTCTTCCAACCATGTTTTCTACCTATCAAAATGTTGCAATTCCTCTCCGCGTAAAGGGGTAATTATACGCGCCACCGAGAAACAGCAACTCAAGCTAAGATACAGAGACTCTACAACGTTCCACTTGGGCTTGACGTTGTACTCTGCGCTTTCAAAGTTTACTTCATGGTTCTATGACGGCCAAGTTGTCCTATGTGAACGCGTCTCATAAGCTTTCATAGTTGTTATCGTCCAAGATCATGGTGTTATCTCCACCGACGTTCGAACTAGCGGAAGCACCAGATCTACAGTGGTAAGTTTCCGGCGCTCTTCTCGTACATCGTCATCCAAGTGTTCATCTCATCGCCAGTCCATCGAGGGCAGTCATAGAAATCCTAGATTTTGTCGAGGCTGGTAAGTGACTGCAAGCTATCGTAAGTCCGCTGGTCACTACTAATGCAGGCTTCAAGTCACCAATAGGCCTTTCGAGAATCTTGTCATTCAGGATATCGAGACTCCCGAGACAGCCTTCCCTTTCCGGGCTCTCCTTGAGTGGGTCGAAGCTTCTTGTGAATGTCAACTTCAAAGGCTGGTGATCGTGGACAGCGAGGAGCTTCGAACCTACAAAACCAAGCTTTTACAAGGTGTACAAGAAAGCTACATCAGACACTGTGACGAATTCGTTCGAGAGAAAAGTTCTCCCCATTTGCACTATCGCATCGCTCAACTTCAAGCGGAGCTTAGCAGAGTGTATGGAAGCCTAAAGGAACAGCAAACCGAACTCGCCTCCTTACGATCTGCTCATGGAAAACAGAACCTCGGGGCTTGCGACAAACCGAACGATTTAGACACTGAGAGCGATTCTGATCTAAGATACATTCCTAAACGTCGGAGGCTATCTCGTCGGTCAGCCCATTTTGGTATAGACGGTGTAGACGAACACACCATGGATGGCCCTGGGCGAGAAAAGAACACCACCTCTAGCTGGTTGGATGATGTTTCTTTTAGCTCACAAAGTCGCTCTCAACAAAGGCTATCTGCGCCATACTTGTCTCGAGACCAGCATTCGGCTCGCAGCTCCCATCGCTCAGGCAGAAAGTTCCATCGCGGTGCAATCGACACTAGGTCAACCCGTGGCTCTACCTTGACCGAGTTTGGACATCACCATCGAGCGGCGTATGGTAGCTCCAATCACTCAGGACTTGACGGGATTTTGATGCCACCACCAAGCCAACCACGCTTACACGCGCCTGGACTAGCCAAAAGAAAGGCAAAGGTTGACGAGTATGATCCGCTCGGCCGACTCATACCGAAGGATTTCTACCCACTACGCAAGGAGAAGGAGGATGCTGCAGTGACTGGCACTTGGACAACCATTGACCCGGACGATAATCTGAGAAGCTGGGATACTCTCAAGAAGCAAGAATGGAGCCAGAGCGACTCACATGGCAGCCCATCGATGAGCCAAACGAGTACTGTTGAATCACATAAGGAGCTACAGGATAGACGCAATAGCTCTTCAGTGGCAGCCTCAAACGAAGATACGACAAATCTTGGTTGGGCCACGTCGCACTACGATCCAGAGAAGTTGGTGGATTCACGATTCGAAGACCCGGAGCTTGACGTGGATCCAGAAGTCCGTGTGAGTAACAGGACACTATCCTCAATCTTCGGACCATCACTAACCTTGTATTCCCTTAGTTGAGTTTCAGAGACGTCACCGACCTCCTCAAACCGAGCACGGGTCCTCGATCGGCGTTCGAGCAGAGAAACCAGGATGTTTTGTCTCGTAACACAGCGGCGGCAGTCAAGGTCATCATTGGCGGTCAAGTTGCGAAGACCTTACATCGAAAGGCAGATAACCGCGGAGAGTTTAGAGATAGACATGGGAAGTATATCGACGGCAAAGATAGGGGAAAGATGAAAAAGCACCTTGAAGAGGATAGGAGTCGCCTCATCCAGGAAAGGGATGAACAGCTGGTCCGGGCCACTCAGGAAAAGAGAGCCTGGGACGCACTGGACCCTAGCGAGAAAGAGAGGAGGCTCGCTAAGAAGGCTAGACATAGCTTCTTGGTGGGAATGCTGGGCGCCGGCATGGGTGGGACTGATATGTATGAAAGCGAGGAGATTCCTGTACGACGGCACTGTTCCTTATATATTCCGAGTGATGCTAGCTAATTGAGCTTTGATGTGATAGGAGATATACACTCGCAAAGTCAAATTTGGAGAAACACCAGCTTGGAGTGCCAGCAGTACTACAACCTCGACCTGGAGCCCGAACGCGCATGACGACTTCACTCAACCTATTCAGGAAGATGACATTCTCTTCTCAAGGTCGCCAAGTAGGCAAAGCGTCCAGCCTCAACCATCGTACAGAACTTTCTCGACAACTCGACCGGCAACAGAGCGTGCGTCAAGCTATACGGCTAGAAAAATGACTGGTGGAGCAGTTTCCACCTCGGCAACGTCAAGCACGAAAGAAACCACCTACTCCGCACTGGACAACGGCCCGGATCTTGCCCCATTGCAAGATATCACGGTCGACCTTGTGAAACATTCCGATGACGCTGCTGCGGCAAAGTTCGACTTGACCACAGAAGCTTCCAGTAAGCGTGGGCGTGTTGTTTCAGTCATACTCCATGAACCCGTCTTCTACAGCACTTCAGCCGTGGTCGAGAGGGTATTCGGTGGTACAATCCAAGAGTTCCAGTTCTTCCCCGAAGAGCGCCAAGCTCTTGTCGTCTTCGTCCACCCGGACGAAGCAGCGACATTCGTCAAGCACGTGCAATCGGTCAAGGAAACAAAGTCTCCCGACTACCGCCAATTACAAGTAGACGCCGAATGGTACCACGGAACAGAGTCGACCGCCATTTACCCAACGCAGAAAATGATCCTCGCGGCCGTCATCGCGGGCGAGGCGAGTAGGTCCTTGCTCTTGAGAGGCTTGGCTCCTGAACTCGGCCTCGATGATCTCTCCCGTCAGATGAAGGTCCGTCTCTCTAAGATCCTCGTCAAAGTGACGTTGGTGAAGCATCGCAACGCTTTCACACGGAAGCGGGAAGGGAACTCGGCGGTGTTGGAGTTTGCGTCCATTAAAGACGCTGTTGACGTGTTGGGGCTTTTCGAGTCTGAGAAGGTCGCGGACTTCACGCGTGTGACGGCGGAGGTGTTGACGGATTCGTGTTGTAAGGGACCGTCGATTACTAGGGACTATTGTCGCTGTATCTATTGCTACAGATCGAGAGTTTCTGTATAGTCGCTCCGACGGAGCCAGATGTACGAGCAGCAGCTAGGGTAATGAGGTGTGGTGTTTTGTTTTGCTGAAAGTGCTATAGCACATGTGATGTACACCATCAGAGGACTAGGGCTTGATACCAATGACGAAGGGTTCGCACCATGTCTAAGTGCTTTTGAAAGGGAGAATGAGAGATTCCGTCACCTCGGGTCGAAACTGAAGGTGACTTTTCTGTATACAGAGAGGGAGAGGGAGAGAGTGATAGGGAGAGGGAGAGAGTAATCACCAAGCTACTTCAGATCTCTCCCCGCTTTCCCACAAACTGTCCTGGTATACCGATATGAAGTGGCTACTCCATAGAGATGGTGTTCTCCGATCTTGCTCTTCTGTTCTGTCTGCACTGGACTGGCATATGCAGTTTTCACCTTGCGGGCTCACCCTCCCGGAGGTGATACCAGAATATGGCGGCTCGAATCTAGCGTGCCACGCGAGTGCTGCCTGCTGACTTATTCGGAGGACTCATAGTCAGCCGTGGATGTGCATATACATGGTTCAGATTCGATGGAAGAGTATGAGCCACAAGTCGTGGGTCAGCGTCTATGATACATGCTCTAAGAATTGATATCATTCCCGGCTCATGATCGACTTCTCTCAGTGGTTGGACCTCTCTTCATAAGTCAATCGATTATTCCCCACGTCGTGTAGATCTCACTAGAGCCCCATGTATGGTACAGAATTTACTGGGCGCATCTTGCACAGCCGCCGCTTTTGCTCCTGAGTCGGCCAATCGATTCCAATCTCTAGGGATCCGCCAAAACAGTACACGCAGCTGAAGAGTCTGTATTCTTTCCAACAGCAGCTCCCACAAATCCCGATTCTTGACCGGAGTGTTTTTCTTCGTCATCCATCCTTTGCGCCGCCAACCCCGCACCCACGCCGTGGCGCCCAAAGCCACATACTCAGAGTCGGTGGCAATGACCAACTCGGTCCAGCCCTCGCCACGCCAGTGTCGATATTGTAATGCGGCGATCACGGCGCGGAGTTCGGCGCGATTGCTCGTCGGTGGGTAGATGACGCCAGACGGGCCTTTTCTTTCGAGGGGAAACGAAACGGTGCCAGTGAGTGGGGAAGGACCGTAGACGAACGCGCAGCCGGCGGTGGCAGAGGGTTTGCCGTTGTTGGGACAGGCGCCGTCGGTGTAGATAAGGATTTGGTCTCGGTTTGAGTGCCGAACGAAGCGGGGGCCTGGGACGAAGTCGCGGTGGCCTGGGGCGAAGAGGGTTTGTGGCATGTCGGTGTCTTTGGGAGGGCTAAAGCGCGTGATGTAGTCGAGAGGATTTGCATTTTCGGACACGATATACCGTTCTGACAAGGAAGTGACGAAAGTTATTGAGGAGTCGCTGGAATTTTCGTCTTGATCTTCTTCTTCATCGTCTGAGTCGAGGTCCTCGTCCACATCAGAATCTTCTTGCATGAAGGTGTAGTCGACACAGCACCTCGTACAGAAGACCAGAAGATGGGCTCCGCAGCCTAGACTGCCGTCTGCGAACGTTACGGGTCTGTCAGGTCGCCAAGTGGACATTGTGAACGAGTCCTGTGACGATTGGTGACCTGCGAGGCGTAAGATGTGTAGTCAGGAGGAGAAGAAGAGGACTTGTATGATTATTGAAGGGTGCATCAAAGGTCTTAGATCCAAACTAAAGTCTACCGTAGGCGGGCGGGGCTACGGAAACCCAATATGCCCCGTGGAGGACCAAGATGTTACAACTCAGTGTCTTTCTGTGCACTCTGTCTTTGGATAATGCATCTCCATTATTTATCGATCCCACTGGACAGCTGTAAGGTAAGCTACAAAGTAGATGGCGTTTTACTTGTACCCGCCGGCATTGTTACGGTTGTTCGTACCACGAATTTTTATAAGGGGAAAAGGCACGTCGTTTTAATTGGCTTACGTAGGTACTTTGTATGGGCTCCTTTCACCGCACTAGAGCGCGGACAGGCTAGTATGTTACCATTACCTGGTCCGTGCTTCAATGTTGAGTTAGTCAAGGTGAATCACACACGCTGACGGACGAGTTGCTGCAGCACTTGTGCCCTTTACAAAGCCATCGATATTGCTCTTTATACTCTTCATAGAAAGACCTCAGGCATATACCAACTCTAAATTCCTCGACACTCCCCCATCACCCTGCACTTAGCCAAAACTATCGGATGCCTTGACCCTCTTATGTCTGACACCTCAAACTCGATATTCGATGCCAGCACTCAAACCCGGAAACAAGCCTACCACACTACTCTTGCCACAAACCTCGGCAGGTGACGTGGCCTCTGAGACCTCCAGCAACATTTTGACGCCAGACCTCACCCCTTCGGAAACACCCAAGTCTCACAGTGGTCCCACTACTGAGAAGCTTGATCTCAAACGCTTTTCAAACTCCGCAGAGATGGACAAAGATATAGGTGAAGGCCAGGCCCCGAATAAGGAGGAGGTGCAACCCTCACCGGCCGAAGGGAGCTCATCGACAAAGGTTGAGGTCAGAACCCAGGACCCCGGCGAAGTTGGAATCAAGAAAGCTATTTGCAAGAAACATTCGAAGCCGAGAAGATCAACGCGGAAACGGAGGAAGTTCAAAAAGGAGTCCTCTTCCAGCAGCGATTCTTCGTCAGATGATAGCTCAGACAGCAGCGAGGATGAGTCCGAGGAGGAGGAGACGTCTTCATCGGAGGAAACCGAGGACGAGGCGGCAAAGAAGAAGCGGAGGAGCAAGGCTCGACGGAAAGCCAGCAAGTTGAAGGAGAAGAAGAGTAGTCGGTCCAAGAAGCACAAGGAATCAAGCACGGAAAGTTCGGAAGAAGAGTCTTCTGACGATGAGAGTTCCAGCGAAGACGAGAAATCTAAGAAGGCACGGAAGGATAAGAAACGGAAAGCCAAGAAAGCCAAGAAAGTGTTGGAAATTGATTCCACAAAGGTTGTGGATGAGGTTGACCCTCTGGCTCGTACACGAGCTCAGCTGAATGCACTAGCCCTTGGCGGTATGGGAGGGGCACGGAGAGGCAGAGGTGGCAGAAACTTAGTGGTTGAACATCGTAACGCGGCCCTGCAGAAGGTGCTGGCGGGAAAGCTGTCCGCGAAGTCCAAGGGCGGCAAGAAGAAGAAGTATGTGCGGCGGGAGATTTGCTGAGATTTGACGCTTACACTACGTATATAGGGCATCCAAAGTCGCCTTCATGCGGGTTGATCAGCTCTGGGACAGCTCAATCCATAACTACAAACTCACCGAGACAGCTGACGACCCTACTGCTGACGAGTACGATGCTTATATCTTTACCGTTCGAAGAAAGTTTGACTGGGAGAATAAGTATACCGGTCAGTCGCGAGCTCTTCTCGACTGTATGACTATCGCTTACCAGTTCTTGACTGTAGACACGGTTGTCGATATTAAGAGTAAGCCGCTAAAGGATGCCCTCAGTCATGTCATGAAAGGGGTGAAGGGTGTCAGCTTGGTTGAGGCAACTCCGGTTGTGGATCCCAACATGCTCTTCTTGTATCTGGAAGAACTCCGAGCGTACAGAAAGGAACTCAAAACCCTAAGCAAGACCGAAAACAAATCGAAGGCAAGGAAGGCCGCAGCTGTGAAGGCTGCTCACGTCAAAGGTAGAACTGCTGTACGACACCCACCAATATGTTAGAGTACTGACTAAGTGGACGACCTAGTTCTCGTGAAATATCTCGACAAGGATTACTCTGAAACGAAGAAGACTTTATATCCTTTACTCGACAACCGTACTATAACATTTGATCTCATGTGGGCGTTGTTCAAACCAAACACGATAGTATATACCACTACCTACAACAATCATGAGGAGCCCAGGGCTTTCAAAATGGAGTACGCCACTAAGGAAAGCTCGTTCATGAGGGGGCAATGGTACACTATCGAGGGTAATGTACCGCTTTGGATTGGTGGACAAGTTCTGCTAATGATGATCTAGGACGCTATCTCGAGTACGATGGCAAAGCCTTCGGCATGGGGACTATGGAAGTTGAGGTCGAAGCGTTCAAGGGCCCACGTAAAATAACAAGCCTTTCTTGCTATCCACTCAAGTACCACAAGGATCCTAACGGTCTCACCGAGAAGCTCACCGAGAGAGGTATGAAATTTGTGGCTTTGAAAGGCATGAACTACCGCTTTCACCAGGGGATGGGGTTTTACAAAAAGAAGCGTAGCGTCATCAAGGTCAACATTAACGGACGTATTATGGTCGATCCCGCCCTCCACCGCCGCATTAACCCCAACTATTCAATAAGCACAGTCAAGCCGAAAGATCCTGATGTGGTAAGTGACGGCGGTGAAGGCAGTGATGATAGCTGTTGCTGTAAGGATGATAGTTCGGACGAAGGAGGACAAAAGCCAGATCTTGAGCTTGAAGTGGAAGCGCGGCCTACAACCAAGCTCAAGTTGGTGAGAGATAAGAGCGGAAAAATCCAAGTGGCCAGAGTCGAGTTGGATGACGACGGCAAGGAGATCCACAAGGAAAACATTGATCATCTCTCCGGAGCCGAAGAAGCACCGACGGAGCGGGAGTTTACGAAGGAGGAACTATTGATCACAAGCCCGGTCGTTCTGGGATTTGCGTTTAGTGAGAAGCTCTGGCTCGAATTTGCAGTGTCTGGGATAAGGGACATTGACTGGAATGAGGGCGCCTTCGACTCCCTTGTACTGCCCGAGAGCCAAAAGTCCATCGTCAAGGCATTGGTCGAGTCGCACACATTCCATCCGGCTCAGAACATCGACGATGTAATCCAAGGGAAAGGACGAGGTCTCGTCGCAGTCCTTCACGGCCCTCCCGGAACAGGCAAAACACTCACCGCCGAGGGCATCGCGGAGCTCCTCCGTTGCCCGCTCTACATGGTCAGCGCCGGCGAACTCGGCACGAACCCTCGCGAACTGGAAGCGGAACTCAACAAGATCCTCGACATTGCGCACTCCTGGGGCGCCGTCCTCCTGCTCGACGAGGCGGACGTGTTTTTGGAGAAGAGGACGATCCAAGATATCCATCGCAACGCGCTCGTCAGTATCTTCCTCAGATTACTCGAGTACTTCCAGGGAATCTTGTTCCTCACCACCAACCGCGTCGAAACCTTTGACGACGCCTTCCAATCTCGCATCCATGTCGCCTTGCGCTACGGCGAATTGACCACCAAGGCGAAGAAGAGCGTCTGGATGATGTTCCTGGGCAAGGTAAGGGAAAAGGACGGCGTCGAGACGGATGACTTTGTTGATGGCGACTACGATACCTTGTCGAAGCACAACCTTAACGGCAGACAGGTACGGATCTTCCCCCAACCCTGTCTACTCCACTTACTTGTCCACTAATGGAGATTGAATGACAACAGATCAAGAACGCCGTGCGCACTGCTCAAGCCCTGGCCGTCAACGAGAAGATACCTCTGAACATGGCGCATCTCAAGGTTCGTTTGCTCCACTAGCCCCCATACATGCTTGCTTGCTAGGAGAGACTCGCTGACTCCTCGTGCAGAAAGTCCTCGACGTCGGCGAGGCCTTTTCGAACGATCTGCGCGGTGGGACGGGGTATATGGATGCTATGCGGAGTTATACATGATCTGGCTTCTCCAGGCTTTTCGTTCTCAGCTGTTGCGTTGTCTTCCTGCTTCTTGCCGCGAACGGTGCTGGTCAGGAGCCGGTTGCGGGTTAACCATTGCGTAATGACAGTCACGATGGATGCGTTTTGTTAGCTAGCAAGTCGGTTCGAGCGCTGGCATACCTGGTTAGCGAACGTCGAGGGTTGAGACGACGGACTCTTACTGCTGTGATGGGCGTCGATTTGCTTCCTTCGAAGGGAGTAGATATAGCGTCTCAGGTAATCATGCTTACTTAGATCACGTCTACCGTCCAAGTGGGGTTTCCGAGGTTCATGCCATTGACGGTCGACTTTGACGATGCCCCTCGTACCTATGCGTTCGCTCGACTTCCTAGGATTCTGATCGGTGTTTACGAGTCATGTGCTCACTGTAGTTCTGAGTCAAGCGGTACGAGTACGGATAGGTTTTCTTACCGCATGGTTGGTAATTATGTGGGGATGCTGTGTCCTGTGAGTGACGAGATCGAGAGAGCTGCTTGTATGTCCTAGAATCTTTTAAAAAGGTGCGGATCGTGTCAGACACGGGTGATGAACACCAACGAGATGCGTCCGTTAGGGTCCGGTCCGGCGGGCGGTGGGAGGTCGATCGTGGCTGCGACGTGGGGACCAATAAGAGGGTAGACGAGTAGGTCATCAAGCCCGACCGTCTGATCACAGCCACAATCAAGCTCCCCATCAACCGAGCGAATCAAGGCTTTCATTCACTTGACGCGTTAGTCCATCAAAAAATCCGTTTAATTCCATAATCCCCACTACGCCGCATCACCTCCTCTCCACCCCAGCCCACCAAAACAAGCACTCCCCACCCTCGACCCAGCCCCATCCTCCACGCAAGAATTCACCACGACTCCTCCGTCCCATCCTCCGGCCTCCTTCGATGGTAGCTCCCATACTCCCCCGCGCCATCGTCGCCACCACCATACCAGCCCCCACCCCCCTCCAAATCCCAGCCCGTACGCCACCGATCCCGCGGGCTCCGACCCGGCACTCGATTGATGCCGCCGCCGCGGCCCTCGAAGGGGCTGGTTGCCGGCGAGTCGCGGTCGTGGGTGTGACCCCGGCGGGGTTGGTGGTGATGGTCATGTCTGCGTGTGGGGCGAGCGTGCGGCAAGCGCGAGAGCGAGGAGAAGGTTGGGAGGCTGGCTAGGGGGTCGTCGTCGTCGTCGTCGGAGTCGGAGTCGGAGTCGGTGCCGGAGAAGAAGAGGCTGTTGTCGTCGGAACTTGGGTCGTGGGTTGAGTCGCCGTACCAGGGCTCTCTGCTGTCGTGGGGGGATCGTCGGTGCGTGATGAGGTCTCTGCGGCTGGGGTGGTGGTGGTGGTGGTTATTGTGGGGCAGCAGGCGTCTAGGCGGGTGTGCGGGTCTGTGCATGATTTCACTTCTTGGGTATCGGTTGTGGCGGCGGTGGTGCGGATGGTGTGGATGGTGTGGATGGTGTGGATGGTGCGGATGATAGCGGACGAGCTCGCCGCCGTGTCTGCGTCCCGGTGCAAAACCCGTTGGACCTGGCCATGGGGAATGGGGAGGCCAATCATGCCCGTCATCGAAGTCCGAGTCAGAGGATGAGGAGCTGTCGGAGTCGAAGCTTGGTCTCCGGTGCCGCCGCCCATGGGCATAGCGCCGACGGCGGGGACCTGGGTCAGGAAGGCCCAGGCGTCTGTGCAACGCTAGGTTCTCGCCACTTCGGAGTCCTAGTGATCGGCTGAGTCCGAAGAGAGGGGGATGGTGCTGACCGACCATGGCCGGAAGACAGACGATGTCTTGGTGCCTATGGCTGTGGCTGTGGCTGTGGCTGTGGTTGTGGTTGTGGTTGTGGCCGTGGCCGTGTCCATGTCCGTGATGTGGAAAGGGCGGGCCGGCGTGCTGTAGGTATGCTCCGTGATGAGTATGGTCCATTTCGAAGCCAATTCTTCTGGCTTGCCGGTTATGGCGCTGTTTGGTTGCTATTCTGTAGTGTTCGTGGAGGCCGAGGACTTTCGAGAGAGTCTCTCCTCCCCACATGCCAGGGCTATGAAGGGCTTGCAGTGGTACGCTTGTTAGGTCTGTTCTTGGGACATGAGCCAGTGGTGTAATGTCCTAGCAGTAAGAGCAACTGTTGGAAACTGCGTCGATGACACAGAATGGAAAATGGGGGTGGCGCTTGCTATAGTAGTAGAAAGCAGAGAGAAAAGTTCATGCCAAACAAGAGGGTCTTATACTGAGTTTGCTATGGCCAAATGGCACAAACGCAGAGGTTTGGGTAGAGCAAACATTTCGTAGCAAAGCGCTGCGATGATACGTGAATATCTAATCCCATGATCAGAAGTTTGCAGCCTCAATGATAGCGTGTCCCGTCCCTGTTGTGGAGAAACATTCGTAAAGTGTTATAGAACGCTCTTCTTTGCGTCATGCATCTTGCAAGACGTTGACAGCTTGAGACAGATAGCAAAGTCCAGATACTTATGAAAGAGAGGGACAAGTAGCCGGTAGAAGACTCGGCCACACTTGATCTCCTCATCCGTGAACTCTGCTTGATAATTGCAAGTCGTGCTGCACACTCTTAGAGATGAACGATGCAGTCTCCAGAGAAGCCAAAGGTGCGGTGTTGCTCTGCTGTTACCCGATGATGATGCATATCACCGCCCCGGATGCATTGGAGAGCCGCTAGAACATTGCAATTCGAAGAAGAACCTTAGGTAGGGTTCCAGAGGTCACAAAGAGGCAATAGGGAGGCAAGAGAACAGCCGTAATGAGCGGAGCATGCAGAAAGCATATCAAAAGAGAGTATGTGCTTTGCGAAGGTGGTACGATTGACTCAACACATCAACTCCATAGATCCCCATAGATCCCTATAGGTTCCCGTTCGAAAATACAATGACATGAATGAGGAGTGACAATGTTAATTGGATATCTGGTGATACTCAAGCACCGTGTAAGTCAGTCCAGTCGCGTCGCGGTCGGTTACTGTAGTCCGAGGTCGTAAAGTAAGAAAAAGGAAAGAAAAGCTCTGATCGCGTGTGCAATCTGTAAAATACGCGGAAGCTGCACATTTGAGACTGACTAACCTAAAGCACCGCGACCCTTTTCTAACTGGAGGATCGGTACCTAGATCTTTTTATCTCGACCACCAGTCAAACAAAAGTCAACAGCCTTAATCACGAAGTATCGCCTCGAAAGTCGAACCAGCAGCTGCGCTACCCTACGAGTCACATAACCGCAACGATTCTTCCATTCAGTTTGCCATCTCCATCTCCGTCCATAGCAGGCCCGCAGACGAGTAAGGTACAAATACCTAATACAATCACGCGAATCGCCGCCACCTCGCAGGTCCCTCTACCTAGCAATTCCTCAGGGACCAGCCTCCATTGGAAGCCACCCCACAATCGCAACAATGCCAGCACCGTTCACGTCAACCTTCGCCTCGGCCGCCGCGGGCAATGGTAGCCAAGAGTCTATCTCCGACGGGAGGACCCCAACGCGGGGTGACGGTAGTGGGGACTGGTAAGTCGATCCTGGCCCCTTAACACCCCATGCTTGGTGTAACCCGTCAACCGTGGCTCCGTTTCATTGCAGGCGCTTCATTGCAGGGCAACATCGTCCCGGAGGTCGTGCATCGTATGCCAAACTTGCTGGACGCTGACGGTGAAGCTTTTCAGGTCGCGAACACGCTCGAATGGAGCGACGCAAACATTCCGGCGTCCATCACTCGCGGCTGGGTCGTCGCATCATCAAAGAGAGAACAGCGTGAATCATGGCGGTAATTCGAGTTCCAATCCTGGGGTTTATGTAGCGCCGCATCTTAGTTCCAACTATCAATCCAGTCTCCGGAATGGCACTTTCAGTGACACTCGGTATTCGAAAGATCAATTGCTGGACATGTTCAGGCGTCAGGGAGAGTCTGGTGCGTTGGGAAAGAAAATCTCCAGCTTGATGGTGGGTGGATGGGATCCCGGCATGTCGAACGAGAGTGGTACTTGGAATAGGAGAGACGATCTTAAAGAAGGAGCTCCTGGCCCTGAGATATGCTGGGACGCCGAGGGCACGGTGCAGCCCTTGGGATTAGTCGACATGAGCGACGAGGAAAAGGAGGTGTGTTACTGGTCAATGGACTTTTCTGATGCATTGCTGACCTCGCATCTAGTTGTTTTCTACATCTGTCAACTCACCCCTTAAACCGCCTCCGCAAAATACTTCCAAGGAGAATACACCGGTCAATGGGATAGCGGGTCGGAAATCGTCAATATCCACGCCGCATAATATTTCAACCGCTTTCGGGGTTTCGTCGCCTACGTCATCACGACCGGGCAACCGACGCCGTGAAACGAGTGATTCCATCCAGTCCGGCAATCCCTTAGCATCACCTACGAGCGCCGGGGGAAGCCGTTTCTTTCGGGACGATTTTAACACCACGGAACCACCACCATCATTATTGAGAAGGCGAACCGACTTCCTCGAGAGCAACCAAGAGGCCCACCATGAAGAGAAGGGTAGTGACAAAGGCGCAGCCGGCAAGTCTGTGGACACCTCGTCTGCGTTCGGGGCGTTCAAACGTAGCACTACAGCTCCTTTCAGTCCCGGCGCGAACGCGCCTTCTTCACCATGGTCAACAGCTCCGCATAGTGCCGGCTTTCCTCCAATGGGCGCTTTTGGGAACTTCTCTCTTGGCGGATCCTTGGGGCAATCTTCCACTCCGGGAGAACGAAGAACTGTATCAAATGTACGTGGGGAAAGCCGGTTCAAGGGTTTAATGGGCTCAGATGATATAATTCGGCGCCCCAAAGAGAAGTCGTCATTCGCCAGTCTTGAGAAACTTTCCGAACGTGAAAGTGAGAGCTCTCCACAAAAGTCAGCGGCGACTCGTTCAGTCCGTCCTCTGAGTACCGAATCGAATCCCTTTGAGCACGGAGAGCAACGAACGGGCAGTGCTGCGCTTACAGGGGAGCAAGATCAGAGCTTGCATCATCACTATGCGCCTAGCCTTGCCACGCCAAATCGTTCAGTTTCTCGAGATGAACTTGGGTTCTCAGCATTCGGAATGTCATCGGACATGCCAGCGTTTCGTGATATGATGCAGCAACAACAACGGCGAGAATTTTCTCATCACGAACAAAATCAACGACATAGTACGACCGGACCCCATGAACCTATGAGTCCAACCGACACGAATCCGTACCAGAGTCCTCGAGGAGAAAAGGAAGATCCTGAAGATGTTGACACAGACGGGTCGGATGTTCAGCATACCCATCCAGGCCTAGGTCGTCAGCAAGGGGATCCACACACGGAAATGTTTGGACATCACCCCCGAGGTGTCGCAGCCGCCGTTGATGTGGCTGCGAGTGATCGAAGTCAGACGTCGAGCGCAGGACTGAGCAGAGGTTTCCCTAGTATCGGCGGATTAGGTGGGCTGGCCGGTTTGGGTGGTGCAAGTGGGTGGCCGGCACCTGCAGGTGCGGGCTCGGTCGGCACTCCAAGTAGGGAAAGACCTGGGTACTCAAGCGGTTTTGGGGACTCGATCTTTGGGCCTATGGGTGACCTGCAATCCCCTGGTCTTACGGGGCTAGGTAGCAATGCGTTCTTTGGGTCTGCAAATGTAGGTCCTGGGGCAACAACTCGCGGAAGCAAGATGGGTTCTCTGTTTCCCGCAGCCATGCAGGAACAAATGCGAGGCGTTGAACATGGGAGAGTGGAACAGGGTCCTAGCGATGCAAGCAGCTTACAGCAGTCAAACGCTGCTGCCAGAATCTCCGGCTTGAGCACTGCCCCTGGATTTGGTGTTAGTCGTGAGATGGAAAGCCCTATGCACACCTCTCGCGGAGTTTTCGAAGATCTCTTCAGCAATCTCGACAGCAATCAGCATGGAGTACGTTCCTTAGAGTCGACGTTCCCGTCTAACGACGCCGGGCTCAGCCCTTTTACGGGAAACTTGCAGGCATCTTTATCATCAGCATCGACGTTGATTGCAACACCATCTCAGGGGCCTCAGTTGCAAACCAGTGGATCATCGTTCGGTCAGAATGCTGGGGCGACCGCTGGAAGCCTTGCGTCGAATGCAATGCCGACTTCTCAGCAGCGCCAAATGGTCATGCCAGACAGGATGAGGTGGATCTATCGAGACCCACAAGGCACCACACAAGGCCCGTGGTCGGGCCTCGAGATGCATGATTGGTATAAAGCTGGGTTCTTCTCTCCCGAGCTTCAGGTCAAGAAGCTCGAGGACACCGATTACGAGCCTCTAGCGCAGCTTATACGACGTATTGGAAACTCTCGCGAACCATTCCTTGTCCCCCAGATTGGGATTCCGCATGGGTCAGCTGCCAATGGTGGTGCCACTCCATGGACTGGGCCAGGTGCCGCTCCGACAGCCAATGTGTCTGGCACACAAGCTGGTGCAGCACAGCCGCCATTTGCCAGCAGCTTCCCGAGTTTCGGAACAACTCTGACGGCCGAGCAACAGAATGCTCTTGAAAGGCGTAAGCAGGAAGAACAGTATCTGATGGCTCGCCAGAAGGAGCATTTGGCACAACAACAGGTCATGATCAAGCAGATGCAACAACTTCAAGGGGGACCACATGCACTGCATTCTCAGCAGCTTCACCACCATTCGAGTGCTCATAGTCTGCAGAGCCAGCCCAGTTTCGGCAGCGTTACTTCGCCCACAGCGTACCAGCCATCGCCGGCTCAGAATCCCATCCAACCACCCCAAGCTGTGCCAGGCTTTTTCGAGACCTCGAATCGGCAAATCAACAATGTCGGTATTGGCCCTGCTGGTCATAATACAGATCTACATGCTATGTCTTGGGGAGAAGATTTCCCGGGACTCTTTGATCGTCTCAACCTTGGACGAGGTGGTCAGCTTCCACTAGGGGATCCTTCATTCGCACCCGGTCAACTGGACAGTTCGAGCCATGCACAGCAGGTGGCCGTCATGATGCAGGAAAGGGCTCGTCTGCAGAAGGAGCAGGAACAGTATGATGCAAGCCAGGCCAGTGCGCTGCATGATCACTCAAGACCAAACGATCGTCTTCAACAATTTAATGATTTGCAGGGTCACACACTTGACATTTCAGGATCGGGACCCCTAGAAGGCGTGATCGGTAAGCCAATGCACCAACCAGGCGACTTCAGCGAGGATATCCGGAAGGCATATCAGTCAGGCGTGCCACCTGCGGTGTTTCAGGGACAAGGGCAAGCATCTACGCAGGCTGGAACTTCTGCTCTCTTGACAGCGCAAGGAGAGCCGGAAACCTTGTCTCTTGCGGAACAAGTACAGAAAGCTGCATCTGCCAAGGATGTTTCAGTGCCTCCCCCTCAATCTCCATGGGGAAAGGTAGAAGTCGGCCTCCCACGTCCTTTTCCGCCACCGCAGTCAGCATCTCCTCTTCCTGCTCCCGCTGCGCAACGTAACAGACAACATGTTGCAGATGCCCTTGCTGCTGAGTCAGGATCACGCTCCGAAACTCCGGTGGATACGCCCAGCGCATCTATCGCCCCTTGGGCTAAGGATTCGGCCGAGGGTTCCAAGGGTCCCTCACTAAAAGACATCCAGGAGGCCGAAGCTCGGAAGGCGGCACAACAGGAGGAGCTTGCAATTATAGCTCGTCGTGCTTTGGCTGAGCAGGAACGTATGCATCAGCCTGCCGCTCCATCACCAGGTTTGCCGTCTTCTTCGATTTGGGGGAGTGGCACATCACCTGTCACTCCGTCCTCTGGGGCGTCAGCCTGGGCAAAGCCTATCGCAGGGAAACCCACACCAGTACCAGTTGTAGCTAACGCCAAAAAGACTCTGGCGCAGATCCAGAAGGAAGAAGAAGCTCGGAAGCAGAGAGCAGCCGCTGCTGCTGCAGCCAACGCGGCGAATACCGCGGCAGGTACTGTTGCCGGTTTATCTACTGGTAAACGATACGCCGATCTCGCCGGGAAGGTTGCAGCAACTGGTTCGGGTGTGCAAGCACCTGCTGGGGCTTGGACCACAGTCGGCGCAAGTGGTAAGGTGAAGGCGCCGAGCGCCATCACACCCGCTGGAACGAACCCAGCGCCCAGAGCATCTAGCGGCGGCGCCGTGTCTACTATAGGTCTACCGGCGAAGGCAAAGCCTGCGACCGCGCCTGTTAGGAGCACCACGCTGGGGGGTGCGCTGGCAACACAGCTCAATGCGAACGACGAATTGCAAAGGTGGGCCAAAAGCGCTCTGACCAAAGGCCTGAATACCAACATCAATGGTGAGTGAGGTTTACTCGAACATGAACCGAAACCTATCTGACACAGCACGTAGTGGATGATTTTGTGCAGCAGCTTCTGATGCTCCCCCCTGAGACGGAGATCATATCCGACTCTGTCTATGCCAACTCGCCCACTCTCGATGGCCGTAGGTTTGCAGAAGAGTTTATCCGCCGGCGCAAGCTCGCCGACAAAGGGATTGTCGAGTCGTCGGCTAGCGGCAGCAACGGGTTCGCTCCGAGTACCAGCACCGAAAACAAGGCAGGTGGCGGATGGAGCGAGGTGGCCAAGAAAGGCCCGTCGAATGCGGCGAAGGAGGAACCTGCGTCGGCTTTCAAGGTCGTTGCTGCGAAGAAGAAGGGGAGAAGATGAGCATTTTGAAGGCTTTTTTAACAAGCTCTGTATCATTACTCGTTATGTTTATCGGCATCTTACGAGGTCAAGTTGTAGCAAGCGGACCATGCATGAACGGTAGTATAACTTTAGTCTTGATTAGAGTTGGGCTTGAAGTTGGCATGGTAGAAATGATTAGAGACCTTTATTAAATGTAGTTCACCTGCATTTTGGTGTTTCGTACAGGTGTGCCGGCATAAACTAAGCAAGCCATGACAGCTTCAATTACACTAACGTTACCACCTTTGCCCTCTAAGCCGTCGCTGATGAGCGCAAGGACTTTTGGAGCAATTTTTGGCACCATGGTAATCACGGTATTGCAGATTTGATCTTACTCGCAAGAAGGACGACTATTGTTGTAGGAATGTACTGATTCATGATTCGTCCTACATGACCCGCCCTAATCTCCATCTAACTCTACCTCTATCTCCACCCATCATCTGCCCCCTTCAGAGGACCGAACTCCCTCTATAGACGCAACGTCTCCCTCAAATGATCCCCATTCCTAACCCTCTCACACAGCCCCTTCAGTACCCTCCCCGCCCACTCGAAATCCCCCACCTCGAGATAGATCTGCCCACTAAGCCTAACCCACCACGCCCCCGCATAAAACACCACCGCCATAAACGTATCAAACTCCTCCACCATCCTCACAACCAACCAGTGCGTCACCCCCGCCACATCC
>JAABUJ010003195.1_pt1 | contig 18746 bp, 24 predicted proteins | sample 5559131 | NCBI WGS metagenome assembly JAABUJ01 (sample SAMN10711875, study PRJNA513366) | rock metagenome | isolation source: Antarctica rocks | place: Antarctica: Victoria Land, Mt New Zealand nord | collected 2016-01-07 | reverse complement strand
CGCGCAGGCGCTGTGGGGGCCCGCGCCAGGCGTTGCCGGCCACGGCCTGCGTGATGAGCCGCTCGGCAGCCGCGCCGGCGCCACGCGCGGCCCAGGCGGGCGCCAGCTCGCGCAGGCGCGCCGCGCGGCGCTCGCGCCAGCGCGCGGTGCCCTTCTCCACGTGCCTGCCGAGGCAGCCGGACCGCTTTAGCGCTGCAGCCGGAAGAGCATGCCGCCCTGCTGAGTGAAGAATAGGGTTGTCCTTAGGGTACAAGCAAGCGCTTTGCGCGCCGGCACCCGGGTCCTGCTGGCGCTGCAGCTATCAGAGCATGCCGCCCTGCTGGGGGGCTGCAGCCCCGCGCGCCGCTGCCGGAGGGGACGTGCGGGGCATTCGGCGCTGGCGGGCCGGGCCGCGCGCCTGAGCCGCTGCAGCAGCGCGTGGCTGTCCAGGCGGCACAGCTGGCACACGCCGCGCTCCAGGCGGAACAGCGCGCGCCGCAGCGCGCCGCCACTGCTGCGCAGGCACCAGGCGCCCTCGCACTCGGGGCCGCAGAACAGCGCGCCCGCGCCGTCCAGCACGGCCTGCGCGGGGCGAATGAGGCGGGACCCAGGGTCAGGCCGGGCGCGCGCCGGGCCCCAAGGCGGGCCGGGTCAGCGCGCACATGCTGTTGGCTTGCTCGCAAAGCTGGTCATGCATGGGTGGGGTTGGTCCCAGAATTGTACATCGTAGGTATGTGGGGCGTCAGGCACCCCAGGGCGCGCCGTGCCTTGAAGGGACCCTGCGTCAGTGAGTGCCGGGCAGCCAGAAGGACCGCGCCTGGGGCGCCACGGCGCAGTCGGGCACGGCCTGCAGGCAGTGCACGCACAGGCGCGCGCCCGCCGTGGTGAACGCCTGCTGGTACTCCACTGTGTTGACGCGCCTGCGCATGCAGGCTCCCGCATCCGGCTGCGCTCGGCCTCGCACGGCTCCAGCCAGTGCACGTACAGCGTGCAAGCGCACCGGCGGATGCTGCTCAGCAAAGCGGCAGCAAGCGCTCACGCTGCACGAGTGCAAGGGGCGCCGGTCTGTTCGGTGCACGGCACGCAAGCACGACAGGCGCTCCGCGCACCTTCATGATTAGATGATACAGGCAGTAGCGTGCGTGCGCTGACAACCAGGCCGACACTGTTTGGGGGCGCCGCGGGGTCGCTGCGAGGCGGTACAGGCGCCGCACCGGAGGTAGCGAACGGACACCGGCCGCCAGGCCGCGCCGGGCGGCAGCGGCGCGGCGGCGCGCCCGCCGCGCAGGTAGCGTTCGGTGCCGAGGCCATACGCGCCCGCGCCCGCCGCGCGCGCCTCCAGCTCCGCCAGCACCTCCTGCGCAGCGCGGGGCGCCGCGGCCTCACACGGTTGCCCTACACTAACCCTATACCTTGCACCAGGCTTGCCGCTGGATATGCTGGCGGCCCCCTGCGCAGCCCGGCACGCCTTCTCACGCTCCCGCTGCCAGCACAACATTCACGGCCTGACATGGCTATGGGGTATAAATTCCTTGCCCTGGCAGGAGGCACCCGCATGTCAAATACAAGGCACCCACGATGAAGGGTGCTGGGTAGGGTAGGGAAGGGTACGCGCCTGCAGTGGCGAGCGCACGCAGACGCCAAACAGGCGCGACTGGAACACGCCGCGCAGCTCGGTCCACTCCGCCGCAAACTCAACCGCCTCTGCAATCCAGGCCGCCGCAGCGCCGCGCGTCACGTCAGCGCCCAGCGCCAGCACGCCCGCCGCGCCCACGTGCGCGCCGCCGCCCGCGCGCCTGCCGGGCAGGGCGCGACTGCATGAAGCGCCCATGGTGTCGCGACCCTACACGAAACCCTGACCATCAGCCTCTGTTCATCGGCAGCGAGGCAGCGCCGCTCGCGCCCGGTGCGGCGCTCACCGGGCTCCTGGCATCGGGCGCCTAGCCCACAGGGCGCGGCGGCGCCCGTGCATTGCGCATGGGCGCCAGGGCAGGCGCGCGAGCGCGAGCTGCTGCCGCCCAAGCGCGGGAGACCCTCGGCCCGCTTGGCGCACCGCGCGTCCAGCGCGTCCAGCAGCTGCGCAAGCGCGGCCGGCAGCGGCGGCTGCGCGGCCAGCTGCAGCAGTTCCAGCGGCAGGCTGAGCCCCAGGGGCGCGCTGCCGTCCGCGGCGGCGTGAAAGTGCGCGCGCCCGGTGTGCGCGCTGACCTCGAACCACACCTGCGCGGCGGCGGAGCGCCCTGGCTTTCTTTTGGGCAGTATAATGGTATGGTAGGGTAGGGTACGTGTTAGGGTCTCATGCGAGACCACCTGGCTCCCCTCGTCGCACTCGCCCTCCGTAAACAGTCTAAGCTGTCTGACAAAGTGCTTTCATTCAAAGGGGGCGCCTGCATGGCTGCGGGAGAGAAGGTAAAGGGAGACAGCGCTGAAACCGGCGCCGCCGCCTGAGCCGCGAGCGGACTGTGCGGCGCTGCGGCTGTCGCGGCGCGCGCGCGCGACCAGCAGGCGCGCAGCCGGACCTCTCTGCTATGGTCGTCAACGCTGCGACAGCCACACCTCGAGCCCACCCTGCAGGAGCTGTAAACTGGCCTCAGGCAGGGCCTGGTGCGCATGTCGGGTGCCCGGGCGCCCACCTTGGGCCGCTCGTCGTCCGGCGCGCTTGCCGCGTCTGGAAGCTCCCCGGCAGCAGCCCCCTCCGCCGCCTCAGCTGGCTCTGCAGCCGCCGCGGCCACGGCCGCGGCGCCGCCTGGCGCCCGCGGCTCGGCCGCCGCTTCTGATGCGACAGGGGTGCTCGCCTCCGGCACGTCGTCCTCACAGAGGTCTATGATGCCGATCTGGCCCTCTGCACCCATGTCCTCATCCGCCGCTTGCGCCACAGCGCCCGCGAAGGGCTCGCAGCCCGGCTGGCTGAGGTCGGCATCGGGCGGGGCCTGCGGCCCCGCACCGGCAGGAGCGGTTGGGCCAGGCGCGGCCCCAGCGGCCCGCGCGCCGGGCGGAGCAGCGGCCGCAGCAGCGGAGCGCGCCGCGCCGCACAGCAGCTGCTGCGCCGGCTCCGGGCGGGGCACCGCGTGTCCCTCATCGGCGGCGGCTGACGCCGCTGGCCTGGGCCCTGCCCCTGGGTCCAGCCTCGCGCCTGTCTCAGGGTGCCCGCCGACGGCTGCGCCCCAGTCCGCCTCGCCGCCGGCCTCGCACACGGCGTCCAGGGCGATGCCGCCCGCATCGCCGCCGCCGCCGCCATCGCCGCCGCCGCCCACGCCGTCGTGCACCGCGCTGACGCGCGCCAGGCTGCGGTCGAGCAGCTGCCAGCGGCGCTCGTCGGCCGTGCCGCGCGCAATCAGGAAGTACACGTTGACGGCGCGGCGCTGCCCGCGGCGGTGCGCGCGGTCCTCCGCCTGTCACGCGCTTCCCGTGTCGGCGCGCGGATGGGCCGTGCAATTAAGGTTTAGGGTTAGGCGGTCTGTGGAAGCGGTGACGCGCGCGCGACATGGGCGCGCCTGGCGCACGAGCGCCACCTCGTCGGGCAGCTCCGCGAAGACCACCGCGCTGGCCGCGCTGAAGTCCAGGCCCGTGCCGGCCGCGGTGACCGACAGCAGCGCGACGCGCACGGCCCGGTCGTCGCGGAAGCGCGCGCAGGCGGACCTGGCGCCGCGCGGCCGCCGGGTCAAAGGCTTGGCAGCAGATAGAGGCAGTGGTGCCGCCCCGGAAGATGCGGCGCGCATGCGTGTGCAGGGGCCGGCATGCGGTGAGGTCGCACACCGCAGCGCGACGCCTGCCGCGCAACATGCACGCTGACCCGCATCTGTCCTGCGCGCGCGCTCTGTTGAGGAGGCGCCGGGGCGCCGCGCAGCGCACCGTCGATCGACGGCGTCAGTGGAGCCGTCGATGGCCACGAACGGCACGCCCGCCCAGCCCCGGCCGCTGCCGCCGTCGCCGTCCAGCGCGGCTGCCAGCCTGGCCATGACCGTGCGGTGGTGCGCAAACACGATGAACTTGGGCCGCTCGCCGTCGCCCGCGGCGGCGCCGTCGGCGGCGCCGGCCGCGCCGCCAGCCGCGCCCTCCTCGGGCTCGCCGCCGCCCAGCGCGGTGACCAGCCAGCGCACGACATTGGGCAGCTTGGCGACGCCCGTGCGGTGCGCGGCCGACATGGCCGCGCCGGGCGGCGCTGCGGCGTCGCCCTCGCGCCCCGCCCCTGACCCTGCGCCCACGCCGACGCGCCCGGCCGCGGCGCGGCCGCGCGCGGGCGCTGCTCGCGCGCGAGCGCAGCCCCCGCCGCGCGCTCCCCCAGTGGGCGAGCGCTCTCCGGCGCCGCTCAAACCCCCCTCGGGGTGTGCGAGGCGCATCCGCCGACCGGCGGACGGGCCCTCCTCGCTCGACGTGCTGCTCGCGCCGTCCCCGGCCGTCCCCTCCTCTTCTTCCTCTTCCTCCCCGTCGCGCCCTGAAGGCGGCCAGTCGCCCGGCGCCGGCGCGGGCAGCCGCACGACCTGCCGCCGCTTCGGCGGCAGCTGCGCAAGCACCTCCGCCTTGAGCCGCCGCAGCATGACCTCCTGCGCGCGCGCGGGACAGGTTATCGTGAAGGGTCAGGGTTGCACACCACCGGGTCGTCCTCCTGCTCGCGCATGTCGTCACGCGCGTCGCGCTCACAGCACTGAGCGTCGCACATCAGCGCTGGCCAAAGTGCAGCACGTATGCAGGATTCCTGATGATGGCATTGCATGCAGCTGACATGACGCGCTGCCCCTCGCACCTTGTGCATGGCGAAGCTGACTGTGAGCCGCCAACAGCTCAGCCCCACCTGAGACATGTCCCTTAGCTTCCATGCAGCATGCCCTGGCGACCCTAACCCTAACCCCAATATAGACGGCGCCGCCGCGCGCGCCTGCTTGAGCAGTGCGTGCAGCTCGGCCGCGTGCGCGAGGCCGCCGTTGAACCAGCGCAGCCGGCCGGGGTCGCCGCCGCTGACGGGCACCAGGCGGCGCGCGCAGTAGCGCGCCGCGAATGCCTCCCGGGACCCGCCCAGCAGGCCCGGCCGCAGCGCCTCCACCTGCAGCGCGCCAGCTGCCCAGTTGGGGCATGCCGGACCTATTGACCCTAATTGGGGTTGATCAGCCCAGCAGGCCCGGCCGCAGCGCCTCCACCTGCACAGCCAGGTGGCATGCGGAGGGCGCGCCAGACCTAATTGTACCCTGGCTGGCCTGGCACTGCATGTAGGGCCGGATGATTGAAGTCGAGTAACTTCTCAGGTCGCCTTGGCGCGGCGGGACAGCGTTGAGGCTCAGCAACGGCCGGGCTAGGCGGGGACGTGTGTTTTTGCCAATAAACTGGCTGTGGGGGTGCGTGGTTGCAAGGCGCGGCGCGCAGGGCAGAGCAGTTTGGTCGGCCGACATCAGCACCCTGCTGAGGTCAAGGCACGGACTGCAGGACGCATTGTTTCGCTCCTGCCCGCATGCCAGGGCTGCAGACCGGGCGCCTGAACCCGCGTCGCCGGGCAGCGGCGCCGCGGCGCGGCGGGCGCGCCGGCGCGCCTGGCGGAACAGGTCGAACGGCCGCGACAGCGACGGCGTGCCGGAGAGCAGAACCGCGCGCCGCGCGGCGGCCACCGCAGCGACCGCGGCCTCGGTCGTCGGCGCGCCCGCGGCGCGGTCCACCGTGCGCAGCGCGTGGCTCTCGTCTACGACCACCACGCGCCAGCCCGCGCCCGCCATGCACTGCCGCCGCACAGCCGCAGCCATGCTGCTGGCAAGCCTGACACTTGCGCCCAGCGCTTTGATCGCGTTAAAGCCGAAAACGAGCATGCATGGTCGCATATGGCAGCAAACGCGCAGGCCGTCTGGGCAGACAGTGGCGCTTGAAAAGAGCCTTGCAGGTACACTCCCTGAAGCTCTGGATGGCAGAACCTCGTGAGTATTTGTGACTCCAAGAGCTCAGGCGCCCCACGGGAACGCTCGGCTCCTGAGGGAGCGCAGCCCCGTGCCGCACCTCGCCGCCCGCGCAGGCGCCGCGGCCGCGGCCGCCGCCGCGGCACGCGGCGCAGGACAGGCGCGCGAGCATGTCGTAGGACGTGATGACGACGCGGGAGGCGTGGCCGGCCGCCAGGCGGTCGGCGCGGCCCTCGACGACGTGCACGTGCGCAGGGCGCAGGTGCGGCAGCCAGCGCGCCAGCTCCTCGGCCCACGCCAGGCGCAGGCTGGCCGGCGTGACGACCAGCGCGGGCCACTCGTCCTGCCGGCCGCGGCGCAGAGCCATCCGTGGCAGTGCTTTAAAATTGACAGGGAGAAGGACGGGGTGAGGGACGCGACTGCGGAAGAGAGACGGAGCGTTACGAGGAGGCTTCGCCTGTACACATACACACGCGAGCGCAGACACGCAGGCTGCCGCGCGGTCGGCATCCCGCTCGCCAGCGCCGCGCTCCCCGCCCCCGTCGGGCGCTGGGTCAGCTGGCGCCACCAAAGCGGCTGCGCCGCTCTCGCAGCGCAAGCGCCGAAAGGTTCGGGTTGCAGCGACTGGTGCGGTGGCGCGCAGCGCGCCGCGCACCTGGTAGCAGGCGAGCAGCGCGATGGCCTGCACGGTCTTGCCGACGCCCATCTCGTCCGCGAGCAGCAGGCGCCCGCGGCGCGCCAGGCCGAAGCGCACGCCCTCGGCCTGGAACGGCAGCAGCGCGCCGGCCAGGTGCGCGGGCAGCGCGGCCAGGCGCGCCGCCGCCTCCGCGGGCGCCTCACGCCAGGGCGGCCCCCTGGCGCAGGCGGGCCTCATAAGGACAGGGTTAGGAGGCCTTCGCGTGCGCCTCGCGCCAGCGCAAGGACTCCCAAGATTTGAAGATTAATTATTAAATTACCGCTGCGCACAGGGCGCTTCTCATATGTGTAGTGCTTGTCGTTGGCCTCACTCCGCATGCATGCACCCTGCAGCAGCTCAGGCACATCCATGCCCGCAACCTTCACAGCGTGGACATGTCTGAGCTGCTGCAGGGTGCATGCATGCGGAGTGAGGCCAACAACAAGCACTACACAAATGAGAAGCGCCCTGTGCGCGCGCGCGCACAGCTGGCAGCATGCCATGACTGGCGGTGGGGATGGCTTGCAGGCCTGGGACGTGTGGTCTGTATGAGCGGTGATGCATGGACCGGCTTCTTGATTGCAAGCTGTAACCAACGAGCATGTGGCTGGCGCGGACGGGCCCCATAAGAAAGAGTATTAGGGCATCTCCGCGGGCGCCTCGCGCCAGCGCGGCCGCCTGGCATGAGCAAGACACATAAGGGTAGGGTGAAAGCCTCCTCGGGCGCCTCGCGGGCCCCTGGCGCTTACGGACCCCGTAGTGCGGCGCGCGTGCGCAGGGCTCGGCCAGGTGGGCGGGCAGCATGTGAGCATGTGAGCATGTGAGCCCAAGCGCCGGCACGGCCACGTGTCCCGAGCAGCGCCCTCTCCAGATGACACTGCTGACACGCGACCCGAGCGCGGCATACCTGAGCGCGGCGAGGGTCGCCGGCGGCACCAGGCCGGCCGGCGGCAGCAGGTCGCGCAGGCCGTGGCCGGGCGCGCGCAGCGCGGCCGCCACGCGGCCGGAGTGCGCCCAGGCAATGCGCACCGGCGGCTCCGCGCCGCGGCCCCCACCCTGTGCAGGGCCTGGGGCGCTGGAGCGCGCGGCGAGGGCCGCACTGCGGCCGCCGTCCACAGGCTGCCCACGGAGTGCTGCGGCGCCCTCCGGGCTGCCGCCCGCGCTGCTGGCCGCCTGCTCGGGGTCATGGGCAGCGCCGCGGTCGGGCTGGGCCGCATGCGCAGCGGCCTGTGCGGCGCAGCCTCCGGGGCCGGCTCCGGGGCCGGCGCCCGGCGCAGACGCCGCAGCCGCGTCTGGCAGCTGCGCGGCGAGGGCGGCTGGCGCCGCGCGCGGCGCCTGTCCGCTGCTAGGGCGCTCGGGGCTGCGGCGGCCGGCGGGCGCCGCGCGAGGCAGCTCGAGGCTGGCCGGGACGCCGGCGGCCGCCAGGACGGCGCGCAGGCCGCCGCAGTACGCGACGGCCTCCTCGGCGCCCGGCGCGACGTGCACCTGGGCGCGCAGGGTGGATAGGGCTTATTTGGCGCGGAGCTGGAACCAACCTGATGCTCCCTTCTCAGTGCAGTGCTTGGCCTCCTGCTGTACCCCCCCAATAAGAGTCATGTGAGCAGCAGGGTGTAGGCAAAAGGAGTTGTGCGTGCAGTACACGCGAGCCAAATCCCCATCATCTCCAGCCTCACCCAGCGAACCCAAAGACACTGCACCTGTGCGGCCTCGGCGCACAGACATGCCGTGCCCAAGTCCCGGGCGCCCTCAGATAAGTCTCAACATGCGACTCACTTAAAAAACATGTGCGCAGGCATGCGCGCGTGTGGACGGCGCCCCTATCGCTGACCTAACCTGGGCGCGCCCGGACGGCGCCCCTACCCCTGACCCTACCCTGCGCGCGCCTGGAAGGCGTCCGCGCACGCGGCCTCCAGCGCAAGCTGCGGCGCGTGCAGGCGCGGCGGCGGGAATTCCGCGTAACCGCACGCGGCGCCGCGCGCGCAGCGCCAGCGCTCGATCACGCGCCCGCCGCCCGGGCAGAGCGGCGCAAAGCGCAGCGGCGCGCCGCACGCGTGGCCGCCCGCCTTGTACACGCCCGGGCACCTGCCGCCGGCCAGGGTTTAAGCAGATTTACAGGGCCCTTGGCGTGGCTGCCCGCCTTGTGTGCGCCCGGGTACCTGCACCCTGCCAGGGGCCTCTGACAGGGGCCTACGTGTGGCAGCCTGCCGCATCTATGCGTGGGCGGGCAGCTCATACAAAGAATTTCACAGCTAGGTTACTTGCGTGGCAGACTGGGGTGGGCCAGACGCACCGGTGGGCGGCAGGCGGCGGCCCGCGCGCAAACACGTGGTCCTGGAACTCGCGCGCGCGCGCGCGCACAACGCGCAGCATCGCAGGGCCGCCGCCGGCCGCAGCGCCCAGGGCTTGCGGCCCCAAGCAGCTCCCGGTCGCGCCGCAGCCGCGCGAAGCGCTCTCCGGCGGCGCCCCGCCGCCCGCGGCCCTGCCCGCCCTGATGCGCGGCGCGGCCGCATGCGGCGCCGGATTGGGGCAAGGGACGACCGTGGCGCAGCTGTGCGCAGAGTCGCCCGCGCTCTCAGCGCTGCAGTGCGGCACAGCGCTCGTGCAGCCAGCGCGGGCGGCGGCGGCGTTCGCAGCAGCATTCTCATGTGCAGCGCCCACGCCGCCGCCGGCCACAGCCGCGCTCCCACTGAAGCCCGCGGCGGCGCCGAGCCGCTCGTCCCTGGTGTGCCCAGCGGCGGGGGGTGGCGCAGCCCCTGCGGCTTGGTCGCCTTGAGACGGTGGGCCTCCCGGCGCCCCAGCGCCACACCAGAGGCGCGCCCGCTTTGCAGGGGGCGCGCCCGCTCCGGTCGGCTCCGCGGCGGGCCACGGCCGCCGCCCGGCGTCCCGTGGCCACGCTGGCTGCTCCCACTGGCAACGCCCCGCCTCCAGCCTGTCCCCGGCTGGCCCAGGCACGGCGGGGGGCGGCGCGCTGGCGCGGGCCAGCCGCGGCGGGCTGTGCTGCGCCGCGCTGGACGGCCCCGGCCCGGCCTGCCCATGGCTCAGCGCCCGGGCGTGCAGCGCGGGCGCGGCGCTGGGCGGTTGGCCGCCGCGCCCCCAAGGCGCGGCGGCCCAGAGCTGGGACACGGCGGGCTGCAGCTGCGCGCGCGCGCGACCCCGCTCAGCGCCTGACGGGGCCGAGTGCGAGCCCGCTGCCACGCACTCCCCAGAAATTGAGGACCTGCGCTGGTGTCGGAGAGGCTGTGCGGTCCGATGCGCTGCGCCCAGCCGCGCAGGCGCTGCTCTGGGAGCTTGCTGTGAGACAGAGCCCAGGAGGCACTCGAGCGCGGGGAAGACAGCTGCTCGCCAGGGCAGGCTGCGCAGCACGGCAGAAGCATAGAGGCAGAGGTAGCTGCGTTCACGCCTGTGCGGAGCGCTCCGGCGCCGCCTGCTGCTGGCTGGAGCGGGCGCTGTGCGCCGCCCGCTCAACTGCATCCCTGCACTCACGCAGCGCGCCCACATGCGTCAGAGCCGCTCTGTGCTCACTGTGAGGCTTGGTGGCTCAAACAACATGTACATGTGAGCAGCCCACCAGTCTATGCTCTGCTCCCACGCATCATCCTTGGTGCAGGCCTCCATCGCGCATATTCAGGCGAGCGCCTCCCACCATGGCCGTGTGGGGTGCTGCCTCTTCCTGGTCAGCCCAAGCTGGACCTCGGTTTGTGCTGGGCAGCACAGCACAGCAGGAGGGCCAAGCCAAGGTTATTCTCCTTCCTGTGTAGATTTAACGCTGGACAGAACAGATGGACAGACATCGCCCACATGTATCTACATCGTGACCGTGCTTAATGTTTTGACCCGCCTTGTAGTGTGTGTGACGCGCGGAGTGCGAGGTGGGCATGGCGTCAACAGGGGTGGCATGGCCCGCGCTGGTGGCTCCTTACGTGCGATATTAGCACAGTTGAAAATTTGCCAGATAGGCAGCTGCAGACTGCAGGGAGCCTTTCTGATGGCGCCCAAGGTTTGCACTGCCTCCTGTTTCAGACTATATCCCAGCCAGTTTGAACTTGGTTGTTCACCCCTGAAGCAGTTGCCGGGCGCGGCAGGCATCCAAAGCTGGGAGCACGGCACAGAAACGGGCCTGTGCCAGGAGCGCGACAGAGAAGCAGGCCAGTGCCGGGACCACGGCCAACAAACGGGCCAAAGCTGGGAGCGCGGCCCAGAAGCAGGTCAGTGTCGGGAGCATGGCGAAGAAGCAGGCCGAAGCTGGGAGCCCTGCGCAGAAGCCCGCCAAGGCTGTGAGCACAGCACGAAAGCCCGCCAAGCGCGCGCGAAGAGCGAGCGCTGCAGAAGCGGAGGACCGCGGCGAGGCCGCAGCGCCTGAGCCCACACAGACGGCAAGCGCTGCCCCACAGCAGCTCCACCCCCTGCGCTGTGTGCGAAGGGGGGTAGTGCGCGGTTGTATGAGCGCCGCGGCAGCGCTGGCATGGAGCGCTCGACCCACCCGTTTAACTGTATGTTTACATGTGTGAAGCTTGCGCTTGCTGCGCCGGCCAGGGGGATGCCGAGCAGAAGCTGTTCCTGGTGAAGAGCGAGCCGCACGACTACTCGGTGGACGACCTGGCCGCTGAGAAAAGCGGAGTCGGCATATGGGACGGCGTGCGCAGCTACCAGGCGCGGAACGTTCTGCGCAGCCTGGCTCCTGGCGACCAGGGGCTCTTCTACCACTCCCAGCGCGGCAAGGCGCGCCCGCCTGTACAGGCAGCCCTGCAAGACCCTCGTGCCCAGCCAGCTTGCCCTCTGCCCTGGAAAGCTAACAATGCCACTACTGAGTACAAGGAAACCGTTCTGCAAAATCCCACTGTTGCGCATAATATTTTGGCGCTAACCTCTTATGCCTGCTGTGCGCATGACGTAGACAATGTTGTGCTGCAGGCTGGTCGGTAACGAAGCAGCACTCAGCAGTTGGTGTGCCGCAGCTGCAGCTAGCCGCCGCTGTGGCGTCCTGGGGCGCCTCACACGGGCTGCAGGGCCGCGCAGCCAGGAGTTGTGGGCGTCTGTGAGGTGGCGCGTGCGGCGTACCCCGACCCTACGGCTCTAGATGAGACCCACAAGGGCTTCGACCCGAAGGCCGCCGCGGACGGCGAGCCGCGCTGGTCGGCCATGGACGTGCGCCTGGTACGCGTGCCGGCTGACCTCCCGCTGCCCGGCTGCAGCACTCCTTGTAGGGCAGACATGCACCTTGCAGCCGCGGCGGCTGCTGTAGCAGCGAACACGTGTTACCATGCAGCGTCTGTCGCGCTCTACGTTGGCTGTTTGAGCGCATAGCGTGATGGATTGGTGCCAATTGATGGATCGATGCCAGCGTTGCTGCGGCGTCCTCGTGTCCGTGCATGCCAGAGCAGCCCTCTGGAACAGCCTTGCTTGCGGCCCTGTTACCATGCCTCTGGTTTGTGTCGTGGTGCTCATGTGCTCAAACACTGGAGCTCTGTGCTGTCCCAGGTGCGCAAGCTGCGGCGGTGCATCACGCTGGAGGAGCTCAAGGCGCACGCGGACGGCGCGCTGGCGGGCATGCCGCTGCTCACCAGAGGCCGCCTGTCTGTGCAGCCGGTCACAGCCAAGCAGTGGGCGTTCATCCTGGGCCTGGAGGACGTGGAAACAGAATAGCCTGCTTGCCTCGTTTGGCCAAGCGCTGTAGTGCGTCGCGCAAGCGACACCTGCAGAGCAGAGTGGCTCTTGGGTTTGTCTGTGCCGCATGTAACCATCAGTCCGAGGCTCATGCCCGGCTCAAGCCCTACAATACTCGCAACGTGCCGAGCGAGTTGCGGGCACTCCGCCTGTCACGGAAGCTGTTTTTGAGCTCAGTGCTCCTCGTAGTCACCAACTACGATAGCGCCATACTTACAGCATTGAGTACCTCCATACGTATGCTGCTGCCCGAGCGCAGGCACTACAGCCAGCGCGCAACTTCAGCGCCAAGGCTTTTGAAGAGCTCGACTGCTTTGGCGCAGACGGCTCAGTGTCCCTGGGCCCCAAGCCGGAGTTGTGCGGTGAGAAGGATGCGGCTGCAAACATGCTTTCGCCCGAGTTTGCTACATTACGCATCGCTGAGCACCAGGAACTGACAAACTCGTGCGTTGTGCAGGCTTTATGAGCAGCAACATCGTGCGCTGGATAAAGTCGCCCGGCTCCGGCAACATGCGCGACACGCTCGGACCCGCGCAGTTCCCGCAGGGCCTGGACATGGCGCGGCTGAAGCATGAGCTTAGCAACGGCACCTGCCTGTCGCCGGCGGCGGTGGAGGGGCTTGCGAGCGTGCTGCAGAAAAAGCTGCATGCCTTCCACTTCTTCGAGCTGCAGCTGGTGCGCCGACAGCAGCGCTCAAGCACGGCTTGTGCAGTCTGGCGAGCCGCGGGTATGCACTGTGGCTGTTGTGCACAAGTTAACACTTGGGGCCAGGTTGCTCTGTTGCCAAGCTGCTTGAGACGTTTTGAAAGCGCCGCGCCTCTCGCGGCCAGCGTGCGCTCAGGCCCGCTGCGCTGTGCAGGGCTTTGCGCTGGCGCTCGCGGCGGTGGCACTGGCGGCGTGGCTGGCGTGGGACTGGCTGCAGAACCGGTTGCACGCGCGCGAGCGCGAGGCCGCCAACACTCTGACCCAGAACATGGATGTCGAGGACGTCAAGCGCATTGTTGGGGAGGTGTGCATTTGTCCGGGTGACTCTCGTTGTCACAAGAGCGACACGGGCAGGAAGAGAGGCGCCACGGGCGGTAGTAAATGTGCCACGGGCGGGGAGCCTGTTCAGCGCAGTAAGGGTAGGCTTGTTTACCTTGCTACACTACGAATGCGCGTCAGCGTCTATACCCAACTCACAGGGTAGTAGACGACCCCTGCTTGCTTCCCAGCCATGCATGCATGCATGTGTGCCTTGCAACCTGTGCTGGAACAGAGCGCAGCGAGTGACGCTGCTGGCGCTGCGCCTGGCGGCAGGCCAACATGCCCGCATGGCTGCGGTACCCCGACCGGGAGCGCGTTGGCTGGGTCAACGACATGCTGTCGCAGCTGTGGCCGCAGGTCGCAGCGGCTGCCGCAGTCATGGTGCGCACGCGTGTATCGGGTCTAGTCAGTGCAGGACCTGCCGCAGGCGCTGTCTCCGTCAAGTCACCCCGCTGCAAACTTGTGCATCTCTGTGGGTGTCCGCTGTCACAGACAGATCGGTGAGCAGCTGCCCAGTGTGCAGCCATCTCGTACCAAATGTTCAGCATGCGCCAAAGTATTCTGGGGCTTTGGCTGTTTGGCATACATCTGCTACAGGCTGGCATGTGTGCCTGGGCAGGCACTGCAGCATGCAGCATGCCCCTGCAGCATTGGTCATGGGAGCGGCCTGTGTGAGCCCCGCTGGGGGGGGACCCTAACCCTACCCACTGTTTGGGCCGCGCGCAGGTGCGCGAGACGCTGGAGCCGCTGCTGGACAAGAACCGGCCGGCCTGGATGGCGGACCTGAGCCTGCACACGTTCACGCTGGGCGACACGCCGCCGCACGTGTCCGCCGTCAAGGCGCGCCGCCGCTGCATGCATGCTGCTGTCAGGGGCAGCTGCTCGAGTTCATGCAGCCTCGCATCAGGAGCGCGCGGATCGAAAGTGATTTATTGATATAAAATTAAGTTTCACAGAGTGCGCCGGCGTCTTCCAGGCATGACACGCACAGGTGGAAGCTCAGTAGGGTGACGTCTTAGGGCTGCAGCGCATGGCTGTGCGGACACCATGCTGGCGTCGGGCCTGGACCATGCCCGCAAAGCCGGCTGCTTGACGTGCCAGCCCGTTCGCCGTGCGGGCCATGCTGAGGTGTGGCGCCTGGTGGCGCAAGGCACCGAGGCAGCCTGGCAGTGTGTGGGCGATGGCCGGCCACACCTGCTGACAATTTGGATGACTGTGGCCGGCAGGTGTACCGGCGCGAGTGCATGGTGCAGGAGCTGATCCTGGAGCTGGACGTCAAGTGGATGGGCAAGCAGAAGTTCCAGCTGCAGGCGCGCGCCCCAGCCAGCTTCAGCCTCGTGCATGGCATGCGGAGGGTCGGCTGACTTTGTGTCAGGCCAGCGTCCGGCGACCTCCCAGCTTCAGCCTCGTGCATCTCATGCGCAGCAAGCGGTCACGTGCGCGGCATCCCAAATTGCAACAACCTTCCAGCATCTGCAGCCTGCTTGTCCCAAAGACCATCTGCGGCACTGTGGTGGGCATGTCGCCTGGCTGTGCTCCTGCTCGTAGGCGCCCACGCCCGCAGGCTGGCCTTCCAAGCTCCTGCAGCTGGCGACAGTCATGCCCACCACAGCGCTGCAGACGATCTTCGAGACAAGCAATTTGCCAGTGCTGGAAGATTGCTGCGGTCTGAGACGCCGCGCACGTGACCGCTTACTATCCACGGTGCCATGAGCGCTCCAAGCAAGCCTTGTCATGCTCTGGTGCCGCAACCGATGGCGCCGCGGTGCGAAATGCTGTGTGCGCGCGCGGCGCAGATCTGCCCCTTCCCCAAGCTGCCGGTGCCGCTGGGCATTGGGCAGCTGCTGGCGCGCTACCTGCGCATGCGCGTGGGCGTGACCAATTTCTTCTTCCAGGGCCGCGTGCGCCTGTCCATGCACCCGCTGCTCAACAAGATGCCCGTCGTCGGCGCCATCAAGGCGCGGGCCGCGCTTGCCCTCTCCCTGAGTGAGCTCCAACCGGGGCGCATGTGCCGGCAGGATGAGCGCTGTTCAGTTTGTTACTACCGCACCTGCGGTCCAGAGTGTGTCTCGCACGATGCCGCTGGTGAGGTCACCTCTCAGACAAAACGTGATGGAGGCGTTGGACGGTCTTGCCCTGCTCAGCGACTGGGCTGACAGCGCATGTGCCTACTGGATGGAGCGGGATCTTGCATGGGCTGCAGTGCACCAGCTGCCTGCCTGAAGGGCCCAGGCAGGTGGGGCGATTGAGATCTGCGCGCGGCGCAGGTCGCGCTGGTGGAGCTAGTGCGTGGGTGCGCCAGCTACGGCACTGTGACAGCTAGGCTTTAATATCGTAGCTACAGGTGATCATATAGGGTTAGGGTTAGATTATAGGGTAAGGTAGGGTATACCCTATACCCTATATATATGCATGGCGCAGGTGGCGCTCGTGGAGCCGCCCGACTTCTCGTACGGGCTCGTGGTGCAGGGCGGCGACCTCACATTCCTGCCGGGCCTGGAGTCCTGGCTCAACAGCTTCATCAAGACGTCGCTGCTGCAGCCGTACATCCTGCCGGACGGCGTCACCGTGCCGCTCGCGCCCGGCTGCGGCCGCGAGGCATGCGGCCCCCACGCCTGCCCCTCCCGGCGCTTGCGCCCGGCTCCTGGGCGCGGCGCGTGGGGGCGTTCTTGCCGCGTGTCTGTGCTGCTCTGAGGGTGACAGGGCGCTGCCACCACTCTGCCAGTCTGTTTGATGGAAGCATGGCTGTGGCGCAAGGAGCTGCTGCGCAAGCTCTGATGAAGCTGGGACTCAGGTGAAGACCTTGCGAAGACCTTGCGCCGTATATTCACCAGCACCCTAGCAGGGGAGCCGGAGCAGTGCATGTATGCGAGGCCGTCATTGGGAAGCGGGGGAGTTGCGGCCATACTGAGCCCAACTCTGGCCTCTATGTGAAAGCGCGTGCGTCGAGCTCCACACAGGCGGCCCGAGGCCGCGCGGCGCGCCGCGCCAGGTGCCCGCGGGCGTGCTGTACGTGCGGCTGATTGAGGCCGAGCACGTGCCCAACATGGACATTTTCAGCAAGACGGACGCGTTCGCAAAGGTGTTTGTGCGCAAGCGCAACCAGCGCAAGAGCCGCGTCATCTTCAACAGCCTGCACCCCAGGCGCGCAGCGACAGGTAGCAGGCCATTGCAGAAGCAACTTAGTGAATTTTATTTTTGGGCAAAGTGTAGGTGCCTGGCGTGTCGCGCACCGCTTGTGACGCATTTGCAAGTGTTTGGTGGCTGTCTCCGTGCATCATGTCAATGCCGCAGACGCGCCACTGGGCTAACAGAGGCTCGCAGGCGGTCGCGCCAGTGAAGGGCCCGCAGCCCGCCCCATCCCTGATCCGCATGAGAACCTGGGCTGCGCACAGGTGGGACGAGGACTACATGATCCTGGTGCACGAGCCGGAGGCGGAGCAGCTCACGGTCGCGCTCTTCCACCGCAGCTCGGTCGGGCCGGCAGACGAGATCGGCCGCGCCCAGGCGCGCGCGCGCGCCCTGCCGTCTGCGCGGCACGTCTGACCCGCGCCGTGCGCCGGCGCGTTGGTGCCAGGCGGACCGTGCTGTGCTTGCAGCCCGATCTGTGCGGTTGTGATAGGCTAGGGCTCTACCCTTTTATGCCAGCTCGGTTGCCACCCGCACTAAACATACCCTCGGCGCGCCGCGCAGGTGCCCATCAAGGACCTGCAGCCGGGCGAGCCGCAGGACCTCTGGCTTGACCTGGGCAAGCCGGAGACGCGCGCCGTGCGCAGCCCGCTGGACGTGGGCATGCAGGCGCGCGCCCGCGGCCCGCGCCCGCGCCGTCCAGGTCGCGCGCCTTGGCTGACGCGTCTGAGCTGCGGCGCGGCCTGGGCAGCGGGTGTGTCTGTTGAGCTGAGCCGCGCGGCTCAGCGGTCTCCCCGCCCGTCCCCTCCTCCTGCTGTGCGCCGGCCCGAAGTTGGCCTGAAGAAGCGGGCCGCGCGTCACAGCGCGCGGCGCAGCAGCACACGGCCCCGCGGCGCCCCGGCGGGCGCACAGCTGCATGCGCGCGGCTGAGCGAGCGCGCGGCGGCAGGGCTACCGCACCGCGCACAACACGCTGGCGGGCCTGCTGCGGCACGTGCCGCTGCTGGGCACGGCGAGCGGCGCGCCGTGCCGCGTGCACGTGGAGGCCACGTACTACCGCGTCGGCGCGCAGGAGGTGCAGGCCGCGCGCGGTGACCGCAGCCCTGACGAGGCGCGCCCCGATACAGGGCGTGGGCCATGCGCAGGCCCGCCGGGGAGCCCATTTGGGTGTCTGTGATGGCGCGCCGTGCAGAAAATGCTTGAACACCCCCCACTTATACGCACAAGTGCTCTTTACTCCCCCCCCAGCACAGAAAGGCCTGCCCCCCAACCACAAAAAGGCTTGCCCTCCAACCAATCCCCTTGCGAGTTGAAGGCTTGCAGAGGGCGGCCCCGCTCTCTGCAATTGAAGGCTTGCAGAAAGCGGGGCCGCCAGGGGATGTCATGCTGGCGCGCAGGTGGCGGAGCAGGCCGGTGCCGCCGCGGCCGGCGATGGCGAGCGCGGCGCGCGCGTGGCCAACCTGCTCAAGGGCGGCGTGCTCTTTGTCAAGGCGCGACGCCAGCCTGGGTGATTCTTTTGTCTGGAAAGCTTGGGTCGCAGTGTCCTGCTTGTCGACTTGAGGCACTGTCACGTGCTGCTGGTGAATCATGCGTGCTGTCAGGGCTCTGGCATCGGCTTTGCAACGCATTGTGCATGTCAGCAGCGTCTGCTTGGCCGCTGCATAGAAGCCGCTGCCGAGCAGTGACGTTTGGCAGCGACCTCTTCTAGTAAGCTTTGCTTCGCCGCGTAATCATTCCAAGCCCCTGTGCGCGGGCGCGTGGTCGTGCTGGTAATGCGCATGGTCGGGGATGCAAGCGCGGGCTGCGCGCGGCGGCGCGCAGGTGAAGAAGGGCGTGGAGGCGGCCGAGCTGGAGGGCTCGGGCGAGAGCAACAACAAGGCCCGCCAGGCGCGCCGCACCGCCCTCAGCAGGCAGCGCCGGCCCTGCGGAACAGATCTGCTCAGGGGCTAGTGAGGCCAGTGCTTTATAGCTAGTAAGGCCAGGCTCTTGTGGGGCAGTGGGTGTGGTGATCAGAGTTATGTCGGCTGTGCAGCTTTGGTTGCCGCCCCGCGGAAGGCTGCTGAGGGAACAAGGGACAGCGTGCGGAGATGTGTGGCTGGTGTGCTGCACGCGCACGCGGCGGCGACCATCAATGCGCGTGCTGCTCCTGCATACGTATCACGCGTTATTAGAGGTGTGCACCGCCGGGTCGGTGGGTATGTGCAGAAGGCGGACGCGGCTGCTGGGCGGTGCCATACTATGTAGCGTGCTGCGCCGTGTGTGAAGACCTGGCGCATGCCGGGCGCAGGTGCGCGTGGCGGTGTGCGGCCAGTCCAAGCGCACCGCCGAGGCGGAGGGCCGCGAGAACATGGACTGGGAGGAGACGCTGGTGCGGGCGCGGGCGACCGACGCCGGGGGGGG
>JAABUJ010003194.1_pt1 | contig 18746 bp, 24 predicted proteins | sample 5559131 | NCBI WGS metagenome assembly JAABUJ01 (sample SAMN10711875, study PRJNA513366) | rock metagenome | isolation source: Antarctica rocks | place: Antarctica: Victoria Land, Mt New Zealand nord | collected 2016-01-07 | reverse complement strand
ACGTGTGATCTTTACCGCCGCACTCATCCGTCACTCCCAAGCAGCGAATTACCGCATGGAGCAGAGAATCAGAGTTCGATCAGTCTGGAAACCTCCGGAGAGTCAAGGTCCGAGAGGGCTGGTATTATAGCAGCCGCTCTTGCCGCAGAAGTGCCACGCTTGGTTGTTTCAGTATCTTTCACAAATCCGAAGCTGACATCGTTTGCAATCCCAAGTCTTTGGGCCCGAGTTTCGATGACTTGTAAGAGCGCCCTTTGAACAACCCGATCTTGGATCGTAGGCACGCATATGATCCGGAATTTCGAGGGATCTTTTTTTGGCGCGCGTACGCCCCGCAACGACGAGTAGGAGTAGCCTTCTTGGACCTCGCTACGGATTAGCCGGATGTATCTGATGAGATTGTCGTCAAATTGCTTTGGCGTCACGCCATCAATGCCTGGCGTAGAGGTTCTTACCCTCGGCCAGTAATCAGACCAGACTTGTTTGAGGTTTGTCACAGCGACCAATCGGTCGCGAGCTGTGCTACCCACTAGATTTGTCCAGCTCCCCGCACACCGCCGTAGCGCCCCCGGTTGTGCGGCTTCTCACTGGTGCCGCCGCTGCGCTTTCGCGAGCTGCGACCGCCGTCTCACCTGGGCTGGGCGTCTTGGTCTGCCGGGTCTCCGCGCCGCCATTTCTGGCGACCCGATGATCCTGACCGCTGCCGTCCACTTCAGGCGCGCCTCGTTGCCGGATTTCCAAGTTCAATCGAACTTGTGCGTCCGCCGACAAGACTGGCACGAGGCTCGAAGCCCCCAGCGTATTATACGCCAAAAGTGCCGCGAGTACAAGTGCCGCCGGGCCGCACCGAACTGGCGCTATCCGAGTTTGGCCCCCCTCCCTTCGCTTCCCCTGCATCTGTGACCTAGCTCCCTGTTGACCAACCGTAAGGCTGGAGGGCTTAGCGAGCCTGCGAGCCTTCGATGGTGCCGCCGCTGCGCTTTCGCGAGCTGCGACCGCCGTCTCACCTGGGCTGGGCGTCTTGGTCTGCCGGGTCTCCGCGCCGCCATTTCTGGCGACCCGATGATCCTGACCGCTGCCGTCCTACCGGTCCGCGTCACATCTGCCGGGTGGGAAAAAGAACAGCCCGAATCCGACTCCAGGAACATAGCAGAAGATGGACGCGTTCTCAATACGAGTGAGGCGCAAAAAAGTGCTGGAACTAGGGAGCGGAGCGGCAGCCGAATGTCGTTCTTGTATCGCCCACACACGGCTAGCTCGCGCGGCGCCGGCGAGGCTTTATCGAGCGGGCGGCGGCTGCGAGAGGTGCGACTGCCCTGTCGTAAAGGCCGAACAGATGCTCAACACGTTCCCGGTCACTGGTGAAAGTCGCAGACCGAAAAAGTCGATCGACAGCCAGATCCAGCTTCTCATGCGCCCGCACTAGGTCTTTTGGCATTGTCCTCCGGTCGTAGAGATCAGCCAGGCTTGAACCCGGATGCGCCGATCATGCCATGAGGACGGCATCAGCCAATTTGCCGATTTGCGTCTTAGCTGCATGGGAAAGATCAGGCCAAGGAAACGGATTATAGCTGATCCCAGGCGAGTATCGCGGATCGCTCTTTAACCGTCCTCCAATATACCACACCCAAGACATATGCATTCGTGAAGTTATGAGGCCGAACTGGTAAAGCGTGGCGTCTAGAGCGACAAGAAGCTGATTGCTCGGTATCGTGGGCGGACTAAGCCAAGCTATGGGGAGATACGCCCGCCGTTCTGAACTCACTTCTGGGATCACCAGAAAAGCGCGGTTCGGTAGCACCGTAACATGGAATGCTGTAGGGGTTGTGGCTAGGGCGCGTGACAACGGGCTGGCTTTGTTATCGACTGCCTCTGGATCGTCCTGTCGCTTTCGGGGGGGAAGCTCCCCCAACCGCCAACGTCGGACTTGTTCAATAGTATCGAGCACCTTCGGCATAGACTTGAGGGTTTGGGGAGCTATGCCGTCGAGGCAGAGAAGCCACCGCTCGCCACCGTTAATGTGCTCGTTCGAGCCCACATAGGGACGGATGAAGGGTTCTGCCTTCGGCTCGCTTCGCAGAAACGCACTGCGAGCGGCTCTATCCATTACGTAGTAGCCGCCGTCTACGGGCTTTGAACCCACCCTAATTGAGGGCATGCCTGCGGTGACGCTCCTTGTGCGCTCTACAACCAGGTGCGGATCGCTTAAGAGCGAAGCGTCGAACAGGTAGGGCGATATAGCCTTGTGCAGTGTTTCGTCGGGTGTCGCATCGTTATCCTGATACGAAAACAGCCGACGTTCCTGAGGTGCTTTGTCTTTGTGGGTGAGGCCGATAATCACACAATGAACGTGAGCTTTGCCACGTGCGTCCGATCCCCACGGGAACGTGCGATGCGCGAAGGAAATTTCCAATTTGTAGCGGTAGAACAGGGCTGGCCAAATTTGCGAAACTTGCTCGCCCTGAGTAATGGAATTGGTGGCTACGAAACCAATCGATGCATCTGAGCCCTGGATATACTCGCCAGCCTTGAGGAACCATGCGGCCACGTAGTCTAGGCGTGACCCTCGTGCGCCAAGCCGCTTCATCAAGGTGGTCGCTTGATCTTGTTGGTTAACACCGCGCATGACGAAGCCGATGAAAGGCGGGTTGCCCAGCACATAGGAGCACTCGGCCGGCGGCAGCACGGTCGCCCAATCAAGTTCCAGGGCATCGCCTGGCTTGATATGCGGGGACTGCTTCAGCGGGATGCGGGCATAGACCTCGCCAAATTCCAGCGAAAGCCGGACATTCATGATGTGATCCATCATCCACAGCGCCACCTCGGCAATGCGCGCCGGGAATTCGCTGATCTCGATGCCGTAGAACTGCCCGACATCGACCGTCGAGAGGCCGATCACGTCGATGCCAAGTTGCCGGCGGTCAGGGTACAGCTCCTTGAGCACATCCAGCTCAAGCGCCCGCAGCTCGCGATAGGCGATAATCAGGAAGTTGCCACAGCCGCAGGCTGGATCGAGGAAGCGGAGCCCGGCCAGCTTGGCCTGGAAGGCGCGGAGCGCGTTTGCCCTGCCAGTGTCGCGCCGACCTTTGACGCGTGCAAACTCTGCCCGCAGCTCATCGAGAAACAGCGGCTCGATCACCTTGAGGATGTTCTTCTCGGTCGTGTAGTGCGCCCCCTGCGCCCGGCGCTCCTTCTTGTTCATCACCGATTGGAACAGCGCACCGAAGATGGCGGGCGAGATTGCATCCCAGGAGAAGGCGCAGGCCTCAAGCAGGCGCTCACGCATCGCCGTGTTGAAGGCGGGGATTGATAGCCGCTCTTGGAATAGATCGCCGTTGATGTAGGCAAACTGCTTGAGATCTTCGTCTAGCGCCTTCTGCCGGCGCTTGTCCTCGGTATTGAGCGCGTCGAAGAGGCTGCTTAGCCACGCACCTGTGTCGCTGCCATCCTCGCGGGTGCGATCCTGGATCAGAGCCTGAAAAATGCCGCGAGGCTCGAAAATGCCGGTGTCGTCGGCAAATAGGCAGAACAGCAGCCGCACGAGCAGCTGCTCGAGGTCGTGCCTATCATAGCCCGAAGCCTTGAGGGCGTCATGTAGCTTGCCCATCAGCTCCGAGGCCTGGATATTTACAGGGTCTTGGTCGCGGAATGTGCGCTTCTGCACGCCAATGATGAAGCCGAACGCCTCGACATAGCGCGGCAGATCGACCAGGGCGAAGCAGATCGGCTCGCCCGCTTCCTCAAGATCGTGTAGCTCGAAGGTCTGGAAATCGCTCAGCAGGACGTAGCGAGGCAGCTCCGCATCCTTGAGACCGGGGAAGTAGCCGAGCGCTTGGCTCTTGGCGGGAATCAGGCTGCGGCCGGCGCTCTTGTGCTCGACCAGCAGCACGCCTTTCCAGAACAGGTCGATAAAGCCACGCTTTGTACCCAGCAGCTTAACCGGTTCCTCGAAGCTGGCGACACGACGTCGCTTGACGCCGAACACTTCGAAAAAGTCGTTGTAGAAGCTCTGTGTCTCGCCGCGCTCATAGTGGGCGTCCGCCCAATCCTCGGCAAAACGGGCAGCTCTTACTCTGATCTCGTTCCAGCTTAAACGCACACAGTTCCTCGTTATATTCGTGTTTGTGGCAAAGAAATAGCCGGCAGCTTATCACCACGGGCCGCATCATCTTGCACGGTCACCGCCCCCGGCTGCTCCCGCACGCTGCAGCCGAACTGCATCAGCTGCTCGCGGGTGCCGCTCAGTGTTGGATCAGCCGCCAACTCCGGCAGTGCTGCACTATAAACGCGTAGCAACCGGTCCCACTGCCCCACCAAGTCCCGCGCTGCCGCCTCGGCCCGCGCCTGGGCGTGCTCATCGTCATCGTGAGCAATGATGGGTGATTCCTGGCTCTCGCTCACAGCGGCTTTTCGTCTCTATGTTTGACCACCTAGCCTTAATATCCCTGGATGACCCGGTAATCGTTGTGCCCCTCGCTCTGGAACGCCCCGGCGCTTTCATCCACCCGGATGCATGGCCGCGCCTTCGGCCCGCACCGCTCCAACTTGCCCAGCATCCCCGCCTTGACCCATCCATCATGGTTGGCCTGCATCTCCGCCACCTCGGCTTGCAGCTGCGCCTTCTGCACCTGCGCCGCCGCGATCGTCCCGTTGTCCCACCACAGCACCGCCGCACTCGCCAGCCATCCCAGCAGCACCAGCCCGGCAACCCCGGCCATCACCCATCCCAGCAACCGCCAGCTCGCCCACGTCACCACCCGCCGCAGCGCCGCCTCCGCCTGCCCGACCCGCTCCGTCATGTCGGCCAGCCCGCCCAGCAAGGGCCGTGTCGCCGCCTGCACCGCCGCCACCCCCTCGGTGGCAGCCCCGGCCAGGCTCGTCCGCACGCCCTGCTCCGCTGCCGCCCGCGTGCTCGACGCCAGCTCGCCCGCCGTCTTCGCTAGCGCCTCGCGCTCACGCCGCAGCGCCATCCGCTCCGCTGCCAGGCCTTCCAGTGCCGTCTTCACCGCCGCCTGCTGCTGCTCGGCCAGCTCCAGCAGCCCATACAGGCGCGTCTCGTCCTCGGCCGCACTCATCGCCTGGCTCCTTACCAGCCCATCGACGGGCCGCGGCTCGGCCGCAGCACCTGCCGGGCACGCAGTTCACGTTGCCGCGCCGCCTCCAGCTCGGCCGCCGCCCGCAGCTGCTCGCGCATCCCATCCTCGGCTTTGGCCATGATCCCGGCCACCACCCGCTCCGGCTCCCGGTCGGCCACGATCCGGGCCAGGTTGGGCCGCTCCGCCATCCCGAACGCCTCCCCTTGCTCGCGCAGCACCCGCACCGCTCCGGGCTCCTCGCGCACGCCGCGGCCGAACTGCGCCAACTGCTCGCGCGTGCCGCCCAGCGCCGGGTCAGCCTCCAGCTTCGGCAACGCCACGTTGTAGGCGGCCAGCAGCCGGTCCCACTGCCCCACCAACTCGCGCGCCGCCGTTTCGTCTCGCGCCTGGGCCTGCTGCTGGCGCCGATGCGCCTCGAACCGCTCGCGGAACCCGGCCCGCCCCGCCGCAACAGCCTCCGCCAGCCCGGGAGCTGGCTCCGGCGCCAGCGGCGGCCGGACCACGATCTGGCTGTCCGGCACCAATCCCCGCCGCTCGGCATACCGCCGCACCAGCTCGGGGCCGTCCTGCTCGTAATCCAGCGTGGTGTCCTTCGCCCGCTCCCGGCTGAGGCTGCGTGCCAGCCGGGTCATGTCGGCGAAGTCCTCGGCCGCGTAGTGCAGCGCCACCCCGTCCCGGTGTCGGGTCAATGCCACGTAGGCCGCATGCCGGTCCATGTGCGTCGTCGCCAGCACATGCGCCCGGTCCACCGTCACCCCCTGCGCCTTGTGAACCGTCGCTGCATAGCCGTGGTCGATGTGCGCGTAATCCCGGACGTAGAACGTCACCGCCAGGCCGCCCTTCCCCTCCTGCCCAGCGCCAGGTCCGCCGGCACTATCTAGCCGCACCGTCAGCCGCTCCCCCCCGGACGCCACCTCCAGCACCGTGCCCAGCGTGCCGTTCTTCACCGCCACGCCATCCCGATCGCCTGCCCGACCGCCGAGCCCACGCTCGTTGCGCTGGAACATGATGCGGTCGCCCGCGGCAAACGCCCGCTCGCCCCGCTCCGTCTGCACCACCTGGTCCGCCCCGTGCAGCGCGCCCGCTGCCCGCACCCGCCCGCGCGCCAGCTCGTTCAGATCCCGCACGTCGTCGCGCGTGTACGCCAGGATCACCTGGCTCGCGGTTGGACTCTCTCGACGCACCGCATCCCAGCCCGCCACCAGTGCCGCCTTCGCCTCGTCGCGCGTGCCGGCGCCCTGCACCATGCCGGCCGCCCCATACCGCGCCAGCGCCTCCGCCGTCCGCCCCGTCGCCAGCTCGCGCGTGGCGTCCCGCTGCCAATCCTGCCGCTGCCGCCGCACCGCCGTGATCGCCCGCGCCCCATGCCGCTCGGCCAGCGCCCGGAACGCCGCTCCCGCCTCAATGGCCTGCAGCTGCTCGGGGTCGCCCACCAGCACCACCTTGGCCCCGGCCGCCTGCGCCACGGACAGCACCCGCTCCATCTGCCGCGAGCCGATCATCCCCGCCTCGTCGACAACCAGCACGTCACGGCTGCCGAGCTGGTCGCGGCCGTCCCTCCAGGCGAACTCCAGGCTCGCCAGCGTGCGGGAGGCGATGCCGCTGCCCGCCTCCAAGCCCTCCGCCGCAATGCCGGACAGCGCCGCCCCGCGCACCCGATAGCCGTCCGCCTCCCACGCCGCCCGCGCCACCCCCAGCATCGCGCTCTTGCCCGTGCCGGCGAACCCCACCACCAACGCTATGTCCGCAGCACCCGTGACATGCAGCAGCGCCGCCTTCTGCTCGTCGCCGAGCTGCAGCCCACTCGCCTCCGCCGTCCGCCCCGCCCGCAACGCCGCGACCTGCAACACCTGGTGCCCGCTCCGCCCAGCCATGGCAGCAGCGGCTCGCTCCATGCGCTGCTCCGCCGCCACCATCTCCCGCGTGGTGAACCGGTCCAGCCCACGCCCGTCCTTGCCCACGAACCGCAACTCCGGCGATGCCGCAACCTTCGCTAGCACCTCCGTGAACTGCTCCGCCCCATCCGTGTGCCGGTGCAGGAACCGCACCAGATCGTGCTTGCTGAACGTCGAGTGCTGCCGCGTCAGCGCATCCAACGCGATCGAGGGATCGGCGAACAGCGCCTCTCCATTCCGTCGCGCAATCGCTCGGTGCTCCGCCGCCCGCTCCGCATCCTCGCCGCGCTCCTCGCGCCGCGCCCCCGCCGGCCCGATCTTGTGCTGCGGCTCCAGCTCGATCCCCTGGTCACGCAAGCTGCGATGATCGATGCGGATGTCATGCCCTAGCTCAGCCAGTCGCGCGTTCGCCATCTCGGCCCAGCCCTCACGCCAGTCCCGTAGCAAGCCCACGTCGTTCCAAGCCCGCTGCTTCTTGCCAAATCCGTCGCCAAAGGTCTCCCGCATCGACAGCATGACGTGCGCGTGCGGCTTCACCTCGCCATCCGGCTCGCGCGTCCAATGCACGTTCAGGTCTGCCACCATCCCGCGTGCCACGAACTGCTGCCGCACGAAGTCCTGTGCCAGCGCGATCCCCTCGGCTTGTGACAGCTCGCGCGGCAAGGCGAACTCCACCTCGCGCGCCAGCACAGCATCCTTACGGCGCTCGATCGCTTCCACCTCGTTCCATAAGATCGAACGATCCTGCCAACGCTCCGGCGCACCCGCAGGCAGCATGACCTCTGAATGCACCACGCCTTCCTTGGCGGTGTAGTCGTATGAGCAGCCCACACGCTCGTCTGCCAGCTCGGACGCCGAACGATAGGCGGCAGCAGCAATTGCGCTGCGCCCGGCGGAGCGTTGGATGACCTTGGCGGAAAGATGATAGATGGCCATCTAGGCGGCGGGCTCGCGCTGTCTGGCTGGAGGCTAGCGCCTGTCTGCGCACGTTGCAATGCAACGTTTAAGCGCGCATTTACCTACAACCTTCGCTGCGCTCCGGTTGGCAAATGACGCGCTCTGCCCGCGGCTCAGACCATTGAACAGACGATGACGGCACTGCTAGGCTGCGTAATTCATACCTAGGGAGGACGCCATGGCCCGCAAGCCGCGTGACTACGATGCCGAACTCCAAACCCTCATGGAGCGGGCCAAAAAGGTCAAGACGCAGAAGACCACCCAGCTTGGCGAGTTGGTCCAGGTTGTCGGCGCGGACGCCCTGCCCTTCGAGGCCTTGGCCGGCGCATTGTTGGCAGCATTGGAGCAAGCCAAGAAGCAGCCTGAAGCCGTCGCGAGGTGGACCGAACGCGGGCAGGTGTTCTTTCAGCAAGGCGGCAAGCGGGGGGCCAAAGCAGCAACCGGCAACCCTGCTGGCGGAGCTGCAAGCAACAACGGCGCAGCTCCAGCGGCTGACCGTGCTGCGGAATAGGCTCGACCTCGCCCGCGCCCGGGACGACACGCGCCAATGGGTGCAGGACCGGCGCGCACGCACCCGTCACCTGATCGAACTCGGCGGCTTGGTGCAGAAAGCCGGGCTGGTAGAACTGGTGGACGATAACCGTGCTACCCTCCTCGGCGCATTCCTCGAACTCGCGGCACGGCTGCGGGACGGCGGGCAGGAGGAAGCGGATGAACATCAAGAGGAGAACGCCAGCGATCTTCTGACACGCTGGCGACGGCGCGGGCTGCGGGCCTTCGACGCCGACAAGGAAGCTGCCGCGGCGGTCGTGGGCACGAGGAAAGAAGGGCAACCACAAATGGAGGCAGGGCTATAACCGGCAAGCAAGCCCGTATCGCTGTCCGCATCGACGCCGCCATGCAGCCGCTCCTGCGCGACGATGCGGACGATATCGCCATCCTCACCGGCATGAGCGATCACATGGCCGACTTCAAAACCTTGATCAACACCGCCAAGCCCAGCGTCATGGACGAACTCTGTCAGCGCTACCCGGGCTTCTACCGATACGCCAAAGTCCTGGAGCGTATTGCCGGCGCAATCCAATCCGGCGCCATCACCGTGCCGCCATGATCGTACGCGTCAGGAAACCAGAAACAGCAGCTATGGGCGTTCCGTCCAGTGCAGCGCTTTCGTGCCGAACCATCGTGCCAGCCGCTTGATCTCGTCGATACCAGCCGTCCGCAACCCTGGCCGCCGCTTCCCTTGCTCCTTCCTCGCTCAACCCGCCTGCCAGGCCTGCCTTGGGCACGGCAGCACTCCTGCACACCCTGGCGGGCGGGACCTGCACGCCCACGTCGAGGCCCGTATGGGTGGCCAAATCGCACAGCTTCGCGATCACGGATCTACAATCCCAGCACGACCCGTACGCCGTCCTCCACCGCACGCAAGTCGCCCGCTGCCAAATTTCCCGCGCGCTGGGTTAGGCGGCCCTTGTCCACCGCCCGCACCTGGTCACACACCGCCACGCTTCCCGTCCCGGCCGAGGCCGTCGCGACCACGATCGGCGGCCGGGGCGTCGGCCCGGTAGACAATGGTACGACCACCACGGTACGCCGGGCTTGGTTCAAGGCGTTGGCCGTCAGCACCACGGCTGGACGCGTTTTGCGGATTTCGCTTCCGCGTGTAGGGTCAAGGTCCACCCACCATATTTCGCCCCGCTGCACCGTGGCGGAAGTTGCGACCGGACGACTCACCCGTGCCGTGCCGCAGGGGCTTCTGCCCCTAACCCGTCTGCGACCGTGCCGTCCCACTCCGCCATTTCGGCTGCGAGACGTTCGTCCTGTTCCACCTCCAGCGCGGCTTGGTAAAGCGGATCGCCCTCGCCTCCCTCTGGAGCCAGGGCCTGCTCCAGCAAGTGCTGCACGAACGCGCTTCGTCCTCGTGCCGGCACCTGCTGCTTGAGCCGCCGGGCGAGCTCTTCCGGCAGCCGGACTAAAAGCTGCTGCGTGGCCATCCTCGTGTCCTTCATTCACCCATATCATCATTATCACTATCAATAACAACACGCATGAACGAAGGCGAAGTCTCGGTGCCTTGCCACTGGAACAAAACGACGAGTGGGCGACACAGCGCCGCTACATGAGCCTGGAAACCCTGGCGCCGATCAGCGATGATCCCACCGTCAGCCTACCCGCCTTGGCAGCCTGACGAGCGGCCCAGCCCCGCTCAACTGAAGCCTCTAAGGAAGTATTTTATGAACGGCGTCGATACGGATACGGATAAGACCGCAAGGCCACATGCACATTTTGACGCTCCGCATGAGGTGGTCGTCGATCCGACGCTTTCGAAGGAGCAGAAGATCGAAGCTCTTGACAGTTTGGAGCAGGATGCCCGCCAACTCGCTATTGCTTCATCAGAAGGTATGTCAGATGGTGAGGCGACCGGACTACAGGAAGTGCTCCATGCAAGAGACGTATTGGAGATGCCGCCACTCTCTATCGCCTATGAAGTGGTATTGCAGGACTTGCATCTTAGACTGACGGGTACTGGGCAGGACGAAATGAAGACGGTGCTCCAACAAACCATCGCTGCCCTGAAAGCTATAAGCACGGCAGGCCAATCGAGCACCTGAGCGATATTGAGTGAGATGACGCCGGGGTAAGCTCGGCAGTTCGAGCAAGCGTCCTACGTCCATGCTCCCGCGTCCCGTAACTGTCCGGCGCCGAACGCTCCAAGGAAAGTAGGCCAGTCACTTTCTTGGCTCGGCAGTTAGCCTGGGAAGCGTGTTCCTGGGGTTGCAGGCGAGGCGCGGCCCTCAGGCAACCGTGCCGGTGCGTCAGCGTTGGATTGAATGGCCCCGGCATGGGGCAGGCCATTATCGGGAGGCGACACAATGCCGACCTACGTCCGGAGCATCATGTGCGCCGTGGCCATTGGATTCGGGTTGCTCGCACCTGCGGCCTTACCGGTTCTGGCACAGACCGCCGGTAGCACCGCGGCAACGCCGAACATGGCCAGGACCGATGACGGGGCTCCGAATGGCAGTCTAGAGAAGTATCACGGCATGCTGCGAGGCAGCGAGCTCAATGGCGCCAATGTCTACAATGACCAGGGCACCTCGATCGGCACGATCAACGACATACTTATTGGTGACGATGGCAAGGTGCAGAACATCGTAATCTCGGTCGGCGGCTTTCTCGGCGTTGGAACGCACTACGTCTCGGTGCCATTCGGCCAGCTTCAGGTGCAGCCGAGCCGGATGGGCAACATCGGTGCGGTAACTGACAACGGCATCACTGGGCACAGCGGTACCGCTACGACCGGCACCGGAGTTGCGGTTAACACCCCCGCGCCCGGCCTGACAGGTTCCGGAACGGCGACCAACGGCAACGCAGCTGGGACGCAGTATTTCAGCGTCGTATTGCCTGGTGCAACGAAGAACTCGCTGACCAAGATGCCGGAGTTTCATTATCGCGGCTGACTGTGCTGGTCGGAACGCATCCGCAATAGCCGGAGACGAGCATGACGACTCGCCCCTTTGAACCGCTGACCGCCCACCCATCACCTAACTCGCAACAGCCCGTCCCGGCGCAGGAGCCAGAACGGCCTATGCCGATACCGTCCGGCCCCGAGATACCGTCGCCGCCGGGCCCGAACAGTCCAGTGCCAGAGCCGGGACCTGACATCCGACCGATCTCGCCGCCTGAGCGCCAGATGCCGCCGCTGGTGGCCTGAAGCAGGTCAGCAATGAGAGTTCGTCGCGCTCGACGCTCGCAATACAAATCGGTACCCGCCTGTCGCCCCCGAGAGCGTACGCCCTCATTGGAGGAACCCTGATGTCATCTTCCACGCACGCTGTCGTACTCCGTCGTCAGCACGCTCAGCAATCGCGACTGAAATGGACTGTCCTCGTCCCCCTCGCGCTTGCCGGCTCGATCACCGCGGCGCATGGCCAGGCTAACCCGCCCGCGCCCGCAGTGCCGCCTGCGGGGCAGCCCACGGTGCCGGCCGAGATACAGCCTGGCCATCCCGCTGACGGCACGCCTGCTACGCCCGGCAGCGGTCCTCAGACCGCCGTGCCCGCGCCGCTCCCTCCGAGCGCTGGCGCCGACACGCCCGGCGGGAGCGCCCGGAACGGCGTCATCCGGCCACCACCTGTCGCAGGCGATACTGGGATGATTAGGGGCGCCCCCCCGGTCGGCACGATGCCGGTGATACCGCCGCCCGGAACCGCGGGCGGCAATCAACGTGTCGTGCCGAAGTAGGTGAGGTGACCCCAAGTAAGCGGCTGGCGTATTGATTCGGGTAAGGCAGGAGTTGGCGCCGCAAGGAGGCGCAGTGACGTGAGTGTCCGGCGCTATGGCTCGAATGGCGTCGATGGGAGAGCGTCAGGCGGCGCGCTTGCGCCCAGAAGGCGGATCACTTCCTCGTCCGTGGTTTGAGCAAAGTCGGCATAGTGTTCGCCGACGCTGCGGAGCCGCTCCGGCGCGTGCAGGCTGATGACCTCGTCCGCTTCCTTGGCCAGCGCGTCGATGCTGGCGGCGGCGGCGACGGGCACGGCCAAGATTATTCGTGCGGGCCCGGCCCCGCGCAAGGCCCGGATCACGGCCAGGGCCGTGTTGCCGGTGGCGATCCCATCATCCACCACGATGACGACCCGCCCGGTCACGTCCAGAGGTGGCCGATCGCCAAGATAGGCATGGCGCCGGCGTTCAATTTCCTCCAGTTGCCGCCGGACTTCCGCGTCCACGTAGCCCGCCGGCGGATCGATCAGCCCCACGCTCTCCTCATCCAGCACGATCTGGGGGTCGTGTCCGTCCACGACGGCGCCGATGCCAAACTCCTCCATGCCCGGCGCGCCGATCTTGCGAACCATGACCAGATCGAGCGGCGTGCCCAACGCCCGTGCCACCTCGAACGCCACCGGCACGCCACCGCGCGGAAGGGCCAATACCAGCGGCTCGGCGCTGCGGAACCGGTCCAATCGTGCGGCCAGCTTGCAGCCCGCGTCGCGCCGGTCCGCGAAGGCGGGCTTGTCCGCCGCGCTCATGTTCCGAACGGGAAAGTTTCGGGCTCGCCTCGTGCGTGCGGGCCGGGCAGCGGGGTGACGGCCGAGGTTTCCTCGAACCAGGCATAGGCATTGAACTGTTCCGGTAGCACCGCCTCGAAATAGTGGCTCTGCAGCTCCGTCTCGGGCCGGTAGATCACGCCGATCGCGCGCTCCAGCCGCGGTTCGGCCAGGGTTTCGCGCAGTTCCGGCGTATTCAGGCGCGTCAGGCTGCGGCGCAGGCCGGCGTCGCGGAACAGCGCCTCGTGGCTGCCGGCGCGCGCCGGGCGGACCGCCTTCAGCTCCATCGGGCCATCCCAGTCGCTGGCGGCCGCCACCGTGCCGCGGTCGGTGCCGAAGCCGATCAGCGCCGCGTCGTCCCCGAACGCCGTGCGGCAGAGCTCACCCACATTGAACTGGCCGCGCCAGCCCATGCCCGTCGCGGCGGCGTTGCCGATATGCGAGTTGTGCGCCCAAACCACAGCCTTGGCGCCGGGCCGTGCGGCCAGCAGAGCTTGCAGCGTGTCGAACATATGCCAGTCGCGCAGGTTCCAGGACGCGTCGGAGCCCAGGTACATGGCGCGGTAATATTGCTCGGCCGACCGAACCACGCGGGCGTTCTGCAAGGCGTCGAACCCGGCACCCGCCTGGGTATTCAGTCGCCCGTCGAGCAATTGGCGGAGTTGCTCCACTGCCTCATCCTCGCAAGGGTCCTTGCCGGACAGCACGGCGGCGCCGTAACGGGCCGGGTCGGACTGCCAGGGCGACAGGCAGCCATAGCGTTCCCGTGCGCCCTTGGCAGCGGCCGGGTCCTGTGCATCCAGGATGTGCAGCACGGCAACGATCGAGGCACCGAGACTATAGATGTCCAAGCCGCGGAACTCGACCCGGCGGTTTTCGGGTAGCGCGCCGTTATGCGCACGAAGCCAGCCGACGAAGCCCCGCATCTCCGCGTTGCGCCACATCCAGGTGGGAAAGCGGGCGAACAGTGGCTCGGGCAGAGGCGGGACCGGATGTTGCCGGACGTGCCCGTCAATCTGCGCCGCGTCCGGCCAGTCGGCCTCCACAGCGACGATGGTGAAGCCGTGCCACTCGACCAAGCGGCGGGTGATGGCCGCCCGGGCGCAATAGAACTCCGCCGTGCCATGCGTGGCCTCGCCCAGCAACACGACGCGGGCGCTGCCGAACGCGTCGAAGGCATCGGCGAATCCTGGCTCGTCGGGTGACGGCAGCGGCTCCGAGCCTCGGCGCAATGCCGGGGTTGCCTGCTCGTCTAGCATATCGCGCTCGCGGGCGGCCACGGGTCAGGCTGTCTGGGTGGCGTCCCGGTTGCGCACCTCGGCCGGGGGATGCGTCGCCTCGACTGCGGTGAACGTCTCTTGGATGCGATAGCTGTGCTCGGCGCCCTTCGACACGACCCAGGAACTGCCGGGTTGCAGCTTTACCATCTGTCCCTCCAGGATCAGCTCCGCCCTGCCCGCGATGACGTAGCCGACGGTCTCGTACTCGCGGCGCACCGCGCCGCTGCCGCCGCCCGGCGGCTCCTTGTCCCACAGCCGCATCGAGAGTGCGCGGCCACTCGCAAGGTAGCGCTGACCCTCGGGGCCCTTTGGCGCATACGCCGCGTCAACTTTGGTCACACTGGCGTCGGTCATTGCGCTACTCCGGTCCAAACGTGGTTGCGGTTCCTGCGAGCGGATCACGGAGGCCATACAGTCGGCCTCGCATCCCGAAATGGCTTAGATGATGCCCGAACGGTTATAGTAAGCATCGATGTCACGGCCGCGCGTGTCATCCCACGTACCCATCTCGCCGGCAGCATAAGCCGGCGCGCCCTCAAGCCTGCTTCGGTCGATGTTGACGACGTAACCGCCCTGGTTGGTGTCATACCTTAACTGATTCCACGGCAGCGGGTGGTACTTGTCGCCGATACCGAGAAAGCCGCCAAAACTGAGAACTGCGTATTCTGCTTTTCCGGAAACCTTATCGAGCATGACGTCATAAACACTGCCTAGCTTTTCACCGGCCGTATTGTAGACGCTGGTGCCATTCACCTTGCTCGCCGCAATGACCCGGCCACCCGTATCGCTTGGATTGTCGATGCTGGCCATGACGCCCTCCAGGGGTTGTGTTGTTCACGCTATGGCTCCGGCCGGCATGGCGGTTGTTACACATGCAGGTGGATGCGCGTAAAACGTCCAGAGTCGGTGGAAAGTTCGGAGCTGGTCGGCTTGAATTACTACTTCTGCCGCTGGCAGCACGACGGCACGCCTGTCAGTCGCCAAGCTCCTCATCGAGGTGGGCGTACTCGGTCGGCACCTCGGCCTTGGCGATCAGCGCGATATCGTCCTCGGACAATTCTTCGGCCCGGAAAGCGCGCCGATCGCGGCGACGCAGGCGCTCGTATTCGTCTGCCGAAACCATTACCAGGCGGTCACGGCCGCTCTTGGTGATGGTGACTGGTTCGGTGAGCGTCTTGTCGGCCAAGGTGCCATAACTCTTGATGAACTCGGCGGTTGTCACGCGCACGTCTATGCTCCGATTCTTGTAACTCAACCAATGTGATTTTCTTGCTTGTCAAGCAAGCTCGCTTAGGAGGCAACACGCCTTGGCCCGCTAGGAGAGCCGCTGATGGCGTCTATCTCTTGTCAGCCCTTTCCTACTGCTGAAAAGCTTACAGCCTTCCAGGCATCAGCTTTGGCCGAGTTTCTGGCCGTTTGAAGGTCAACCCCTTTTCCTTTTCAAGTCGCCTTCTGTTCTACCCTCCGGAGGCCTGGGTCGATGCGCTGGACGCCTTTCGTCCCGACGCCCTTCGGCGGTCACGGTGCTCGGAGCCGTCAAGGATGCCGAAGGCACCGCAAAGCGGCGGGAGCGAAGCGACCGTCCTTGACGGCTCCGAGCACCGTGACACCCACGAGGTCTCCACAGGCTACGGTTATCTACAAGATAAGTTCAATTTCTCTTAGATTCTAATTTCAAGCCCTGAATCGGCTTTTTAAATCAATAAGTTACAGCGTCTTTTGTGACTAAACGGGGGCGCTATAGTGACTCAACGGGGGCTTGGTTGTGACTAAACGGGGGCGTTGATGTGACTCAACGGGGGTTGTCGATCCGCCCCATTCTGGTCCGAATCGAGGACGGAAAAGCCTGCTCGCGACTTGGCATCGCACCCTGCCGACGACCCGTCCCCCTACGGGGCAAGTCGGGCTATGGGCAGTTGTGACTCAACGGGGGTTAAGGGTCTTGTTGTGACGTGACTTGACGAGAGCACACGTCATATTCACCATGGCCTTCATGTCACAGACTGTTGCCCAGAAAACCAACCACACTGGCTTTCCAAAGGCTGGCGAGCTGATTGAGATAACCGGCGCGCACGCCCTGGAAGCATCCGACCGCGCCATTCTGAACCTCCTGTACCAGCATGCTCATGACAGCGGCCGTCTGACCGAGGCGGATGCCGAGTGGGAGCTGCCCATGTCAGCCCTGCGCCCCTCCCGGCAGCACAAGGGCAATGAGCGCGTCCGGGATAGCCTGGACAGGCTGATGCGTATCGTCGTGACCGTGCCCCTACCTGACGCCAAAACCGGCGAGCCGCGCCTGGTGCTGACGAACCTGTTCGAGTTCTTTGACATGTCGGCCGATGAGGGCCGGCCAGGTGCAACGGTCCGCTTTGGCCTGCCAAAGAAGCTTCGCCCTGTGCTGGCGCGGTCCAACCGATGGGGCCGGATCAAGGCTGAAGTCGTCTGCGCGATGACGAGCAAGTACGCCATGGCGCTTTACGAGCTGGTCCAGCTTCGTTCGGGGTTGGAGCGGTGCGTCGAGCCGTTTCCTATCGACCGCTTCCGCGATCTGCTGGGAGTGCCTCCGGGCAAACTGATCCGCGGACCTGACTTTGAACGACGGGTCATTGAGCCCGCCCTGTTGGAGGTAAATGGCCTGTCCGAGATGAGCGTACAGATTGAGCTGACGCGCGCTCACGCCCGCGCGCCGATTACGGGTGTCACCTTGGCCTGGTGGCGGAAAGAGGGTGACGACTTCCGGGCTGCCTACGCTGAACGCCAACGATCGAAGACGGGGCGCATGGCCCGGCTTCGCGGACAAGTCGAGGAGGTTACGCTCGGCTAGCGTGCTAGCGTGCTATCGCTCTCCGAATGGGTGCTTACCTCGTGCGCGCATCAGGAGGTCGAACGCCTCGCCCATGAGGGCCTGAACCGTTACCCCCTCCTCAATGGCCATTATGTTCAAGGCCCGGCTTAGCTCCGGGCTGAAGTGGCCAAGGATACCCTTCTTTCCTTCGCGAGCCGGTCGCCGTTTGGTGACAGCGTTTGTTGCTTTGCCGACCGGAGCTGGCGGCGCCTCAGTGGCCTTTGATGGCCGGCCTGACGGCAAATCATCTTTAAGTCCGGCAAACCTTGTCATCGTACACTCGCGCTAGCTGGTTTACCTGCTAGCCGGTTAGCATGCTTGCTAACCCAAGCCCATAGCCGCGCTACGTCCTCGGCCGCCTTGCCGCCGGGTTCGATCTCGGATGCGGCCTTTCCCTCGGCCACGCTGTGGTGAAAGGCTGCCCGCTCAGGAAGCATGACCGGCGCGACCTGCAAGCCAATGCGTTGAACGAGTTCGCCCGCCTCGGGGTATAAGACTGAGCCGCGTGGCGGCCCGGCGACGAACACCACGAAGGCTGGCTTGCCGCTCGCCTTCGCGAGTTCGGCTGTGGTCCGGACCGCATCAAGGTCGAAAGCGCGGGGTCGGCAGGGGATGAGTAGAAGACTTGCCGCACGACATGCCTCCCGCGCCATAATGTCGGCTGCCGGGGGGGTATCGATCACCGCGAAGGCCGCTCCTGCCCGCTCCAAGGCTGCGAGTTTATCGGGGAGTAGGCTGTGCGAGGCGCAGTCAATCACATCAGGATCTTTCCCTCCGCGCCACTTTCCCCAACGGGAAGCGGTCGCCTGGGGGTCTGTGTCCACGATGACGGTCGGCAACCCGGCTGCGTGCGCTGCGGTGCCAAGATGGATGGCGAGGGTTGTCTTTCCGGCCCCGCCCTTCTGGCTAATAACCGCTACCGTTAGCATGTTAACTCGCTACCTTGATTGCGTGCTAGCACGCTAGCTAATGAAGGTGAAGTGTGCAACTGCGAAGACCCTTACAAGAGGAGAATGTAAGGCGACCGCGTGTCAAGACAGACTACGATGATCCGGGGAGAAACTCTCCATCTGCAGCGCCGCCGTCCCGGGCCCGGGAAATACCTCCTCCAAAAGCTTCAATCGGCGGCCCCGTTCGCCTTCTGGGCAATAGGCAAGAACCGCAGTATTCGCCATTCGCCGCGCTGCTGTCTGCGCGGTTGGATTCACATACGCCACTGCACCACGAAGGGCATAAGAGAGTATCTTCCCTCGAAGCTCTGCCTCTTCGAGGCGAACGTTTAAGGGGTCACCTCACGATTTGCTCAAAATCGCACGCTAAGCGGAAAAGGCCATGAAATCAGGCCATTCCACAAACGTAGGTATTCGGATGAGCTGTCGCCCCTACGCCAAATCTGACGATTCGCATTGCAAAACCCTCTTTCAGAACTTGGCCGAAAGGCAAGTAGTTCGTGCATGGGCCTTATCGTGCAGTTTTGAGCAAACGGTGAGGTGACCCCTTTAACCTGAAGAACGCGGCGGCAACTTCGTCATCCATTTTGTATCTCTCTTTGATTTTCGTTGCGCAATTCAATTCGGCTGAAAGTAGTCAGAATCCGACTAACCTGTGTCGCAGACCACTGCTCG
>JAABUJ010003193.1_pt1 | contig 18747 bp, 18 predicted proteins | sample 5559131 | NCBI WGS metagenome assembly JAABUJ01 (sample SAMN10711875, study PRJNA513366) | rock metagenome | isolation source: Antarctica rocks | place: Antarctica: Victoria Land, Mt New Zealand nord | collected 2016-01-07 | reverse complement strand
CTGAGGTCAATCCCGGATGCCACCCAGACGTTGAATCAAAGCGACCGTGATCGCGTCAACCACCTTTATGCTGACGTCGCCAGCGCGACGCCGAATACCTACGCCCTACCCACGTGAGCAATTACCCCAAACCAGAATAATCAGGCAGTACTTTACTAGGCCCTGTTAGAGCTTGAACACTGATCCTATGGTCTGCCCATGGCAGACAATCCTGGTGTTTCGGTGTTCACGGACGCGGCCTGGGCGGTATGGGAGCCGTTGATCGAGGCGGTGCGGCCGCAAGGCAAGACACCGCCCAAGAACTTGCGGCGGACGATGTCGGCGATTGTCTGGCGGCACCAGAATGGGGCCAAGTGGCGCAGCATCCCAGCCGAACTCGGCCCCTGGTGGCTGGCCGCGCAGTTGTTCATCCGTTGGGCCAAGCTCGGCGTCTGGGAACGCCTGCTTGAGCGGGCGCAACAGGGCGGCATCGCGCTGGGCATGACGTTCATCGACGGCACCAACATCCGCGCCCACCACAAGGCGGCGGGCGCGCAAAAAAGGGGGTCGACCGCAAGGAGCGAGATGTGCGCGAGGCACTGGGCCGCTCTCGTGGCGGCTACGGCACCAAGATCTGCGTGATCGCCGACGGCCGCGGCCGGGCGGTGGCCTTTGCGCTGGCGCCGGGGCAGGCGCACGAGGCGCCGCTGGCGCCAGACTTGGTGGATCGCTTACCCGGTATACCGGCCTGGGTGGTCGGCGACCGTGGCTACGCGTCGGACCGCTTGCGGGCTTTGATCTGGGACCTCGGGGCACGGCCAGCGATACCGCCCCGGCGCACCGACGCGCCGGTGGCTTGCCCGCCCTGGATCTACAACAACCGCCATCTCGTCGAGAACCTATGGGCGCGTCTCAAGGAATGGCGCGCTGTCGCCACCCGCTACGAGAAGACCGCGCGGTCGTTCCTCGGCGTCATCTGCTTGGCAACAACAGCCGATTGGATCAAGCTCTAACAGGCCCTAAAGCTTTGTCTCCGCCAATGAAGCGGATAGCCGGCTCAGGAAACTCGCCGACCGGCGCTGCGCTACGAGCGATGGCTCGCGCACGCTTCTGCGTGCCGAACAGACTGCGCAATGGGCGGTAAATAATGGGCTCGCTGATGTGCACAGTTGTCGCGATGCATTGCGCGTTCTCGGACCGGCAATCCGCGTCCTAAGCTATAAAGACGTGTGCGCACGAGGCGACGTGTCGGGCATAGCCGACTTCCGCTTTTCCCAGCCGTCCTCCCGGGAGCAAATCATCCGCTATCGGCCAAAGGTGCCTATGGCTTGGTGCCGACCAAACCTCAGCGTCCACCACCACCGCATCACTCCACCGGCATCGCCGTCAGCCAGATCTCGTGCCCCGGCGCGTAGTGGCGGTTGGTCTGGGTCGCGTTGCGGTTGAGCAGCGGGCGGGCGTACATCGGGTGGCGCATACTGCGGACCTCGTGCTCGACCGTCAGCAGCAGGTCGCCGCTGTCCACGTCCACGATGTCGCGGAAGCGGTACTGGTGCTGGTCGCTCTCCTCGGTGACGAGGCCGCGCGCCGACAGCCACGCATGGGGGCCGGAGAAGTCGGCGAGGCCGATCTGGATATGGTTGCCGTCGTATTCGGGCGGCGCCCGGTCGGTCTCCCGCAGGATCAGCGTGAAGTCGACGCCCATCGGCACCCGCGCGCAATCGCCGGCGACGCTGGCGGGCGCGTGCAGCGCCTCGCGGTAGAAGCGGGCGATCCGCGATGCCGTGCCGGGCGGCGCGTCCATCTCGACATAGGCAATGCCCAGCGTGATCCTGCCCAGGCGCGGGTCGGGCGCGTGGCAGCGGATGCGGTTGCCCCAGGGGCAGATGACGTCGACCGCCCCGTCAGGCCGCTCGGCGAAGGCGAACCTGGTGCCGGCGAGCTGGCCCCGGACCCGCGCCAGCCGCGCCAGCAGCGCCGCAATGTCGGGCAGCACCACGCCGCTGATGCCGCGCAGCACCTGCGCGCGCCCGGTCGGCAAATGGAACTGGCTGGCGCCGACGTTGATCCACATGTTGTCGACGCCGGTCGACAGGAACGGGTCGCGGGTGAGGCCGAGGCCGGTGACGTAGAACAGCGTCGCCAGGCGCTGGTCGGGCACCGCCACGTTGACGTGGCCGAACTCCACGATGTTGCCGACATCCTCGGCGCCGCGGTCGTACGCCGCCACCGCCGCCCGCTGCTGATCCATGCTGCTCCCCTCGCCCTGCGGCCGCCACTTCCAAGCGGCGCGTCCGGCGGATACGGTGCCACCAAACAGGAGCGCACGTCCATGCAGCAAGCCCTCTTCGGCACCCTTCCCGACGGCGCCAGGGTCGACGCCTACACGCTGGAAGGCGAGGCCGGCATGTCGGCGACGATCCTGACCTACGGCGCGCGCATCATGGCGCTGCACGCGCCGGGCGGGCGCAACGTGGCGCTCGGCCTGCCAAGCCTGGCCGAGTACGTCTCCAGCACCGCCTACCTTGGCGCCGTGATCGGCCGGGTCGGCAACCGCATCGCCGGCGGCCGCTTCACCCTGGACGGCCATCCCCACCAGCTCAGCATCAACAACAACGGCAACACCCTGCACGGCGGCAAGGTCGGGTTCGACCGCGCGGTATGGCAGGCGGAGGCGCAAGGCGAGGCGGTGCTGCTGAGCCACACCAGCCCTGACGGCGACCAGGGGTTTCCCGGCACGCTGCACGCCACCGTGCGCTACTCCGTCGAGGGCACGGCGCTGGTCATCGACTACACCGCGCGCTGCGAGGCGCCGACCGTCGTCAACCTCACCAACCACTGCTACTTCAACCTCGACGGCGCCCCGGACATCTCCAACCATACGGTGACGCTGGCCGCCGACCGTTTCACCCCGGTCGACGCGCGGTTGATCCCGACCGGCGAGCTGCGCAATGTCGCCGGCACCCCGTTCGACTTCCGCAAACCGATGGCGATCGGCGCGCATATCGGCGCTGACGACGAGCAGATCCGGCTGGGCGGCGGCTTCGACCACAACTTCGTGCTGGGCGACGCGCCGGCCGAGACGCCTCGCCTCGCCTCCACGGTGCGGGCCGGCGGGATCACCATGACGGTCGAGACCACCGAGCCGGGGGTGCAGTTCTATAGCGGCAACATGATGCCCGCGTCGGGCCTGCCGTACCGCGGCGCGCTGTGCCTGGAGACGCAGCACTTCCCCGACAGCGCCAACCATCCGCATTTCCCGAGCACCGTGCTGCGGCCGGGCGAAGAGTTTCGCTCGCGCACCGTATATCGGTTGACGACCGATTGATCTTCGCCTCACGTGGCTGCTATCTGCGTCACCGACCGCGGCCAAGACCTGCGGCGCAATCATCGAGGAACCAGTTCGTGAAGCAAATCCTTCTCGCCAGCGTCGTCGCCTCCGCCGCGCTGTTCGGCCTCGGCGTCGTGGCCCCGGCGCAGGCCCAGACGCCGACGATCCCGATCATCGTCAAGGACACCACGAGCTTCTACTGGCAGATCGTGCTCGCCGGCGCGCGGCAGGCCGGCAAGGACCTGCATGTGACGGTGCCGGAACTGGGCGCGCAGTCCGAGTCCGACATCGCCGGCCAGATCTCGATCCTGGAGAACGCCGTCGCGGAAAGCCCGGCCGCCGTGGTGATCTCGCCGACGCAGTTCGCCGCCCTCGGCAAGCCGATCGACGAGGCCGCCAAGAAGGTCAAGATCATCGGCATCGACAGCTCCGCCGACAGCAAGGCGTTCACCTCGTTCCTGACCACCGACAACGTGCAGGGCGGCCGCGCCGGAGCCGATGCCATGGCGGCCGGCATCATGGCGAAGAACGGCGGCAAGGCGGAGGGCAACGTGGCGCTCGTCACCTCGCTGGCCGGGGTGGGTTCGCTCGACGCCCGCGCCAAGGGCTTCAAGGAGGAACTGGCATCGAAGTATCCCGGCCTGCACCTCGTCGCCGACAAGGTGGCCGACGGACAGGCGACCACCGGGCTGAACATCATGACCGACCTCATCACCGCCAACCCGGACCTCAAGGGCGTGTTCGCCTCGAACCTCATCATGGCGCAGGGCGCCGGCCAGGCGATCGCCGAGAACAAGATGCAGGACAAGATGACGCTGATCGGCTTCGACAACGACGAGAAGCTGGTCGGCCTGCTGAAACAGGGCGTGATCTACGCGCTGATCGTGCAGGACCCGTACCGCATGGGCTACGACGGCATCAAGACGGCGCTCGCCGCGTCGAAAGGCGAGACCGTGCCGGCGTTCGTGGACACCGGCGTGAACACCATCACCAAAACCAACATGGACACCGAGCGCAGCCAGCAACTGCTGAACCCCAAGGTGAAGTGACGCAGCGAAGCGGATGGGGAATTGACCTGAGCGCCTCGACCGTCGACCGCCCTTCTCCCGAGCGGGGGGAGGGCAGCCCCGGGGAGCCGCCCTTGCTGGAGCTGCGCGGCCTCGACAAGCGCTTTACCGGCACGCACGCGCTGAAGCACGTCGACCTCAGCTTCGAGCGCGGCGAGATCCACGCCATCGTCGGCGAAAACGGGGCCGGCAAGTCCACCTTCATCAAGCTGCTCACCGGTGTCTACCTGAAGTCGGGCGGCGAGATGCTGTGGGAAGGCCGGCTCGTCGAGCTGACCGGGCCGCAGGACGCGCTGGCGCTGGGCATCAACGCGGTCCACCAGGAGGTCGTGCTGTGTCCGCACCTCACGGTCGCGGCCAATCTGTTCCTGGGCAACGAGCACATCCGCTTCGGCCTGCTGGAGCATCGCCGGATGCTGGCCGAGGCGCGCGCGGTGCTGGCCGACCTCGGCTTCTCGGTGCCGGCGGACGTCGTGCTGTCGAGCCTCACCATCGGCCAGCAGCAACTGGTGGCGACCGCGCGGGCGGCGCTGCGCGGCGTGCGCTTCCTGATCTTCGACGAGCCCACCGGCTACCTGACCCGGCAGGAGGCGGCGCAACTGTTCGCGCTGATCCGCCGCATGAAGGCACAGGGCATCACCATCGTCTACATCAGCCACCGGCTCGAGGAAGTGTTCGAGCTGGCCGACCGCGTCACCATCCTGCGCGACGGCTCGCTGATCTCGACCGAGCGGGTCGCCGACACCACCGAGGCGAAGCTGATCCGCGGCATGATCGCCCGCTCGATCGAGCAGATCTACCACAAGGAGACGGTGCCGTTCGGCCCCGAACTGGTCGCGGTGAAGGGCTTCAGCGGCCAGGGCTTCCACGACATCTCGCTGCGTGTGCGGCGCGGCGAGATCGTCGGGCTGTACGGCCTGATCGGCGCCGGCCGCAGCGAGTTCGTGACCACGCTGTACGGCCGCCATCCGCGCACCGCCGGGACCGTGACCTGGGAGGGGCGCGAGATCGACATCCGGCGCGAGAGGCAGGCCATCGCGCAGGGCATGGCGCTGGTGCCGGAGAGCCGGCGCGACCAGGGCCTGTGCCTCAACCTCGGCGTCGGCACCAACGTCAACCTCGCCATCTACGACCGGCTGAGCCGTGGCGGCCTAATCCGCCGGGACGCCGAGCGGACGGCGGCGGATACGCAGATCAAGGATCTGCGGATCGTCACCGCCGGGCGCAACGCGCTGGCGCTGTCGCTGTCCGGCGGCAACCAGCAGAAGATCGTGGTCGGCAAGTGGCTGGCGCACGGCGCCCAGTTGTTCATCTTCGACGAGCCGACGGTGGGTGTGGACGTCGGCACCAAGACCGAGATCTACCGCCTGTTCTCGACCCTGCTGAAGCAGGGCGCCGGGATCATCCTGATCTCCTCGTACCTGCCCGAGGTCTACGAGCTGGCGGACACGCTGCATGTGTTCCGGCGCGGCGGCCTGGCGGCGAGCTACGGCTTTCGCGAGCAGTCCATGGAGACCATCCTGACGCAGGCGATCGGCGTCTGAACCGCAGCAATCCTGCCGAGACTGGGGACGACCCGTGAGTGAGACCATCATACGCAAGCCGAATGCGCGCCTGGCGATCCTGCTGAGCCTGACGCTGCTCGGCTTGCTGCTGTTGATGTGGGTGCTGCTGTCGGTGTTCACCCGCACCTTCGCGACCGAGAACAACTTCATCAACCTGATGCGCCAAGCCTCGGTGCTGGCGATCATCGCCATCGGCCAGACCTTCGTCATCATCACCGCTGGCATCGACCTGTCGATCGGCGCGGTGGTCGGCTTTTCCGGCGTGATCGTGGCGCTGCTGCTGCAGAGCGGGCTGCCGATCTGGCTAGCGGTGCTGCTGACGCTGGGGATGGGCGCGCTGATCGGCGCGTTCCACGGTTTCGGCGTGACCAGGCTCGGCCTGCCGCCGTTCATCATGACGCTGGCGACGCTGACCGCGCTGACCGGCATCGGCTTGCTGATCACCAACGGCGCCTCGATCTCCGGCCTGCCAGACGGCTTCACCAACTTCTCCCGCGACGTGTTCCTGGGCGTGCCGACGCTGTTCTGGATGGTTGTGGTGGTTGCCGTCCCGGCCTACGTCTTCCTGCAGCACAGCCGCTGGGGCCGCTATCTGTTCGCCATCGGCAGCAACCCGGAGGCGGCGCGGCTGACCGGCGTGAACGTCCAGGGCATGTTGTACGTGGCGTATATCCTGAGCGCGGTGCTGGCGGCGTTCGCCGGCGTGCTCACCACCATGCGCATCGGCATCGGCAACGCCACCACCGGCCAGGGCTACGAGTTGCAGTCCATCGCCTCCTCGGTGATCGGCGGCACGAGCCTGTTCGGCGCCATCGGCAGCATCCAGGGGCCGCTGCTCGGCAGCTTCCTGCTGACGACGATCAACAACGGCGCCAACCTGCTCAACGTCAACGCGTTCTGGCAGCGGGTGGTGACCGGCGGGCTGATTATCGCCGTGGTGTATTTCGATGGGTTGCGGCGGCGGCGGCGCTAGGCGATGCCGCGTCGGTAGCCATCAGCATGGTCCGGTTCGCCGAAACAAGCCATTACAGCCGTAGATACCCCAAAACTCCCAGCGGTCGGCTCGTAGCCCGTCCATCACGCCTTGATAGACACCATAATCGCCCTCAGCTTCGATGATGTTGCGCGGATCGTTGAAGTCGTGGAACAATGCAAACCCATCAAGCTCTATGACACGGTGAAGTTGCTGGCAGGCGTCGAAGACATGCTCGTAGCGATGCGAGTGATCGACAAAAGCAAATCGGAACTGACGCTTGACCGCGGCTAGGTTGCGAACTGCCGAGCCAGCATCATCCTGAAAGAACAAGGCTCTTTCGCCACCCGGCATGTTGTGAAGCTGTTGTCGGGAGAGATCCACCGCGGTTTGGTCGAGGTCGACGCTGATGATCAGGTTCGATTGGCCGCTGTCGTTGCAGGCATGGTTCATCACGGCCGCAGATAGGCCACGGTAGGCTCCAAGTTCGAGAATGTCGCCGGCGCAACAATATGCCATTTCGTAGATCTTCAATACGTCCGCCGGCAACAGCCAACCTTCTATGCCAATGTCGATCATGCCTGAGGCATGAAGCCGCGCCACGAAGGTTTCGTGACGGCCATTAAGATATTCACCTTCGTAGGGGTAGGTTTTGCGGAACGGCATATCGAAGCGGCGCTCGGTCGCGGTCTCACGCAGAGTAAGAAACGTATTTTCGTGCCGCGCTAGGTTGCTGTCGAGCATGAGCTGTTCCGGATTGTGGCTGCGACCAAGATAATTCATTGGACGAAAAAGCAAAGCATCAGGCCAAGCCGCCATGTCGAGGGACATTGTTTCAGGGAAGCAGCCTCCCGCTCAGGCTTCGTGCCGTATCATTCGCAACTGACGCGCGCCAGATAGACGCTGCCCGACCAGACGCCGCCCACGCAGAACGTCCGCTCGGCCGAGCCGGTGCGCACGAAGCCCAGCGCCTGCAGGCGGCGCAGCGAGCGTTCGTTGCGCGGGTCGACCTCGGCCACGATCGGATCGACGCCGGACCGCACGGCGCGGTCGATCACCGCCGCCAGCGCCTCGTGCACGAGGCCGTTGCCCCAGACCTCGCGGGCGAAGATCATGCCGATCTCGTTGCCGCGCCACAGGCCGGCCTTGCCGATCACCGCTCCCTGCGACGTCACCGCGAAATCGTCGGACTGCCCGGCGGCGACCGCCTCCAGCGTCTCGTCGAGCCATTCCTGGGTGTCGGACAGCGCGGCGTGCGGCGGCGTCGACCAGTAGCGCATCGCCTCGGGGTCGCTCAGGATCGCGTGCATCGCAGCGAGGTCGCCCGGCTCGAACCGGCGCAGCAGCAGACGCGCCGTTCGCATCGTGTTGGCTTCCGCCATCGCCGATCTCCCAACTGGCGCAACCCGGCCGCCACCGTGTCGTTGCCGCTATGACCCGAACAGGAGACAGTCATGGCGAAGACCCTGAAGCCCGGCGACAAGGTAGGCTGGGATACGTCGCAAGGCGAGACGCACGGCACCGTCGAGAAAAAGGTCACCTCGCCCACCAAGGTGAAAAGCCACGTCGCCAAGGCCACCAAGGACGACCCGCAGTACCTGGTGAAGAGCGCCAAGACTGGGGCGCAGGCGGTGCACAAGCCGGACGACCTGAAGAGGCAATAGGCCGCTACGACGTGTTGCCCAGCGCCTGGGGCGGCGGCGAGCGCACCTCCGAGGCGGCGGGAACGCTGGCCGCCCCCTCCGGCCCCGAGGGCGGGACAGGCCGGTCGCGGGCGTACTGCACCACCGTGGTCTGCACCGGCACCGCCAACTGGATGCCCTCGCTCTGCAGTTGCCGCTTCATGCGCCGGTTGAACTCGCGCTGCACGCCCCAACGCCCGCCGTCGGTGCATTCGATCTGGCCGGAGATGGTGATGCCGGAGCCGTCCACCTTGTCGATGCCCCACAACGCCAGGTCGGACAGGATCATCGGGCCGTAGGTGGGATCGTCGCGCAACTCCGCGCCGATGCCCTTGAGCAGCTCGCTGACCCGGTCGGTGTCCTCGGCGGCGGCGACCGCCACGCCGATTGCCGCGTTGCCGATGCCGCGGTTGATGTTGGTGACGCTGGTGACCGAGCTGAACGGGATGATGTGCACCGACCCGTCGCCGGCGCGCAGCCGGATGGTGCGGATGGACAGGTTCTCCACCGCGCCGGACAGGCCGGAGACGGTGACCCAGTCGCCGACCTGCATGGCGTTCTCCAGCAGCAGGAAGATGCCGGTGATGAAGTCCTGCACCAGCTTCTGCGAACCAAAGCCCAGCGCCACGCCGAAGATGCTGGCGCCGGCCAGCAGCGGCGCGGTGTTGACGCCAAGCTCGCTCATTATGGTCAGCAGCAGGAACACCAAGATGACGACGAGCAGCGACGTGCGCAGGATCGGCGCCAGCGTGCGCAGGCGCGCCGCCCTGGCCGGTTGCGCCTGCGCCACGTGATGCGCCACCTGCCCGTCGAGCAGCGCGTTCGCCACCTCCCACAGCACCAGCGTCGCCAGCGCCACCAGCGCGATGGATGTCGCGGCCGACACCAGCCGCGCGCCGATCCGGCTGCTGTCGAACCATCCCAGCGCGTCGATGCCCCAGAGCTGCAGCAGGACGAGCACGCTGACGACGCCGATGGCGATGCCCAGCGTCCGGCGGATGATCGGCGCGTAGCGGCTGGCCCGGTGCTGCAGTCCCGGATAGCGGGCGGTCAACTCGGGGTTGAGGCTGAACAGCCGGTCGGCGAGGCCGAACAGCAGGATGGCGGACACCCGGGCGACGACCAGGACGAGTGCCGTGGTCAAGAACAGGTGCAGCACGCGGGTCAGCCCGTCCTGCACCTGAAACGCCCAGACGAACCAGAGCGCCGCGATCAGCACGATCGCCCAGACGTGCCAGAACATGGCAAAGCGGTTTCTCACCACGTAGAACGCGCCGGCATGATCGGCGTGGCCGCGGATCAGGGCCGCCCCGGCGCCGCGCAGGCGCAGCACCACGTCCACCAGCATACAGGCGAACACCAGGCCAATCAGCTTCAGCACCGCGTCGGCGGCATCCTGGTACAACCCGAGCATCTGCGCAGTCGTCGTCAGCGCCGGGCCGAAGGTCGCCGTGACGACCAGCCGGCGCGCCCATCCCATCGCCTGCCGGGCGCGGCCGTCCGATAGCCGCAGCAGCCGCAGCGCCGGCGCCCAAGGGGCCAACACCAGCCGGGTCGCGCACAGCGTCACCCGCGCCAGCAGGTAGGCATTGAGCATCACGAGCACGATCTGGCGCGTGTCCGGATCGGTGGCGACCAGGCCGAGCGCCACATAGGTCACCAGCGCAAACGCCAGCGGACCCAGCAGGTCGAGCAGGAAGCACAGCAAGGCGCGCGGCAGCCGGCGCATCAGGGCCACGGTGCGGGCATGGCGCGGCGCGGCGTCTTCCAGGGCGCTCGCCTCGGCCAAGGCGGTACGCGCCGAAAAACGTTTCGCCGCGACGGCGGCAATCGACTGCCGCGGCTTGCGCAGCAACCAATGCGCAGTCCAGTCGCCCAGCACGCCGCAACCCAGCACCAGCAGCATCCGCCAGGTGGCGTCGACGATCTGCGCCCGTGCGGCCGGGTTGCGGAAGGTGTTGACCAGCCAGTCGTACAGCAGCGGAAAGTTCGCCACCGCCGTCGTCGTCACCGAGATCTCGCGCGACGCCCGGTGCGCCTCGTCGGTCACCGCCTGCACCACCTCGCCCACCAGCGTCGGCGGCCCGGCGATGGCGGCGGCGGCGGCACGGCCGGCCGGGGTCGCCGGGACCACCTTGGCGATGGTCTGCAGCACCTGCAGCAGTTGCGTGCGCTTGGCGGGGTCCTGCAGCACGTCGATCGCCTGTTGCGCCTGCGTCGGCGTCAGGGTGACCGCGGCAGGAGCTGCCGCCTTGGGAGCCGCCGCCGGAACGGGCGCCACGGGTGCCGGCGCCGCAATCACCGGAGCCGCTGCGGCATGTGAGTCGGCGGGCGCCACGGCGGCGTGGGCCTGGACGCCGGCAAGCACGGCAACCACCACGAGCAGGGCGCGCAGCAGGCGAGGCGTCATCGGCGGAACTCCGGTACGGCGGTTGGGCGATGCGGCGGTCGGGTGGGGCCGGTCAACCGGCAACGGCCGGGACCGCGCTCTCGAGCGTGCGCATCAGCGTCTCCAGGCGGTCCGCCTCGGCGGCGGGTTTGTCGCGCCGCAGCCGGGCGACGCGCGGGAAGCGCAGCGCCACGCCGGATTTGTGGCGGCTCGATAGCTGCGCCGCGTCGAAGGCGATCTCCAGCACCATCGTCTTGGCCACTTCGCGCACCGGGCCGAACCGGCCGGTGGTGTTGTTGCGTATCCATTTGTCGAGCCAGCCGACCTCGACATCGGTCAGGCCGGAATACGCCTTGCCGACCGGCACCAGCTCGGCGTTGCCGGCGGCATCCTCGCGCCACAGGCCGAAGGTGTAGTCGGAGTAGTAGCTGCTGCGCTTGCCGTGGCCGCGCTGGGCGTACATCACCACCGCATCGATGGTCAGCGGGTTGCGCTTCCACTTCCACCACTGGCCCTTCGGCCGTCCCGGCACGTAGGCGCTGTCGCCGCGCTTCAGCATCAGGCCCTCGATCGCCGCCGCCCGCGCGCCCTCCCGCAACTCCGCCAGTTCGGCCAGCGAGGCGAACGGGATCAGCGGCGACAGGTCCATGCGCGCCGGGCGATGTAGCGCGAACCATGCCTCCAGCCGCACCCGGCGCTGGTCGAACGGCAGCGTGCGGAGGTCCTCGGCGCCGTCGAACAGCAGGTCGTACAGCCGCACGCTCACCGGGAAGTCGGCCATCATCTTGGCGCCGACCGCGCGCCGGTTCAGCCGTTGCTGCAAATCCGCGAACGGCGCCACGGCGTCGCCACGCAGCACCAACAACTCGCCGTCCAGCACCGCCTCGAACCCCATCGCATCGACGATCTCGGGAAAGCCGCCGGAGATGTCCTCGGCGCCGCGCGAGTACAGCCGGCGGCCACCGGGCGTCGCCACAAGCTGCACCCGGATGCCGTCCCATTTCCATTCGGCGCGGAACGCCGCCGGTTCGAGTGCCGCGATGTCCGGCGCCTCCAGCGGGTGCGCCAGCATCGGCGGGCGGAACACCGGCGCCCCGGCCGGGTCGGGCTTCGGCCCCCGCCCCTCGATCCAGGCGAACAGGCCGGCGTACGGCGGCAGCAGGCCGTGCCACACCTCCTCGATGTCGTCGGGCGCCACCGGATGCGTGGCAATCTCGGCCAGCGCGATCTTCGCCAGCCGGGCCGAGGCGCCGACCCGCAGGCTGCCGGTGATGAGCTTCAGCAGCGCCAGGCGCACCGAGGCGTCGGAGGCGTCGAGCCAGCCGGTCACCAGCGCCGGCAGCTCGGCCTTGGGCGTCGCGGCGAGGCTGGCGACCACCTCGGCCAGGCTCGGCGGACCGGCGTTGGCGCGGTTTTCCGGCCACATCAGCGCCACCGTCTCGGCGAGGTCGCCGACATAATCGTACGACCACGCGAACAGTTCGGGATCGGTCCGGGCGGCGATCAGGTCGCGGATCATGCCCGATTTGGCGGCGGCGAACGACAGCTCGCCGGTGACGGCTGCAAGTCCGATGCCGCGATCGGGGTCGGGCTGGGTCGCGAAGTAGCGCCGCAGCAGCGCGATCTTGGCGAGCCGGCCGGGGGTGAACACCAGGCGCTCCAGCAGGTCGGCGAAGGCGATCACGCCGCCGTCGCCGACGCCGCTTCGTCCTCGTCGTCCTCGCCGTAGCCGATCAGCCGCAGCGCCCGCCCGCGGATGCCGCGCAGGCCGGCGGCGTGGATCAGCGCCTCCTCGCGCCCATGCGTCACCCAGACCTCGGGCGCGCCCACCTCGTCGAGCGTCTGCAGCAGCTCGTCCCAGTCGGCGTGGTCGGAGATCACCAGCGGCAGCTCGACCCCGCGCGAACGGGCGCGCTGGCGGACCCGCATCCAGCCCGAGGCGAGGCAGACCACCGGCTCGGCCAACCGCCGCGCCCAGCGGTCGGCGATGGCTCCCGGCGGGGCCAGCACGATCTGGCCGACCAGTTGCGCCTTGTCGGCCACGGTCGCCGGGCGCAGGTCGCCGAGCGGCACGCCATGCGCCTCGTAGACGCGGCACAGCGGCAGCAGCGCGCCATGCAGCCAGATCGGCGCGTCCCAGCCGGCCAGCCGCAGCAGCGCGATCAGCCGCTGGCACTTGCCCAGGGCGTAGCAGCCGACGACGTGGGTGCGCTCCGGGAACAGCGCCACGCTGGCCAGCAGGCGGTCGATCTCGATCGAGGCCGGCGGGTGGCGGAACACCGGCAGCGCGAACGTCGCCTCGGTCACGAACACATCGCACGGCACCACGACGAAGCCGGTGGCGGTCGGGTCGGCGCGGCGCTTGTAGTCGCCGCTGACCACCACGCGGCTGCCGCGATACTCCATCGCCACCTGCGCCGAGCCGAGCACGTGGCCGGCCGGCTCCAGCCAGACATCGACCTCGCCGACCCGCAACCGCTCGCCATAGGCCAGCGCCTGTTGCGTGCGCCCGGCCGCCTCCTCGCCCATGCGGGTGCGCATGATCGCCAGCGTCGGCTCGGTGCCGAGCACCGCGTCATGGCCGGGGCGGGCGTGGTCGGCGTGGGCGTGGGTGATGACCGCGCGTCCGACGGCGCGCACCGGATCGATGTAGAAACCGCCGGGCTCGCAATATAGGCCGTCGGGCAGCGTCTGCAGCCAGGTATCGGGATGCGGCATCGTAATCCCGTTTTCGCGCCGCGCGGGCCGTTGCGCAAGGCGAGTTACCGGGATGGCGGCGTGATGCCGATGCTGCGCTCCCCGGCGGCGGAGTCGATCACGCTCTCGAACAGCAACATCCGGTGGCCATGCTGCTGGAACTCCTCGCGGCATCGCATCCCGATGGCGGCGAGCACCTCGCGGCTGGCCATGTTGGTGGCGCGCGCCACCGCCACCACCCGCGCCAGCCGCGCGCGTTCATGGGCGAAGCGCAACGCCGCCGAAGCGGCCTCGCTGGCATAGCCGCGGCCCCAGCAGTTCGCCGTCAGGGCGAAGCGCAGCGCCAGGCCGCGCCCGTCGCCCCGCCCCATGATGCCGGTGAGGCCGACGAACGCCTGCCCGCGCCGCTCCCGCACCGTCCACATGCCGACGCCGTGCCGGCCCCAGAAGACGATGTCGTCGGCCAGTTCCTCGGTCGCCTGCTGGCGGTTGCGCACGCCGTTCAGCAGCAGCGCGAAGCTGCGCGGGTCGGACTTGATCGCCACCAGGTCGGGCAGGTCGCCGCCTGCCACCGGGCGCAGGTCGAGCCGCCCGGTCTGCACGCACCAGAACTGGTTGGGCACTTGGCAATCCGCGGCCTGCCCGGCTCAGCGCTGCAGCGGCCGGTACTTGATGCGGTGCGGCTCGGTCGAGTCGGAGCCCAGGCGGCGGCGCTTGTCCTCCTCGTAGGCCTGGAAGTTGCCCTCGAACCATTCGACGTGGCTGTCGCCCTCGAACGCCAGGATGTGCGTGGCCAGGCGGTCGAGGAACCAGCGGTCGTGGCTGATGATGACGGCGCAGCCGGCGAACTCCTCAAGCGCCTCCTCCAGCGCGCGCAGCGTGTCCACGTCGAGGTCGTTGGTCGGCTCGTCGAGCAGGATGACGTTGCTCTCGTTCTTCAGCATCTTGGCGAGGTGGACGCGGTTGCGCTCGCCGCCGGACAGGATGCCGACCTTCTTCTGCTGGTCGCTGCCCTTGAAGTTGAACGCGCCGACATAGGCCCGCGACGCCACCGCCCGCTTGCCGAGATGGATGATGTCGGTGCCGCCGCTGATCTCCTGCCACACCGAGTTGTCGGCGTTCAGCGTCTCGCGGCTCTGGTCGACATAGCCGAGCTTGACCGTGTCGCCGACCGTGAGCGTGCCGGAATCCGGCGTCTCCTGGTCGGTTATCATGCGGAACAGCGTGGTCTTGCCGGCGCCGTTGGGACCGATCACGCCGACGATGCCGCCGGGCGGCAGCTTGAAGTTCAGGTCGTTTATCAACAGCCGGTTGCCGTAGGTCTTGCGTAGCTGGTCGGCGACGATGACGGTGTCGCCCAGGCGCGGACCGGGCGGGATGACGATCTCGGCCACGCCGGTCTGCTGCTCCTGGCTTTTTTGCAGCATCTCCTCGTATTTCTGGATGCGCGCCTTGCTCTTGGTCTGCCGCGCCCGCGCCGAGCTGCCGATCCACTCGGCCTCGGCGGCCAGCGCCCGCTGGCGGGAGCTTTCCTCCTTCTCCTCCTGCTTCAGGCGCTTGCGCTTCTGGTCGAGCCAACTGGAGTAGTTGCCCTCGAACGGATAGCCGCGGCCGCGTTCGAGTTCGAGGATCCAGTTGGTCACGTTCTCCAGGAAGTAGCGGTCGTGGGTCACCACGAGCACGGTCCCGGCATACTCGCGCAGGGTCTTCTCCAGCCACGCCACGCTTTCGGCGTCGAGGTGGTTGGTGGGTTCGTCGAGCAGCAGGATCTCGGGCTTCTCCAGCAGCAGCCGGCACAGCGCCACGCGCCGCTTCTCGCCGCCCGAGAGCTGCGTCACCGTGCTGTCCGGCGGCGGGCAGCGCAGCGCGTCGAGCGCGATCTCGACCCGGCGCTCCAGCTCCCAGCCGTCCTCGGCGTCGATCTTCTCCTGCAGCTCGGCCTGCTCCATGAGCAGCGTGTTCATCCGGTCGTCGTCCATCGGCTCGGCGAATTCGTTGCTGATCTCGTTGAATCGGTCGAGCGCCGCCTTCAGCGGGCCGAACGCCAACTGCACGTTCTCGGAGACGGTCAGCGTCTCCTCGAGCCTCGGTTCCTGCGAGAGGTAGCCGATGCGCGCGCCCTCGGCGGCCCAGGCCTCGCCGCCGTACTCGGTCTCGATCCCGGCCATGATCTTGAGCAGGGTGGACTTGCCGGCGCCGTTGACGCCGAGTACGCCGATCTTCACGCCCGGCAGGAACGACAGGGTGATGCCCTTGAACACCTCGCGCCCGCCGGGGAACGCCTTGGTGAGGTCCTTCATCACGTAGACATACTGGTAGGCGGCCATCACTCGGGCTCCTTCGATGGGCGGCGGCTGGTGCGCCTGGCAGGAATCGAACCCGCAACCAAGCCGTTATGAGCGGCCCGCTCTAACCGTTGAGCTACAGGCGCATGGCTGCGCGATGTGGCACGAAGGGGACGCGTCCGCAACAGGCGGCTACTGGACGAGGCGGGTGTTGGCTATACGGCATCATCGCAACCGACCGGAGGATAGCATGGACATCTCGAAACTCTCGACCGGCAAGGCGCCGCCGCACGACATCAACGTGGTGATCGAGATCCCGCAGGGCAGCCAGGTCAAGTACGAGGTCGACAAGGACAGCGGGGCGATGATGGTCGACCGCTTCCTGTTCACGCCGATGGCCTACCCGGCCGCCTACGGCTTCATCCCCGGCACGCTGGCCGACGACGGCGACCCGGCCGACGCGCTGGTGCTCACTCCTGCGGCGCCGGTGGTACCGGGCGCGGTGATCCGCTGCCGGCCGATCGGCGTGCTGATGATGGAGGACGAGAGCGGCCAGGACGAGAAGATCCTCTGCGTGCCGCACGACAAGATCCATCCGCAGTTCAGCAAGGTGCAGGCGGTCGAGGACCTGCCCGAGATCACCCGCCAGGCGATCGAGCACTTCTTCACCCGCTACAAGGACCTGGAACCCGGCAAATGGGTGAAGATCACCGGCTGGGCCGACCGCGCCGCCGCCGAGGCCGTCATCGCCAAGGCGATTGCTGCCGCCGCCAAGTAGCTCGATTCCCCTGAAGATCGTCCACGGCCTCGGCTGGACGTGGACGATCTTCCCACGAAGGACAGCCGTTCATGCCGCTGATGACCTCCCGCCGGCTTGGGCCGTTGCTGGTGACCCAGACGTTGGGGGCGATCAACGACAATCTGTTCAAGAACGCGCTGGTGGTGCTGATCCTGTTCAAGGCGGCCCAGGCGTCCGGTCCCGCGCTGGTGGCGGCGGCCGGGGGAGTGTTCATCCTGCCCTATGTGCTACTGTCGGCGACCGCCGGGCAGTTGGCCGACCGATTCGAGAAGTCCCGCGCCATCCTGATCGTGAAGCTCGCCGAGATCCCGCTGATGGCGCTGGCCGCCGCCGGGTTCCTGCTGAACGACACGCCGCTGCTGTTCGCCGTGCTGTTCGGGCTCGGCGTGCAGGCGACGTTCTTCAGCCCGCTGAAATACGGCATCCTGCCCAGCCACCTCGGCGAGCGCGAGCTGGTCGCCGGCAACGGGCTGATCGAGGCCGGGACGTTCGTCGGCATCCTGGCCGGCACCATCGCCGGGAGCGCGCTGTTCGTGCTGCCGCACGGGGCGGTGATCGTCTCGGTGGCGGGCCTGGCGGTCGCCGTGGCCGGGGTGGCCAGCGCCATGCTGGTGCCGCGCGCGCCCAGCCATGCCGCCGGGCTGCGCATCGGCTGGAACCTGCCGCGCGAGACCGGCGCGTTGCTCGCCTCCGCGCGGGCCAACCGCCAGGTCTGGCTGTGCCTGCTGGGGCTGAGCTGGTTCTGGGTCATCGGCGCCACCATGCTGGCCGAACTGCCGACGCTGGTGCGCCGTGGCATGGGGGCCGACGCGCCGGTGTTCACGCTCATGCTGACGTTCTTCTCGGTGGGTGTCGGAGCCGGTTCGATGCTGTGTTCCAGGACGCTGCGCGGCGAGGCCTCGGCGCGGCTGGTGCCGTTCGCGGCACTCGGGCTATCCGTGTTCATCTGGGATTTCGCTCGTGCCGTCGGCCACGCCCACGGTCTCACCGATGTCGCGGCGGTGATGAGGAGCGTCGCCGGCTGGCGGATGCTGGTCGACCTGCTGCTGCTGGCGGCGTGCGGCGGGCTCTACTCGGTGCCGCTGTACGCCATCATGCAGGAACAGTCGGCACGCTCGCATCTGTGCCGCATGGTGGCCGCGAACAACGTGGTGAACGCCGCCGCGATGGTGGGTGCTGCGGGCCTCACGGCGGTGCTGGCGCTGTTGGGTGTTGCGCCGGTGACGGTCCTGCTGATTGCCGCCGGCGCTAATTTACTGGTGGCCGCGTCTTGGTGGCGCTGCTCGCTGGCCGCTTCACGGCGCGCCGTCGGGTAATGCTTCCGTACGGAGATTTTTACCGCTTGGTCTGGTGGCCGGAGTTGCCTAAGTGCCTGTCCGAGAACTTAGCTAACAATCGCAAGGGTTCCGCCTCATGAGACGAAGAGGGGCGAGTTGCTGGAAGACGAACCTGCTCCACAATTTACGTTGGCAGTTTGCCTGATGAGCGTCCGTCCTTGAATCATAGCCCACTCTTTTCAGCCATTAAGTTCTCGGACAGACACTAAGATTCGCTGAGCGCCGGGGCTGGTTACGACCTCGTTCCAGCTATACACCCCACGAAAGGGTAGTCTTAAAATTAGACGTGCGCAGATGTCAAGACAGGACAGTATGACTGGGGGGCTATAAGCGGCAGTATTTGGATGGGCGTGCCAATCGTGCTTCTGGTAAAGCATAGATCGCCGCTTTAGAGGACATGATATGACCATCTTCAAGGGTGCCTTAGGACCGATTGCTCCCCGTACGGTGCGCGAGCATCAGGTGCTCCATATCGCTGCTGAACTGCCGCAGATTGACAACGTTTTGGACTCAGCGCGCTCACTATCTATTAGTTTTCCTCTGCACACGGTTGACGTCTGGAGTCCGCGTGTGATGCAAGGTTTCCGCCTCTTTTCTGGAGCGGGATCGTCAGGTGGTTGGAACGAGTGGGATCGCCGTTTGG
>JAABUJ010003190.1_pt1 | contig 18775 bp, 10 predicted proteins | sample 5559131 | NCBI WGS metagenome assembly JAABUJ01 (sample SAMN10711875, study PRJNA513366) | rock metagenome | isolation source: Antarctica rocks | place: Antarctica: Victoria Land, Mt New Zealand nord | collected 2016-01-07 | reverse complement strand
CCTGCGGGGCGCCCGCGAGGCAGAACTAAGGTTTTCCATTTTGGTTTTTCCTTTGCAAAGGCGATTCGCCCTCATAGACCTAGATAGGGACTGAATAGGGAGTTAATAGAACAAATAATAATAGTTCAAAAATGCATTGTAGTTTGAAAGTGTGTTGTAGTTTGAAAGTGTGTAATTAAAAGATGTGTTGAGAGCTTTTAGATGTTAGCAATACTTAGATGTTAAATTGCTGATAAACAACACATTTACTCATAATATGTACATCAATGTTATAAATAAATATATTAACACATTCACTTCTAATACTTAATTTAACACTTTCTTATCTTTATCTCTGTCACTCAATCTACTACACTTACTCTATCTTTACTCAGTCTCTACACTCAGTCTCTACACTTACTAAATATGTTGCTCAGTGCTATCACTTATTTTACTGCTCATTTCTTAAGATTTAATCTTATACATTGCTCTTGTACTTCACTCTGATGTGTAGCTGTAATGCATACATATAATGCTTGATTATATCACTCAGTATAGAACTCAGCAGCTAACTATATATTTTAGACTCTCATCATGACAGATTTAGACACTAAGCTTTCACTGTAAACTGCAAAACATTTAATTTTTAATTTATTCTCAGTCTCTAAAGAGAAATCTAATTGCTGTGACTGTTCACAGAAGTCTATATATGATTTAAAGAAGACATTTAATGAATACTTGAACAACTTAAAGACTGTATGTGCAAGAAAGAAATGACAGAAATATATGAAGAATAAGAACTTTAAATAAATTGAAAATGCAAAGATGATGAACTGCAGAGCTGTGAAATGAAAAAGAGATGCATTGAAGAAGATTGATGTATATTAGATTGTGGACTCAGCATTGAAGAAGATCATGAAAGAGAAGATTAAAGATGAGATCTTAAAGAAATAATATAACTGTAAAATTTTTTGTAAGACTTCTTTAAAATTATTATACTCAATTATATTGCTTTTAATTATCTGCAGATGTCTACTACAAAGATGAGTTGAGAAACAAGTTAATGAAGAATAAGAACTGAGCTTGACTTAAAGAGAAGATTAAGAAGAAGATATTATTTGCTGAAGTCTTTGCATTAAAAGAAGAGTGAAAGTTCATAAAAGTGAAGTAAAAAATATGTTACATCTATATTTTCTATAGATTCTTTGACATTCTTTAGAATATCAACAAAGATAAAGTTATTCAGCAGAAGTGCATCAACATTAATTATTAAATTGAAAAGCATCTTGCAGTTGTAGTTAAGCATTGTGAAAGAGTGCTTAACAATATGAAAAAGCAAGAATTATATAATGCTGAAGATTCTGACCTCATTAAGATCATATATCACTTCTATAGTGAAGTTCTTGATTCTAAACACATCAATGACTTCAATTATGCATAAATATTATATCACTTAATTATAACACTTCTTAATTCTAACATTAATTAGTTACATTTAAGAGTCTGTATTTGATCAGAAGAAAGAAGATGAAAAGAGTGTAATTAAAGATGTTGATGAAGCTTATGTAATAGTGTCTGAAGATGAGAAATTTTTAGATGATGATTTCATTAATGAATTTGTTCTTGATGACTTAATTAATGATGATGAAGATGATAAGGAGAATGTTGAATTTACTAGTGATGAAGAGAGTAGTGAGAAGAATAATAAGTAATCATTATTAATTAAATAGAAAGCTGATCTTTAGAGATTAAAGATGTAAGATAAAGAATAATTAGATAGGTTTTTAATTATTAATTAAAGATTTTTCAATAAGAAATCTCTTCATTGATACTTAATATTTGCTATACATAATAATTTTTGAATAATGTCTATTATAATTGATATTATAAAAAATTCATTTTACATTCAGATACATGTTCTGTTACATAACTACAATCTTGTATATATTAATTTTAAAACTCTCACAACACATTATCATCAACACATCACTTAAAGTACAATAAAGTATCATTTATTTGCTTAACTTACTACAATAACTCAACATCATGTCTTTATACAGCTCATCATTCAGTCAGATCTTAAGCAATTTAAAAAGATCATTTTTAAATGTTTTCAGTGACAGAATTAAGTTATCTTAATTAAATTAATCTTGTTCTTTAACTCTTACAGACACTTCAAACTCAAAGTATGTTCTTTGAAGATCTGCAACAAAGTGAGAGTTTTAAGACTGATGAGAAATAACTGTATAAAGTTAGGACACAGACATTAAAATTAAGAATTATGTTTAAATAACATAGAATAGTTCAGCTTGCTCAGCAGAGATCTGACAGTTCTTTGCTGAAGTAGCTAGCAAATGTGATGAAAGACTAGATGTAATGTGTATTAATTGTTACAATATCATGAATCATTCAGCATCAAAAAATGATGAAACAATTATTATAAAATGTCATCTGAAAAGCAGCAGTTATCAAAAGATGAAATCAGCATTAAGAAGATAGATTTCAATCTTTGAAGTAATGAACTTAAAGATATGTTATGATTTTCAATTATAATGCTTTAATATAATGCTCACTGTTTGACAGACAGCTCAAAAGATCATTATTAAATCATTTAACTTTATTTTTAAAGTCTTTAATCAGCAGATTCTTCAATTCATTATAGCACTCAATATATTCTTTTGTGCTGTTAAGCATATAAAGTTTTGAAAGCTCATCTGAATGTATTATGCTGATATTAAGATTTCAGATTAAAGTAAGATTGCATAACTTCTTAAGTGTTATGCTGTAAATGTTTAAAAAGATGCACTTACAGAGCTTAAGATACAGATTAAAGTCTTTATTGTATTTAATGAATAAAGCAGTTCAAATCATCTTGCATTTCTAGACATTACTGCATACTTTATTGACATTAAGTAAAAGTACACAGAGATATTTTTAGTCTTTAAAGAACTAAAGAATCAACATAATGATGAAAATCTTGTTGAGTATGTTTTTAAGATGTTGAAGAAGTAAAATCTGACACATTGATTGCTGATAGTCACAGTAGACAATGTATTCAATAATTATATATTATGATGTTATCTGAGTCAGCTTTTAAGTCAGAAGAATATCATCTGAAGTGATGAAACTGAAATTATGAACTGCATAATATATATAATTCAGCTTGCAGTCAGTCAGCTATTTACATATCTGAAAGCAAATGCAAAGAATGATTAGCTCATCATTACATTTAATGATAATGAGTTATAAAATTTCACAATTGACAAAGACTACTTCTTTAACATTATACTGAAAAAGATCAGTATATCTTTTATAACACTTTATTATAATGCTTATATCTGTTGAATTAATATTTTAACAAAAGTCTCATATAGATTTAATTACTAACTATTGTCATTATGACATCATCACAGTGTCTAGAGTTGTTCAAAGATTTGTAAAAGACAAATTCATGAAATATAATTGAGAATGTAAGAACTCAGTGAAACTCTTTATACAATATGCTGAGTTAAGCATATAAGCTATGAACTGAACTTTCTCAATGAATAGAATGTTTAACTTTAATAATAAGCAGAATGAAACTTCTTAAATGCAATATAAAAAAATGACAGCATATTAAATATATGCTGTATCTTCTGAAGCACTTCAAGAACTAAATAGAGACAATGAATGCTATTAATAAGTTAACAATTTATAAGCTGTAATATGTATACAATAATTTATTTGATCATCTTAAAAAACAGAATGAAGCAATCAGAAAGTTTAGATTGTTCTTTAGCACTGAGCTGTAAGATGTCATTAATGCATTAAAAAAGAAACTAACTCAATACTATAAAAAGATAAAAGTCAATTAAGAATTGTTCTATAATCTTGATGTTATATTGAATTTATGTAATAAGCTTAACATGTACAATGTAGAATATTCTTAGTTCTCAATAAATATTACATAGCAAGACTAACATATTGTTTCAATAGAGAGAAGACTGAGAAGATTTATATTCAAAGTATAAACTTAAGTTTTAACAATATTACAGAGTTAATTATCAGCACTTGAAGAAAGAATCATTAGATGATGATTTAAGAATTTTTGATTCAAAGAAGAAAAAGATGATAGCAATAATGAGTTGTATGAAAAATGTAAAAAAGCATTAAGACATATTTGTGACAGAAAAAGTCTCAGATTATTTGCAAAAGTCTTCAGTGTTAAATGTAAACATTTCAATATTTAATTACTGAAAGCTGATGAAGAACTTAAAATCAGCAATGATACAATTCATAAAAGATATACTTGCAATTTCTACAGCAGATATTGAAGTCAAATGCTTGTTCAACATGATTTAAGATGTAATTATATATTGTTGAAATTGACTGAACTCAGACACTATTAAGAACATTATGCTGATCAAATATCATGATATGTTTACTCTTTCAGCAGAAGTAATAAAAATAATTAAAGAGAGATCTGCATTGACAATGATTGTTAATAGTGATGAGAAAGATTCATCAGCAGATAAGCTGAATTTAACAGCAACTAAATTACATATAGAGCTTTTATCAAATTACTACTTCAGTGATAATGATCTTTATGATGATAGTGATTATGAGAACAACATTAACTTCAGACTTTGTAATCATAATTAAGATAAGAATATTGATTTAAGACTTAACAATGATGATTATGATTAAACTTTAAATATAGAAGTAATACAATTAAGTATTATAAATATCTTGAACAGCACACACTCAGAATATGTAATCACTGATGATGATCATAATTATGAGTTAAAAAAGATTAAAGATTACATAAATTCATTATCTGAAAGGCTCACTACAGCAATTAATGCATCAACTATTAAGATCATCAATGATGACTTAATAATCACTGATCTCAATCTTTAAATCATTTACTTAAACAACTCTGCTCAGAGTACATTAACTATCAATATACATACAGTCTTGAATATAACACAACATTGATTAAGAGAGAAAAGTTTTCTTTATTAATAAAGTAAAAAATTATTAAAAGTATTGTATTCACACTTAAAAGCACAAATAAAGCACATTAAGTTCTTAACTGCTTCAGTATTACAATTTTATAAGAGACAGAATCTTTTATCTGTTGATATCATTAATGATTGTTTAAAGTTAAAAGAAATTCATTCTTTCTTATCTGAAGATGATGTTGATATTTATTAATTTAAGTGTCAGCAATCTCAGTAAACATATACTTAATATAATTTTTAATTTGAACATCAAATTTCTTTACTCTTTCTATGCAGTTTATGAACACTTCAATTTTCTTAAATTGCTTATAATAAGTACAAGTTACATGTGAGCTAATATTATTAAGTGAGGTATTAGAATTGAATGTGCTCAGATGTAAAAAATAATGTTTAAGAATCTTTAAGAATATTTAACTTTATTTAGAGCATCAGAATTCATTTTGATTCTCTATATCTTCATTAACATTATTATTATCATCATCATAATGATCTTTATTCTTCTCATCATTATTCTATATCTTTACTGAGTCTTCTACCTCTTGATCTGCATCATCAGTAAAGATTAAAACTTATAATGTTGACAGTTAATCTTTGTTGTTGATCTTAATTCATAAATATAGTTAATCAGCAAGAAGTTAATAGACAATTGTAAAGAGTGTTACAATAAAGTAATATAATTATATCTAATCAATTTGTATCTTAACTTCATTACTCTTTGACATTGAAGTAACAGTCTATGAAGTTTAAAATTTAATTAGATCTTTAATAGATAAACAGTGCAGAATTAATATATTTTATCTTTTTTTAATATTGTCTTTCTGATATCTGTGTGCACAAGTTTATCAGATTTAAGAAAGATGCATTCATCATTAATATTTTTATTTAACATCATTTAAACAGAAAAAGCTACTGTAACTTTGCTCTCATTATTACTTAACATTATCTTTGCTTCTTCATTCTTATCTGCAGAGACATTGAACACTATTAAGAGCTAATAATTATAGAATGAAACAACATTAGCTTTTGTCTTCAGACTCATTATAAAGAAGTATTAAAAATATAATACACATTAATGATTTTTCTTATCTGCTATGTGCTCTGAATCAAGTATGCTGCTATTAAAAACCTGCATAATAAGATTTGAATTCTTATCTTCAGCTGTAATAAGTTATTTGTAGCTGTTAAATTGAATAATTTGTTCTTAATGCTTAATTACTTTATCTAAACAGATATCTCAATAACTTTAAATATATTTGTCTGCTTTTTCAATCTAATCATATCAGCATAAATTAAATGTCAAATAAAATTAATATATCTCTTCTTTAATTATTGAAAAAGCACTCTTTGCTTTAAGAAGCTTATGCAGAGCTTGTATTTCTTTAATAGTTATGATTAAGTTGTTTTGCTGAGCAGTATCTTCATTTTTCTTTTGCTCAGTTATCACATTTTAATTTATAAAAAAGATCACTATAAATGAAATTAAAGTCTGATACAGAACACTACAATCATTTATTAATACTCATCATGCTCTAATTCTTATTATTGAGAATAATGAGAACATATATAAGATTTATACTCTAATCAAGTTCATTAACAAGCAAGATTACACTGTAAGCAAAAGAAAGATTAACATTTTTGTTTTTATCTTCATTGATATATACAATTCATTATTCTTGTCATTTAATGAATATCAATACTTTTTGAAGATAGTAGATAATTATTCTTAGAAGATGTAAATGATACTGTTAAAACAATATGATGAGATTTCATAAATACTGCAAAAATAATAATTAAAGACTGAACTTCAGATTAATGCAAAGATTCTTGCTGTATAAAGCAACAATAAAATGAAGTTAAAGTTCACTTTAAATAATTGATGCAAATCTCTTAACATTACATTGCAATACACAGTGCTCTACATATTAATTTAAAATGACATTGTTAAAAGAGTTATCTGAATCACTGAGAATTCAGTGTGCATTATGATTAAAAAGACATAACTGTCAATAAAGTTCTGAGTATAAACAGCATAGACAGATGTCTATCTTCATAATTAAATAGTAACTAATTTTTTAATTAATAATAAGTAGACAACTCTTAAGAAAGCTTTCACTGATGTGAAGTTATTCATTAATTATATTTATATATAAAAATGTAAATACTACAGCTACATTAATTTCAAGTTATTATCTGAAGATAGATACAACAAATTCATAAATTAAGAATAAGTAAGAGTCTTCATGAACTACATTGAGAAAATTACAAAGCAGTATTAGCTTTGAGCTTTAGATCTTAAATGTATCATTAAAAATCATGCTGTGAAGTTTGCTAAAAGTGAAAAGAAAGACATTATTGATCTTAAACTGCAATAATAGACATTAAATGTTCTTCTGAACAGAAGATTTATTAAATGTTTATAAAAGAAGTTAATTATTATGAAGATCATAGCTTTAGATTAGACACTTATGACTTAAAACAGTAAGATGCAGTTTAACTTAATTATGATTAAGACTGACAAGTCTTAAAATAAACAACATAAAATTAAGTTTAGAGTGGCTGTCAGATTGAGTCAGACTTAGATTTTAGAACTTAACTTAACTTACTGAGCTTTACTTTGCAATCTGACTTAATTCTGTACAGAGTTAGGTTTCAGACAGAATTAAGTTAAACTATTTTTGACAGCTTAAATTAAATTAGAATTAGTTAGCTTCTGTTATTAAGTAGCTTTATATTGACAGCAGCTATTATTGCAACATTTTCAATTAACATTGTATACAATTCTTCTTGTTTGACTACATGTCTGCTTTATAAGTGTTATATATAAACATTATTAATTTAATTATCAGATCACTCATTCTTTACAAAGCAAAAATACATTAACTAATACACTCTATCTTCTTAAAATGTCTGCAACATATAAAAGATTACTTTTATCTTTTGTAATTCTTCTGATATTATCAGATTCTCTTTCTTATGTAGCTCAGCAACTATATTATAAATAAGTCATGAAAGAGATTCTTAATATGTAAGAACTTATACTTTCAAAAAATGTACAAAGATATGTCTCACTTATCTTCTACAAATTTATGATGACTGACTGATTTTACTTTAAGCTGTCATTATACTGATTAAAAATCTCTTTAATTAGCAGTGAGAAGAATTCTGAATTTAAAGTAAAAGAATGCAGCTTCTGCTAATACTGCTGCTGCTGCATTGCATGAGCTGATCAGAGAACATTAAAATTGAGCATTTTAATTTAATTTAATAATGCAATTATGTGACTCACTTGACTCTTTTTGTGCAGAAACTGATTTGAAAAAAAAAGAATTATTAATGATTTAATCTTCTTCTTTAAAGATGTCATGCTTAATAATCTATTCTTTGCTTTCATTTCATAAACTTAATTCTATCTCATACATCTTCATCTGTAATTCATATTCTGTTCTCTTTAATAAATCTTGTATTGTCAAATTCACAAGCTTTAGAATCTGCTTAATATTTCTTTGTAACTTTGACTTTCATTATAGCTCTGTCATGCTATACAACATAATTTTAATGTCAGTTTCTTTACTGTAAGAAGATCTATACTTAGTAAAGAAATTGCAACTAACATGATTGAGATATTATACTTTACAAATTGTATGTATTGCTTTAAATTTCTCAGATAGTAGCTTAAGAAGAAATGATCATGAATTAATAAATCTAAATAATTGTGTAGCTTGATTTAAATTAATCTTAGTTATCTACAAATTCACTGATAATAAAAACACAGCATTTATGTAAACAAATAATAATATAGAGACTTAGCAAGTTCATTTATCTTTAATACAATACATTCTACATTTTCTTTCTACAGAACATCTTACTTTTTGTATTAAGCTTTTTACATTTTTTTTCTGCATCATGTAAGTAAAGTGAGTAATGAAGAGATATGATGCTGACTTTTATTTTAAAGATATATCATCAAAACAGAGAAAACTGAGTGTAAAGATTATCTTCATTAATGTAGTAAAAGCATCAGACTTTATATCTTACATTACTGAATTAAATTAACTTATCAACATAATAAAAGTATTAAACTTCACATCTTTCATCATTAAATGAGATCAATTCATCAATAAGAGAACACATTTTATTAATATATTAAACTCTTTATCTCAATCTAAGAAGAAGAGAAAGAAAAAGATCAATAAAATTAATTTATCTGTCTTAAACATTGCTGCATGTCTGAAGAAAGAAGACTTTGCTGATTAATAAAAAAGAATAAGAACACTCATTAATTACTTTAAATTTACACTCAATGCTGCACTGTCTCAAAGTACTTCAGCTGCTTCTTTTACTTCTTTTGACTCAAAATCTAGTATGTAACTTCACTTATTATAATGCTTAATTATAATGCATAAAATGTGTACTAAATCAGAGAATAGATCATATTCAAGAACTTAGAAACTCTTTATTTATTCTTTTATTAAGTTCTTTATGTTCTGATATTACTCAGAAATTGACTTCATCACATTCTTTAGTGATCAATGCATTTACAGATACTAATATTAAAGAGACTTAAGAGCAGAATGATATGACAATGAATAGATTAAATATAGATTTTAAACATAATTCAGAATATAAGAAGCTTAAGATGAGAATTTAAAGAACAAAATATACAGTTAAGACAAGAAAGAAAACTTTTTAAGAATTGTTATCTTGTAAAGATTATGCAACTTTATAGAATCAAGATGAACAAATCATTGATGTCAAAGTCTATAAATCTTAATCTTTTCATTCAATGATGCAGTGTTAACATTTAAGAAATTAATCATAAGATTATGCTTATGAGTCTAAATATATAAGCTTATATCTAAAGCAATAACAGAGAAGATGATCTTTGAATATGATGTATATACTGTTATGGTCTTTTAAGCCTAATAGCTAAAAGCTATAACTCTAATGGTAAATCTATGATATGAGTAAAAGATGAGTGAATGTAAGGGCTACAATGACTACTTAAATAGTAGCTAAGTGACTCACTAAGGCACATGGCTGAGTCTATGTGACTAAATGACTAAGTAGACTATTCACCTAATAGGTGAAGGTGGTGGCAGCAAGGTAAGCTGTGATCAGGTAATAATTCTGACAAGTGTCATAAACAAAAGAAACTGCAATGCCTTCATCATTATGTCTTTATTCAAATAGTCTGTGCTCTATAGGCTTGAAAATGCAGCAATGATGATGTGCTTGTGAGGCAGCATCAAGATGTTATGACTGAATGACTTGATGATGATGTGACAGTGAGACATCTTGAAATTAGTTTGACAATGAGACATCAATGAGATGATAGTGTGAGCAAAACACTTGCATAAGTCATGAACTGTTAGATAAGGCTTTGTGCTGTAAGAAGAAGATGTGATGAGCTTCTTTTATATAGATATGAAGTCTTGTGAAGTCTTTGTGTCATGACAAAAACAGTTGTATAGGTTGGCAACAATAAGATGTGATACAACATTTGTGTGGTGATTTGATGTAGTACCTTCACATAGTAAGGTAAGTGATAAGATACTTAAGGCTGTCAAAGCTGATGATTTGTCTTGTTGTGATGATGTTTTGACTTGAAATTGACTTGAAAGAACAGCATAATTGAGTCTTCATTGACAGAGAATTTTGTGCATAGTAGACTGTGTGATGATATGCATGTCAGTAGAATTTTAAGGTGTTTTGAAGACTAAATCAGCCTCTTAATAGTCTATAGTAAGCTTATTTCATTTCAAATCAATATTAATCTCTTCTCTTGTCAAGATATCTGTGCCTAATAGAACTCTGATGTGAAGATCATTCACTAGATAGACTATGATATCTAGTCTTATTGATGATGATGAGGTGACTATGATGATGAGTAACTTCATTAGCTAATCAAGAACTTGCTTTTCAGAAAAGCTCTCTGTCATTATAAGAGATATTCATTTAATTTTAGTCTTATTCACTAGACTTCAATCAATAAATGTAGTTGTGCTTTCAGTATCTAGGCAAATAGTCATTTTCTGCTTGATGTCATGTCAAAATAGAGTTGCTTTGACAGTGATGTATTCATGAACTGATAATTGTAAGATGACAACAATATTCTGAAGAATGTGCTCAATGTAATTGACTTGCTGAGTAGTCACCTTAGTGATACTGAAATGAGTGTCAACTTTATGTCAATTAAGAGTGTGATTCTGAAGATTTTCACTTGTTTCTAGAGACATTTCACATGAACAACATGAATAGAGTGAATCACCATATTAAGTAGACTGTGCAGAGTCATTAAAGAAGACATCAGTGTGACATGAAGATTCAGAGATGTTAACATGATGTGAAGACTCATTTTCAGTATTGTTATCAGCAAACAATGCATCATTTAGCTTATATGCTCTGTATGACTCATTTGTTTTGATGAAATAGATGAGGTAAGGTGACAGTAAGACTCTGTTTCAATGTTTAAATTGTGATTTGTTTCATCAATCATTCAAATACTCAGAGCAACAAAGCTGTCAGTCATTACTAGTGAAATCATATGGCAGTGTGTGATTCAGTTGTTGCACTTTGTAGCCTCAATTATTCATTTCATAGCCTTGATTATTTGTTTTATAGCCTCAATTCACAGCATTTTTGAAGGCATTATTTGACAAGTAGTTGAAGTGACAAGGCTGTCAGTCATTATCAGCAAAATTGTATGATGATGATCAACTTTAAGATTGCAATTCATAGCCTCACTGTTCATATCAATATAAAGACTGACTGAACAGACATTTTCACATATCTTTGTGTTTCTCTAGCTGTTCAATAAAGCTAGTCATCATCATGTCATATCTAAGTCACAGAACATCACACTGAAGTTCAGAATTGAGCTTGTTTCAGGCTAATGACAGCTGATTTAATGTAAGTAAGTCAGTGTTTCTTCTGTTTTGAATCATTGCTTGCACATAAGCTGTAAGACTATTGCAGTCATTTCATAAGTTGTTAAGAATAAATCATAAAGCAAGTAAGACATCTAAGATGACTTGTTCTGACTGCTTAAATTGAGTCATTAGAGTTTGTACTCAGTTTTTAATGCTGAGATCTTCATGTAAACTGTTCTGTTGTAGATCTGACAGTTCAGCAACATATTACTGTTGAGTAAAGTCACAAAGACAAATGTAAAGATTAATGTGAATAAGATGTGTGCTCTTAATCATGATAGCAGCCTTTGCTTGACTCAGAAAGAGATGCACATCACAGTAATACACATTCTTTTTTAGCTGAATGAAATTGTTCTTTTCATATGCATCATTAAGGTGTGAATCAAAATAGTCAATGTTCTTTAATTAAAAGGCTAGTGACAGCATAGCAATGAAAGACAGCAAGAATTCTTAATAGTAATTATGTTCAAGCTCTTCTCTCTTTCTATCACTGATGTGCTTATCACTCATTTCTTTTATATCATAGTCACTGTTATAATCATTATTTCATCTCAGCTCAAAAGCAGATCATCTTGTATTGAGCTCAGATGCAGATCTTCTTGCTGAGATAGATGTAAGAGCTAAAAGATGTAAATATGATAAACTAATTGTTGTTGACTTCTCAGCTTAATGAGATTGATTAAATGATTTTGAAGAACTGACAGATTGTTATGACTATGATCTTAATTCAGAATGACAAAGCAAAGTAATTAAAGTTTCTTGCATGTCACTCATCAGCTTGTTTGTCATACAAGCTTGTTGTTTCAAGACATTTAGACAGGCAGATTTGCTAGATGACTGTTTGACTTCAGAAAAAGAAGATGATGAGACTTATACAGTTAAAAGACTTTCTTTCATGTCTTCTAGATTGAGAAACTCATTTTGAGCAAAAGAGTCAGGTAAATAAGCTGAAGACATAGTTTTGTATTGATATGAAAGTAAAGTAAGATAGTAGTGTTTAGCTTGTTGAACTACAATGACTTGAGTGAATGTAGAATAGAGAGATAGAGTAGTGAAAAGACAGTTAAATGAATAGGTAAATTAATGTGTTGCTGATGTTTTGATGAGGCTGAGAAAGGTGATGAGATATTAAGATGAGGTGAAAGTGAGACAGAAGTAAAGAACAAAGAGATTATTAAATATGAAGATTTAATGCTGAGTCTTTAAGTTGATGCTATTATATTGTTACAGTCTTCTAAGTCTAATGATTAAAAGCTATAACTTTAATGGTAAATCTATGATATGAGTAAAAGATGAGTAAATGTAAGAGCTACAATGACTACTTAAATAGTAGCTAAGCAACTCACTAAGACACATAGCTGAGTTTATGTAACTAAATGACTAAGTAGACTATTCATCTAATAGATAAAGGTGATGATGACAAGATAAGCTGTGGTTAGGTGATAATTTTAACATATACTGTAAATATTAAAACAAATTCATTAAGACTCTTTGCAATATACTTAACTATATAGATTTTATCTTACTCTAATATTTTTATTATAGTTTTACTGTATTTATCATACATTTAAAGACAGTATTGATTAAAGCTTTTATACAGTTTCATTTTGTACATTCACTTTCTTAACAGAAGATTGATCTTAAGTTTAAATATGTAAAGTGTTGAACTCAGTCTTACAGAATTTTCTGATCTAACTTGTATAATAATTACTTCACAATAATAAGAGTATAAATATTTCTTTTTAACTTTAATTTGCTGACATCTCATTTATATAAGAAAGTCACTGAAGAGTTAAAGTTAATCAGTTATGTATAAGAAGAATTTAGAGTCTGCAATTTATTTAAATTTAAACATTTTACTGATAGTTTTCTTAAACAGAGCAGTGATTTCATCATTAATTTTCTTTTTCTTTTTAGATTTAAAAAAGAAGTCATTATCATTACTAACTTCTGTATTAAAGACTCTGTATCTCTTTTCTTTTTCTTTATAGACTGACTTTTAATACAACTTAACTGCAGTCAATCTGTACAGCTTAACTGCAGTTAATTTGCTTGTCTTCTTTTAAGTATTTTGCTTAATATTAGAAAGAAATTTGCAATCTTTAATGAAGTGAAAGTTGTTGCAAAGAAAGTATTTAATAAAATAATGAAAAAAATGATTACTGTTTGAGCTGAATAATTTATAATAATGTTGCTTAATATTAGCTGTGTAATGATTTAATAAACTATAATTTTAATTCATTAAATATTAATCTTCTTTCTATTTATCTGCTCACAAGACAATGACAGTCTCATTAGTCTTAAACTGTATCTCTTTTTTTTAAAGCTTTTATAAAAAATTTTTAATGTCTTAATTGTTCTGAATATTAATGACATCATAAATTACAATGTACTTAACTAATAGTGCTTAAAGCAGTATTTAAAATTGTTGTTTTGATTTAAACAACTTAGTCATGTCAAATTAAGTTGCAGCAATCTTTCTGCTGAATTTGCTCAGATAAATTTATATTTCTTTAATGAATATATTTTTTGACATTCTATACTTAACAAACTTCATCAAATATTGTCTTTCAGTCATTTACAACTTCTTTTTATACTTAAACTTTAATATATCTTAAACATTCTTTATATTAATTTTGTTTATCAGATATTCTTAATTATCTATATTTATATAAATAATAAGTTAATATAAAATCTTTACATTAATTTTCTGACTTTCAAAGCTGAGACTGCTGAGAAAAAATAAGTTTAAGAATTTACTGATCAGCATATTGACTGCTGAGACTTCAATAATATTTTATAGATCTTTTTTTATCAGTTATCTTTTTATAAAAATAAATTATTGATTGCAGTTCTTGCAAGTGAGAATTAAGATGAATCATTGCTTTATAAAGAAGTTGTTGAAGTTCATAATGTGTCATAATATCACTATGCACTCATATCAAATCATAGTCAAATTTCTCACACAATGATTGATAAGCAAAGTACTATATAGACAGTCTTTACATATAAATCTTTTAAGTTTCTTAGTTGTTAATCTTTATCAATACAAAATTTTAACATTGAAACTTCATCAAATAGCTGTCATAACATAGTGTCTTACATTATCACATATCTTACTCATCAGCCTCTTATAGATAAGAAACTTGTGAATTCACAATTTTAACAACTTTATCTTTTTAAAGAGTGACAATTCATTACATTACAATATGCAGACTAAAAGTCAGCAAAATGAGACAGAATCATTCTTTAACTATATTAAGACTTAAATGATCTTTAAAGAATGAAAATCTGCAGAGATTCAGGCTGTTATTTAGACTGCAGAGAAGAAGAATTAACATTTAAATGAATAAATTTGTCTGATCAAAATTAGATAGATTAATGATGAGAAAAGATGATGACTCACAGAAATCAATTACAAATTGTAAGTGTTTAATATACATAATGAGATCAATGAACTTCTGAGAGATGAAGATTCTTAAGTCTCATTTAAGAAAAAATTACATACAGAATCTTTTTATATTTTCATTAGCTTTTTAAGTTTAATGAAGTGATATGCATTCAAAGTTGTGTATATACTTTCAGCAAAATGAACACAACAGCTAAAGAACTTATTTATATACAATGAGAAGTTTATTTATAAACATACTGAATTTATATACAGTATTATAATAACATTCTACTTAATCTCTAAAAACTTCTTTAATAATCACAATAAAATTCTTTTTGCTATGTAGTTCTTAGCAGAAGAATCTTAAGATGCATAATTTTGTCACATTAATGAGAATAAACTTCTGAATAACAAGTCATAAATATTCTTTTTAAAGTTTCTGCTCAATCTTATTGAAAACTCAGTGAACTGTGAACTTAACACAGTACAGAAATATTTAAAAGTTACACAGAAATCTATTTAATCAGTTTAAGCTTTTATGACATATCTTAATATGCTGAAGAATCAGCTTTTAAGCTATATAAAGAAACAGAGAATAAGTTATCTCTTTATGAAACTTTAATTAAAGATTTAAACAGCTTTAATTAACTATTAAAATCTCTTAAAGACAAGAAAAAACTTAATAGCTTTAACTACTAGGTTAAAGATTAATTAGCAATTCATCAATGATCATATAGTTTAAAGTTACATTATTAAGAAAATTTATGAGCATTATTCACATTCTTTTACTCAGACAGCAAAGCTGCAGCAGAACAATTATCTTAACTCTGAGACTATAAAATTAAGTTATCATGATAATGCAGATAAATTTCATTTTAAGACTGATGTCAAAAAAAATGATTGCTATAACTGTGAAAGATCAGATCATTTCACAAAGAACTGTAGAAATTTCTTAAAAAATCTTAATCATATAAAGATTAATGTAGTTAAGATAAAAAAAGATAAAGTCTCATTGACTGTGCTTCAGCAACAAAAATTAAATTAAAGATCATAAAGAAATTTAGCATTATGAAGAAAGATTAAGTCTGAATTAAATTTAATTGAATTTCTGTTAATATACTGTTAAATACTGCAGCAGAGATTAATGTAATGTCTTAATGATATATTGTTGCTCATTAATTGACACAAGTTAATGCAGAACTTCTGAGATCAGAGCTTTTGAGAAAACAATATATTTACTGTTATAATGTATATTTAATGAAGCATAAACTCATCAACAATTAAGAATAAGAGCAAACTGAAGAGCAGTTATTCTATATCTTAAATAAGAATAAATTTGAACTCATTTTTGATCTTTTAGATCTGAAATAATAATATATTTATATCAATTATGACTTGCACACATAACACTATAAGATAAAACAAATGTCTCTGACTATTAATGAGTTTAAAGTGTTTATCAACAACATTTAAAATCAATCTGCTGTTTATACATTGTTAATGATGTCTAAATCAGAATCATCAACAACTGCTGTACATATTGTTGACAAAATGTTGACACTATCTCAGCAATACAACAAATATATGAATGTGTTTTCTGAAGAGAATGTCAGCAAGTTATCATCTCATTAAGATCATGATTATATTATAAAGATAAAGAAATATAAATCACTTTATAGTTCACTTTACAATCTGTTAAAAACAGAGCTATAAGTGCTTAAAGAATATCTAGATAATATTTTAATAAAGAAATGAATACAACATTCTGTTAGCTCTGCAGAAGCATCAGTTTTATTTGTTTTAAAAAATGAAGAAAGTTTACATTTATATATTAATTACAAAGATCTTAACAAGATTACTATTAAGAACTGTCATTCTTTGCTGCTGATTAATGAGATACTTAATTGTTTAAGTGAAGTTAAAATGTTCATTAAACTAAATCTTAAGAATGCTTATCACTGCATTAAAATCAAGAAAGATAATGAGTAAAAGACTGCATTTTGTATATATTACAGTTATTTTAAATATATAATTATGTCATTCAGACTGATTAATACTTTGATAACTTTTTAAGTCTATATCAATCAGACATTAACTGAACTAGTTAATGTCTTTTATATAATATATTTAAATGATATCTTGATCTATTTCAGTTTTCTAGAAGAATATCAGAATCATGTAAAACAAATTCTGAAGTGACTTTAATGATTTAAACTGTATGCAAATCTAAAGAAGTGCACTTTTTATATTATATAGATGAAATTTCTTAAATTTATTATCTTTACTATTGATGTTTTGATGAATCAATGATGAGTTAAAATCATAAAGAAATGATCAGTATTTAGAAGCTACTGTGAGATATAAATATTTTTAGAATTTGCAAACTTTTATTGTCACTTTATACAGAGATATTCTAAGATTACTGCTTCTTTAATTGATTTATTAAAAGACAGCAAGAATGACAAGAAGATAGATGCATTTAAGCAATTATAAATGACAGTATAAGCATTTTATAAGCTTTGCAATGTCTTTATATAGACATCTATTCTGACACACTTTAACTCAGAGCTAAGAGCTTAAGTTGAAATTAATGTCTTAATAATTAAGCTGATGAGTATTTACTCACAACTTCAGACAGATGCTTAATGACATTTTGTTGTCTTTTAATTAAGAAAGTTAAATTTAATTAAAACACACTATGAAATTCATGATCAAGAATTGTTGACAATTGTAAAGATGTTTAAACACTGACAACACTACCTTGAGAATAGTCATTATCTTATTGAGATATTTATAAATCACAATAATATACAAGAATTTATAAATGTAAAATCATTAAATAGAAGACAAGCATACTGAGTCATGAAGCTAGCTGTTTATAATTTTATAATTATATATTAATCAGAAAAAACAAATTCTGCTAATGTGCTGTTGAGATGCTCTGACTACAAAGTTAAGAAGAACATAAATAGATTGCTGTTAATATTGCAACAAAAGTTAATCACACTATCTTAAAAGTTAAAATTAAGCATTACTGCTCTAATTAGTTAAATCAACACTTAAAGCTTAAATCTGCAAATTATGCTGATCATTTTATTAAAAAAATATCAATTAAGCACTCAGGCTGAAGATTATAACTGTTAAGAACAGATTAATAAGAGATTTAGAAAGTCTTTATTTAAGAATAAATTGAAGAATAATGATTATATATCTAATTTATTTATACACAACATAGCAGAAAAGCTGCTTAACTTTGTTGCTGAAACTATTGATTGTAAACAGTTTATTTTATAATGAATTTCCCTGCTACTTGAGCAACTTACTTATTCAGACCACCTCAAAAACTTATATAAATCACAACATTTCAATTTTCAATAACATCACAACATGAGATTGAAATTATCTAAGTTTTGAATATATAGTAAAAACTAATATATTCTGCTATGTAAAAATTTTTAAAGATGTAATGTCTA
>JAABUJ010003189.1_pt1 | contig 18778 bp, 19 predicted proteins | sample 5559131 | NCBI WGS metagenome assembly JAABUJ01 (sample SAMN10711875, study PRJNA513366) | rock metagenome | isolation source: Antarctica rocks | place: Antarctica: Victoria Land, Mt New Zealand nord | collected 2016-01-07 | reverse complement strand
CAGATCGCTTCGGCACTGGGGCGCACGGTTCATGCCGTCACGCCGCGCGGCTTCGAGTTAAAGGTCTTCCTGACCGTACTGGCCTTCACCATCACGGCAGGACGCTAGAAACACAACTTAGGTTAAGGTACAACAATGTCAAACAAGAGTTTCGCTCATCTTATGCGGCGAGGATAGAAACTCTTGTGAGTGATCTCGGAACCAAGGTTGAGGAATTGGCAACAAGCCGGGCAGATGCGATGATGGTCTCCGAGCGCGAGGCTATAGACAAGGCATGGCTGGAACACAATGCAAATGTTGAGGTGCACAATGCGAATGTTGAGACGCACAATAGGGACCGTCAGAGCCTAGAACTGGCTTCTTCTGCCTTTTCTACTGATAGAATATGTCTGGACACAGAAAAACAAGAGTTTCAACATGCTAAACAAGAACTTGAGCAGGGTAAACTCGATTTTCAGCAGGCTGGTGGGGAAGCCCTTCTCAAATTGGTACGGCAAAGTCAAGTATCTAACGCAGAGAATGTGGAAACTCCTGATCGCCTGCAAGATGAGAGTGATGTAGCCCCGAAGGGCCTGATAAAAAGCCTGGGAGGGTACTTCCAAAGCCAGAACTATTCGGTTGACGACCCTCTGCTGTTGCAGGCGCTACTCTGTCTCTGCGTAGGGGCGGCAACCGGACAGTTCATCGTGCTAACCGGACCACCCGGTTCGGGCAAGACAAGCCTCGTCGGGAAAATCGCACAGGCAATAGGTGCAGGAAGCGGAGTCGTACCAGTTCGCCCGGCCTGGATTGATGCGACTGATCTGATTGGGTTTTACAATCCAGACATCAACCGTTATCAGCCAACGCCTTTTCTGGATAATGTTCTCCAAGCCAAGCGATACGATGACCTAAACCGTCTCTACCTGCTTGTGCTTGATGAGATGAACTTGGGGCGCGTCGAGAATTACGCAGCAGACTTTCTATCGCTTTTGGAGAAGGCGCGGGAAGGTGACAGAAATGCCGAACTGCAACTTTACTCGCGCGAGATCAAAAATCGGTTTAAGGCAGAACAGGAAAAGTACGATGCTTCTGATAATCGGACGTTGGAAGTGAAGGCGCACGAGTTACTTTATCCTAGCAGACTTCCTTTCCCAAAGGGACTTGTTCTTCTTGGCACAATCAACGTGGACGAAACAACGCACCTACCCAGCCCTAAGTTCCTGGATCGGTCACTTACGATTCAAGTGAGCGGGACCAAACTGCCGGAAGATTTAGGCAAGTCAATTAGAACCAGCAATAAAGTAACGAGTGTTGACTTCTCTTGGGCACTCTCTTTAGCGACAGCGCAACGATGTTTAGAAGAGGGCATCAAACTCAACTCTAAGGCCCAGGAAACCTGGAAGTTGCTGATGAAGTGGAACGAACATTACTTCAAACCGCTTGGGATACGTCTCAGCCACCGGCTGCCGCAGGTGTACCGCTGTTACATGGGAGCGGCAGCCACGCTGAAAATATCCGATCATCAGCAGGTGGCAGATACGTTTGTGCTATCCAAAATCATGCCTCTTATCACGTTCCGGGATGGAGATGCCTCCGAAACCCCACCTCAAGAGTCGAAACGAGACGTTCTTAAGCGATGGCGGGATGGCAAAGACAAGAGTGGGACAGTGAAGATGGACATGACAGAGTTTCCTCTTGTCCTTGCTGCTCTTGAAGCGATGCTCGCGCGCCCCGACGTCATTGTTCGTTATTTGGAGTAACTTCTAGTGCCAAAGGTTGAGTTCTTTCACACAAGCAATGACCAGCCCTTACACTTCGATGTAGAAGAAGATAGGTACGTCTGGCGTCAATACACGAGAGATAGCTGGTACGTTCGTGTAGACGATCCGTATGTATCTTCGGTTTTTGTCAGGGTTGACGAAGAAGACGTTCCATTGGAGAAGTATATTAGCGACAACTGCTTTACGCTCTCAGAAGACGTTGGACAGCGGATAGCGAACGGAATTAAGCATAGAACCGGCCACGAGCCGAACCCTGGCGGATGGGTTGCCTTGCTTGATCTCTGGTCTGATGATGGCAATGGAACGCCACAGCGTCTAGACCCACCGCTTTACATTGAGCCGGGCAATCTAAGCTCGACCGATTTCAACCTGATTATTGAGCGACTTCAAGACCTCGCTGGTTTCCGTTATAGCCCAACCCAAGTAAAGCGAGAAGCGAGTGGAGGCAGTACAGAGGGTGGTACAGAAAGGAATGAAGATGAACTACTAAAGCAGGCAGCAGACAAATTTCTTGCTTTAATCAAGCAGGTGCATTCCAATTGGGTTCTGATTCAGGAGACTGCTTCGCGCGAAACCCAACTTTTGCCGAAGTTCGTTGACATTTTCTCAGCGACAGGCTCTCACTCTTCCCGTCTCGTGGCGAAAAAGTCACAACGCCCTTATGCACGCCGCGTCGAGATTTTGATGCCGCAGGAGTCGTTGGCAACGGTTGAAAACAGATTCCTTGTCTATGTGTTGGAAAGCATTAGTCAAAAGGCTCCTCTGTTTAAGAGGCGTTTGTCTGCTCGCTCAAAGGAACTTCGAGAGGAATGGATAGCAGGTGAAGACAAAGAGGGAAAATCAAGGCGGGCCAATCCTCTGTGGCAGCAGAAGCAGACGGAGCAATGGGCATTAGCGGATTGCATGGCAAAATTGGCTGAGGACATAGACAAGGCTTCTCAAGAAGTCATTCCTTACATCAACGATCCGTTCTTGCGTGAAGTCCGCGACAGTTCTGCATTCCCAAGCCGACCAACGGATCGGTTGACCCGTTCCTTCGCCTATGGTCCTGTACACAACGCCTTCTGTGATTACCAGAAACAGCCAGGCATCTTATTTGCACCACTGAAGCCCGGCTTAATGCGGGCACTAGAAACTAGGTCAATCCATCCTGCCTGCACTCTATACGAACTCTGGGTTTTTGTTGAACTTTATGATATGCTCACGCGCACGTTCGGCTTTCGTCTTCCGGCGGATGCTCCAGCGGGTCATCCCTTTGATTTTGTAGACAGCACTGCGGGTGAGATTATAGGAGACGCTCTACAGGGCCACGAGTTTCGGCTGGAGTTTCGGCCTAACAGCAATGAGAAGCGTCTAATCAAAATCAGTCTGTTTTACGATACACAACGTCGTACAAAGACGGGAAGCAATCTGCGGCCAGACTTGTTTGTGGTGGTATCAGATAGTACGAAAGCCGACAATGTCAAGCATTTCGCCGTAGACGCTAAATACCACAGCTATCCCGGCTACTACATGAGACCGGAGCGTGATAAACATGGCGTTGATACTGTCTTTGATCTAGATTTGCTCATTACAGCCAAGGAGAAATATCGCGGGACGCTTAGGTGCGATGCCGCCTTCGTCGTACATTCTGATAGCAACGCCAACTATACTTATTGGGGCGGCAGTCCCTATAAGACTGCTAACAAAAAAGCGCGATCTGGGCAGGAAGATGTTTGGCCGGAGCATCATTATGGATCTGTGTTCGCTAGCCCATCCGACGCGACCAACTTGCGGAAGCTACTGAAGTGCTTTCTTATGTATCATTTAGATGCTGATAACATCTGCTGGTCGTGCAACACTGAGGTCGAGCCTCACCAAATGTTTTACTCAGGGATGCTCCCTTATAAACAGTACGATGCAACAGGTAATGTTGTTGGCATAGAAAGGGTTCAGGTAGAAAAAGAGCCTGTGGGGCGTGGCTTCCAGTGTGAGAAATGCCAAAGGTCTTGGACACGAACCTGGTGTCGCAGAAATAAAGAGCACAAGATATACAAGATCGGTGCAGACAGCTTCCACTCCCGCGATGGATTAGGACGCATGATTTGCCCCACTTGTGGTGACGGATACACTGAACCAGATGTTAAGACTCAGTCGACAGATTAACAGGCAGGAGGAACCTCGATGGCGACATTGACCGCGCCGCCCGCCGCAACGCTTACCTATGAGGCGTACATGGCGGAGCCGCAGACCGAGGGACGCTACGACATTGTCAACGGAGTGAGGAGCTTTATGCCCGGAGCGACGTGGGACCATCAAACGATTGCCCTGAACGTGACGGAGTTGCTGCGGCAGTATGCGCGTGTCAGCGGCGTCGGTAAGGCCAACGCCGCGCCGTTCGACGTGCTGATCCGGCGCGTCCCAAAGCTGGGAACGCGGCAGCCGGACGTGTTCTTTATCAGCCTGGCGCGGCTGGCACGGGTGGGTGGGCGGCCCGCCCGTGGGCCTTTGGAGGTCGCGCCGGAGTTAGTCGTGGAAGTCATTTCGGATAGTGAAACCCAGTGCATTTTAGGCGATAAGATTGCAGACTACGTGGAGATTGGCGTGGACGAGTGTTGGGTGGTGCGGCCCGAGGACCGGACGGTGGAGGTCCTGGCGCTGTCGCCCGAGGGGGCACGGAGTGTACGCGTTTATGGGGACGGGGAGGCCGTCGCGTCGGTCGTCTTTGCCGCGCTCTCGGTGCCCGTCGCGGACGTGTTCGCGGCCTGATCCGGCCTTGACCGGGCGGACGCGCCTGGGGTACACTAGGGAGAACAAATGTTTTCTCAGCGGGGCGCGTTGCGGCCCGCTTTTTCTTGTGTATGTTTAGGCGCAGGGGGCAGTCGTTTATGGCCGATTTCATCAGGATCAAGGGCGCGCGGCAGAACAACCTCAAGGACATCTCGCTGGACATCCCGCGCGACAAGCTGGTCGTCATCACCGGCCTGTCGGGGTCGGGCAAGTCGTCGCTGGCTTTTGATACCATCTACGCCGAGGGGCAGCGGCGGTATGTCGAGTCGCTGTCGGCCTACGCGCGGCAGTTCTTGGGCCAGATGGACAAGCCCGATGTGGACCACATCGAGGGCCTGTCGCCCGCCGTCTCCATCGACCAGAAATCTACCTCGCGCAACCCCCGCTCCACGGTCGGGACCGTGACCGAGATCTATGACTATTTGCGCCTGCTGTTCGCCCGCGTCGGCATCCCGCACGACCCCGTGACGGGCCTGCCGCTGACCAAGCAGACCGTCGAGCAGATGGTGGACCGGACGCTGGAGCTGCCCGAGGGGGCGCGCATCCAGATTCTGGCCCCGGTCGTCAAGGGCCGCAAGGGCGAGTACAAAAAAGAGATCGACGAGATCAAGGCCGAGGGGTTCGCGCGGGCGCGCATCGACGGCACGATCTACGACTTTTCCTCGGACACCCTCCCCGACCTGGGGCGCTACAAGCAGCACACGATTGAGATCGTCGTCGATAGACTCGTGGTGAAGCACCCGGCCCCGGACTCGGAGAGTAGCGCCTCGTCCACGCTCGCCAAGCGGCTGGCGGACTCGTTCGAGACGGCGGCCAAGTGGGGCAAGGGGTCGGTTGTCGTGGACGTCATCGGCGGCGAGGCTTTGGAGTTCACCGAGAGCTTCGCCGCCACCGACTCGGCGTTCAACTTCGAGGAGATCGAGCCGCGGCTGTTCTCGTTCAACTCGCCCTACGGGGCCTGCCCCGAGTGTCACGGGCTGGGCATCAAGACCGAGTTCGACCCCGACCTGATCATCCCGGACAAGGGCAAGAGCATCGAGGAGGGGGCCATCGCGCCCTACGTCGCGGCGACCTCGGGCAACACCAACGAGTGGGCCTTGGGCCTTTTCCGGGGCGTCGCCGAGCGGTTCCACTTCTCCGCCGACGCGCCGCTGTCGAGCCTTACCGACGAGCAGATGAAGGCGCTGATGCACGGCGTCTCGGGCAACGTCACGGTCACGTTCCGCAACAAGTGGGGGCGTAACCGCCAGTTCACGTCGGACTTCTCGGGCGTGATTGGGATGCTGACCAAGAAGCTGTCCGAGACCGAGTCCGAGGGCATAAAAGAATGGCTGGGCCAGTTCCAGAGCGAGAAGCCCTGCCCCGTCTGTCGGGGCAAGCGGCTCAAGCCCGAAGCCCTGGCCGTGCTGCTGGGCGGCCTGAACATCAGCGACCTGTGCGCGCTGTCTATCGCTAGGTCCCACGACTGGTTCGAGGCATTAGTGCTGACGAACCGGCAGCAGATGATCGGGCGGCAGATCGTGCGCGAGATCAAGACCCGGCTGGGCTTCTTGCTGAACGTCGGCCTAGGCTATCTGACCCTGGACCGGGGCGCGCGGACGCTGGCGGGCGGCGAGGCCCAAAGAATAAGACTCGCCTCGCAGATCGGCTCGGGCCTGACCGGCGTTCTCTACATCTTGGATGAGCCGTCCATCGGCCTGCACCAGAGGGATAACTCCAAGCTGATCGAGACGCTGTTCCACCTGCGCGGCCTGGGCAACACGATCATCGTGGTCGAGCACGACGAGGAGACGATGGCGGCGGCGGACTGGATCGTGGACATCGGGCCGGGCGCGGGCGAGCACGGCGGGCAGGTGATCGCGCAGGGGACGCCGGACGAGATCATGGCGAACCCGGCCAGCATCACGGGCCGGTTTTTGAGCGGCCGGGACAAGATCGCCCTGCGCGACGAGCGGCGGCAGCCGTGCGAGAAGTTTCTGGAGATCGTCGGCGCGCGCGGCCACAACCTCAAGGACGTCAGCGTCAAGATTCCCCTGGGCTGCTTCGTCTGCGTTACCGGCGTGTCGGGTTCGGGCAAGAGCACGCTGATCCAGGAAACGCTCTTCCCGCGCTTGCAAACCATCATCAACAAGACCCACCACGTCTGGGAAGCCCACGACGCGCTCTTGGGCGTCGAGAATCTAGACAAGATCGTGGACATCGACCAGTCGCCTATCGGGCGGACGCCGCGCTCGAACCCGGCGACCTACACCGGCGTCTTCGACATGATCCGCGACCTGTTTGCCAAGACGGCCGACGCCCGGATGCGCGGCTACAAGGCGGGCCGGTTTAGCTTCAACGTCAAGGGGGGCCGGTGCGAGGCCTGCAAGGGCGACGGCATCATCAAGATCGAGATGCAGTTCTTGCCCGACGTCTACGTGCCCTGCGAGATCTGCCACGGCAAGCGCTACAACCGCGAGACATTGGAAGTCAAGTTCAAAGGCAAAAGCATCGCCGACGTGTTGGAAATGACCGTCGGCCAGGCCGTGGCGTTCTTCGAGGCCGTGCCCGCCATCACGCGCAAGCTCCGCACCATCCACGACGTCGGCCTGGACTACATCCGCATGGGCCAGCCCGCGACCCAGCTCTCGGGCGGCGAGGCCCAGCGCGTCAAGCTCGCCACCGAGCTTGCCAAGCGGGCGACCGGCAAGACGCTGTACATCTTAGACGAGCCGACCACGGGCCTGCACTTCGCCGACATCCAGAAGCTCTTGCACGTCTTGCAGCGCATCACCGACACGGGCAACACCGTTTTGGTCATCGAGCACAACCTGGACGTCATCAAGACCGCCGACTGGGTCATCGACATGGGACCCGAGGGCGGCGACGGCGGCGGCACGGTCGTGGCGGTGGGCACCCCCGAGGAGATCGCCCGCGTCCCCGCCTCGCACACCGGCCGCTACCTGGCGAAAGTCCTCAGCGGGCAGGGATTGATCGGCGGGAAATGATCTCGAGCGGGCACAGGGTACAATCGGGAGGAGAGTAGAGTGGCGACGTGGCGAGAGTTGAGTCTGGAATGCCAGAAGGCAGCCAAGAATCTGCTGAGAGAGGAATGCTTGCGGAGCAGCATCAATCGCTCCTACTATGCCGCTTACGCGGCTTTGTCCGGCAGACTGGAGGGCAAAGTCATCTACAAGGAAGATCGCAACAACCCCGCCCACGCCGACCTGCCGACGTACATTTTACACAACATGGATGCATTCTCTCGGGAAACACGTTTTGACCTGGCGAAGGCCGTCAGCCGTCTTTGGAAGGCGCGGGTCGGCGCAGACTATATCCCCGCCGCCCATGTGGATCGGAATATTGCCCTGGATGCTTTGCGTGATGCGAATGCCATCCTGATGGCTCTGGAGAGAGATCATGAGTAAGCGAGACGTCGTTCAGCGAGTGAACCACTACCTGAAGTCGCATCAGTTCGACGGCCTGACCGTGGAGATCGTGGAGCAGGCCGTTCGGGAGGACGACAATTGGTGGTATGTCCCGGTGCGCCCCTCTTCCCAGGGTTCCATCACTTACCACTACTATGGCGTATTGACTGACATCGAGGGCGAACTGAAGCAGAACGATCACCTAGACGTCCTGCTGGTTCCCAGCGCATGAGTCTACGGCGACCACCTGAGCACACCGGAAGCGCCTGGGTGTGATGCTTTTTCATTGTCCCGCCAGCGGAACTTTGCTTCTATGACGCAGCCTATTTTTCTTGCCAATTTCAAGGCGTTCTGCCACGCCTCATCAGCGGTCTGCCCCTGAACAGACACGTCTGTTCCCGTGAGCGGTGAGTATCCTCTCTCTGAGACTGTTCCATCCTGGATGTTGACACTGGTTATGCGCTGGATGTCGTGTTTTGTCTGTCCTGAAGTGAGTGCGGTTTTGACAGAGATACGCAGCAGATCATTCCAGTTTGTGGCTGTGTTGCCGGCAAAGCTCGCCGTGGTGAGCGTCGTGAACGTAAGGCTGGGGGGCTGTCCCGGATCATACTCACCTCGCGTGTCGTTTTCCTCCTGATCAGGCTGTTTTCTTGTAACGGAGGCCTTTCCGCTCTGCTCCTTTTCAGCCAACTCCTTGACCTGAACAGGTACATTTTGGGGCATCATGGTGACAGGTAAGACGCTCCCTGTTGAACCCGCACCTGGCATCAGCAGAGATTTTACAGTCGAGGCAAAGAACGGTCGCAGATGTTTCTGGGCCTCCTCACTCCGTTCCCGCAAAGCCTGTTCGACAATGTCTAGATACTGAAACACGCCTGCATGAAGAGAAGCGGATAGGATTTCAGGGGAGAGCGCGTTCAGCATAGAAACGACGGAAGCTGTTTCGGCTGGAATGACCGCCACTTGAATAGGCAATGCTCCCACTTGTCCGACATGATAGAGAACCCAGCGGACGCCGTCCGTCAGCAATGCAAGTTTTGGACTCGGGCGCAGGAGGCGGCAGTAGCGATTGACTTGATTGTCCGCATCCCGCGAGTGACCATGTTTTTTCACTTCAACGAGAATAACAGGCTGACCATCAAGCCGAAGAACGATGTCGGCTTTATCAGCCCCTTTATCGGAGATAGGCACGTCTTGATTGATCTGCGAGCGCGGCCAGCCTAATCCCTTAAAGAGATGAACCACTTCCGTCTCGATCTCTCGCTCGGAGGCACCACGCGCTGCCTCAGCTATCTCTTCCAGCTCCGCTTTCATGGCTGTTGTTTAGACATACAGCTATTAATTCCTGCTTTTGGAAACTACACCTTGACGCACGGACGGATTTTGTCTCATTTTAACAACAGATGCGGGGGCAACCGCATGGCAATCGCCGAACGAGGATCGACCAGCCTGCTTGCCGACAAAGGCGATCTGCGGCGGCTGATGGCAGAGCAGAACAAGCTGATGGGCGTCACGCGCGATCCCACGGCGACGGGGGAGAGGGCGCAAGCTATGAGCCTTGCGCTCGGCATCCGGCCCGAGGAGAACTCGCTCTCGTGCGGCATCATCGAGATGCGGGATGAGGGCTGACGTGCCCCCACTCCCGCTCTGGGACGCCAGCGATCTTGCCGAGCGATATGTCAGCGAGGTCGGGAGCAGCACCGCTAACGCCCTGTTCGTCTCCGACGCGCACATGGCCGCCGCTTTTTCCGGCTACCCTGCGACCTACACAACCCTTCTCAGACGGCCCAATGATGGACGTCTGGCCGCGCCCTCGCCCCTGCCGTGAGACTGCCGATGATGTGCCTATGAACTTTTGCCTCCTGGCCGCGCTCGGCGGCTTTGCCCTCTGGTCCCTGCCGCTCGCCGCTCGTGCGGCGTCACAGCCCGTCGCGCTGCGCTATAAGTTCGTGACGGGGCAGACCCTGCGCTACCTAGTCATGCGCGACCCCTACTTCAACGACCCGGCGGGGGCGGTCGAGGCGGCAGACCCGCGCGCGCCGTTCCGCCCGCCGATCGTGGAGCGGATCACCGAGCGGGTGCAGTCGGTGCGGGCGGACGGAACTGCGGTTATCACAGTGACGCTGGGGCCGGAGCCGGGGTTCGAGGACGCCGACGCGCCGCAGCCGGTCGTGACGCGGACGGTGACGGTGACGCGCGGGGGGCAGGTGCTTTCCCCGTCCTTCGAGCCGGCCTTGCCGGACCTGCTACGGGTGTTTTTTCGGCTGCCTGCCGCGCCGGCGCGGGTCGGGGCGGCCTGGCGAGGGACGGCCCCGCGCGGGGCGGAGACGGTGGCCGCGACCAGCACACTGTCCCCCGAATCGCGCCCCGCCCTGGGCCTGGCGGTCATCGACCGGACGCTGCCGCCGTTCGTGGCGCGAGGCACGTCGCCAGACCATGACGGGACGCTCTTGCAGACGACGCACGGGGAGCAGACGGACCGGATCGTCTTCGACACCCGCGCGGGCAGCCTGCGGCGGCAGACCAGCATGCTGACCGTCACGCTGTCGCTGGTCATGACCGGACGCGGGGCGCGCGGGTCGGCGGATTTCGGCCACGTCATCCCCAACGTGCAGGTGACACAGACGCTGACCATTGAGCGCAAGGACGACCTGCCGGCCCAGCCTTAATCGTCCTGAAGATCGGCGCGTCTTAGGAAGAAAAAACCTTGTTCAGCGACCTGTTCCATTTCGTCGCCAGAGCACCCCTGCTGGTCAGCCTCGCGGCCCAGGTGGTCGTGTTCGCGGCGTCCCTCAAGAGCAAGGACAAGGCGACTGCCCTTCAGGCCGTCGCCATGATGCTTGCCGTCACCTTGATTACGGTCGGGATTTTCCTGCGCCCCAAGCCCGCCCCGAACCCAGCCGCCGACATCGTGACGTGCCTCGCTGCGATCCTGCTGGTGGCTCCGGGCGTGGCGTCTCTTGCGAAGCTGCGGCCAAAGCCGCCGAGCTAGTCCGCCGCCGGACGTGGAGGCCGCTTGAGAGTCTTGCCGGGAGCGCAAAAAAGCAGCCGGAGGGCACACGCGATCAACACGGGCATGACGACGAGCACGGGGAACCAGACTGGGCCGTACCAGGCGATTGGAACCAGAAAGTAGATGTCGGTGCTGCCAAGCGAGCGCGGGAAGCCGGTCCACAGCCTCAGCCATAAATAGAACGTCTCGTCCCACACGGCGAACGTGAACAAATACAGGCCCAGCCGCTCGCGCCCCGTCCGGCCCGCGGCGCAGGCGGGGCCGAGCAGCAGGAGCAAGGTGGCGATCTCGCGCGTGTACTCGGTCTGGTAGACGCCCAGGCGGCGCATCTCACTGATCACCGACGCCCCGCCCCAGGGCAGGCTGCGCGCGGCCCAGATCGCCGGGTAGTCCAGGCCCGGCGGCATCGCGCCCAGGCGGCGGATGTAGACGACGACCAGGGCCTCGACATAGCCGAACGCGGCGGCGTAGAGCGCCCACCAGAGCAGGCGGGACCAGAGGGGCTTCTCGGCGGGTAGGGTTGTCATAGGCTGGTTTGTCATAGCGGAAAGCGCGGCGCGGGCGGCCAGGCATCGTTGTGCTCGACGGCGGCGTGGGTGACGCGGGGCTTCCGCCCCCGTCCACTGGAGTATCCGGCGACCAGGCAGGCCAGCGGGAACGCCAGCAGGATACCCGTTGACTCAATCATAATGCTCCGGTCCGTGATAGTCACGGCGGGTGTGTCATCAATTGCCAGCGAAAAGTTAGCGAAAGTCGTGTTCAAGTAGGCCAGCGGGAGGCCGAGCACGACCGCCTCAACGGCGGCCAGCAGAACGACGGCGGCCATGCCCGCCCAGAGCCGCTTGCTGCCCTCTGTCCGAAGAAACCTCGGCTCAGGACGCCGGCCCAGCCAGATGGACACCCCCCACTGCAAGAGCCAGGAGAGCGATGCCCACATCAGGCCAAAGGGCACCTCGATGAGCAGCCCCCCGCCCGCGAACTTTATCAGCTCGCCGAAGATGCTCATGCGGTCTTCGGGCGCGTTGACTACCGAACGCTCGTAGCACTCCGGCAGTTGCGTCGGCACGGTCAGCAGCAGCCACGCCGCGCCCCACCAGAGGAGATACAGGCCATAGTTCGGGCGCGTCGGCGTCATGGACTCGCCTGGCTGCGAAGCCCTTCCGCCGGCAGCCCAGACGCCCAGTGGGTGCCCGAGTATGCCTCCGACAGCAATGGCCGCCAGGCCGAGCACCAAGGCAAAACCATCGGTAGGAACGAGTGACCAGATGGCTGCGAAAAAAACTGCCGCGAAAGTCGCGGTCCCGACGATACCACCGATCAGACGCTTCCTATAACCCGCCTCTGTGCCTGCTTTTGTGCCTGCCATTAGTGTCTCTTTCTCCCCGCAAACCTCACTTCAAGCTTCGGCTGGTTACCCTCAGATTTTGATAGCGGAGCGGGCAGGGCGGACTGCTCGCCGAGCAGCGTGGCCCGCTGCGACTGTACCGCGTCGAAGGCTCGGGCGCGGCCCCAGCTCCAGGCCCGCCAGTCGGCGGGGCCGGACCAGGCGCGCAGGAGGGACTTGGCGAGAGGCCCTTGGGTTGGGGCCGGCAGGAGGGGCAGGGCGGACAGCAGGGCGGGCGCGGCGTCGGCGCTCAGGGACGCGGCGTAGGCGGCGTCGAAGGCGTGGCCCCGGCGGGCGAGGTCGAGGTTCGCGCGGACGATGGCGGCGTCCGGGTTGACGACGTGCAGGGCGAGCAGGGCGCAGAAGCCGGCCAGGGCCGCGCCGGAAGCGAACAGCGCGCGCCGCCCCCGGAGCACGGTCCAGCCGAACCAGGCGAAGACGACCGCGAGCCAGCCCATGAACGCCGTCGTGTACAAGCGCAGCTCGGTTAGGCCATACTCGCCCTGATACAAACGCATCCGCAGCAGGGCGGAGGCCATGATGACGAACAGCAGCGTGACTTGGAGGCCGGCCTGCCACGAGAACAGGCGCTGGGCGCGGGCGTCGCCAGGCCGCTGGAGCCAGTGGAGGCCGAGCAGAAAGGGCAGCACCAGGGCGGCCACCCACACGAGATGGAAGAAGCCCGACCGGGCGTACTCGGCGACGGTCAGGCCCGCCGTCGCCTGCACCGTTGCCCCCGAGCCGAAGAAATAGCGGAACTGGACCAGCACGAACGATAGAAACAGCAAGTTGAGCAGCCCCAAAATGGTCCCCGTCTCGACAGCTCCCAGCGACGGCAGCGACTCGCGCTTCTCCCCAGGCAGGGCGGGCGCATTCCCCAGCAGAAGCGCCCGCCCCCAGCCCGCCACCCACCCGGCCAGCAGCAGGGCGACAAAGGCGTGGCCCGCCACTGCCCCCAGGTCGAAACACAGAGCCTGGCTGACTAAGTGCCGGTACACGGCGTCGGCGGCCATCAGCAACGCACCGAACAGCAGCAGCAGGGGCAGGACGAGAATCAGCCCGCGCCCCACGGCCAGAGCGCGCGGCAGCCAGCCCGTGCGCGGCACCTCTTTCCACGCGATGTCCCCGAACAGCACGCCCCAAACGCCGAAGCATGTGAGAAAAACGGTATAGAGTGTGTCCAGGGCGTAGTCCAGCACGCCCGCCGAACGCACCCGCCCCGTCCGCATCCGCGCCGCCCCGACCGCCAGGCAGGCCAGCAGGCCGAGGATGTCCAGCGCCTTGAGCGTAGTCGAATCCCGCCAGGCCACGCCCGCCGAAAGCAGCACGGCGGGGATCGCCAGCCACGCCCCCTCCCCCAACGCGGGCATCCGCAGGCGGACGGCCACCAGTGCCATCGCCGCCAGCCCGACCGAGACCCAGAGGAAGACGTTCAAGCCGGGCGTCGCCCGGAGCAATTCGTCCCCCAACAGCCCCAGCGCGAGGGCGCAGGGCAGCAGCGTCAATCCGGCCCGTGTGTTCACAGTCATAGGTTCGGCCTCCTGCGGTTAATATACCACAAAGAACTTTGTATTTCAAAGTATTTGGCAGCATTTGGCTTTGGCGGCGTTTCGTGATACAATGTCCCTGAGATGAGCGTCACCGAGTTACAAACCGAAGACCGCCCCGAGGCACAGTGGTCGGGGCGCACCGAGCAGGACCGGCTTGCCGTCAAGCGGCGGCGCGTGGGCCGGCTGGAGCGGCGCTGGTGGGGGCGGCGGCTCGTCAGCCTGTTCATCGTCTGGCACCTGTTCGCCCTGGCGATCTGGCTGCTGCCCGGCACCAGCAGCACCGGCGCGGGCAACACGCCCCTTGTCAGCCTGTTCCTGCCGGTCGTGCGGCCTTACATGAAGGCGACGGCTTTCGCCCAGAGCTGGAACATGTTCGCGCCGAACCCGGACAAGACCGACATCTATTTAGAGGCGCGCATCGTCTACGCGGACGGCGAGAGGCGCGCGTGGATGTTCCCCCGCATGGTCCACCTGGGCTACGCGCGGCGTTATCAAGAAGAACGATGGCGGAAGATGGTGGAGGTGGCGACCCACGGCGGCGCGGCGACACTGGGGCCGGCCCTAGCGCGCTACGCCGCGCGGGTCAACGACGCCGACGCCCAGAACCCGCCGGTCAGCGTCGAGCTGATCCAGCACTCGCGCGTGGTCCCGCCGCCGGGCCAGCCCATGCCGCCGTTCGCCGAGTCCCCCCTGCTGCCCGCCCCGCAGTCGGTGACCCCGATCCGCCCGGAGGACCTGCGGTGAGACGGATCCGCCGCGACTGGAACCGGTTCTGGTTCGCCCCCGTTTCGCCCGTCCCGCTGGGCGTGTTTCGGATGGCCTTCGGCGCGCTGGTGCTGGCCTACGGGCTGCTGCTCTGGCCGGACCGTTTCGTCTGGTTCTCGGAGCGGGGCGCGTGGCGGGGCGCGGACGCGCTGGCCTATAACGGCAGTGGGAGCGCGGGCGGACCGGACTTCTTCGGTATCAGCCGCCATCACGCCCTGGCGCAGGGAAACCTGCTCGCCGTGCATGGCGCGGACCGGTGGCTGACGCCGTTCTTCGTGCTGTTTTTGCTGGCCGCACTGGGACTGACAGTGGGATTGTGGACGCGCGTGAGCAGCATTCTCGTCTACTTGGGGCTGATGCTGCTCCACGCCCGCGACGCGCCCATCCACAACAGCGGCGACACGGTGATGATCGTCCTGGCGGCCTACCTGGTGCTGTCGCCGTGCGGCGCGGCCTGTTCGCTGGACCGGCTGCGGCGCGTCTTCCGGGGCGAGGAAGACGACGCGCCGCCTCTGATCGTCCCGTGGGCGCAGCGGCTGATCCAGATACAGATCGCCACCGTGTACCTCTGCACGTCGCTGAGCAAGGCGGGCGGCGGCGAGTGGATGGACGGCACGGCGGCCTACTACCCCATCCACCTGGCCGAGTCGGCGCGCTTCCCCACGCCCGGCATCGACAACGTCTACGTGATCAACCTGCTGACCTGGGGGACAATCGCCGTCGAGATGAGTCTGGCGGCTTTGATCTGGGCACCCACGCTGCGCCTGTACGTGCTGACGGCGGGGACGCTGCTGCACCTGGGGATCGAGTACACGCTGAACATCCCGCTGTTCTCGGCCCTGATGATCGCCTCCTACATCACGTTCCTGACCGGCGACGACATCAGAAACTTTCTGGGCTGGGCTAGGCGCCCGCTGGGGCTGACGCCGCTGCGACTGGTCTACGACGGCAGCTGCGACTTCTGCAAGTCGTCGCTCCTGGTCGTCCGCTTTTTGGACGTCTTCCGGCAGATCACCTTTGTGGACGCCCTGGATGCCGAAGCCCTGGCCGCCACCGGCGTCCGGCCCGAAGACGCCGAGCGGGCCGCCCACGCCGTCCGCCCCGATGGGCGGCAGTCTGCGGGCTTCGACGCCTTCCGCCTGGTTGCCTGGCAGCTCCCCGCCACGGCCTTCTTCGCCCCCCTCCTGTACGTCCCCGGCGTCCCCTACCTCGGCCGCCGCGCCTACGGCTGGATCGCCGCAAACCGCTCCCGCCTGCCCGTCGCCGCGCGCTACAAGATGCGGCCCGCCGAGGTGCGGACGTCCGCCCTCGTTTAAGGAGGCTCTTTTGGAGAACGGACTCACAGGCGACTGGCAGTTCCTCGCCGCGCCCCAAGGTAGGGCAAATGGGCGGATCATGGAAAGCCCGGACGGCCCCGCCCTGGTCCTCGAGCACGCCGCGTATGCCGAGGGAAGCCGATGGGAGCAGGCCGTTCGCGGCCTGTCGCCGGGCCTGCTGCTGACGCTCACAGGCGCGGCGCAGACGCAGGGAGACTGCTGGAGGAGCATCGGGCAGGACCGCTTCATGGCCGGCACCAGCCTCTCCCTGGAAGCCTTCGGTCAAGACCCGTCGCTCGGGCCGGTCAGCCTGGGGGCCGTGGAACACGTCTTCTTCGCGCCGGCGAACCCGGACGGCACCATCCAAGACGGGGCGCGCATGGAGGGTGCCCTGCGCCTGGTCGTGCCGGACGGGACCGACTTCGTCTTGGCGAGCGCCAGGCTCTCGGGCGCGGGGAGCGTCACGTTCTCCGGCCTAGCCCTCACGGCAAAGGCCGCAGACGCCGCCCAGATGAACGACGAGATGGTGGATCGTTTGAAGGCGGTGGGGACGATCCAATCGCCCGACGTGGAACAGGCGTTCCGGCGCACACCGCGCCACCACTTCCTCCCCAAGGTCAACCGGGGGCGGGTCTACGAAGACGACGCCGTGGCGACGCACTTCGCCGAGGGGACCGAGCGGTCCATCTCGTCATCGAGCCAGCCAACGGTCATGGCGCTGATGCTGGAACAGCTCCAGGTCGAGCCGGGGATGCGCGTCCTGGAGATCGGGGCGGGCACGGGCTACAACGCGGCCCTGCTGGCGTCGCTCGTGGGGGGCGGCGAGAACGTCTGGACCGTGGACGTGGACGAGCCGTTCTGCGCCGAGGCACGGGCGCACCTGGCGGCAGCGGGCGTTCAGGGAGTCCACGTGGTCTGCGCCGACGGCTGGGGCGGATGGCCCGCCGCCGCGCCCTTCGACCGCATCACGCTGACGGTCAGCACGCACGACATCTCGCCCTTCTGGTTCGAGCAGCTCCGCGACGGGGGGCGTCTGGTGCTGCCGTGGGGTGCCCCGAACACGCAGCAGCGGTCAATCGCCTTCCGCAAGGAAGATGGGCGGCTGATCATGGAGAGCCTGCACTTCTGCGGCTTCATGGAGCTGCGGGGGGCATACCAGTGGTCGCCGCCGGACGAAGAAACGGCGGGGCGCAGCTGGCAGGACTGGCAGGACTGGCTGTTCCCCGGCCAGCCCAAAGGGGACCCGGCCAGCCTCGTCGCCTACCCGCTCGGCACGGCCCCGCTGGCGGGGGAGGGTCAGCACTCAGTCAAACACCGCTGGTTCGAGTACGTCGCCTCCTGGGCTTGAGCGCCTGACGGGGGGCGGTGAAGAGGCCGGAGACACGAAAAGGGCCGGACGCGGCGAAAGCGCGTCCGGCCCTTCTTCGGAAAAAGCGGCTCACCGATGGTGGCGCATCATGCGGCGGTGGTTGATCATGTTGTGGTACATCATCCGGTTGTGCATCATGCGGTTGTGCATCCGGTGCCGCATCGACGTGTGATGAGCGGCGAAGGCATGCGGGACGGCGGCGAGGGCGAGCACAGCGATCATCGCGGTGATCCAGAGGGACTTCATGGCTGGGGTTCCTTTCCGCCGTCGTCGGCTGAAGTGTCGGCGCGCACTGTTATGCCGCCAGCGGGCTGATTTCCTCCTGCCGTTTTTTTTCGCCGCAGCAGCACCCGCACCTGGGGCTGCCAGCGTGTCGGTAGCGTCCGGCTCACCGTGCTTTCTGGCTGCCGGTGACGTTGACGGGCGGGAGAAAGTTCACGCGGCGCTGAGAACGCCGTTTTCGACGCTGAGCCTCTTTGCCTCGGCGTGGGTCAGGCCGAGCGCGCTGGTCAGGGTCAGGAACGTGCCTGGGCCGCGCACCTGCTCATAAGCTTCTAAGATCATCCGGCTCCGTTCTTCGGGACCAACTTGGCCCCAGCGATCCCAGATGACCGTGACGTGGATGCGACCGCTATGGCGGGCTTCTTCCTCGATGATGAGGGGCGCATCCGGCGAACCCTCCGACTGCGCCAGACGTAATTCCTGCGCGATGGCCTCGACGAAGGCCGAGTCGATCACCGGCTTTAGCAGCGTCATCTTCTTGTAAGACATGGGCTATTTCCAAAGGACGTCATAGTTCACAAGCAACCAATCCACGCTTGCGAGGATTTCCTCTAGCTCGGCATCATTCGCCGCCAGTGGAGTGTAGCGCAGGGATTCGCGCCAGTGAGCATCAATAGTCAGAATATGCCGCTCCACGGTGGCTGCCAGCACAGGGTTCCAGGGATTGCCTTGAAGAAAACGGACATCGTTCAGCAAGTAGAGCCAGCTTTTTAGGTTGTGCAGGTTTCCCCCGCGCCAGCGCGTATCCCGATAGACCGCTTTCAAGTATGGGTCGATATTGTCGGCAGGAGAAATGCTCATCACCCGGAAGTAGGCCGTCTTGAGCAGCATCTCCGGCACGTATCCGAGCAGGTAGAGCGCGCCGGTTGTGTTGCCCGCGCCGGCGAGAGCCAGCGTCAGGCCAGCCCAATATCGTTGTTCGGCGGCAAGTTCCATCCAGGGCCAGGTCTCAAAAGGCTGGGCCAGTGCAAGCCGCGTCAGAAAAGCCAATTCTACCCCATTTCCTGCCCCGAAGCTGTCCCTTGATGCACTGGGGAGTGTCTAACATAGGTCGGCAATGAAGTCGCAGACATGAGCTGGCAGTTTGGGGAAGTTGCGCTTCTGCTCCTGACGACGGTTCCAAGCATACACAAACAAAGCCACCGCCCGCCCCAGCGCCC
>JAABUJ010003188.1_pt1 | contig 18783 bp, 13 predicted proteins | sample 5559131 | NCBI WGS metagenome assembly JAABUJ01 (sample SAMN10711875, study PRJNA513366) | rock metagenome | isolation source: Antarctica rocks | place: Antarctica: Victoria Land, Mt New Zealand nord | collected 2016-01-07 | reverse complement strand
TTTTTCAGTCACTGTAAATATATATATTATTAAATTATTTAACTTCAGTTGCTTAACAGCTGTAATCTTAATAGTAATGATGTTTTAATTTACAGTGATGCAGATATGACTGTTGATGCAGTTACATAATGTAATTGATGAAAGAATGCATCAGTAATCAATGAGAACAGTGTTAATGAGTTTGATGACAATTCTGCAGTCATTAAATGTAAAAAGATCTGTAGTGATGCTTTTTTTTTCAAATAATGATGAAAAAAACACTGTTATTAAGAGTGACAGCACATTTACTGTTATTTAAACTTAAATATGTGTGTATCTATATTCTGTAATGATGAAGAATTGCAATGCAGAATTTCTGCTGATGAGAATCTTTAGAATGTTTTTTGTGACTGTAATGTTATGTTATATTGTATTTATAATTTATTGTAAAGCTTTCAGATCAACTATAATTTAAACTGTTTCAAATTGATTTAAAACTCTTTCTGTAAAGTTCTGAACAGATTTGATAAAGAATTCAATGTAAATTCATTAAAAAATCTTTTTAAACTTGTTTTTCTTAATCTTTAAGTTCATAAAGATCTAAAGTTAAGTTGCTTTATGTTTTAATTGAGTGATGTGCTTTAATAAAAAGAAGAATTGCATACTCATTGCTGATCATGAAGATCTTGACATCATGATCTATATCAAGTTATAAAGCATGATGAGAAGAGTTACTGACTAGATTTTAAGCTTATTTGATGCAGTTCTGATGAAGTTATTCTGAAAATTTGTTTTGAGCTAGAGGAGGTGTTTTTTCTGTGCGGCGTGCCAAACCGGCTTATGTGAGCTCAGCCCTCCCACTTTTACTTGACCACATACGGTTAGAATCATTTCCCCAGATTTTCATCTCAGCGCCTGGAGCGAGGGAAATTTACGTAAGGCAACCACAGGTTTCAAATCCCCCGACCTCCCCCACGATGTCGGAGAAGTTTCTGCGCAACATTCTTTCCGGAGTGGCAGGACCACACAATTGATCGATCCGCTTTCATTCACTCACGACATTGGACCAAGAACTACCACTTCACCATCATGTTTCCCCCAGCTCAGGGCACGAATCTGAACATCGAGGCCCTTAGCGGCATCTGCGGGCACGTACTCCTCCTGAGAAGCTCCGGGACAGTAGACATGCTAACCTTCGGCAACAGATCCATATCAATCGCCTGCTGGGTCGTCGTATTCTCCCCGCAGGTTATCGAAAACTTCCGGCGCGGTTCTGCCGACGGCCTCTCCCTGCTCTTCATCATCGTCTGGCTCGCCGGCGATGTGTTCAACATCCTCGGAGCCGTGCTCCAAGGCGTCCTACCGACCATGGTCATCCTTGCCGTCTACTACACGCTCGCCGACATCGTCCTGCTCGGCCAATGCTTCTACTACCGCGGCTTCACCCTCTCCGATGCGCCCACGAAATCCCTCGTCGACGACGACGACGACCCGGCCGAAGACGAACCCCTCCTCTCCCGAACCGACAGCTACACCAACGGCTACACCCACCACGGCGCAACGGACCACGACCACGACCGCACCCGCTCCACCTCCTCCTTCCGCCACCACCTGACCCGCGTCGACGGCACGCACCTCTCGCCCGCCACCCCGCTCCTCCCCGCGCCCGCAACCGCCGACCCGCCCGCTGCCCACCACCTGACCCCGACCTCGACCGCACAGACGATCCTCTTCAACTGCGTCGCCATCGTCCTCGTCTGCGCTGCCGGCGCCTTCGGCTGGTGGCTCAGCAGCCGGCACACCTCCCGCCACGACGCCCACGCCCACCCCCAACACCCCCGCCACCCCGCCGCCCTCCGCTTCGACGTCTGGGGCCAGTTCTTCGGCTACCTGTGCGCGGCCCTCTACCTCGGCTCGCGCGTGCCGCAGATCCTGCTCAACTGGCGCCGCAAGAGCACCGAGGGCGTGTCCTTGCTGTTTTTCCTCTTCGCCTGCATCGGGAACCTGACGTACGTCATGAGCATTCTCGCCTACGCGCCGCCGGAATGCGGGGGGTCGGTGGAGTGTCGGCCGGGGGAGAAGGCGACGCTTTATGGGAGGTATGTGCTCGTCAATACGAGTTGGTTGATCGGGAGTCTGGGCACGCTGTTTTTGGATCTGGGCATTTTTGTGCAGTTCTTCATGTATCGGTCGCCGCCGCCGCCGTCGCCGTCGCCGAGTGAAGGTGGACTGGATGGGAGGGCGGAGGGGGCTCGGAGGGGAAGAAGTCCTGATGAGCGGTGACATATATGCACCAACATTGGTTTTTGGATACCGTATAGTTATCGGTTATAGATGGATGTGTCTTGTCACTATAGGAAGTTGGAGATATATCCAATATGGGAGCATGGCATGGTCGTGGCAGGGTCACAAGCTTTACCTCCTCGCGGACCCAGTAGGCTTAGACTCAAAAGATTTGAAAGAGTCTACCAGAACATCCCCTCTCTCTCACGCCTCTTCGCTGAACCACCCCAATCCTTCTCAATCCCACCCTCGTGGCCCTCTATATCAGCCCGTAAGCTATACGTGATTCTCGTGCACGCTTCACTCTGCTCCACGTATCCGAGCGACGCGAAGTTCCGGTGGAGCATGTAGTTTGCTCGCGCCCGATGGCCACCGGCTTTGGGAATGCTGACTCTCATGTCGGTGCACTCAATCTCAATGAGGAGAGAAGTGCCGGACGAGATCGTAGTCTGATGTGTGAGTGTCGCCGACGCCCAAGGCAACCGGATGAGAAAGACGGAGGGCGGCGAAGAGAATGCAGTTGGAAAGCGGAGGCGGGGTAGAAGTAGGGCTGGCGGCTCGCGGGTTGTAGGTGCTCAAGAAGGTGTCGTCGCTGCAGTCCTGCAAGCAACGACGAATATCTCCCCAGCATTGATTCCACTTCCTTAGGCTTTCACGTTCGAAGCGGTTAGCTTGCCACGTCGCGATACGATTCACCGATCCGGTCGCTGTTGGTTCGAAGGCGGAGTCCGATTACGTTTTGGGTAGTTTCATGTGCCTGTATTAGCTCGTCTGGCTGATATACCCCAGGCCGGTGTTGATGATGCTGGACGCGTCGAAGATATCCTCAGGTCCAAGAAGCTTCAATATAACCCTAACCCTAACTCTTGCATAGACCTCCAGCTCAATTTGGGCCAAAGAGATCTATAGCACTAGCCTAGGCTAGAGTGTCCTTGTGTCGGAAGTTCTGGAGTGCGACGTCCTGTTTCGAGGGAACACTGCCGCCGTTCCGGGAGCCCTCTTTTCTTCTACTTTTTGAGAGTGTTGTGTATGGTGACATGTTGCACTTAGCAATGTGTCGATTTGCTGTAGATTATGTGTGATATCACAGAGATTGCAGCGGCATCTATCCCAGATACTTGCTTCTACCCCCGCTGTGGTGATTTGAAGTGATGAGCATTAGTATTGAGGATGTACTTATCAAGTCTGATCAGATCAGGCTTGCCGAAGATGAGATGATTAGTCTTACAAGGTTTTTACCTTTTAGATACTCTCCATGCCGTCTTACCAGGATGGATCATTCTTGATCGTCACATTGACAAGTGCTGCGTTTGCCGACACTGTTGTCGATACTCCGAAACATCACCCAGGCGGATTCTTGCAGATCCTGGCGGCCAGTCATTCAGTAGAGGAGGAATGCTCTCGATTGCTTTGAGACGGAGGATCTATCGGCGGTCACCGATCGCAGTGAAGCCAGGATATAACAGCCGACGGGCAATGTATTCGGTCGCTGACAAGCCAGTAGCGTCACCCGCGGCTCAATTCAGGGTCTCAGAGTGCCACAACGATTCGTCCCACACACAATCGGAAAGACACAGGCAGCGAAGTGTATGAAAAGTGCCCGGCAAAATCCCCGATGGGGACGCTGGGCAGGTCCACACGCAGACTATGGTTAGTGAGTGTTTCTGATCCTAGGACGTGATCAGTAACTGTGTTCTGCATGGGAAGTCTCTTTAAAAGATTGTGCTGAGCAATTGTTATAACATACTGAGTTCGATACTGGGATAACTACAGGACAAAACATGGTAAGTTCAGAACCTGAAAAGGGTGCGCATTGAACGTAACACTCAAGGAAGCAAAGTTTGAGCCTTAAGAGATCTAAGCAGGACGCTGAAATATGAGTCTGGATGGATTAGCTTAGGCGGGATTGTCAGGATGATGCAAATTTCATGCCGTACATCCACAGATCAGAAGTTCTTGGTATAACAAGAACGAGGACTTTCGGTGATAACCACCCCCACCATTCTGGACATGGAAGCCATGTGGAAACGGCGCAAAGCCACGAAGAGCCATACAAATCCGCGACAGAATACCACACAAAATCAAGTGACAAGTAAAGGAAAGCTAGCAGGCGCTGTGTGTGAGCAATAGCGCTACCTTATTATATCAACCTTTCTGAATGATATATAAGCTCAACGTCGCTAAGCTTAAGGAGTCTCAGATGTAGTCCGTATCTCTTTCTCTTTCTCAGAATCGTGTTCGCTTCTTTGAGCGTGACTCCTTTTGAGAACACTCAACGCTCTTTTGAAGCAATCGCGGTTGTGTAGAGGCTTTTGTCTTGTGGTAGAGGTTATCATTATTGACTCATGTATGCTTGGGAAGCATTGTGAATATGGCCATCGAACAACGGAACGACTCAGGGCAGTCAACATGGGATAGTCAACTTTAACCTATTTTGGTTAGCATTTCGCGGCTGCATTGGAGGCATTCACCTAGTCAGACAGACGTGGCTGTTAGTGAGGGTTTCTTGCTAGCTGTGAAGACCACCTTACTGTTGCCCTCGCTGTTGCCTTGCAGTTGCCCACACTGTCACCCTCCCTGTCATCCTTACTGTCGCCCTCACAGAGACAACGAGGTGGTGACAGACAGTAAGGGTGTCAGTGAAGGTGTGAGCGAGGATATCAGTGAGGGCGAGGGCGACAGGAAGGGCGACAGCAAGGGTGACAGCGAGGGTGACAGCGAGGGTGACAGCAGTAGTAAGGGACCCCTATTAGCAGTCACGTCCGTCTGATTAGAGTGAACGCCTCCAATGCAGCCACGGAATGCTAACCAAAATAGGTTAAAGTTGACCGCCCAATGTTGACTGCCCTGAGTCGTTCCGATCAAACGAGACCTCAACCCTCCTGAAAGCTGCTCTGTACCCACAGCGAAGTGGAGTGACTTAATATTTCCAGATGCACAAATGCTTCTAAGCCTGGAGGCCGGCTTATGTAATCTTTACTTGATTAGGCAACTTAACTGCTGTTTGTGTCGGTGTTTGTACTCCTGGTACTGTCCAGCGTTGTAAGACGAAGCTGACAGCTGGCCTTTACCACTCTCATCACTTCCGTTCAGTCAGCCCGCTTTGCTAGAGTGCCTTCTTGATCACTACTGGTAGTTGACCCTCGAACGGAGAGGGAAAGGTTGATAGATAGCTGCCACTCCAGCCACAGACTAGCCTACTGACAGACCTTCTCCGCTCTAGAAGCACCATGCCCCGAACAGTCTGGGTGCAAGAAGTCCTTCACTGCAAAGACAATCCCGAGTACAGCAGCCCCTCCTTCCACCGCGCCTGCGCGGAAGAAAACCACTACGAGCCCCAACGCAAAGCCTTCCACCTCCCGCTCCGTATCCACCCCGCCTCCACCGACGCCGACCGCCGGCTCGAATTCCGCGACTATGGGGACCGAATGGTCGCCCGGCAACTCTCAGAGCTCAACCCCGACGACTGCCGCCTCTTCTGTTGGAAGGACTGTGCCATTTATGGCAACGCTGGGTTGACGGCTCTGGACCACTTTGCTCTGCTGGACCAGGTCTACCGCGAATGGTTCCCGCATCGAGCAGAAGACAAGGATGTGTCGGACGGGAGTTTCTTTGGGAAATTCATGCGGTTCGTACAGCCCGTGGCGACTTTGGCGGAGGTTCTGCGTTTCCATCGCGTTCTCTGCGAAAAGTTGCAGAGTCTGGAGAAGGATGTCGAGGACAAACCGCATCCGTGTGCTATTAGACCGAACAAGACACGACGAGTGGGAGCGTTCAAGTTGCGCGAGACCTTTTTCATTGTCTTCATTGTGCTTAATGCGGGGTGGCAAGAGCACGGGGTACTGTTGGTGTGGATGAATGAGAATGTTGCGAAGACGTACAATTGCAAGGAAGGCGGAGACATAATGGGATACGACTGCAGCGACGCCGGTGACTTGGGCGAAGCATGTGTGTTCCGTTGCCCACTCGAGCGCGCAATGCAGATTGTTGTCTCGCAGGACCTGGAGAGGGCACATAACCGGACAGAATACAACGAGTTGTGGGAGGAGACTCTTGGTGGTCAGTACAAGAAATAGCTCCAGCCTAGGCGCCGAACAGTCTTCGATTCTACGTTTGATATTCGTTGGCCTCGGTCAACACCTCATTCGTGACCTTGACCCGACTCCATATCTCATTGATGACGTTTAAGATTTAACAGCAATCAACATTCGATATGAGGGAACCTACGATGAAGGAATGTCCGCTCAAATTCTCCAACCCTAGTGTGTTACGACGCTCGGGTCCTTAACGCAAATATTCTCGAACATGCTTATGATTGACTAGACTCTCATTGACGGCAATGTGGATTCAGATTTCTCTAGAGTCTCTCTCAACAGGCGGCTCGAAAGCATAACTTCTCAAACACAGGATGAAGGACTACTGACATAGCGGCTGGAGAATGGAGGCTTCAATGGAGCCTGTTCATGGCGTGACGTGTAGGTCACTGGATGACATTTTGGTGACAACAGCGTCTTTGGTGGGGAGCAGCGACAAGCTCCTCGTACTCAAATGGTGGGAAGCAGCCAGAGCTCAGAGGTATTGAAGGGAATATGTGATCAATGATCCCTTAGGTTCTCACTACAAATACTTCCCTTAAGGCATCCGTATGCAAGTTAGGCTCTGTCAAGGTTAAACAGGTAACCTTCGACTTCTTGATGTGCCTTGATGAGCAGATGACATTCTGGAAATAGGGTTCTAGTATGCAATAACAGATAGGTAAATGAGTCTCACATAGAGGCGGCCAGATAAATATAGATGCATACTGAAATCCGAAACGTGCTTAGTGGCCCCGTCTGTTTTCGCCGAATCAACTTGATCCATATCAACCAATCGTCGCCCACATGGTAAAGCGCCTCCCGTCGTCGCCATCTATAGTCGTAGCGCTGATGCTTTTGATCCCCTTCCCTTTCACAGCGACCTTGTTGTCAGTGAGGAAATACTGAATACCGTTCCCATTCGGCGAACCCAGAAGCGGCCAAAAGGCGTTGGTCTCCGGATTCGTGTCTTCGGGAGTCCATGTCTGCGTTGTCGTATCGTCTTTCTCCTTGAAGGCTTCATCGAGGATGGAGACGGTTTCCTCGTTCCCAATCGTTCGCCGCCAGAAGGACTTGATGCCCGAGTAGTCTGCCTTGGATGGGTCTTCAACCCAGGCTGGGTTGGCTAACAGCACCGTCTTCTGCCACATCAACCACGCCACCGTGGAAAATTGCCATGGGACTGGCTGCCGGCCGTCAGGGAATTCTTCGTTTGGGGGCTTAGCGCCCCTGTCGTTAGCGTTTGCGAGGAAGACCCCCGTGCTGGGACTGATGGTGTTGCTGAATTCCGCAATAATGCCATCCTTGGGTCCTGTAGCTGTAATAGCGTAATACTCTTTTGCAGTGCCATAGTTGTTCGCTTCCAGGAGACCTCGGATTATCGGCCTGGGCCTGCAATGGGAGACGGGGTTGATTTCAAAGGTTTCCTCAAAATCGCATCGATACACTGCGTCAGGCCCAGTCTTGGCTTTCCAGGCTGCATAATATCTTGCGCCACTCGGCGCGTACTTCTGCCATGCCGCGCCATGCTCTGTAAGTGCGCGCACATCGAACAAGTGCTCATCGACCGCCGTTGGAACGTCACCAACAGTTTTCGAAGGGTCTCTGGCAAAGTCTCGCCTGGAGTCTTTGCCACTTTCAGGGCGATGCCCGAACCGTTTGGCAACAGCTCGCTTCTTATTGTGCCCACGGCAGTCGAATTTGCAATCTATTTGGCGATTCTGCAAAGTAAAGATCCATCAGTACAGAAAAAACCAGCTGTAGAGTCAACAATACAGCCTAACTTACGGGAAATGGATCATCACCAAATATCAAAGCACCGAAGAAGTCGTTTGCATTGCCGTTATCCCAAGCACCAACCGAGCATTGAGAGGAGGTAGTGTCCCATGATTGTGCACCAACAGCGAAGTCCACCGGACCCTTCTCAAACAAGGGTCGAACTACCGGGGAAACGCCCAGCCTTTTTCCAAGAGATCCTTCAGCCGAGCCTCTCTTACTCTTGACGCCCGTCTGCGGTGTCACTTTCAATTCGTCTCCGAGCTTACTTCGAACCGACAACGTCTGCGCCCATTTGAGTTTATCGGAACCGGAGCCAACAACAGCGCCACTGGCATCAGTAATCTTGACGTAGATGACGACCTCCGGGTCCATCGGTTGCGGTCCAAGGCCTTGCCAGACATGAACATTGCACTTTCCGGCTGCGTGCGGAGGCGGCGGTGGTGGTGGACCTGATGTTGGTGGTGTAACTGCTGGGTTGTAGCTGCTGGTTGGTTGAATGGTGTAGCGACAATTGAGCACTCCTGTGGAAGTAGGACTGAGTATGGGTGCTCGTGTTCCACCGCAGTTGCAGTAGGCCGATGTCCCGGAAGCTGAGACAACCGCAGCACAACCAGGAACTCCGTCTTGACCAGGTATATCTGTTCGCGCAGGGCGAGTACCAGTTGGCTTGATTGTCGATGCAGGCAATGTAGAATATGCACAATTCGCTGAAGTAGCGCCAGACTTAGCCGACAGAGCTGGGTAGGTTGAGCTTGGTCCACAGTCACACCAACTTGCCGGACTGTATCGTGGATTCCCGTCTGCCATACATCTAGGGGCGAACGTTGTTGATGAGGTGCGTGATGAGCTCAAAGTACTAGGTACCTTTGATGAGGTTGAAGTGGCACGTGTTGGGGCTGTCGTAGATCCTCGATTGAGTACAGAACCTGTGGTTTTGGCGGGCAACGTGGAACCTCCTGGATGAGCTATACCCACGGTGCCTAGGGGCTCGTGTATTGAAGCGTCCTCTCCGTCAGTTACCTTGGACCAACCCGTTAGTCGTCTGCAGGCAGCTCCGCTAGTAGTGGAGGTAACTGTCGTGCCTGTTGCAGAGCATCCAGTGACAGTAGAGTAACAGGTTGTGGAGCAAGTTTGGGTGCTGACGCCGGTTGGCGTGGAACATAGAACCGAGCAATCTGAAGCGATAGTCCTTGCACCGCAGGATGAAGATGAGGAAGATGATTTCATAGAACTCGTAGACCTCGACTTTTCTGTACTGGACGGCTTTGAGCTGCCCGAAGAGTGATTGTTGTCGTTGTCGGGGTCACTGGATTTCTCCGGGCTACCCGGGCTATTGGGGTCGTTGGGGTTAGTACCAGAGCCAGCACCACGAACATCTCCACCGCCTCGTGGCGGGCAGAAAGGCCAGATACATAGAGGGCCATGGAATCCTAAACCACCAGTGCCTCCATTCCACCTGTTCAGCGACGTCAGTCTCAATCTCATGAATATTGCACCGGAGAAACTTCCACGACGGAGTTGCTTACCAGCGACCGCCAGGCCCAACAATAATGACTGCAGCAGAGACCGTAAATTGGCTACCGTCCTTATTGGTTTGGACTACCGACGTTGTTACTGTCCTCGGGGCTGTAATTGTAGCGAGATCAGCAAAGGTCGCTTTTGACCAGTGCTCTGTTACACCTCCAACGACAAGAGTTGTCTCGGATTGGGCTGTTTTATCAAAGGCGTCTGTTATTGAAGCGTAACTTGCAGAAACCGTGCCGAGTGGTTGGGCGCCTGTTGATGTAGCAGTGGGTGAAATAGAGCTCGGTAAATTCTGGTTACCTGTACTACTCGCCGATGTGGAGCTTGATGCCCGATTTGCAGGCGTGTTGGGCCCGACGGGGAGTACTGAAGGTGGAGGGACTTCAGGAACTCCAGAGGGTAGATTAATGGGTGTCCATTCAACGCCGCCCGGACCAATCAAAATTGTTACGGGGCTGCTTTGAGCGTTTAAGGTAGTTGTGGTGATTGTTGATGCCAAAGAAGCGTAGCTTGAGAGAGTGGCAGGTACGAAAGTCTCAGTGAGGATCGATGAGCCGAGTGTAGCGACGACTACGGTCCCTCCAGATGGCAATGGCACCCTTGAACTGGCAGAAGGTTTCGCAGCTGTCTGTGTTCCGCCCGGAGCCCCGGGTAAGATTGACGGAGGCTGGACATCTGGGACTCCTGATACTGGGTGGTAGGGTGTCCAGCCCACTCCAGATGGACCAACCACAATCGTGACAGGGCTCCGTTGTGAGTTGAGGATTGTGGTTGTGATAACAGCTGTGAACGTAGAAAATTGGGTGTAAGTGGTTGGCTCATACGTCTCAGTTATCGTCTTCCCACTTATGGTTCCAGTAGCCACAGTCGCCCCTGTGGGTAACGGCGCGGGAGGCGCAGGAGTTGAAGACGAAGAAGTCAGAGGACTTGGGGGTGAAGAAGACGAACTCGAACCAGAGAGACCCGGAGCCGGAAGTACCGGAGCCGCCGTGGGGCAGTGGCTTACAGAGGGCTGTGTCGTATATGCAGCACATCCAATCGTTTTTGTGGCCGAAAATGTTTGGGGGAGAAGCGGCACGGGGGTCCCATCACAGTCTATTTCAACAATCAATAATGCAGTACATCCATTAAGGGTAGTAACGTACTGCAGTAGTTATATTTGCAAGCTGCGGCTGGCCCCAGATTGCTTGCAATAACATATGCACAGCCCTAGTCACATTAATACTGGATTATTGATCTCCATGTCGGCGTCAATTACCGGCTGACCCCAGCATCCTGATAAATGCGCTGTTCAGCAGGGCCTTCCTTTAGCTGAGAAACAAGGCAACGGAGGCTTACCTGGAACATTTGCAACACTAGTAGGCCCACAAGCGCCAGCACTGGGAACGCTCCCATAAACAAACGCAGTGATGCCGAACAACACGGAGATTGCTAAACCAAAGTGCTGCATGCTGAAGGTGGGATCAAAGGAAAATCGATTGAGTCTACCCAGAGGAACGAACTACGAACACGAAAAAGATAGAGACCAGAAGAAAACTTCTACTGCAGCTGCCCATTATATAGAGAGATGTTGCTACGAAGACCAACCCCAAAATGACCCGTCGGCAGGCCGCAGAACCAACATCTGTGCCACAAATCCAACAGTTGCATTAAGTAGAGAGATATATTGCCACGAATACCAGACCAAAAACAAACTTATTTGACAGCCCGCAGAACCAACGTTTGTGCCGCAAACCCAACAGTTGGATTTGCGGCACAGATGTTGGCTTGGGGGTCTCGGGGGGTGTCCAACTCAAAAACCTAGGACTACCAAGTTTGTATAGCCCTAAATTAAGTAGCTAACTAGGTCTTCCGTTGAACCTGTGGCAAGACCTCTTTAATAATGGCAGAAGATGGACAGGAGAGCACAACAATATAAACAGAGAGAGAATAAATACTTGCAAGGACTCATCCAACATGCACGGAATTTTGGCTCCCATGAGAACAACCACAGCCTTAGACATTCCGGCGACGACAGTGCTGAACTGGCTTGAAACATGTAGGCTTCACACATATTGTGAAACATGGCACAGCAAACAATAATAGTACTTGGAGTGCCTAATATGCAACTTGGAAACACTGTTGGATGCAGGCGTGGGGCGTAGTGCCACCATGTGTCTGGCACTCAGTGGCTTCCAATACCTCGTGGATGTCAAATCTTGAAGGAAGAGAGAAGAGGACGAAACTGCCATGTAGGGCAAAAGGTCAATTCTGATTATCCGAGCATTTGAGCCTTTTCGTTGCCTCCACCAGCAGTCAGCCTTTCGTAAAATCCTAGTGCAAGGCACTCAGTTCGAGTCCTTCACAATAAGATTTTCAAAAGTAATGTCGTCGCACTCCCGGTTGTCAAGGTTGAGGAGATCCTCTTCACTTGATGAGGTGGGTCCAGAGAGCTTGTTCCTTCTCACAGCAAGGTAGAGAGAATCAGTATTAATTGACTCTCAGAGATATAAACCAAGAAGCAAGAGTGGGAGGGCAGCAAAGATGAAACGGGAGGCTTTACGCGAACGCGTGGTTGCTTATGTAATCTTGGAGGGTTTACTCAAGTTCGTGTCACCTGTACAGTGGGGGCCAGGATCAAAAGCAAAGCGTTGTTCAGCAGAGCAAAGCTGAATGAAATCAAACATGATAAACCATGTGGACTCTGGCACAGATAGCGGCAACGATCTGCCTGGGATGGTACATTTTTATCCTGATAGTCTGCACCATAGGTTACCTCCAATTGTAAAGAGCATTCGCTGAGTCCCTTTACAAGTCCGAGCTGAACACTCGTCCAGACAGCGATACTACTCTTCAAATCCGCAGGTTCCTGTGTCAATCTCTCTTCCAAGATCTGATATTCCGCATGTGACGATCCTCCGGCCCGTGATGGGTCTGGAACCCAACCTTTACGAATGTCTGGCCTCTACATTCCGGCAATCGTACCCTCGAGACAAGCTCACGATTTACTTCTGCATCTCATCCCGCAAGGACCCGGCTTTCCCGATTCTGGAGCACCTTACGGCGGACTTTTCGGGCTTTGACGTGAAGATCTTTGTCGAGGAGGAAGATCCCAATCTGTCAGGATGTAGCGGCGAAGAATACAACCTGGGACCCAACCCCAAGATACGTAATATGAGCAGAGGTTACCGGGAGGCGAAAGGAGACATACTATGGATCATCGACTGTAACGTCTGGGTTGGGAAGGGTGTTGCGGGCAGAATGGTAGACAAGCTCTGTGGATACACGAGCAACGGCCCAACGAAGAAATATAAACTCGTACATCAACTCCCGCTGGTCGTCGACGTCGACGGTAAGGCTCCGAGCAATGAGACCCGCAGTCTACTCGGGGAGGCCTCCAAGCCCCAGATGCAGATCGCCTCCACCAGCACAGCCAGCTACGCCCTCCAATCTCCATCGCAACATTCTCTCCTCTCCAGAATCGCCCAAAGTGGCGGTGGCCGACTCGAGGAACTCTTCCTCTCCTCGTCACACGCCAAGTTCTACACGGCCATCAACACCGTCCTCGTCGCGCCCTGCATCGTCGGCAAATCCAACATGTTCCGACGCTCGCACCTCAACCACCTCACAGCCACCAACCCGCACCGCGATCCGGGCATCGATTTCTTCTCCGACAACATCTGCGAAGACCACCTGATCGGCGACCTACTCTGGAAGAACGCCGTCCCCGAGGAACTCGAAGCCAAAACCAACTCACAACTGAGGAAGAAGTCGAACCCGAACCCAAACCCGAAATGGGGCAAACACGCCCTCCTCCTCGGCGACCTCGCCATCCAACCCATGGCCAACATGAGCGTGACCGAATACGCCGCCCGCCGCGTCCGCTGGCTGCGCGTCCGCAAATTCACCGTCCCGCTCGCCACGCTCGTCGAGCCCGGCACCGAGAGCTTCGTGTGCTCGGCGGCCGGCGCCTTCGCCGTCGCCACGCATCCCTGGTTCCACCGCACGCTCGGCGTCCCGCAGACCTGGCTTACCGCCGCGCTGTTCTGGCTGCTGAGCCTGGCGGCGTGGGCGGCGGTCGATCGGTCCGTCTACCGCATCCTGCAGTCGGCGGCCTCCGTCGAGGTCGATGAGCATACGCCGGCTTTCGCGAGACCGCCGGAAGGACGTGGACGTGCCAGGCGGCCGCTTGGGGAGTGGCTGCTGGCGTGGTTGGGGAGGGAGGCGTTGGCGTTGCCGGTTTGGGCGTGGGCGGTGTTTGGGGGTGTGACGGTTATTTGGAGGGGGGAGAGGTTTTTGGTGGGGATGGATATGAGGGTTCATGCTGTAGACCGTGGGGTGGAGAAAGAGATGGGGATTGGTGATCCGAAAATGGCGAACGGCAACGGACATGAGACGATCTCGCACGGTGGGGGAAGGACCAAACGTAGACGGGATTGAGCGGTCTTGTAGAAGTTGAGAAATTCATAGAGTTATGTTATAGACTAGACGAGACGCAAGTCAGGACTTCATCTTTCGGTTCTTGGAGGTGTATGATCATCGAGTCCAGCACCCATCTCAACCGAACACACCAAAAACCCCCACATCGAGTCTCACCAATACTCAATACCAAAAACACATCCTAAAGAGGGACATCACCGCCTACCACCTACCCAACCCACCCTACCAACAACAGATACCCCAAACCCAAAACCAAAACTAAGGTCGTCCACAACCCCCATCAACAAGCCACCACCACCACCCTCAAAACAAAACAATCAACCCATCCGCAGACACCTCCCCTCCTACTTCCAACCAGCATCTTCCCTCCTCCACCAATTCCTTTCCCCCATCCCACACCTCCCTCCCCCTTACCCACCCAACCAGATCCTCCAGCCTCAGCCCCCTCTCCCTACCGCGCCCCCGAGAGGTCTCCCTCGCGAGCCCCGACCGTCTCTACGCAGCGCCGCTCGTCTCGCCATGCACCAAACTCCACACCGGTGTGGTCTGTAACCGAACATTCGATTCCCGAACGCAAGCTCTTCGGCGTCTGCACAGCAGCTCGATGATAGCATACGATGTTTCCTTCGAGGATCCGGGAAATGAACGCCGCCCTGATAGGATTGTCTTGATTTTCCCCATGTCTGAGAAGTGTATGTCGTGGAGTAGCGTGTGGGTTTCTTTTGAGTCGGGTTAGTGGTGCTGGTGGGCGGTAAAGATGTGTGGTTGTCAAGGGTATCAATGCTCGGTGGTAAGGCAGCAAGGACGAGATGGGGTCGCAGGCAGTTGGGGATGCCTGGACGGACGCTGAGGGGAACGGGTCTGGATCAGGGGGGTCGTGTGTTGACGATCCGCGGGATGGGATGAGAAGAAGGTGGCATGTTCGAAGAGCCATGCTCATGTTGTGCGAGATATTTGGAGAGTTCCGTTTCAGCTGACTTCACCTGTGGGGTCAGGTTGGATCGAGTCTATAGCAAGGAAGGGTGTAATGGCCGTGCCGGGCCCTCTGTTCTCATGGTGAAAGGCTAGGGTCGAATGACACAATGAATGCTGAACGTGCAGCTCCTCCCATCCCAACGAGCGTAGCAGTCGCGCTGAGGTCGCCTCTCCTGCAATGCTTGGATCTAGTTATGTAGCATCTCTGTCGTAAATGTATCCGTCTCCTTCTCTCGTGAAGTATCCTCACTCCAAGCGGAAGTATGACGTCGAGTCCTCCTCACCTAAGGTAATGCGTAGAGAAGGGGGATCGCGTCACCCAGGCAGGCGCCCCAGCTCCCTCCCACGCAGGATATCGACCCAGTCGCATGGGCCATAGCGCTGATCACAGACGAAACTCGGAGCTTCACAGGCAAAGCGTATTCCACACCTTGGTAGCCACTCTATGTACTGCTCCCAAAACTCCACCGCTTCTTTGTAAGTGACCTGAGTCGCTATACACACAAAGAACCTGTGTTTCATTTCGGCTGGTTTCTTCACCAATCAGCAGACTGGACAGATGGAATTGATATTCTTTCTCTTGAACTGTTGAAAGGTGGGTCCGAAAGAAATCACTGGCTGAGGCAGTTGGGTTAGGTGTAAATTGTTCTCACTCATGAACAGGTGTGTTGGTTTGGTTATTCTTCTTAATCTTGTTGTTGTGGGTCGGTGTCTTGAATGAGAACAATGACAGTGTGGTGCTTGTGGCATTCAATCTGGCTCTCTTTCTTTGAATGCTTGATATGGCCATGCCAAACCCGCTCAACGGACCATCCCTGCCACTTAGGCGGTTTGCCAAGGTCAACAGGTTACATGTCTCTGATATTGCTGACAATGAACTCACTGTCAGCATTGATTTTACATATCTTTCAAACCCCCTCAACAAACCAGGGTTCATAGCTCAACTTGCAGCGGGATGACCATGCTCCAAAAGCACCATGAGGGCCACATGAACAATTGGTTTCGAAGTAGCAACGTATATCTTCGGTCCTACAATGGTCATTTCATCGATGTTGATTGAGAGGAGGGTTAGAAAACCCATGACTGGACTTTGGAACGGTTTGACCTCCACCTTCTTCTTGAGAAAGGCAGATCAACAGGCCGAGCATGTGCTTCACAAGTTCATCGGAGTTGGAGGTGGACATCAACGTGTTGTCAATTCGGTTCGAAAGCCACTGGGGTCGAAATCGAGCCCCCCGCCACATCTTGCCCCAGACCCAGACCCCAAGCGCCCGCGAAGCGCCCCGCGACCTCACTCAGCTCTCCACAAGAGTCCTCCCGTCCTCACTAGCCCCAGACGGTCCGAGATCTTTTCGTTCAGGACAGCAGGAGACGCGCCTTCGAAGTCCTCATGCCCCCGGAAGCAAGCACGTCTGCCCCTCAGGTCGTCCCGCCCGTTCTGTGACATGAGAACAGAACAACGACGGCTGTCTGGCTGTCTGGCCGAGCTTGTCACTACATTCACTTCGGGAATGTTCACTTACATCTCTAGTCATGCTGCGTAATCGTACACTTCGACATGTCTTGCTTTCCTTTTCCGTTATAGTCTTTGTTTTCGTCGAAGGGCTTTATGGTGTGGATGGTATGATCTGTCTGCTTTCTTGTAGTCTATAAATTAGTGATGTATGCTTTGTCGGAAGGGGTATTTCCCTTACATGTTCGGAGGAGGTCGCCGCAATGTTGGGGTGCTTGAGGAGTCCTCTGGACAAGCAGAGTTCTCCTCGACCTTCTGTGATTGACTCCGCACCTGATATGTAAATCAGTGCCGGGACCCCCCGTGTAAGTCCAACACAAGCAAGCTAAGCCATCACAAGGGTTGGCCCAGTTGAAAGTTGTACCATATCTCGTTGACAAATCGTCGTCATCCTATTAAGAAAGGACAGATCGCTAGCCACCAACGCCTGTCGCTGGGGGTATCTCCGTATGAGTCAAGATAAACGAAGCAAGTCACCAGCAAACCACTCAACTCCACGGCAACCCCCCTACTCCCCCGCCTCTTCCACCTCTTCCGCCTCCTCCATCTCCTCCCGCTCCTCCATCTCATCCTGCTGCTCCTCCCCCTCAACACCACCTCCGTCCGCCCCACCGTCATCCACCTCCGCCGTAGCCACCGCCCCGCCACGGTCCTTCCCCGGCAGCTCCCCGGTCAAGTCGAGCTTGACGAAGTCCTCCTTGGCGATCTGCACGTTGATCTTCAGGCAGTTGAATTCCGCCTCGCCGGGCGGGGCGATGACGAGCACGTACGTGCTGGCGGTGAGGCGTCCAACGTAGATGTTCACCATCTGCAACTTGATGGCCCATTCAATGAACTGCGGGTTCGATGAGGGCGTGGCAGTATGGTTACTGTTGATGCACGCACGCCGAGGTTAGCAGTGTGGTGTGATGAGGACGATGCATGATTTAGGGGGAGGGCCTTACGCGAGAGTCTGCTTGAAAGTCTTGATAACGTTGGAGAGCTTCTCGAAGCGGTCGGGGTGCGGGTTACTCTCACCGAGTTCGGATGTGACCGAAGTGACGGTGAGGAAGGTGGTGCTCTCGAACAGGACGATCTCCTCGGCGTCAGCCACATCGGCGATTTTACGGAGATACGTCTCGATGGTCTGCAGGTTTGGAACGAGCGTGTGGACGATACCGCCCCAAGCCTTGTAGAGAGTCTGATCCCAGATGCTCGTCGCGTACGGATGAATGTCGAAGGAGCCGGATTTCTCGCGAATGCCGTCGACACGCTCGTTGTAGATGCGCTCTCGAAGATCGTGCTGGACGAGATCCATTTTGTGGACGAGGCAGAAAACAACGGCGGATGGACCGTACTCTTGGAGTGCTTTGATGATCTTGCCGTAAGTGATGAGATCGCGCTCGAAGTCACGAGATTCAATGTCGAACACGTAGATCAGGACGGCAGCTTCGGAGAAGATGTACTCGCGCTGGGTGGTAAGGTAGCTCTCGTTGAAGGCATCTTGTCTGTTGGTAGGACTCCGTTTCAGTAGATGCAATCTGGCTTGCTGGGGAAAGTTGTGATGGCACTCACCCGCCACAGTCCCAAAGATTGAGAGTGAGGTTGCCTAGGAATTTGACCCGGCTATGTTCGACATCGATAGTAGCTCCCAAACGGCGCACGTCTCTCGGGGCATAATTGCTGAAGATGATCGAGCGCATAGAAGACTTTCCCGCTCCACTCTTGCCCATAAGAAGAACTTTTTGTTTCTTGTGTTTCTTAGTAGGCTCCATTATCACGACTTCTCGGAGTTCTCCGATCTGGCAGCTATGGGGGTCACGAAGAAGACCGGCGCAGTCAAAGTCGTTCTAAGGTGCAGGACGACGGGTGAGCGTATAGAGGCGCAGGTCGTTGCAAATGGGTGGCTTTGGAAAACAATTCAGTCAGAGTGTTGGATGATTATGTGGTAGATAGCTCACTTCCTCGAACACATCACAATCCGAACCCTGGGTAGACTTATCACTCGATCCATATTGGTCGAAGTGCGGGTAGCTAACGTTAAGTTAGCGCGGCTCTGCGGCTAATCCCCTGATTTAGGAAAGTGTTCGAGGCGGTCCGGTGTCAGACGGCGTCAGTGTCCGGGAAAAAGTAAAACCGAGGTTGGACTTACATCAGCTAAACTACTCCACCAAGAACCCCTTTAATCCCCTGAACACTATTTACAATTGATTGCGCAGGACTTTAAAAAAATCACTGCGTTACATGGAATACCGGATG
>JAABUJ010003184.1_pt1 | contig 18830 bp, 18 predicted proteins | sample 5559131 | NCBI WGS metagenome assembly JAABUJ01 (sample SAMN10711875, study PRJNA513366) | rock metagenome | isolation source: Antarctica rocks | place: Antarctica: Victoria Land, Mt New Zealand nord | collected 2016-01-07 | reverse complement strand
CAGGCCCGTGCGGCTATGCTGCCGCCGGGTGGTCGGGGTCCACATGGCGCTTCCAGGTCAGGCTTCAGCACCCTCCTGGAATCATCACGATCTCGACCACTCAACCCCTTTCCGGACGGGCTCTCAGGCGCTCCAGGGGCAGGGTCTCGGCGGCAAGGTGTTCGTGACCGGGGTGGACGCCGAGCCCCGTGCGCAGGAGCTGATCAAGCAGGGCCTGATGGCGCTGTCGAACTTCACCGCCTTCGATCAGATGGGCGTGAAAGCGGCCCAGGCCGCTTTGGCCGTCGGCAACGGCAAGCCGATCGATGCGAACGCCACGGTCAACAACGGGGCTCGCGACCTCCCCTGGATCAAGATCCTCAACTTCAATGTCACCAAAGACAACCTGGAACAGTCCGCCAAGGACTTTCCGTGGTGGTTTCAGCCGAAGACCTGAACGCATCGACGCGGAGCGGCCAATCCCCTGTGGCAGAAGCCGCCCCGACTGCCTCGACCCCATCGACCGGAGATCCCTTCCATGTCCGTCCAACATACGACCGACCGGGCGAAAGGCGCCAAAGGTCTCGCGTCGGAGATCGCCTCCACGCTGCGCAGAATGCGCGTCGTGGATCTTTCGCCGACACTGGAGAAAGGCATCCCGAACTGGCCGATGCACCCACCGCTCGTCATCGACAAGGCGCGCGAGGTCGAGCGCGACGGTTACTACTGCCAGCTGCTCATGATTTCCGAACACACCGGGACGCATGTCGACTCGCCCGCGCATTTCCATCCATCGATGATGAACAGGTCAATCGACACTTTTCCCGCCGACAATCTGATTGCTCCCGCGGTTCTCTACGATTTCTCGGACAAGAACCTGCAGCCCGGCGATCTCATCACGCTCGACATGGTGAAGGCCTATGAGGCGGAGAAGGGCGACCAGGTCGGACAGGGCGAGATCGCGCTGATCAACTTCGGGTGGATGCAGCGCTACTGGCGCACCGACGCCCAGAGTGTTTGGTTCGTGAAGAACGCGCCCGGCATTCGCGAGGATGCCATTGTCCACTTCAAGAAGTGTGGCATCCGCGCCATCGGCTGTGACACGGTTGCCTGCGACATGGCCGTCGTCGACGGCGTTGGCCAGGAGACTACAGGTCACACGACGCACTGGTTGCCCAACAGCATTCTCATTATGGAAATGCTGACCAATCTAGACAAGCTTTCTCTCCGCAGCCTGTTCGTCGCCATGCCCTTGAAGATCAAGGAGGGTTCCGGTTCGCCGATCCGTCCGATGGCCTTCTGCGAAGATTGAGAACTCCATGACCACTCCCCTGAAGCCCGCGGACGCCGCGTCGTCCGACATTCCCGTCGGTCGCAACCGGCTCGACGGCAAGATCGTCCTCGTCTTCGGTGCCGGAAGCGTCGGTGAAGGCTGGGGCAACGGCAAGGCGACCTCCGTCGCCTATGCCCGCGAGGGCTCCACGGTGATGGCCGTCGACCGGGACAAGGCCGCGGCCGAAGCGACCGCCGCGATTATCGGCGAGCTCGGCGGGCGGGCGCGAAGCTTCGAAGCGGATGCGACCGATTCCGCCAGCATCAAGGCGGTGGTCGATGCTATCATGTCGGACGAGGGTCGCATCGACGTTCTGCACAACAACGTCGGCACCACCATCATGGGCGGCCCGGTCGAACTCTCGGAGAAGGACTGGCATACGGTGCTCGACGTCAATCTGACGAGCGCCTACCTCACCTGCAAGCACGTGCTGCCCGGCATGCTGGCCCGGGGCAAGGGCGCGATCATCAACATCTCGTCGATCGCGGCCGTCCGCTACACGGGCTATCCCTATGCGGCCTATTACGCTGCCAAGGCCGGCGTGAATCAGTTCACCGTTGGATTGGCGCTTCAATATGCCCGCCATGGCATTCGCGTGAACGCAATAATGCCGGGTCTCATGAACACGCCGCTGATCTATCAGCAGATCAGCGGTCAGTATTCCGACGCCGAAGCCATGGCGCAGGCGCGGCACGAAGCGACGCCGATGGGTCGCATGGGCACAGGCTGGGACATTGCCGCCGCGGCCGTGTTTCTCGCCTCGGACGAGGCGAACTACATCACAGGCGTCTGCCTCCCTGTCGACGGCGGTCTGACTTGCAAGGTGGCCTGAAATTGGATCTGGATGGCCTCGGGGTCGTGCCCGAACGTGGTCGAACGGTTGGCGCGGCCTTCTCGGGTGCAGGGTAGCCGGCCCTGATCGAGGGACACCATCAGCGGTGCGACTAATCGATCGCCTGTATGGCCTCGCGCACCATTGACGCCGGAGACACGGCCCTGGACGTCGCACGGGATTCGGAGCCGTCGGTTTCAGATGCTCCCGGAGACCACGATCAGACGGGGATCAGGGCCGGCACGGCCGTGACGATGACCCCGGACGACGTCGGGCGTGACCCTGTGGAAGGTGTCCTGGTCGGGGCGGACGATCGGGAGGTGGTCATCCGCCGGGCCGACCCACGCGTCGGAACCCTGCACGTGCACTTCCCGCGCGCGGGCTACGATCCCGTGCCGGTGTGAAGCCCGGCTCTCGTCGGGGCGCATCGGCGATCAAGCCGGCGCAACAGGATTTTTTTGGAGAGGCAGATGTCGAACACCACTGACACCAAGATCGCGGTCGTCACCGGCGCCGCGATGGGCATCGGGCGGGCCATCGCCGGACAGCTAGCGGCGGATGGCCTCACCGTCGTGGTATCCGACCTGGACGAAGCCGAAGCCGCGCGGACCGCCGCGGAACTTCGCAACAGGGGATTGTCCGCCGAGGCACTGAAACTCGACGTGTCGAACGCTGACTCGATCGCCGCCGCCTTCGGGCAGGTCGCGGAACGGTACGGCCGCTGCGACGTGGTGGTCAACAATGCGGGCGTGGCGAGGACGTCCCCCTTTCTCGACTTTCCGCTGGACGGCTTCCTGACGACCATGGCCGTGAACGTCACCGGCACCCTGCTGTGCGCGCAGCACGCCGCGCGCCTGATGGTGCCGCGACGCTGGGGTCGCATCATCAACATCGCTTCGGTCGCAGGGATGCGCTCGGTGGGGATCGGACGAACCGCCTACGGCACGTCCAAGGCCGCCGTGATCGGCTTAACGCGGCAGATCGCGAGCGAACTCGCCGAGCACGGCATCACGGCCAATGCTGTGGCGCCGGGACCGGTCGACACCCCGTTGACCAAGGTGTTGCATTCGGAGTCGTTCCGCGGCGCCTACACTGCGGCTATTCCAATGAAACGCTATGGCGCCCCGGAGGAGATCGCATCGATCGTGTCGTTCCTGGCGTCCGAACGCTCGGACTACATCACCGGCGCCACCATCCCGATCGACGGCGGCTTCATGGCTGCCGGCGCCTTGGGATGACAGGCCCTCTGGGACGCCGTACGCGCCCGGCTGTGAATGAGCGTCGAAGGTTGGCTCTGGCGCGAGATCGGTGCTGATCGGCTGCGATCTCACCCCGGTTGGACCATTCTGGCGCGCAGGAGATCGACGTTGGCGACCGTACATCTGACGCTCAACGTGTTAATGAGCTTCGAAGGTTGACCCCTGTCCAATCGTAGGTCACCGCCTTGATACAGATCACGAATTCAAACTTCCGATGGGGTCACGATCGGCGCCGATCGTGACCCCATCGGGAATTAAGATTGTTCGATCTTGCCAGTAGGATGCATCTGATTAAACCGGGGATCACACCTGGACGCTTTTTCACACCTGGGGACGCAGAAGCGCTGGAAACCGCTCTTGGCGAAGCTGCAGGCGTTCATCGGCCCCACGGACCTTTCGACGACGACGCGCGAGGAGATCGGTGCCTGGAAGCAGGCGCTGCTCGCGACCCAAAGCCTGTCGAACAAGACCATCCGTTGGTGGAGAGGGAGTGCCGTCCCCGAACGGCCGGAAGCGGCGCAGAAGCTCGCGCTTCTTCTCGCCGAAGCGGGCGATGTCGACGATCGTCTCGGCTCCAGCGAGCACGGCCAGAAGGCACAGCAGCAAGATCTCGTCCAGCCAATACATCGCCTTCCCGCGCTGCCGTGGATCCGGCAGATCACTGAAATGCCTCAGAAAAACCACTGACTCCGCGAGCGCCCCGCCCTCCGTACGAGCCTTGTCAACCGCCGACCGCTCTACCCGATCAGTGGACCACGACAGATTTAGCCCCAAACGCTTTGGTCACCCCCGGTTTCACCCGATCGCCCTGGCATGAGAGCGTCCATGCTTCCGTCCGGCCCCCGCTCTGTGCTAGCCAAGGGGCAACGACAGATTTCGGCATGATCCAGAAACCGCGGAGAGGGAACAGTTCATGGCGTCGGTCGCGATCCGCGATTTGCACAAGGCGTTCGGGCAGACGCGCGTCATCCACGGCGTCTCGGTCGAAATCGCGGATGGCGAATTCGTCATCCTGGTGGGCCCGTCAGGCTGCGGGAAATCCACGCTCCTGCGAATGCTGGCCGGTCTCGAGAACATCACGGCTGGCGAGATTAGGATCGGTGACCGCGTCGTCAACAACGTGCCGCCCAAAGAGCGCGACATCGCGATGGTGTTCCAGAATTACGCGCTCTACCCGCACATGACGGTCGCCGACAACATGGCGTTTTCCATGAAGCTCAGGAAGGCGCCGAAATCGGAGATCCAGGCACGGGTGGCGAAGGCCGCCGGCATTCTCGGGCTCGGCGCGCTGCTCGAGCGCTATCCGCGCCAGCTCTCGGGCGGCCAGCGCCAACGCGTCGCGATGGGGCGCGCCATCGTGCGCGACCCGCAGGTGTTCTTGTTCGACGAGCCGCTCTCGAATCTCGACGCGAAGCTGCGCGTGGCCATGCGGACCGAGATCAAGGAATTGCACCAGCGCCTGAAGACCACGACCGTCTACGTCACGCACGACCAGATCGAGGCGATGACGATGGCCGACCGCATCGTCGTCATGCATGACGGCATCGTCGAACAGGCCGGCGCCCCGCTCGAACTCTACGACCGGCCGGCGAACCAGTTCGTGGCCGGCTTCATCGGCTCGCCCGCCATGAACTTCATTTCGGGCCGCGTGCAGAGCAACGGGTCGGCCGGCTTCGCGAGCGAGGGTGGCCTCGTCCTGCCGGTGGGGCGGGCCCCGGCCGCCTCGGAGGGGCGACCGTTGGTGCTCGGCATCCGGCCTGAGCATTTCGTCGTCGCATCCGATGGGGTGCCGGTCGAGGTGTCCGTGGTGGAGCCGACAGGCTCCGAGACCCTGCTCGCCGTCAGGGCCGGCGGCCTGGAACTCACCTGCGTTTTCCGGGATCGGATCCTGCCGAAGCCAGGGGAGACGATCCGCATCAAGCCGGACCCGGAACTCGTCCACTATTTTGACGCCGAGTCGGGCCAACGCATAGCCGCTTGACGTCGACGCTCAAGCGGCTCGGCCCAAGGCCGGATCGCAAGAGGGGCGCCAAGCCCCCCATCATCTTTTCGACAGGGAGACAACGCCATGACAGGACATGACCGCCGTTCCATCCTCAAGGGCGCCGTCGCGCTTGGGCTCGCCGGAAGCGCAGACCTCGCAGCCTTCGCCCAGGCATGGGCGCAGGACGCGCAGTGGAAGCCGGAAGCTGGCGCCTCCCTCTCGCTGCTGCGGTGGAAGCGTTTCGTTCCTTCTGAGGACGAAGCCTTCATGAAGCTCGTCGACGCCTTCACGAAGGCGACCGGCGTCAAGGTGACGGTCACGAACGAATCCTTCGACGACATCCAGCCGAAGGCGTCGGTGGCGGCGAATACCGGGCAGGGCCCGGACATGGTGTGGGGCCTGTATTCGTTTCCCGCCCTGTTTCCCGACAAATGTCTCGAAGTGGGCGACGTCGCCGACTATCTCGGCAAGAAATACGGGCCCTGGGTGCCGGCGGCCGAGGCCTACGGCAAGATCAAGGGCAACTGGATCGCCATCCCGGTCGCGTTCAATGGCGGCTACATCAACTACCGTATCGCGGCCGCCAAGAAAGCCGGGTTCGACAAGGTGCCGGCGGATACGGCCGGCTTCCTCGAGCTCTGCAAGGGGCTGAAAAAGAACAACACGCCGGCCGGATTCGCGCTCGGGCATTCGACGGGCGACGCCAATTCCTGGTGCCACTGGGCGCTCTGGACGCATGGCGGCAACCTGGTCGATGCGAACGAGAAGATCATCATCAACTCGCCCGAGACCGCGACGGCGCTCGAATACGTCAAGGCGCTCTATGAGACCTTCATTCCGGGCACGGCCTCCTGGAACGATTCCTCGAACAACAAGGCATTCCTGGCCGGTGAACTCTATCTGACGGGGAACGGCATCTCGATCTACGCCGCCGCCAAGCAGGACAACAAGAAGATCGCCGAGGACATGGACCACGCCCTGTTCCCGGTCGGTCCGATCGGCAAGCCGACGGAGTTCCAGCTCGCGTTCCCGATCCTCGCCTACAAATACACGAAGGTCCCGAATGCCTGCAAAGCGTTCATGGCCTTCATGATGGACGCCAAGAACTTCAACCCATGGCTCGAGGCCGCCCAGGGCTATCTGACGGAGCCGCTGGAGAAATATCCGACCAACCCGATCTGGAAGGCGGATCCGAAGAACGCGGTCTTCGCCGAGGCCGGAAAGCGCACCTTGGCGGCCGGCGGTCTTGCGCCCGTCAGCGAGAAGATCGCGGCCGTGCTGGCAGACTTCGTCGTGGTCGACATGTTCGCCGGTTACTGCACGGGCCGCTCGGACTTGAAGGGCGCGATCCAGAATTGCGAGCGCCAGGCGCAACGAATCTTCAGGAACGCCTGACGCGGCGGCCGGGAGGCGGCCCGCGTGCCGTCTCCCGGGTCGGCCTCAGGAACTTTTAGAGCAGATCCGGTTTCCACTCGTGCCGGGTTCGCTGTTGCGATCGAACGGAGACCTGCGTGGCGGAACTCGCTCTCAATCCCGCGTCTCGAGCGGCGGTCCTGCCCGGACGCACCTGGTGGGACAGGCTGCGGGTGCATCGCGGCTGGCTCGGCTTCTGGTTCATGCTGCCAGCTGCCGCCATCCTGATCCTGTTTCTCGGCTACCCGCTGATCAAGGGCATCTGGCTATCCTTCACCAATGCCAGGATCGGCCGGACCGGCGTTTTCGTGGGGCTCGAGAATTACGAATGGCTGTGGGACGACAGCGTCTTCTGGCTGTCGGTGTTCAACACCTGTCTCTACACGGTCGTCGCCTCGACCATAAAATTCGGGGTCGGGCTCTACCTCGCCCTGCTTCTCAACCGTCGCATTCCGTTCAAGAACCTCATCCGGTCGATCGTACTGATCCCTTTCGTGGTCCCGACGGTTCTGTCCGCGATCGCGTTCTGGTGGATTTTCGATGCGCAATTCTCGATCATCTCCTGGTCGCTCAGGCATCTCGGCCTGATCGATCACAACATCAATTTCCTCGGCGATGCGACCTGGGCGCGCGCCTGCGTCATCTTCGCCAACATCTGGCGCGGTGTGCCGTTCGTGGCGATCACGCTTCTGGCCGGGCTGCAGACGGTCTCGCCGTCGCTCTATGAGGCGGCCGTCATCGACGGCGCCACACCCTGGCAGATCTTCACCCGCATCACCTTTCCGCTCCTCACCCCGATCATCGCGGTGGTGATGACGTTTTCGGTGCTGTTCACCTTCACCGACTTCCAGCTGATCTGGGCGATGACGCGCGGCGGTCCCGTCAACGCCACGCACCTGATGGCCACGTTGTCCTATCAACGCGGCATCCTGTCCGGCACGCTCGGCGAAGGCGCCGCGATCGCGACCGCGATGGTCCCGTTCCTGATGCTCGCCATCGGGATCTCTTGGTTCGGCCTGCAGCGCCGGAAATGGCAGCACGGAGAGGCCAGTGACTGACGCGAGATCGGCCATCGCCTCCCTCACGAGCCCGAAAGACGCGGTGGGGCTTGTTGTGGCTCGGGATGACCATTCCGAAGGAATGGCGTATCTCGAATCCATCCCGCGGCAGATCGTGACGACCTATCTGCCGCTCGGCATCATCTTCGTCGTGTTACTGTTCCCGTTCTACTGGATGGCCCTGACGGCCATCAAGCCGAACAATCAGCTCATCGACATGGATACCTACAATCCGTTCTTCGTCGTTCATCCGACATTCGACCACATCTACAATCTCCTGTTCCAGACTAGCTATCCGCGCTGGCTGTGGAACACGATGTTCATCTCGGTCGCGGCGACCGCAGTCTCCCTGTTCGCGAGCGTCCTCGCCTCCTACGCGATCGTCAGGATCCGATACCGCGGGGCGAACTGGGTCGGCGCCGCGATTTTCCTCGCCTATCTGGTGCCGCCCTCGATCCTGTTCATTCCGCTCGCGACCATCATCCAGGCCTATGGGCTGTTCGACAGTCCCTTCGCGCTCATCCTCGCCTATCCGACGATCCTGATCCCTTTCTCGACCTGGCTCTTGATGGGGTATTTCAAGACCATCCCCTACGAACTCGAGGAATGCGCGCTGATCGACGGGGCCAGCCGCTGGCAGATCCTGATGAAGATCATCCTGCCGCTCGCCGTGCCGGGCCTGATCTCGGCCGGCATCTTCTCGCTGACGCTGTGCTGGAACGAGTTCATCTACGCGCTGACCTTTCTGTCCTCGACACAGAACAAGACCGTGCCGGTCGCGATCGTGTCCGAATTCGTGGACGGCGACGTGTACAAATGGGGCTCGCTGATGGCGGGAGCACTTGTCGGCTCGCTCCCGCTCGTGATCCTGTATTCGTTCTTCGTGGAATATTACGTCTCGGCGATGACCGGCGCAGTCAAGGAATAGCCGGGGCCGCCCGACCTCTTTCCGATGTCCTCGGCTCGCGCCTCTCGAATCGCCGAGGCCCGGCCCTCGCGCCCTCCTGAGCCGGGTCATTCTCCGACACGCAGAATGCCCGTGTGGGCTCTGAGAGGATGCATTTTTTGCGTTTGCGGACGAGAGTCGGCCGGTGATGGCGTATGCGGACGATGACGACCCGGCACAGGGCGGCGTTAGCTTGCCGGTTGCCGCCGCGGTTCAGCCGAGAGCGGGACAGCTTGGCCGCGATGGCGTTCAAGATCATGGGGCTGCCTCCGAGCGGGAAGCAGCAAATTCGGTTGGCCTGCCTAACTAACCGTCAACGCCGGAAGTTTGTGACAGGCCCCGCGCTGCCCTCTTCCTGGTCGAGAAGGCTGCTCCCGCACACCTCCGATCAATTAGCGGTCAGTCGAACATGTCCGGCTGTGTCGCCTTGATGTGGCCGTAAAGTGTCTGGAAGTGTAGCCATCCGATGTAATCGCTGCCGACATGCTCGCGGCTATACTCGGCCGTCTTCTGCGACACGATCTGCGGCTTGATCCCGGTCGCCTCCACGAGCAGTTGCTGCTTGCAGGCGCGCTCGAGCGCGATGAACCAGAACGCCGCATCGTCGATACTGTGCCGGCTGGTGGTAAGCAAACCGTGGTTCTGGTGAAGGACTCCACGGTTGCGACCGATCTCCTTGGCGACCGACCAGCCGCTCTCCTTCTCCACCGCAACCGCCCCGGCCGAGGCACCGATCACAGCATGGCTGTTGTAGAACGCCGCCGCGTCCTGGCTGATCATGTCGAGCGGCCGGCCGGTCGTGCACCAGGCGGTGCCATAGGTGGTATGCGCGTGGCACATGGCTACCACGTCGGGATACTCCTCGTGGACGGCTCCGTGCAGAACGAATCCGGCGCGGTTGATGGCGTGCTTGCCCTCGACCACGGTGCCCTTGTGGTCCGCAAGGATGAGGTTCGACATTCTAACTTGAGAGAAGTGGACGCACATCGGGTTGGTCCAATAGAGCTCCGGGCGGCCGGGATCGCGCACGGTGAGATGCCCGGCGAATCCGTAGTCGAAGCCGTGCAGGGCGAAGGCGCGACAAGCGGCGACGAGGTGCTCCTTGCGGTACTTGCGCTCAGCCTCAACGCTCTCGAACTCCGGGATTTCTGGGAAGATCAGCGCTTCCTGCTCCGGTTGATAGATCGAGACGCGTTCCTTCGTCACGGTCCGAATGGTATCCATCATGGTGTCGGGCATTTTGAGGTTCCTTTCCCTGGGGTGTGTGACGGCGCTCAGCGATGGACGAGGAGACTGCCGACCAGCAGGCATCCGGCTAGGGTGTAGAGGCCTAGGGTGGTCGAGCGAGTGGTGTCGATGATCCACCCCACGGCATTGAGGGCTCGAAGCCGGCGAGGTTGCCTTCGCTGCCAAGTGGCTGGGTCCAAAGCTGTCCAGCTTCATGAAGCGTTATCCCACCATCTCAATCCGCATGTCCACGGGCGCTGGTAGCTACGATTTTATCAGGCACGAGTCAGGGGAATCGGGTGAAGGGATCATGCGGCGATGAGGCTTGCGAGGAAGTTGTCGTCCCATGCTGCGACCTTGCGTTTGAGGCGGAGTGAGTCCTTGCCTGGCGCTCTTAGGGTGAGATTGACGGCCATGTGTTTGAGTGTGGTGAAGTTGGCTGGGGCGTGATCGTGAAGTGGACCCCGTTTTTGGGACCGCGGTCTAAGTTGGAAATCGGCTTCTCCGTTTGATAGACGGGGCGAGCGATGACGAAGAAGACGAGACGGAAGATCGACACCACACTGAAGGCGAAGATCGCCTTGGAGGCTCTGCGCGAGCAGGCGACGGTGGCGGAGCTGGCGCAACGCTACGAGGTCTATCCGAACCAGATCTACGCCTGGAAGAAACAACTGATGGATCACGCGGCACGAGCCTTCGATGCCAGCGTCGGCGTCGATGCCGAGAAGACGGCACAGCGGCAGGTCGACGACCTCTACGCGAAGATCGGCCAGCTCACGGTCGAGCGGGATTTTTTAGCCAAGAGGTCCGGGCGATGAGCACCCCGGACCGCCGAGGGATGCTCGATCCGGCCGAAACGAACCCGTCCATCCGTCGACAGTGCGAACTGATCGGTGTGGCGTGCTCGGGTTTCTATCGTGGCAAGACGCCGGCTGCCGACGACGATCTCGCCCTGATGAAGCGGCTCGACCAATTGTTCGCGGAGCGGCCGTTCTACGGCTCCCGCCGCATGACGTTGCAGTTGCGCCACGAGGGCCACGCGGTCAACCGCAAGCGCGTCCAGCGCCTGATGCGACGGATCGGGATCGCGGCGCTCGGCCCGAAGCCCAACACCTCGAAGTCGGTGCCCGGGCACAAGATCCACCCCTATCTGCTGCGCGATCCCAAGATCGAGCGGCCGAACCACGTCTGGTGCGCCGACATCACCTACCTGCCGATCGGTCGCGGCTTCCTCTACCTCGTGGCCGTCATGGACTGGGCGAGCCGGGCGGTGCTGTCGTGGCGGCTGTCGAACACGATGGACGCGTCGTTCTGCGTCGCGGCGCTCGAGGGCGCGTTGGCGTGCCATGGCCGGCCCGAGATCTTCAACACCGACCAGGGGAGCCAGTTCACCGGGCGGAACTTCACCGGCACGCTTGAGCGGTCCGGCATCCGGATTTCGATGGACGGGCGCGGACGCTGGATGGACAACGTGTTCATCGAGCGGCTCTGGCGTTCGCTGAAATACGAGGACATCTACCTCAAGGCCTATGCCGACGGCCGCGAGGCGAAAGCCGGTATCGCGGCGTGGATCACGTTCTACAACGAACTGCGGTTTCACCAGGCGCTCGGGCATCGGACGCCGATGCGGGTCTGGCGCGAGGGGCGGGCCGTCGCCGCGAGCGAGAGGGCTGTGGAGATGATGGACAACGCTGCCGCGTTGCCCACATCACCTCAGCAGCAGAACCAGACGAAGGCTCTGGCTGCATGATTTGGGAGGCTGCGGAGCGGCCGATGTCCAACTAGCGAACCGGCTCAGCTGGTCCTACGGATGGGGTCCACCTCACGTTCGCCAGCGCGACTTTAAGGTCAGCGAGGCGGCGCTCCTCCCCCGGTTGACCCCGCCCTCGCGACCGCAGACTGGGCGCGCTTCCCATCGAGATCGGCCTGCGCCTTGGCGAGCGAGGCCACGCTTTCGTCGAGCTGCTGCTGGCTGAGGAAGCTCTTGGAATTCAGGGTCGCGGCGCTGGTTCTGCTGCCGGGCCAGCAGGAGGTTGGCTTCGGCCGTGCGCACGGCTTCGGTCGCAATCGCGACCTCCTCGGGACGCGCGCCCGAGCAGGTTCGGGAACCCACTGCTCTCCAAACCCAGCTTCTCTTCCAGCATGTCACGCCGATATAGCCACCGGCCACTCGGGTTCCAGTAGCGCCACAGTGTGGGTCAGCTCACGGAGGGGCTTTGGCCGGGCGAACAGGAACCCTTGAGCCTCGGTGCAGCCGGCCTGTCTCACCCGTTCCAGTTGGACCCAGGTCTCGACGCCTTCCGCCGTTGTTGACATGTTCAGTTTGGTTGCCAGCGACGCCACCGATTGTACGATCGCGAGACAATCCGGTCGCTCAGACTCCTGCACAAACGAGCGGTCGATTTTGATCTTGTCGAAGGGGAAGCTTCGGAGATAACTTAGCGAGGAGAACCCGGTGCCAAAATCATCCATCCCGATGCTACTACCCAGGTCGCGAAGTTCGTGAAGCGTGGCAAGCGTGGCTTCGTTGTGCTGCAACAAGGCGGATTCAGTGATCTCAAGCTCCAGCCGATGCGGGGAAAGTCCGGAGGAGGCCAGCGACGACACGATAATGGAAACTAGCCCCCGATTTCGGAACTGAACCGGCGAGAGATTGAGCGCGACCTTGATGTGGTCTGGCCAGCCCGCAGCATCTTCGCACGCTCGACAGATCACCCAGTCACCAATAGCAGAGATCAACCCAATCTCCTCGGCAATTGGGATGAAAACCGCCGGCGAGATAACGCCCTCTTCAGGGTGGTTCCAGCGTAGCAGTGCCTCGTAGCCGACGATCTCATAAGTCTGCAGGTTGACGATCGCTTGGTATAGAAGCTCGAATTCCTTCCGCAGGAGGGCCTGGCGCAGATCAATCTCCAGAGCACGACGAGTCTGTACGTCCGCGTCCATTTTCGGGTCGAAGAAACGAAGGGAGCCGCGTCCGTCGCCTTTCGCCCTATAGAGGGCCACATCGGCGTTCGTCAGAAGTTCATCGAAATTGCCGCTTCGCGCGACCGAGACGCCTATGCTGATACCGATTGTGACCTCCACACCGTCGAGGTCATAGGGGGCGCCGATCACCTGAACCAGCCGGCGCGCTAAAGCGTCCGCGCTCGTCGGTTGTTCCTGCTCGGTCTGCAAGATCGCAAACTCGTCACCACCGAAACGGGCCACGGTGTCGGTCTCGCGCACACTCTGAGCCAGACGCCGTGCGACCTCGCATAACAGTTTATCGCCAAGGGGATGGCCAAATGTGTCGTTAACGCTTTTGAAGCGGTCGAGATCCAGCGAAAGAACGGCCACTGTCTCAAAGCGCGGCCGGGCCCGAGCAAAGGCTGCATCAAGCCTTTCCAGGAAAAGGGTGCGGTTGGGGAGATCGGTCAGGACATCGTGGTGAGCCAGATGAGCTATGCGAGCCTCGGCCTGTCGTCGCTCCGTGATGTCCTGGTACGTAGCCACCCAGCCACCGTCGGGCATAGGCTGATGTGAAATTGCGAGGGTACGGCCGTCATCGAGGTTCTGCACATATGATGCTGCTGTCCCCTTTGACTGCGAAACCCAATGCTCCGCTGTGCTCACTACGAAGCCGTGGGGCACGTGGCGGCTCGCGGCGAGAACATCCCCGATCGCGCGGCCCGGCTTGGCAGTGTCGGGCGTAAGGTCGAAGAGTGACAGGAACCGTTTGTTGCATACAATCAGACGCTCTTGGTTGTCGACCAGACACAGTCCCTGGCTCATATTGTCCATCGCAGCATTCAACTGGCTCGATGCATGCCGTAGGTTAGCCGTAAGCTCATTGTGTCTCCGGTGGGCGGTAGCCAAGAGGCCATTGTGCCGGATCAGAAGCAGCATCAACGCCATGCTGCAGCAGATCAACCCGATGGCAAGCTCTGAGAACCGCCAATGAAGCTGGAGAAGATCTAGCTGGTCCGTGTTCGCCTGGTTGGCGCCGTACTGGAACGCAGCGGCGGCGACATGCACGAGTTCCGTTTCCAAGGGCAGGACCATAGCCCTGACCTTAAGCGCAACGCCGGGGTGGTCGATGCTTGCGACGAGCGGCTCGGCCTCAGCCAGGGTATCAGCGAAACGATCGACGATCTGCTGCACTTCCGGGTTCGTCGCCGTGAAGCTCCGCATCTCACTCTGTTCGAACACTCCCTCTCGGTTCTGCAGGATCTCGAACCGGAGTTGCACCTCGGCAGCGTCAACCCCTGAGCCCGGAATGTCATAGGAACCAACGCGCTCCGTGAAACGCTCCAGCTCGATAGCCGCCTGACTTGCAAGCCAAGCGATATTGAACCGCGCGGCTTTCCGTAAGGCCTCATGCCGATCGTTGATGATGACGGCCGTATAAACGCTAGCTGCAGCGAAAAGGGCTATAGTCAAAACCAGGAGTAGTTTCATGGACCAGAACGCACGCGAGTTGACCCCACGCTGGTCATTCTCGGGTCCGGAGTTGTGCCTGCTACGAGGGAATGGCATCGGGAGTCTGCCAGGCGAGATGCTGGCCGCCATCGACCGCAATAGTCTGGCCAGTGACGCTCGGGCAACTCAGGAGAAAAGCAATCACGTCGGCCACTTCTTCAGGTGAGCCGCCGCGGCGCAACGGCAAGGTGGCGATCCGACGTTGCAGTTCGGCCGTGTCTTGCCGCGCATTAGCGAGGGTAAGGCCGGGCGCGACCCCGTTCACCCTCACCTTCGGGGCGAAAGCCTGTGCCATCATCCTGGTCGCGGCATGCAAGGCGCATTTCGACAAGGTATAAGTGTAGTACCGCGGGCTGGGGTGCAAAACCCGTTGATCGAGAAGGTTGACGATCAGGCTGCCGCTCGGAGCCTGCGCGGCGAAGCATTGGGACAGCAGGAGCGGCGCCCGCAAGTTGACGTCCATATGCGCACTGAAGCTATCGGCGTCGAAATCCTCCGCCGAATCGGCATCAAACACCGAAGCGCTATTCACGAGAAGCGCCAGGGGTATGCCGAGCCGACTCCGTGATTCTCCAACGATCGAACTCGGGTCCGAGATGGCAAGGTCTCCGGTCACCACACAGGTCTTCCCCCCGTATTCTACCTGGAGGCGCTGCGACAACAGTTCAGCTGCGTCGGTTGCACGGTTGCAGTGGATCGCGACGGGGAGCCCAGCACGCGCGAGGCGCTCCACGATTGCAGCACCGAGGCGAACGGCCCCGCCGGTTACGAGCGCCCCTCCAATGCTGTCGATCATGGATGTCTTCCGAAATTTCAGGCGAGCGCCGTCCTGAAACAACGACGGTTGTGGGACCGGGCATAGTAGATTTTCGCCCGAGAATTACTCGTTCGACCTGTCTACCAGCTATCTGGATCGAAAAAAGTTAATGGCGTCTCAACAGAGGCTGGGGGTGTCTCCCAGGGGGTGGCGCGCGGTGGTCATCGCTGGATCGCAGCAAGGTGAGTGCTAACCCCAACCTGATATGCACAGTCCCTTTCTCGACTCCATGATGCCAGGGTTGTACTGGCAATGATGAGTCTCGCAATCCGCGACCTTGCGCGGCTTCTATGCCGCACCGTCGGCTTCAGGGCTGCCCTCAATCAGTCGACCACGCGTTAGCAACTCGGCGAGCCCCAGGTCTAAAAGTTGGAGAAATGCAAGCATCCTGTGGCTTGCTTGATGGACCGAATCCGGATCCTCCAGCTCGACTTGCATGATTTCAGCCAGACTGAGATGCTGCCCTTCTGGGACGAACATCCCGTAAAGCCCTCGGCCCGAACCCCGCGGTGGCCAAATAACATTTCCATCCAACCTTGCCTCGGTTACGAGGCAGCGACCATCCGGCCATCCCAGCGAAAGCGCGCAAAAGACGCTCGCACCAGTTGCCGAAGGGGGTCGGGGGCCGGCGGCACACAGCTTACGCCAGAGAGCCCGAAGGGCCGGTTCGTCTCCGCCCTGCTGTTTTGTCCAGCGCGCAGTGAACAGTCCGGGCTGGCCCCCGAGCGCGTCGACCTCAATCCCGCTGTCGTCGGAGAGAGCAGGAACGCCGGATGCTCTTGCGGCCGAGACCGCCTTCGCAATGGCATTCTCTCTGTAACTCTGGCCGTTTTCAACCGTGGGCGAAACCTTAAAAGCTGCAAGGGACGTAACGCGTACGGGGTAACGGGCGAGCAGCGCCCGTATCTCGGCCAGCTTGCCCTGATTGAAAGTTGCGACGACGAGTTCGGGGGTTCGTGGGTTGGCGGTCGACGAAGCAACGGGGAGGATCGAGGCCGCGTCCACAAGCTGGGGCTGCGGATCGTAGATCATGAGGTGGACGAGGAGCTAACGGCTTGCGGCCCCGATCCTCGATACTCGCATCCCTCGATGGAGCCCCTGAAGCCCCGGTTGACTTCCACCGCGGACAGGTTCGGTTGGGATGGTGCAACACGTCCCCAGATCCAACTCGCGAAGTTTTCGAGCGAGACCACTTGAAGGTCGGAGATGTCGTTCAAGTTTCCCTCTCCCGAGCCGTCTCCGTTTTCGTCGGCCGCGCCGATTTCTGCTTTGATCGTATCTGCTATCTTCTTGACGTCATACAGATTGGCCACCCATCCGTAGACTGGATCCGGCTGACCTTCGAACGAGAGTTTCACTACAAAGGTGTGGCCGTGCAAGCGCGAGTAACGCGTCACGCTGTGGGCGGCCTCAATGGTAAATTCCATAAACGTGCGCATCGACGCGTCGCTGTGCGACATTTGCATCATCCCAATCCAGGTCGAAACGCTCCGCAATTATGCCCAATGGTTTATAGGAGTTTTAATCCAAAGCCAAGCTACCATCGTCATGCCGAGGACGCCCGCGGTTCGGCCTGAATGGATGATGCTGATTGGACTCAAGCAACCCTTATTGCCATGGACGGCCGGAGCATTGCCGTGCGGTCCGTGGCAATATGAGCCGAAGTGGGACGCGTCTCGCGGCTCCGAGAAGTAGTTGCGGGAGTCTGCATAACGACGGCCAACTCAAAGGCCGCGCCGTGCAGCCGTCCAACCCTCCCACGTCTTGAGTACCTTCACCGATGGATGGTCACTGCCATTGGACCGCTCTTTGGAGTGGGCCCCTGGGGGCGGACAGGGTCAGGCCGCTGTTTTGACCGGCTGCCGGGGGAGCTGATCCTCGAACTGTGAGGGGCTAAGATAGCCGATGGAGGAGTGGAGACGTCGCGTGTTGTAGGTGTGTTCGATGAACCGGGGGAGGTGCTCGGCCACGTCTTCGAACGTTTCGAAGGCCATCGGGTGGACGGCCTCAACCTTGAGCGTTTTCATGAAACTCTCAGCCTTGGCGTTGTCGTAGGAGTTCCCGCGACGTCCCATGGAGCCTTTGAGGCCCTTGGCTGCAAGTTCATCACGGCAGGCCTTGGCGGCATATTGCGAACCGCGATCCGAACGATGGATGCATCCTGCCTTCGGCGTGCGTCCGATGACGGCAGCCCCAAGGGCCGCCAGGGTGAGCCGCGCGTCAATCGCGCGGCTCAGGGCATACCCGACGACCTTGCGGGACCATGCATCAAGCACGATAGCAACATAGACGAAGCCGCCGATGATGGGAACGTAGGTGATGTCGGCGACCCAGAGCTGGTCGGGTCCGTTCAGTTGCACGTCCTTGGCCAGGTCAGCGAAGATCGGCTGGTCGTGGTTGCTGTCCGTCGTCGTCGTATATCGTCGACGCATCCTGGGCTGAAGATCGTGCTCGCGCATGAGGCGACGCACCTTCTTGTGATTGACCACCATTCCCTGCTGCCGAAGAGCGGCTCGGACACGGCGCCATCCGTATCGCTCGAACTCCTCGAATATCCTGGACATCGCCTCGACCATGGCGGTGTCGTCGGTGGTGGCCGGCGGCTCGTCGTAGAGGGTGGAGCGCGCAATGCCCATCAGCCGACATCCTTCTGCGGCGGACAGGCCGCAGGGCCGGCCATGGCGAATATGGGCGCGCTTTTCGGCCGAGGTGGTGCACGCGGAGCCCCCTTTAGAAACTCCAACTCGAGGGCCTGTTTGCCGACAAGCCGTTCGAGCGCGGCGATGCGGGCCTCGTAGGTCTCCAGCAGGTTGGCCGCGACGATCTCCTCATCGAGAGCGCCGGCCTGAAACTTGTCGACCCAGATCCGGATCAGGTTGCGGGACAGATCGTGACGGTTCGACAGCCCGTGCAGCGTCTCACCGCCCAGGTACTCCTGGACGACCTGACGCTTGAACTCGACGCTGTGGGTTCGGTGCTTGACCATGAGCTTCATCCTTCTGAAGCCCGGCCTGGGGGTCAACTGCGAAGCTCGACCCTGTCCGCCCTCAAGGGGCCCACTCCACTTTCAGATACTCTGGCCGGATCCACTGACCTGACCCCCGTCTTTCATCCAGCCATTACGAGAGTACGGCGGTGATCTTGAGGGTCCCCCGGTTTCTCCTCCATCTTCAGAGTGAGTATCCGGCGTTCATTCGGCGGCCTTTTGGGCCACCGCCGCAGCGTATTCGCTCGGCGTCATCCAGCCAAGCGACGTGTGAGGACGGCTCTCGTTGTAGTCGCGTCGCCATGCCTCGATCTTGGCCCTGGCATCGGCGAGCGACAAGAACCAATGGGCATTCAGGCACTCGTCGCGAAACCGCCCGTTGAACGACTCGATAAACGCGTTGTCGGTCGTAACCGGGGCAGATTGCCGGGCGGTCAGGTTTCGGGTGCAGCTTTTCGGATGAGGTGTTGCAGCGGCGCAATGGCAATGGCTCCCGGCACGCGCAGGCGGTCGCCGAGGTAGCGGAAGAACGAAA
>JAABUJ010003182.1_pt1 | contig 18846 bp, 15 predicted proteins | sample 5559131 | NCBI WGS metagenome assembly JAABUJ01 (sample SAMN10711875, study PRJNA513366) | rock metagenome | isolation source: Antarctica rocks | place: Antarctica: Victoria Land, Mt New Zealand nord | collected 2016-01-07 | reverse complement strand
GGCCGACGCAAGCAAGACCTATGGTTACCATCGTACCGGCATCCTCACGGCGCTCGTCAATGCCCTGACGTTGATCCTCATCGTGGGTGTGATCGGTTATGAAGCAATTCGACGCCTACAAGAACCGCCGACTGTCACACCGACGCTCATGTTCGTGTCCGCGGCCGTCGGCATCGCAATCAATCTCTACATCGGCCTCGGCCAGCGGAGCGGCAGCGACGGAAATGTCAACGTCCGGGCTGCGATGCTTCACGTCTTTGGCGATGTCGCCGCCTCGGTCGGCGTCGTCATCACCGGCGTCGTCATCCTCTAACGCGTTGGTATGCGGCCGACGCCGTGATCTCGCTCGCGATCGCCGTCTTGATCGCGAAGGGCGCGTGGGACTTGATGCGCGAGACGATCGACATCCTCATGGAGTCGACACCAAAAAACTCAACGTCGTGCAGCTCGTACGTGACGTCGTTCGTGTGGCAGGCGCAAGCGACGTACATGATCTGCACGGCTCGGCTTGCGCGGCCGCGCCCTCGACGTGACGTATAACGACGAGCCGGCCGCGCCGTGCTCGTGCGTCGCGGACGCAATCATGTTGGCCACCGGTACGTTGCCGGGCCAAGATACGCTCCGCGTCGGCCCACCCTCCCAAACGGCCGGTATGGTGAACGGCGGCACTCGGTGCCTCGTTCGTCGCACGAGGCCCGCTCGGCGACGTCGTCCGCGGGCTCGCGAGCGCTGTTGTCGAGCGACAAGAGATTGTTTCCCTTCATTGAAATGGCGCCGCGCGATCTCGGTTCGACCAAGCAGCGGCGTCGAAACAAGAACCCGACGCCGTGCGCTTTATCGCGTTGCCGCATCTATTCGCGCGTTGCTCGCCGTTTCTCGTGCGTCGTTGACCCCGCGCCTCAAGCCGAACTGTCGAATTCCCCTACACATCCCGGTCCGCGTCGCCCGGATCGGAGAGGATTGCGAGCGCGGTCGCGACGGCGGCTTCATCGATGCGCGCGAGTGTCGTCTCTAGCGGCTGCGAACCACGCCAAAACGGGAACGCCGGCAACGCTCGTTTGCGGGCTTTGTGCGTCGTCGCTTCCGCCGCAACGGCCGCGCTGCCCAAAGGCGCTCCGTGCCAGAAATCAGAGCTGCGCTCGGGCAGGGCGACGACTCCCTGCGCATGGGTACTGCGAGGCGGCGCGACATCGTGCAGTTCGGCGAAGAGCGCGGCTTTCGTCGATCCCCGCAGAACGAAAAGCAGAAAAGGGTCGCGGTCGAATTCTTCGCCGATGAGATAGTACGTCGCCGCGACGTGTTTGCACGGATTGGCCCAGTCAGGACACGAGCATTCCGTGTGCAATTCGCGCAGCGTCGTCGGAAAGAGCGATGCGCCGACGTCAGCGAAGGCCTCCTCGATATCAGGCGGCATTTCTCCGGCCAGGAGCTTGGCTGCGAAGCGCGCTTCAGCCGAAATGCGGTCGGCGATCTTTCGCCACGTCGGTTTTCCGAGCGTTGCCACGCGAATCGTCACGCGATACGGATGCACGCGCGAGCCCTGCACGCGGGCCGTCACGAGGCCTGCGGCGATGACGATATCGAGAACCTGTCCCGCGCGGGCATACCTTCGTCCACGTTGCAGGCGAGCGCCCATATCGAGTCCCTCGAGGACGGCGATCCAACGTTTCGCCCACCACTGGGTGCCGAAGCCGCCGCGCTGCGCGCGTGCCTTGATGCCGCCTTTGGTTTTGCGGGGTTTGCTCGGGGGTGGGAAACGGTCGTAAAATTTCATACGCTGACGACCGCGCCTGCATCGAGCGCGAAGAGCTCCCGCAGTTGCGCGTTTGAGAGGTCGGTCAGGCCCGCTTCGCCCGAACGAACGAGGCGGCTCGCGACGTCACTCTTGCGTTCGAGGAGCGCGTCGATCTTTTCTTCGATCGTTCCCGCACAGATGAGACGATGCACGTGCACGTTCTTCGTCTGCCCGATCCGGTACGCCCGGTCCGACGCTTGCGTCTCGACCGCGGGATTCCACCAGCGGTCGAAGTGGAAGACGTGATTGGCTGCCGTGAGATTGAGTCCCGTGCCACCGGCGCGCAGCGAGAGAATGAAGACGCTCGGCGCGTCGGTCGCGCTTTGAAAGCGATCGACGATGCGGTCGCGTTCGCGTTTGCCGAGGCCGCCGTGCAGGTACAGCGCCTCGCGTCCCGTCGTCGCTTGCAGGTGGCGCTGCAGCAGGACGGCCATCTCGGTGAACTGCGTGAACACGAGCGCCCGGTTTCCGGCGGCGTGCACCTCGTCCAGCATTTCGGCGAGGCGAGCGAGTTTGGCGGAGCGACCGCCCAGCGGCGAGTTGTCGCGCAAGAGATTGACGGGATGGTTGCACACCTGCTTGAGTTTCGTGATCGTCGCGAGGATCAGGCCGCGCCGCCCGATGCCCTCCGCTTCTTCGAGTGCGAGCTCGACTTCACGGAGCACCGCCGCATACAGCGAGGCTTGTTCTTTGGTGAGCTGGCAGAACACCCGCGTCTCGAGTTTCTTGGGCAAATCCGAGATGACGGCGGGATCGCTCTTGAGCCGACGTAAGACGAACGGCGCGGTCAGCCGCCGCAGCCGCGCTTCCGCCTCAGCGTCACCAAGTGCCCCGATCGGAACCAAAAACTCGCGCCGGAACGATGCCGCGTCGCCGAGCAAACCGGCATTGAGAAACTCCATGAGGCCCCACAGGTCGCCGACGTGATTCTCGATCGGCGTCCCCGTGAGCGCCACGCGGTACGTCGCCGTAAGCGCTCGGGCTGCGCGCGCACCCTTGTTCTCCGCGTTCTTGACATTCTGTGCTTCATCGAGCACGATACCGCGCCAACGGACCGTCTGCAAAAGTTGCAGATCGCGCAGCATGACACCGTAACTCGTCAGGACGAGCGCGACGTTGGCCTGGCGCGGCAGCAGGCGGCGATCACGCGTCCGCTCGCCCCCGTGATGTACGACGACGGGCAGCTCGGGCGCGAAACGCGCGATCTCGCGTTCCCAGTTGCCGATGACGGAGGTCGGACAAACCAGCAGCACGGGCGCTTCCGGCGCATCCTCCCAATCGCGCGCGATCAGCGCAAGCGCCGTGATCGACTTGCCGAGTCCCATATCGTCGGCGAGACACGCACCGAACCCCAGGCGCGAGAGGAAGTGCAACCAACTGTAGCCTCGCACTTGGTACGGGCGTAACGTTCCGCGCAGCGACTTTGGAACCGGTTGCTCTTCGAACGCTGCGCGGCCGGCGAGGCGGTCGAGAAGCGCGCCCGCCGCGCCCTTTGCGGTCACGGCTTCGACCGGAAGCGAGCCGCGCGGATCGCGCCCGGTCAGCGCCATCTGCGCGACGTCGCGCAGGAGCATCGGCGTGTCGCGTCGCGCGCGCAGTTCGAGCGCTGCTCCGATCTCGCTCGCGTCGACCATCACCCATTGGCCGCGCACCCGAACCAGCGGCGCTTTCAACCGTGCGAGTTCGGCCAGCTCCTGCGGCGTGAGCGTTTCGCCGCCGAGCGCAATCGTCCAATTCACGGCAACGACCGTGTCGAGGCGCAGACCCGCACTCGGGGCGGCCGAACGCTTGAGCGTCGCACGCGCGGCGAGACGCGCTCTCGTGCCGCTGGGCGTCCACCACGCCGGCAGCAGCACGCCGTGGCCTTCCGCTTCGAGCGTCGGTGCGTCGCTTGAGAGGAACGTGTGGGCACCCGCATCGTCGAGTCGGAATCCGGCGGGTTTCGCGTCGCGCAGCGAGGCATCGATGCGCTCCGAAAGGCGCGCGGCTTTTCCGATCGCATCGAGGAACGCACGGCGCAACGGTGCATTCTTCCAAGCGCTCTCGATACTGACGAGCAGACTCGGATCGGTATTGGATTGCAAGAGGTAACGAACGAACCACTCATCTTCGTCTGCCGGCTCTTCCAAGCGCAGGCACAGCCGATGTTTGGCCTCGTCGTCGCGCGTCGCGTCGCGGCGCCATTCGTCTGCGTGGATCGCGAAGGTGCGCGCGTCCGCGCTTTTGGCCGCGATTTCCGGTTTGTCGCGGCCGAGCGCTTGCATCCAACGGTCGTCGACCGTGCCGTTGTCCGAACCGGTGACGGTACGTGCCGCGGCGGAGCGCACGAGTTCGTCGACGATGCGATCCACGAAGCGATGTGCGATCTCGTGTGGCGAGCTTGCGGGAACGCTGCCGCCCGCGCGCGCGAGTGCGCGACAGGCCGCCGGCATCGCGCTCGCGAGAGCATCGAGCCGCGCGCGCTCGAGCGGCCCCAGCCGCGCTCGCCAGCGCGCGACGTAACGCGTCCCGCGTCCGTTCCGCGCGGCATCGAGTGCGGGCACGTAGCGCTGCGTGGCAACGAGCAGCGCAGCAAAGCGCATCAGATGCGACCAGAACGTCAGGTCGGGCGCGATCGAAACTCCCGGTGCGAGCAGCGTTCGTCCGCGGCAGCGTCGTAAGAAAACGATGGAGGACGCCGGCCCGACGGGCAGCACGTCGAGCGCGTGCGGCGCGAGGCGTGCACCGTCTACGGTTTCTTCGCTCCCTCCGACGAGCGAAGACGAGGCCATCGGGCGACCTCCCGACGTTGGAAGCCATGCAACGACATCGGTCAGCCCCGATAGCGCGGCGGTGTCAACCAAATCGGCGCCTGCGAACGCCCCTCTGAGTTCGCTTCGCATCGCAAAAGAAGAACGCGGACGGTCGTCCGCGTTGGAAGCTTCGCCCCAGAGGCAGAAATCATCGGCAAGCAGGCTGGCATGTAAGAGCAGCACGGGACCCCGCTACGAGGCAAACTCCTTGCACGACGACGGCCGTGCGGCGCGCCGATTCTTTGGCATCGAGCTTGTGGCGCTCATTGAAACTCGCTCGCGCTTCGTTGCGCGACCACCCACTCGAGAACTGACGTAGCTGCGGTAAGCGCGGCTTGCGCATCGGCCTCGAAAAAACTCTTGGTTGGGTCAGCGTCACCCATGGCATCGGGGTAGCGCGTGGTCGCATAGTACCGATCCAACCCGACCGCCGCGGCGCGCACTTCGTTCGGAACCGTAACATCGGCTTCGCGAAGTTCTTCGGCGAGTTCCGCGGCGACGTGGGACCGCGCGATGTCCCCTGCTACCTGTACCAACAGCGCTTTCAGCGCTTTCTCGCAGCCTTGTTGGGCGTGGAAGCAGGCTACGTTCGGTTCCGTCGCCTGATAGTTGTCGGCGATGCGAAGGTCCTGGCGCGATGCGGCGAGCCAGTAGCGCGCGACCTGTGCCCGGTCACGCTGCATAAACGCGCACCGCCGTTTCGACGATCGTTCGCCCGAACGACGAACCCTCGCCGAGCCTCGCAAATTCCTCGGGCGTGAAAACGAGCGCGTCGATTGCGACCGGTACGTCGAGACCGAGCGCAAGATCGCGGTCGCGCTGACGGCGTGGAAGCTCCGTCTCGCGCACGATGACGAGATCGAGATCGCTATGCGGCCCGACGCGTTCGGCCGCGTAGGACCCGTACACGTAGACCGCGTGCACGTCCGGCATCGTGCGTACGCGCTCGACGAGGTGCGTCAGCGCGCCATCGAGCCGAACCTTGCGTTCAGCGGCGCGCACCGCGAAAGCTTTCACGCTTCCTTCTTCGAGAACGTGCTCGTGTGCCCTCGCGCTGTCTCTAGCGTAGCGGTGGTAACGGCGGGATTACCCTAACCTTTCCCGGCACGATTAAAATGACCATAGCGGTTCTCATTGGACCTCGCGCATGATATTTCATCATCTCGACTAGCGCCGTGCGAAGCGACTTCACGGCGAAATCGACCGTTTCGAATAGCCCGCGTGCTCGTTTTCGCGGCGACGGCCGTGTCGCTGCGTCTGTGGGTTGCGTTCGCTGCGGAGGCGCAAGCTCGCGGCGCCGACGGCATTGCGTGCCCAGCGTTCCGGCCCGATAGCGCCTTCTCCAATGAGACAAGCTCGTCGGATGTACGCCATGCTCACGTGCGATTGCGCGGATCGAGGCGCCCTCGCGCATCGTCAGTTCGACGATGCGCCGCTTTTCGAATACTGGCCAGAGGCGACGAGATGCACCCTGATGGGGCGCTACTGCTGCTACCACGACAACCTCGCGATGTAACGGAGTGTTTATCCCATCATCGCGAACAAGGTCCGCCTGAGCAAGACGGCCGTCAACAGACGCTTACGACACAGTAGGTGTCGTCCTCGATCATCTTGATGATGCCGTCGATATGCCCGCGAGCCGACTTCAAGCGATTGACGACATCTCGCTTTCGTCCCGGCGCGAGCGTGCTTTTGCGATCTACCACGAAGCGAACTCTACCCCACCTGGGGTGGGACAGTCAATCTGCCCGCCCCTCATCACTGCATGATTGCGACGGCTCTCAGGTATGGCAGTATGGTTATATGGCCGTAAAGAAAATGACGTTCAGTCTTCCCAAGCGCTCGCGGTCAGCTTCACGAGGCGGGTTCCGGCTCGCGACCGCTCGCGATACATCGCCGAAGCCCTAACCGCGCGGCTCGCCGAGCGCGAGCGCCTCGTTGTCATCGTTCCGTTAATCACTTCGCCGCAGGCGAGTCCACCCTTATTGGTTGAGGTGCGAAGCGTCGGTACGCCGGCGGTAGCGGTACTTGACCAACTCTTACATCTTTTGTCGTCCGCGGGTCCGGACTACCCCGCGAGAGCGTCCTTCGCAATCACCGTCCAATCGCTCGCGCCATACCCGCGCGCGATTAGGTCGTCCATCTTCGCGGCGATCGCCGGAAGGGCGAGGAGATCGACTCCCCCACGATTCCCCTCGTCGACCATAAGCTGCACGTCCTTGCGCGCCATCGTGAGTTCCCACGACGGATGCTCGTAGTCAGCCTCGATGAGGCGTGCGGCCCGCGCCGGGATGGCCGCGCCCGGATTGAAGAACTCGAAGAGCGAGGCGGCCTCTCGCGGGTGTACGCCGAGCGCCTTCGCGAGCGCGAGCAAATCGGTGAGGCCTACCGTCACGAACGTCAAGAAAAGGTTTCCCATCAGCTTGAAGGCGGCGGCGCGACCGACGTCCGCTCCGAGGTACACGACCTTCCCCGTCATCCTTTGGAGCTCAGCGCGTAGCTGCTCGAAACGGTCCCGGTCGCCGGAGGCAAGCATGGTGCCGCTCGACTCAAGCGCGTTCTGCGGCCCCATGAACACAGGGGCGTGCAAGAACGGGATGCCGCCTGCATCCCAGCGCGCGACTCGTTCCTTCGTCCCCGTCGCCGAGGTCGTGCTGTGGTCGATGATCACGACGCCCGGTGCGAACCCGTCGCGCGCGCGCTCGAGGACCTCGTCGACCGCGCCGTCGTCGGAGAGCGTCAGATGGATTCGGCTCGCGCCGCGAGCCGCAGCTGCCGGGTCGGCTGCGACACGTGCTCCGTCAGCTTCGAGGGCGCGCGCCTTTTCGGGCGAGCGGTTCCACACGGTTACGTCCTCGTCGCGCCGGCGCAACGCGCGCACAAACCCCGCGCCCAGTAATCCCGTCCCAAACCAAGCGATCACGCCGTCTCCTCATGTACCCAACATCCTAAGGACTTTTATTTGCGTCAGCCGCAAAAAGCCCATTCGACTTCGGAGCCGCGGCACGACAACAGCCGGTGTTCACGGGTGATTTCGTCAACGATCAAGACTGTGCCAGATGCGCGAATCAGTAGATGTTGGCCTTCGCCCCGAGCGCCAAGATACGGCGCAGCCGTTTCTGTGGCGCGGTCCTAGGCGGGCGATGCCGGATTCCGCCGCGCCGACCAGCGGCCTCGAAGAACGCGCATACGCTCTTTCCAGTCGCTGGAAAGCAGCGGGAGCGCCAGTAATTCTTCGTAGGGTTCGTCATCGCCGATGTGTTCGAAGACGGCGCGGGTGACGCGGTCGACCGTCCACTGTGGATATCGGCGCTCTTGCAGAACGAGTGCGTCACCGGGTGAGACCCAGCCGGTCTCAATGACGCGCAGGTAGTAACCCGTATAGAAGCACTGCCGTATCCACGTGAGCAGGTGCGCGACTTCGGCATTGCGCCCCGGTGTCGGGCATCGTTCCGTTGGCTGCGATACCTCGACCAGCGTACCTCCGGCGCGATACAAATCGCCGACGCAGACCTCCGTCTCGAGGCCGCCTGAAACGGAGAAGTTCTCACCGAACGTGGGAATGCGCAACGTCTTGCCGGCCAACGCTTCGTAGTGCCGGTAACGGTCGAGGCTGAAGACGTGAACGTCCATGTTGGGCGTGTGATGACCGTCCTCGAAGCTTGAGTCGCCTACGAAACCGCGCGCTGCGAGAAACTGCGGTTCTTCGCGCGTCCGGCGACGGACGGCGCTTTGATAGACGTTACCACGTTGGTCGATGAGATCACGAACGGCACCGACGTTCAGATAACGAATCTCGATCCGGTGCTCAAGACGATCGGGCACGACGTGTCTCCTCTAACCGGCGCTCACCTGTTGGCGCCGGGATAAGATGCACCTACCTCCGAGCCGGGGCGGACGCCCGGAAGCGAAACGTTGCGCGTCCCGACCAATAACCGCTCCAGAGTTGTGATGCCTGTACATTATGCACCAGATACATGATGTATCTCATGCACGATGGCGCTCACGGCCGGCGACACCATCGCCGCGCACGTGCCGTGCGGGCTCATCCGCGTGTCGGCCGCGCTGGAAACGCGCCGGACCGGTGGATCGCTTTGCGTATTCCCGGTGGGCGACGCGAGTTGCCGCTCGAGTGAGGTGAAGGCCGCAATGGCCTCGCGCGCTTCATACACTTGTCGCCGCCGGCGGTCTAAAGTCGGCTTCAAGATATTGGCCCGCACGAGTCGATCAATCGCCCCAACTGCCGCGGGTAGCGAACATTGGAGAATCGTCCGCACCTCCGACGCCGTGATAAGTGGCGTTCCCGGTAGGGCGTTGATGAGCCGAAGCACCATCGAATCCGAGCGCACTGGCCCGACGCGCTCGCGCCAACGCATCTGAAGTTCGCTAATCCGTTCCTCGAATGCGAGGGCGTCCGCGACCGACCGCGTACACGCGGAGGCGAACGTGCCTATCCACTGATTGTGGGCTTCGATCGCCTGTATCGAGCGAGCCTCGCCAACGTAGCACATAGCATTGAGTCCCGCGATGTAGTCGTTCGACATCGTGGCAAGGACGAGTGAGACGGGCGGTGTGATCGTCATCGTTAGGCCGCGGCGACGAAAGATCATGTGAATAAGCGTTCGCCCTACGCGACCATTGCCATCGGCGAACGGATGGATCGCTTCGAATTGTGCGTGGGCAACTGCTGCCTGTACGACGGTTGGTGCCGTATCGGTGCTGCAATACGCGCACAGATCGAGAAGAAGGTCGTGCACCATATCCGGCGGCGGCGGAACGAAACTCGCCGAGCATGGGTTGTACGAACTTCCACCGATCCAGTTCTGCTTTTCGCGGATGGTGCCGCCTACAGGGGCGAGACATGTCGGCTTCATTAAGCGGCGATGCACGTCCAAAAGAAGGTCGAGCGTTATCGCCTGCCCGGCACCGACTCCCTGGATCGCCAAATTCATCGCATCGATGTTGCCAAGGACGTCGGCGGCGGTCAGATCGCTGACGTCCTCACGATGCGCTCTCGCAACGTCGGCTTGGAGCAACCGGCGTGCGCCGACCTCGAGGCCCTCGATTTTCGAGGAACTAACCGACTCCGCGCGGAGAAGAAGCCGCGCGAGCGCTTCAGTATCGGCGAGGGTTTCGGCACTGCGCTCGAGTTGCGAGATGGCGCGTTCCGCATCCGCAACGTCGGCCGCCTCGCGAGCTGCGAGAACAAGCGGTCGGTCCACGAGGGGTTCGGGAATATAGGGCCAGTACGCGCAGCCTTGGCGGTCTCTTCGCGGAATGCTCGTGAGGAGCCCAGCCCCTGGCCAATAGGCTTCAATTCGTTTTCCCATAATTAAAGTGTAGCACGTAGGCTTTAATTAGTGGCGATGTACCGGTCGTATGCCGGCGCGTTTGAGGCGACGTATCGTTTCGGCGGGCGGCCGCGATTCGAGCGACGGCTCCGCGTCGCTCCACTGACCCCCGATCGCGCCCGTTAACGCGTCGATCATTCCGGTTGCCGCGATGCGGCCCGCGGGTCGTCGGCCGAATCTTTGCCGCCTTCGATAAGCGATTCCCGAAGGACGTAGCCACCTCCCAGCGTCAGGGCGGAGGTGAAAATCGTCTTCGGGCGCGCGTGAAACGGCAGCAGGTTCAAGACCGCGGGAACGACGATGCCGAGACCAATCGTGTAGGTCCGCAACTTCTTGCCGCGGGCGCCGCTGAACATCGGCTTTCCGACATCGCCCGCGTGGCGTGCAAAGCCCATTACGAGCACGAGCTCGGCGAGCGACGCAACGAGTTCGAGCCGTTCGAGTTTGCGCATGGTTTTCTGCGAGCCGCCGCAAAGTGTGAGAATCATGCCGTTTGCAGCGCACGCGCCGGCCACCCCGGAGCACACGGAAAACGCCGGAATGTAACGCTTGCCGATTGCCCACAAGGGAATCGCGGTTGCGCTGATGAGCACGCCCGTGTAACCGGCAATGAAGGCGCCCAACACCGCGAGCAGCGGGCCGATCGCCCACCGCGGCCCGACCAAACGCAACGGGCGGGGCAGCAGCCCGTCGTTTGCGAGTTGCGCGACCGCGCCCAGCGATGCGGGCACGGAAAAAGCGATCAGCCCCCACACGCCCATCGACATGACCGACTTGAATTTGACGATGCGCAGCATGTGGTGGAAGCGTTCTGGCCGGCCGAGATGCTTGATCAACACGAGCGGGCACGCCGCAGCCAGCGCAAAGGACACATACCGGGCGCTGCGCTCGAGTTGCGCGTCTTCACGTCGATCGGCAAGCAACGTCAGCATGCCGGAACCGCCCATGATGCCGCCGAGGAACAGGTACGTGATGACCTCCCATTCCCAATGGGGTTTCTTGAGCAGCGGCTGATCGTAATAGGTGGGGGCGTGTGCGGGTAAGTCGCCGTCCGGAGCGCCGCGAAATGACGAATCGGGATGTAAGTCGTGTAAATCCCGTGCGTTCACGGGCGAGCGTGGAAGATGGCGAGTCCCGCAACCGCGAGCGCGCCGGCTGCAAGCGCTGCGGCGGCGTATCCGGCACCTTGGTGCGTCGACGGTAGTACCGGACGCTCCGGCAAGTTATACGCTTCGGGCCGATCGGTCAAGAGAAAAAATGCGTTGAGATCGCCGACCGAGGAATCGCCGTCGATGCCATACAGGTACGAGTCGACCCCGCGCTCGGCCAGCGCTTCGACGCGGGCTTTTGCGCGAGTCTTCAATTCTTCGACCTCGCCGAACTGGATGGAGTCGGTCGGGCACGCCTTGGCGCAAGCAGGCGTAAAGCCGACTTTCTGGCGATCGTAGCAAAGCGTGCACTTGCCCGCGACGCCGCCCGTCGTTTGCGTCGCATCGTCGTCCGTGCGCCCGTCGAAACGAAGCCGCGCCCTTGCGTATAATCCGCGTGCGCGATCAAATCGACGACCCCGAACGGACACGAAGGAACGCAGTAGCCGCAGCCGTTGCAGACGTCCGGTTGAATGTACACGTCGTCGAACTCGTTGCGAATGATGGCGCCCGTCGGGCATGCTTCCAAACATCCCGCGTTCGTGCAATGTTTGCAGACGTCGCTCATCATCAGCCAGCGACTGTCGCTCGGCGGGGCGCCCGGTGGGGTCGATTGCTCGACGAAGGCGACGTGACGCCATGTCGTCGCGCCAAGCGCCATCGTATTATCGTACGAATTGCCGCTGAATTCGTATCCGTCGGCCGGTAGCTGGTTCCACTGCTTGCAGGCGACCTCACAAGCCTTGCAACCGATGCAGAGGGTGGTGTCGGTAAAGAACCCGTTCGCCATTCTAACGAGTACCGAAGTCCTTTCCATGCGCGCGCGACTCCCCTTGAGGCGCCCGCTGGTCTTGCGGAACGGTCGCATCGCCGGGCATCGCCCCGCTGCGCCGGACGCGCCGGCCCGGCATGATGTTACACGTCAGTGTTTTGGCTTCATGGATCGAGACATTCGGATCCATCATCAGCGGTATGAGATCGCCGACGGAGTCGCCCGTCGAATAGCCGAGGGTTCCGTAATTATACGGGACGCCGATCTGGTGCACGCGTCTTCCTTTGCCCAAGCGCAGCGGTCGCATGCGTCCGCTCACGAGAGCCCTCGCTTCGATCTCGCCCATGCGCGTTGAGATCGTGACCCAAGCGCCGTTGCGGATGCCTTTTTGCACCGCGAGGTCTGGATCGATTTCTGCGAACAGCGATGGCTGCAGTTCGGCAAGCCATGGCACGTAGCGCGTCATGATGCCGGATTGTTCGGTCAACCGGTAGGAGGTGAGAACGTACGGGAAATCGGGGTTCCCCGTTCCGTTGCCCATGTTGTCATCACGATTCCACTCCCGCAAGGTCGGACTGTTTTGCTGCTTGTAGACAACGTTTTCTACGACCGACGCGACGGGTTCGTAGTGCGCGGGTAGTGGGCCGTCCTTGAGGGCGCCCGTGACGAAGAGCGCCGCCCGGCCATCGGTCTGCATAATGAACGGGTCGCTGCCGGAGTGTGCGTCGAGCCCGCCGGCGCCCGGCTTTGCGGGCGTATCGGGCGCTTTATCGAGCGGAAAGTCCGGCACGTCGACCCCGTCCCATTTGCCGGCATCGGCGTTCCACCAGACGTATTTCTTGCGTTCGCTCCACGGTTTGCCTTGAGCATCGGCAGAGGCGCGATTGTAAAGCATCCGTCGGTTTGCGGGCCACGCAAAGCCCCAGTCGAGTGAGGTTCCGTCGTCGCCCTTGCGGTTGCGCGCGCGGTTCGTCGTGCCGTCCGGCGTAACGCCGGAATAGATCCAGCCGCCCGCCGCCGTCGAGCCGTCGTCTTTGAGTTCCGTGTACGTACGGACGCGCTCGCATTGGAAGCCGAGTTTGCCGGGCTCTACGCGGTAGCCGTTGATCTCTTGCAGCACTTTGAGCGCCGAAGGTTCGCCCAGGGCTCGTTCGTGGGGATTCTCGCTTGGATAATCCCACGTCATATCGAGAATCGGCCGGTCCTTTTCATCGGTCGACCCGGCGTAGAGCGCTTTGAGCCGCAGGCCGAGTTGATGAAAGAGGTACAGATCGGAACGGCTCATGCCCGCCGGCTGCACGGCTTTATCGTGCCATTGCAGCATCCGGTTGGTGTTGACCATCGTGCCTTCTTTTTCGAGGATGGTCGCGGCGGGCAGAAAGAACATTTCGGTGCCGACGGTGCTCGGATCGACGCCCTCGCGCCGCCAAAATGCAGCCGTTTCCGTCTCGTACGAATCGATGACGACCATCCACTCGAGTTCGGCGAACGCAGCACGCGCGAGTTCCGCGTTGAGTCCCGACGCGGCGGGGTTTTGTCCGATGACGAAATAGCCTTTGACGGTACCGTCCTTCATCGCGATTTGTGTCGGCAGCGCCGAATGATCGCCCGTAATCTGCGGCAAGTACTGATACGCATAATCGTTGTCGGCGGTCGCCGCGTCGCCGTAATATGCTTTGAGCAGCGAGACGATGTACTTCGAGGTGTTCGCCCACCAGCCGGTAGCCTTACCGTTTCGCTTGATGTAATCGGCCAGCGTCTGTTCGTCGCGGTGCACGGAGGGCATCGGCAGATACCCCGGCAACAGGTCGTAGAGCGTCGCGATGTCGGTTGCGCCCTGAATGTTGGCGTGACCGCGCAACGCCATGATGCCGCCGCCGGGACGGCCCATGTTGCCGAGCAGCATTTGCAAGATCGCCGCCGTGCGGATGTATTGTACACCGACGGTGTGTTGCGTCCACCCGACCGCGTACGCAAAAGCGGTCGTGCGGTCGCGCGTGCTGTTGTCCGCAAGCAGGGTGGCGATCCGCTCGAACGTCGCGGCCGGCATACCGCAGACGTCCTCAACCATACCCGGCGTGTAACGCGCGAAGTGGCGCTTGAGCACGTTGATCACGCAGCGCGGATGTTGCAACGACTCGTCGCGCTTAGCCGTCGCAACCGTACCGTTGCCGTCAAAGCGCGGGACGTCTTCCATCTCGAAGGCCCAACTCTGCGTGTCGTACGTGCCGGGTGCGTCCGGCGAGCCATCCTTGCCCATGAGCCCCATGCTGCCGCGGTCTTGGGCATCACGGACGGGTTCTTTTCCGTCGTTGAAGCCGGAGAAGAGACCGTCCAGGTCTTCTGTATCCTTGAAGTCTTCGCGCACGAGGAACGACGCGTTGGTGAATGCCTGCACGTATTCTTTGAAATAGCGCTCGTTCGTGAGAAGCCAACTGATGAGGCCGCCGAGAAACGCGATATCCGTGCCGCTGCGGATCGGGGCGTAGAGATCCGCTACCGCCGACGTGCGCGTGTAGCGGGGGTCCACGTGTATGATCGTCGCACCGCGTTCTTTTGCTTTCATGACGAAGCGAAACGCGACCGGGTGGCACTCGGCGAAGTTCGAGCCTTCGATCAGAATGCAGTCGGAATTCTGCAAGTCTTGCACGAACGTCGTGGCGCCGCCGCGCCCGAATGAGGTACCGAGACCCGGTACCGTTGAGCTATGTCATATTCGCGCTTGGTTTTCGACCGAAACCACGCCCGCCGAATGCATCAGCTTCCCGAGCAGATAGTTTTCTTCAACGCCGAACGTCGCGCCGCCGAGCGACGCGATGCCGAGCGTATTGTTGATGCGCTTGCCGTCGTCGCCCGTTCTCGTGAACGTCTGCTCGCGCGTCTTCTTGAAGCGTTCGGCGATCCGGTCGAGTGCCCAGTCGAGCGGCTTCTCTTCCCACCGGGTGCTATACGGAGCGCGATATTTTACCGTCGTCCAGCGCGCTTCGTTGACCGTCAGACCGAAGAGCGCGGCGCCTTTGGGGCACAGGTGGCCGCCGTTGACGGGGCTATCGGGATTGCCCTCGACATCGAGCAATTTGCCTTCGTCGCTCACGTAGGCGAGCGTGCTGCAGCCGACGGCGCAATAACAGCATAGGCTCGTGACGGCTTTCGCGCCTCGCACGCGGCCTGCGAGACCGCGCGTCCGTTTGGATTCGACGTTGGGCAAGGAGCCGACGCGCTCGGAGAGCCGGAGTTTCGATGCCGCTTTCGATACCATAGTGGTAAGGTCGATCGTTGGTTTGACGGCCACGGCACCCTCCGAAACACAAGCGAGCTATGCTACTTGCACGCCGACGAAGACGGCCCTCGTCCGATCGCTCGTCGTCGGGGCTTACGCAAAACCGCGACGGTCTCCAGGGCTTAAGCGGTCGTCGCGCCGGCCCTCTGCCTCGGTTTCTTTGTGATGAAAGGCAATACGATTGCGACGAGCAGCATGATTGCCATCGGCATCAGCGCTCCCGCGAACGATCCCGTTCTATCTTTTACCACCCCGGCAATGTACGGGCCGACCAGGCCGCCGACGCCCCATGCCGTGATGATATAACCGTAGTTTTGGCCGAGATAGCGCGTGCCGAAATAGTCGGCATTAAATTGACGGCATCGTGCCGAAGCCTCCGCCGTAGCACGCCAGAATGACCGCGAACGCGAACAGCACCAGCGCTATACTATGAAAGCCCGGCAAGAGGAAAAAGATGATGACTTGCGCGCCGTAGATGAGCGCGTACGCCATATTTCTGCCCAAGCGGTCCGAAACGGCGCCCCAGAAGAAGCGTCCGAGACCATTAAACACGGCGACAAAAGCATAGCCGCTGATCGCGGTTCCGGTGAGTGCCTTGATGGCGCTAGGGTCCGTGACACCTTTTGAAATCAGTTCGCGAATGATCGGCACCGCGTTCGAGACGATCAGTATCCCTGCGACGACGTTGAGGAACAACATCAGCCAAAGCAGATAAAGCTGGGGCGTGCGGAGTACCTGAGCCGGTGTATACGAACCCTCGTGGGAAACCTGCGTTGCGGTGAACCCTGCTACCGTATAGCCCGCGGGCGGATTGCGCAAAAATGACGCCGCGATCGCGCCGATGATTGCGTAGACGATGCCGCTCACGATAAAGACGGTTAATACGGCGCCGATGTCGGCGGCCGTTAGCGCGAAGGGCGTGGGGTCGAACGGCGTTCCGGCTTTAATCGCCGCGGAGCGTGCGTCCGCGAATGCGGCCGCGTGCTTTGAAGCGGTGACGAACCCTGGAATCGCCTTCAGGATAAAACCGTAGAAGAATGCGCCGAGCCCAAAACCCATAACGACCATACCGCTCGCAAGCCCGCGTCTGTCGGGAAACCACTTCGTTACGGTTGCGACCGGCGTAATATATGCCATTCCCATGCCGAGTCCGCCAACGATGCCGTAGGTGATATCCCACCACCAAACTTGATGCGGGCCGATTGCGGCAAGCACATTGCCGACGCCCCACAACACGATTCCGGTCATCGTAACCGTCCGTGGGCCGACCCGGTCCTGCCAGCGTCCGCCGATGACGGCCCCGATGCCGAGCGCAAAAATCGCGATGCCGAAAACGAGACTCGTTTGCGTTGCGCTCCACCCGAATCCGGCGATGAGAGGCTGCGTGAAATTACTCCATGCGTAGGCCGTGCCGGCAAGGATCATCACGATGACCCCGGCCCAAGCGATGGCCCATCGATTCGGAAGTGCCGAATCCCGGAGTGCGGAAGTGTTTGTTGCCATGCGGTGCTCCTCTCAGCCAGGCGCCTAAGTGCTGCGCGCCTTTACTAGGATCTTTGCGATCAAGTGCCGCCGCATCGTATATCGATGCTGCCTTCACCTCATAGAGTTGAAAAACGGCGCTTGCCTACCCTTCTCATACCTCATGCATGTGTCGCCTTAACGCGGCGCAGCTTCACGTGGTTCGTAGGACGTTGAGCGCCATGGGCCAAGGTTCCGGTATGAGCGCCGCTGGGCTTGCGCCGGGAAGATTCTTCGGTCGTGAGGATGAGTTGCGCCGGCTTGAAGATGCTCGGCGGTATGCGAGCCGGCGAGGATCGCTCGTGCTTCTTGCGGGTGAAGCCGGTATCGGTAAAAGCCGCCTTGTCGCGGCCTTCACAGAGCAGCTTCCGCACCGAAAATACACCTTTGCGCTCGGCCGCTGCGTCGAATATTTGCGTACGCCGTACGCGCCCTTTGCGCAAGCGCTCGATTCCGTCGATCCGGCTACGGCCGACATCCTGCGCTCTCGCAGCAATGATCGGCGTGCCAAAAGCGCGCTATTCGCCGCCGTACTGGACTCGCTGAGAAAAGCAGCGGATAAGCGAAACACCATCGTTGTCTTCGAAGACCTTCACTGGGCGGACGACGGTACGATCGAACTGCTTGATTATGCAGCACGCTCGATTGCGACGATGCGACGGATGTTGATCGTGGCGACGTTTCGGGATGACAATTCGCACGATGCTAAACTCGCTGAAATAGCTCGCAACGCCACAACTGTAAGAATCGCCTTGCAGGGACTTGGCGATGGGCCGATGCGCGCGCTCGTGCGAGCGCATCTACGCACTGCGTTAGCTTCCCGCGAAGAGTCCATCGTTGGGCTGGCGGCGGGTAACCCGTTTTTCGCCGAAGAACTCTGTACAGCGACGGGAGACGGTACGATTCCCGAATCGTTGCGCGCAGCGATTGAACAACGTTTGGAAACTCTCGGCGCTGACGAAGTACGAGCATTGAGTTGTTCTGCGATCTTTAGCGATGCTGTCGAGTTGGATGTGCTCGCTGCGGTCCTGGATACGTCGCCGCGCGATGTTGCGCATTTGCTGGAGCCGGCGCAACGCGTCGGCCTCTTGATAGAAGACGGCGGCGCGTTCGGTTTTCGACACGCACTATCACGCCATATCGTCGCCGGTAGACTGCTCGCATCAGAGCGTTTGACCTTTCACGAACGCGCCGCTGAGCATTTCGAGTCGTTGATAGAACGCGACGAACCATCGCATGTCGCGCGCTTAGCCTACCATTTCTCCAAAGCGCACGCGCCGCTAAAAGCTTATACGTATAACCTGCGGGCCGCAGCCTCCGCGTATTCGGTGCATGCGTACACGGATGCGGCGCGTTTCTATGAACAAGCGGCGCATTTCGCACCTGCTGGAAGCGCGCAGCGCGCAGAAGCGCTCCGAAGCACGGGCGACGCTCATTTCCGAGCCGGTGAACCGCAGCGAGCGCAGGAGGCGTACCGGAAAGCGCTCAGGCTGGATCGGTCAATGGAGCAGTGGGATAACGCCGCGGATGTTTACCTTCACATGGTGCGCAGTTTGTATAACTCGGGAAAAAGCGAAGATGCAATCGCAATCGCTCGAGAGGCGCTTTTGGAATTGCCGCTTATATCGGAAAACCGCCGCTCGTGGCTTCGCACCAACGTCGGCTTCGGCCTTGCGAATTGCGGTAAGCCGGAGGAGGCGCTCGTTGAGCTCGCTCAGGTTTCAGAGGCTGCTCTCGCAGGAAGCGGCGAGAACTTAACTTATCACGCCGCGAAGAGTGGTGCAGTCGCCGCCATTGGCGACCTTGCGGCTTGGCGCTCACAACTGACAGGGTCCACGCAAGCCGCCGAAACCGTAGATGGAGCGCTGCCCATCGCTCATTACGGCGGCATCGCCACGGATGCGATGTTCTTGGGCGAAGCTGGAATTTCCGAGGAATACTTCGATAAATCGCTGGTGTTGTGTCGAAAACTGGGATTGCAGCTCTACGAGGCGATTTTCGCGAGCCACGCCGCATTCGAGCGTTGGCTCATGGGTGATCTGGCCGGCGCCGCAACACTACTAGTGTGCTGACCCATAAGTGGCATGGCATTTCTTGATCTTTCGCAGAATCGTAGCCGCCGACTTCGTCCAAACAAACGGCTTCGCGTTCTTGTTGTGCTCGGCCACGAACGCGGCAATGGCCCGC
>JAABUJ010003179.1_pt1 | contig 18853 bp, 23 predicted proteins | sample 5559131 | NCBI WGS metagenome assembly JAABUJ01 (sample SAMN10711875, study PRJNA513366) | rock metagenome | isolation source: Antarctica rocks | place: Antarctica: Victoria Land, Mt New Zealand nord | collected 2016-01-07 | reverse complement strand
ATAGAAGGTCATATCCTCACAATGTTGAGTTCTTTCCTTAGCCTTAGTCTTTGGTTTTTAGGTAGTCACCTGTTGACTTAGAAATCAAGACCTTCCCACAAACCTCTCATTCCTTCAGACTTCACAGATAACATTGAAATAAAAAACAGAAGAATGTGTTTTATGCATTAAAGAAAAGTCTTAGTGAAACTATACATCTGCAAATACTTAATTAAGCATGCAAAAAGATACTGAAAATTGATGCATCAGATTTTGTAATTGAAGCATATCTATATCAGATCAAAGATGAGTAGAAGAAGTCTATTGTGTATTGATTTAGAAAGTTGTCAGAATTCAAGAAAAAATATAAGATTTACAATAAAAAACTTCTTGCAATAGTGAAAGCACTGCAAGATTGAAGATCTTATCTTGTAAGTATAAGCAAGTCTATTCAGATCTTTATGAATCATAAGAATCTGAGAAACTTTGCAATAATTAAGCAACTAAATCAGCAACAGATTTGCTGAGCAGAACAGTTAGCAGACTTTAAATTTCAGATTTATTATAAGAAGAATAATAAAAATGATGATGCAGACACTTTAAGTAGATGATCTGATTACAAAGAAGTGAAAATAATTTATGCTGAAATTCTGCATAAAGATGAAAAAAGAACATTCATGAAAGGCTTAACAGCAACATTTAAGATGAAGAATGCTTTCTTGATGAATAACAAACTCATTAAAATATGTCATGACAGCAGAGCTGATGGGTATCTAGAAGTCAAATGTATAGAAGATCTTGTATAAAGAAGATACAACATAGATGATCTTTGCAATTAAATTATAAAATACATTGTTAGATGTGATTCATGCTGATGTAATAAGATTTAGAGAAATAAGCATTACAATGAAGTAACATAACTAAATGCATTAGATGCATTCTGAAAGTCTGTTATCATGAACTTTATTATTAAGCTATTAAAGTTCAAGAATTCAGCATGAGAAGTCAGATTCAACAGCATATTGATTATAGTGAATAAATTGATGAAGTACATGATGTTCATTTTATTTAGAGAAACTGTGACAGCATTAATATTGATGTACATTATACTGTAAGAATTGATCAGCAATCATGAGCTATTAAAGAAGTTTATCATCAACAGAGACAAGCTGTTCATAAGTAAGTTCTGAGAAATGCTTACAGCAGAACTTGAAATAAAACATAAGATGTTGATAACATATTATTTACAGATAAATGAACAGAGCAAATGAATGAATCAGACAGTTAAAATGTATTTGCAGCATTATGTTAACACAAAACAGAACAATTAAATATAACTGCTGTTGATGACATAGTTTATATACAATAATGTGTGAAATGAAATCATAAAAAAGACATCATTTAAAGCAAACTATAAATATTATCTGAAGATTTGAAGAGATCTATGAGTGCATGAATCTTGAAGTCAGAAAGTAATGTTGAACATTGTGAAGCTTAAGAAACTGTATACTGATCTTACAAAGAGAATTGAAGAGCAGAAGAGATGAACAATAAAGATAAAATCATATAAGATTAATGAGAAAATATATTTATGAATGAATAACATGTAAATGAAGAAGAAAAGCAAGAAACTCATGAACAAAAGCATTGAGTCATTCATGATCAAGAGAAACATCAAGAAATTAAGTTATGAGTTAAACTTATCTTAAGAAATGTGAATACACTTAATATTTTATGCATTAATGCTTCAACAATGCAATCAGTTCATATTACTTTAAGTTACATCAACATCTGTTGAACTCAAAACTGAATATGAAGTAGAGAACATTTTAGAAAAGAGAATGATTAATGAAAAAGCTTATTATCTTGTTAAATGAAAAGAATATGATGCTTTAGAAAGCACATGAAAACTTAAAAATAATTTACTTAACTATGTAAGAACACTTCAGCAGTTTGAGAAGAAGAGACTGTAGAGATAAGATCATCTTAAAAATTTAAGAATAAGAGATTTAAAGAATTAGAGTTGTTCTTATCTTTAAAAACATCATTATTATCATCAGCAAGTTTGCAAGCAAGACAGAGTGTCTTCTCAGCAATCTTATCTTTTATATATTTTAATGTCTTATAAAGACAAGCAACTCTAACAAGAGTCTGTGTCAGTTCTTTTTCAGTAATAGACAGATTGAACTTAAGTTTATTATATGTATAATTCAGGAATTCTCACAACACATTAACACATGAATAACTGCAATGAACACACTCAGTATACTTAGAATAATTCTTTATCTTTATGCAGAGAATTGAGAGACTGAAACAGTGAAGACAGATAGTTAATACTGAATCACTGTCTTTATTAATGAATTGATAAAGATGAAGATGATTGCATGTTTTGAATGACTTCATCATGAAAAGCTTACAGATTATAAAGATAGAAACTTTCATTTAAATAGATTTGAGAGAACTAGCATCTGAGAAGAGAGAATGATGTTACAGTCATTGTTTTGATAGACTTATTGAATGCATAGATTCAGCAAGCTACATCTTAAAGATGTACAGCTCAGTATAAGTTCATGATGCTTATAGATGAGCTGAGTGAGCTGACTTATAATGTTTATGAGTGAGCAAGATGAGCAGTTTAATATATAGACAGATCATCTTCTTTAAGAAGATGAGTATGTTCAATGATAATCTTTACTTAGCATCTGCTATCTATTGATTAATCTTAATATACCTGAAAATTCTCTTATATCACAAGCTCTAATTCCTAGACTCTATACCAGAGAAATCTCCAGTCAGAATATAACACAGAGACTGAGTGAAGACTCTGCTTACATTAACTGCAGTCAACATTCTTTTTACTTCTTCTGTAACTTTCTTGATCAAGATGTGCTCATAGGCAACATAGTTTAGGGGTTTCACTAGATGGCATAGTATAGCATGAGTATTCATTTCTTTAAAAAAATTGATGTAAAGATAATTATTGTAAGAACTGTGAAGCAGACTTTAAAGAAGATGAAGAAGATAGTTGAGATAAGAGTGAATGAGATGAATGTATTAAATAATGTATTTGATATTATGAAGAAGATGAAGAAGACAGAGAAGACAGAGTAGCATAAGAATGCTGATAAGAATGTTGATAAGAATGTTGATATGATGATGAAAATAAATAAGACAAAGAAGAAAATATATATAATGATGAGTATTGTTATAGACTCTGTATAAGCATTGATGACATTAAGAATATTGATGAGATCTGTTTTATGTAAATATGAACAGATGTAAAGATCAAGAATGATGTAAAGAGTAAAGAAAATTGTAAAAAAGACTGTAGAATAGATGATGAAGTCTTTTTTAAAGAAGATGAAGAAAATTAATTAAATATGTAAAGAATTTAAAGAGAAGAACTTAAAATGATAACATTTCTGCTATTGATGACTTTATTTCAGACAGTAAAATGATTAAAATTTAAAGCATAATGCTTTTCTTTTAACATTAAGTACTTTTTCTTTTTATTTTTGCACTTCACATTATCATAATGTCATCAATAAATTAAATATCTTACATAATTATTCAGTTTCAATTTCAGCTTCTCTCACTTCTTCATAACTGTTCAGTTCTTCTCTATAACTGTTTACTGTATCAATTAATATAGACACTTTACAGAAAGCAATTAATTTACTTTCTTTTTTTATAAAAAGATTATTTTTTCTTTTAAGAACTTTAAATTATTGCTATTTATAAAGTCATCTTAAACAGATCTTAAGACTGTCTTCTGTACAAACTTGATGTTAACAGTTATTTAAATGTTTTTTTTCTTATTCTTATGTCAGATCAGAAAAATAATCTTTAAATTGATTTATTTTTCTTTATCAACATTCTTTAAATTCAAGATCAAAGTGTTTTGTTTTTTAATTTCATTAACTGACAATTATGTCTTAATCTGTTATCATTGCACTTAATAATTCTTAGATTGAGTCTTTTCTTTTAATTTGATCTGTTCATTTATCAAAAATGCTAAATAATTGAAATTAATGAGATCTATCATCTTGTTCTTGTCAGAGAGACTTTTCTTGTCAAGAAAGACAGTTTAATAAATTAGAAACATAAACAGAGCTTTAGTTGAAGTCTTCTTTCTTGTTAAATTAACATTGTTAATGTCTTCAAATTCATTGATGTTGATGTTCTCAACATTCTGAGATAAAAAGAATGTGAAGAAACATCTAAAATCTTTTAAATACAGTTTTAATGAAGATTTCATCTTAATATTCTTTCTTTTACTCTTTGGCATTGAGACTGTTGTTATAGGGCTTTGGGGGTGTCAATTGGCCTTGTGGGTGTGTGGTTTTGTGAGTGAATACAGGGGTGGCAGGTTTTACTAGAAAAACAGGTGTGTTTTTTGCTTACGGTGTGGATGGCCCAGAATTTCCACCGGCACTGTAAACGGGACGCACGCGAAGAGAAGCACGCGTTTCGCGCCTTGCCTATAGGTCTTCGATACAGCTTGCGGACGGCTTGATGGATAGCACTCAGCAAGTTGTTCATCGCTGCGCAGCTGCCTTTCTTTGAGTGCGCATGGCAATATCTCAGTCTTGTTCGCGCCTCTGTTGTTAACTGACCTGATGGACGCACTATTCTCTCTGCCAGCCCTATCCTTCCTGATCATCCCCACTTTCTCCTCCTCCTCCACATCCCTCAACCTTCTCTTCTTCTACCTCACCTGGTCCACTCTCGTCCTCTCCCACCCTCCACTCAAGGTCGAGATTCTCGGCACGATAGCCGTCCGAATACTGTTCTACGTCGTGCCGTCGACCTTGTTCTTGCTCTTCGATAGCGTCTTGCCGAGCGCTGCAGCTGGACTGAAAGCGCGAGGGGATGTTGCCTTACCGAGCAATGGGGCGAAGGGCAGGTGGTGGAAAGTAGCGTTGGTATCCGTGGGGAACGTGTTGGTGTTGGATGTTGCGCTGCAGGCAGGGGTGGAAGCGTTGTTCACCGAGGTACTCCATATCCGGAGTGCCCTGAAGGTCACCACGACGCTGCCGATGCCATGGGGTATTGCTAAAGATCTTATTCGAGGACTATTGCTTCGAGAAGTGCGTTCTGCTTGCTTAACATGATCGGCGCAAACGCGCTAATGGTACTACTAGGTCCTGCAATATTATCTACATCGCTATGCTCTTCATTCTCCAAACTCACCGTTGAGCGACCTTCATCGATCGTGGTACCATTATCTTCTCGCCCCGTATTCACTGGCAGCGCATTACGACCATCCGCTCGCCGTTCTCCTCACCCGCTTCCTCCCGACCTACCTTCCGGCCATCTTCTTCCGCTTTCATCTGCTCACTTATCTTCTGTATATTGCGCTCATCAGCATCGAAGAAACTTTTGCATATTCTGGATACTCCGTCTTGCCCGGTAGCTTCATCCTGGGAGGAATCGCGAGGAGGACAAACGCACATCTGCTGAGTGAAGGGAATGGCAACTTTAGCCCTTACGGCGTGATGGATTGGATCTGCGGGACGGCCGTGGGTGAGGATCTGCTTGATGATGTTGAGTCAGAGGTGGAAGAGCGTGCTCTACCAGAAAAGGCTGGTAAAGTGTACAAGAGAGCCACGACTAGAGGCATCAGGGCGAGAAGGGCGAGAGAGTAATAAGCGTAGTGGGTTCATCTGGTGGTGGCTTTCCTGCATTGCGCGCATTTGTTCGGTCGTGATTCAGGTGCTGGATACCCTCATCACTTTCTTGCAGTACTGGATTTGGATCTGCTTAGTTATGGATTTCACAATGTCCTCTGGTTGATATGGCGCCAAGGCTGTAAATGTCTGATTTGATTGTATAGCTTAAGACTTCAGTGCACAGGCCGCAGAGGTATGAGCCGAGTAGTTTACAGATCTTGCCGGCCTTGCCTCCAACAGCAGTCCACATTTAAGCTTGAAGAACATCAAGCAACCTCATTAACACCTCCCACACACGCTCTCGTCAGCCTACCATTTCATCTCATGCGGCCTGTCGCCCTTGCGTAGGCTGAATGTGCTTCCGAGGTAGTTGATGAGAAACGGCTCCTTCTTGATGTTCATCAACAGAGCCTTATCGACGGCTTTCTGATCACTAGCGCGTGCGCTGGCGACCTTCTTCTTCTGTAATTCAACGAGTATCAGCTTCCGGACTTGCAACCTAATGTCTCGACCAGTGGTAGACCAACCTCGGGTTTCTCGCCCTGCTTGAAGAAAGCCTCCTCTCCCTTCTGTTGTTCCTTCTTTTCTTTCTCGAAATAGCCTGCCTTTGCAACCTTCTCCACAGTCTCCCCGTCAATCCCCTTTAGGTCAACCTTAGCTGACGTGGCGATGACGTATCTGGCGTTTACTCTCCGTAGAGGTACGCCATTGACTTTGAATGGACCGGTGACAAGTAGGACGCCTTGCGGGAGATGCTTGAGAAGAACGACTCTCTTGCCGCGGAAGCGGCCTGCGAGGAGGATAAGGATGGCACCAGGTTGGAGTGTTGGTCGCGGCTTTGCAGGGTGAACGGTTTTTCGGACCTAAGAAAATGTATAAGTCAGCCCTGTGCGGAGCGCATTGATGTTGAATCGTTTTCATAGGTAATGAGTTATGAATCTTGCTAGACCGAGTCTCCTTTTGTAGCTTTCCCGCAGCTGAGCAAGCCACGAGGAGTCCATAGAGAGCCCAAGCCATCGCAACATCAGTTCAACAACAAGAGTGCAATATACCTTTCTAGGCTTGCTCTCATCCTCTGCGGGATACCATTTCTTTGCTTTCTGGCTGTGGTGCGGTACCTCCCGTTCGCCCTTCCCAAACTTCTTCGTCGTGCTGGCCGGTGCTGTCGATGCCTGCTTTTCCGACATGTTGACTATGGAAAGGAAGGAACGGGAAGGTTGTCGACTGATAATCGGGTTCCTTTTGTCGTGATGTGGTTGTCGCAGCTCGATGTTGTCCTAAGTTTTGCATTGTGTGGGTAGGGCACTACTACCTAGTATGTAGCCGAGTGTGCTAACTTGTTATGGTAAAGCGCTTCGCGTCTCTCCGTAAGGTATCATTTGGTGTCTGAGCTTCGGCTTAGCTCCAAGCTCCAGAAGATACCTTACAAAGTGTCAGATCGTAAGGGAACAGGTGTACGAAGAGGATTCAAGGCTATCAATACTTTCGGCATCGTTTTACATACTACAGTAACTCCTTCGACATTTCTGCGAAGATTAACATGTCGATCGCGCCAGTGGTCACTTTCAAAGCTGGCACTTGTGAGTTAGATGTATGTTCAATCACTCTTATCAACTCCAGATTCGCTTTTTCCCTTGCCATTGAATCTTCATTAGACCAGCAAACTGAGATGACTTCTATTAGTATTCAGCAACACCACCTAGAGTCAAACCTCAATCAACGCCCGGGTACATTTATCTCTACTCCGAAGATGATCTCGTACACTTCTGCTGGCGACCTCGATCAGCGGCACTCACGCAGCCGACCCTGGACCTAGTCATGGTTCCTACGGATGGGCATTTCACACCATACGAACCTTCTCACGACACTTCAAGTACGGACCATAAACCGGCAACCAACGGTCGGATATATGTCTTGAAGTTTTCCTCTAGCTCCCAACGATATCTGTTCTGGCTTCAGTCCAAGAGTCAACACGCTCAGGGTGATTCTGGATGGTTTAGTCCCAGGGACTTGAAGCTAGGGCAGATCGTTGATCAGCTACTACAAGGCGAAGAGGTCAATGTGCAGCAGGAGATAGCCAGTGTACCTAGCAGACAAGGTGGCGACGATGATGAACCTATGGAGGATGTCGAAGGAACAGACACCGGTGCAGAGCATCATCGTGGAGGTAGTGGTGGTGCGGGCCCAGGGGCAACGGGCGGAGACATAAGGGAGGAAGGAGAAGGGTCTAGGGAAGGAGGAGCCGACGGTGGAAGAGCGTAGGTCATCAAGTCTGTCATTGTTGGCGTCCCACCAGGCAAGTAATTCCTGTGGTTGGCAGATTGTCTTCTGCGGGATTGTGACACCACCGCATTCCTAGCGTTTTGCTAGTTAGAGCATCAAGGTGCGGCGTTACAGGTGCATCTTATCTTCCCAGTCTGTACTCAGCAAACAATGTCTTCCAACTAGCTCCACAGTCGTAAACGTCGCACTTTTGCTTAGCGTATACTCGAAGCAATGGTCGGTTGGGGACTGACAGGAGTGTGTCTTAGTGCATCAGCAACAAACGACGCCTCTACAGTTGTACAGAACTTCCTCAGGTCCCTTCAAGGCAACCAAGCCTTAGGCGTCCAACCACAATCACAAGCGGCTGCTGAAGGCAAACCTTTTACCACTCTTCCTGATCTACTACCTCCCTCAACCACCTTACCGATCATCGAGGCCGCCGATGCGGACTATGTTGACCTACTTCTTTCTTACCTTCCGCCTACATTGCTTCTTCTGGCCCAAGAAGCCGATGATGACTCCTCAGTGGATCCGAACTCTGAGACTGCCAAAGCAGCGATTGAAGCTTTAAGTTTGGAGCAGAAGAAGGATATACTCAGGAAGACCCTCCGGTCACCGCAGTTTTCTCAGAGTTTGGGAAGTTTGACAACGGCGTTGCGCGATGGAGGATTACCAAGCATTAGTGATGCACTGAAGATCAAGGTGGAGAATGGTGGATTCATGAGAAAGGGTGGGATGCCGCTTGGTGGCGGTGAAGCCGTCGAAGCATTCTTGAATGGCGTAAAGCAGACCGTAGAGGACGAAACGAAAGACGAGCAAAGCCGGATGGAGACGGACTGAGCTATAAAGCTAGCTACATGCCGCGCACCGGAAATCGTTGTCTGAGCAGATCACACGAGATTTCAGCACAGAATCTTAATCACAATATAAATTGCGCTGTGACTGGAGATTAGATATCTAAAACACCTTACCTGGTACCATCTCAAGCTGTAAGCACCCCTAGAGTCGTAGGGTTGAGAAGCCACTGAGCGCTGTCCCTTGGCACTGCTAGCTTAAAATAGACTAACGCATTCCGCCCTGGCTCGCCGCGAAGCTCGATCCAATAATGCGAACGCGACAGCTTGGAAATGTGAAAACGAACCCGCGCACCACTGTTCGAACCTTTGGCCTCTTTGTACAAGACCCGTACGGCGTACAGACTCTGCGCTTACTAGGCCCCCTACCACTCAAGAATTGCTGAAGATTATTCAGTATCAATCACTATTGTCAATATTCTGCCGAGAGCCAAGCTGGTAGAAGTCGAGAAGCAGCGGAACATGCCTGAGGGCTGACCAACAAGCGTCATGCCTCCTCCTCAAGCCTTTCTTTCGAGCTACGCACCTCGACTGCGGAGTTACGGCAACTCACTCCTCACGCCCGTTATACAGCCCACGACAGCTCAAAATGCGCCAACTTCAAGGACGACAAAACGGGGCACTATAGCTATCAATTATGCAGAGGACGGCTTCGAAGATGATGATTTTGACGAGAGCGAAGGGCCCAGACGACCGACGGGTCTGCGAAGTCTCAGAAGGGAAGATCTGAGCCAGGCCAAGGAGGGCAATGCGGACAAGCTGGGCAAGGAGTTATCTGCGCCCGTCGAGGTCCAAGGAATATGGCGCGAGTGGATGGGCAAACCGAAGTTCGCAAAGTGAGTCAGAATTGGATACCCCCATTGCGAGTTGGCAGACACTGATGGACCTGCCGTTGCAGAACCGAGAAGCAAGCACATGCGCAAACCGCTCTGCCGTTGACCTTGATACCCATCCGAATCGACCTAGATATACCGTCTTTTACTCCCAACCCTGCCCTTCCACTCCCGGCCAACTATCAAGACTTCAACATCAACACTTCTCTACCGCCTTACAAAACCCCGGAAGCGACCCCTCCGTATAGACTGAAAGACGTTTTCCTGTGGAACCTTCATGAAACTCTGATCACCCCCGATCAATTCGCCATGATACTGGTACATGATTTGGACTTACCTAATGCCGCGGCGTTGGCAATCCAAATAAGTAATCAGATACGGACGCAATTGGAGGAATACGCAGGTGTGGCTTTGCATCCATTGTTCCACTCGACCAACGTCCCGACTACCAACGGCACTGCCATGAAAGCAATACCAGCCGCACTTTCGCGGGATAACTCCAACACACCGGCCCCGTTACTCGGCACACCGCCAGTCGTGAACGGTGTCAACAGCTTCGTTCAGACGAATGGGCAGGCGTCGCCTTCCAAAGGTTCTAATCCAGTCTCGGCAACTGCAGCTCATTTGCCAGCATCGGCGGCGGATGAGAACAACCTCGACGACACGTACCGCTGCATTGTCACACTCAACATTAACCTCCTCAACAAGCTATATACCGACAAGTTCGAATGGTCCTTGCTCCATCCACCTGGCGTCGCGGAGCACTTCGCCAAGCAGACATGCGCGGATCTAGGACTGGCCGGTGAATGGGTTCCAGCGATGACACATGCCATCTATGAGGCTGTACTGAGGTTGAAGAAGGAGGCGTGTGAGAGCGGTGGCTTGGTAGGCGGTAACGGGTACGGCGGCGAGATGGACAACCTAGCGGTCGACGGCCGAGAGGCGGGCTGGCGGTTCGACAACGAACACCTTGCCGACGACTGGGAGCCGAAGGTGGAGACGTTGTCAAAGGAGGAGATTGAGAAGAGGGAAGGGGATCGGGAGAGGCAGATCCGACGCTTACGGAGAGAAACGGCGAGGTTCTCCTCCACGACGAACATGGCTGGTGGTCTTCCCTCTCAGAGCGGGTACTTTGATAACCCGGAGAGTTCGGAGACCCCAATGGGTCGGGGCGAGAGGAGTAAGAGGAAGAGGCGATTCCGAAGTCTAAGTCCTTTGGCCAGAGGTGGCACGCCGGGTGGAAGAGGCACACCGGACGCAGGTGTCGCTGGCTATGGAGGCGGCGGAGGGGGGCTCACGGAATGGCAAGGCTATTACGCTTCTTCGGACGTGAGATGCATGCTGACGATCGGTTCTAGGGAACGACAAACGTGGCGTTGCTCGCATTGCATGATCTGGGGTACAGGAGCCTGGGCTGCAAGAGACGGGCCGAGCGGGCCAAGAGTAAGCCCTCTCCAACGTAGCCCTTTCACAAGTATCGCTGGCTTATCTTAACAGTCATTGTGCAACAATTGCGGCCTCATCTACGAGCGCGAGCGCAAATTACCGCCCTGGGCAAAAGACCTGCATCGACTGGACCAGGCTGTTGGGGCACGATGACCCTTGCCGACCTGCTTGCGAGGGATGGTGCGTCCGGCAAAGCGTTTGTCTTTCCGACCTTTGATTTACTTCGTACCGCCGGGTCTTGGGTTCGCGCAGCGTGTGGGAGGGAGTGTTTATCGGGCGTTGCACGAGGGTGGCAGGTCATGTGTGTATTATACGTTTCGACCGCAGACCGGCTATGAATGACTTGAGAAATACTTGCAGCTAACAATCCGCTGACACCGATTCCGTGAAACCCTATAACGCCTTCCCTTGCGCTGAGCCCACGTTTTCCGACCCACCACCCACCACCCACCTCACACCTCCACCTTCTTCGCCCGCGGCATCTCCACCGCGTCCTACGAGCCCGCTCATCAGCAAACCTCATCCCTCACACCCCCACACACCTCACCAACAGAACCACTCACCTCCTCCGCCTCCCTCTTCCTCCCCGCACCACTCCCCACACCCTCTTCCTTCCGCTCCTCCTTCCCCTTCCCCTCCTCCTCCTTCCCCTCCGCCCCTTTCTCGACCCCTTTCTCGACCCCTTTCCCCACCCCATTCCCCCTCACCCCCACCGCCCCAACCACATTCCGACACCCGACCACACTCACGCCCGCCCCGACGCTAATCTCCACCGGCCGCGCCTCCCCTCCTCCTACCGCCTCCAGCGCTCGCGCCTGCCGCAGCGCCGTGGCCAGCAGCGCCGCCGCCCGGGTCGCCGTCTCGGTCGGCGAGTAGGCCAGCACGTTGCCGTGGCCGACGATCTTGAGCGTGGCGTCGATTTTGATGGTTATGGGCGGTGGGAGGTCGTCGTCGTCATCGTTGGTGGTGTGGGGAAGGGCGAGGAGGGTGGAGGTTGGGAGGGTGATGGGGAGGGTGATGGGGAGAAGGAGTTGGTGTGGGTTTGTTGGGGGTGCGATTGGGGTGTAGGCTGGTGGTGGTGGTGGGGAGGTTTGTGTGGTCCGGTTGGGGATGAGGAGGGAGTCGAGGGGGGTTTTGCGGTGGGCGTGGAGGAGGGAGTCGGGGTCCATCTTTGTTTTACCGTGCGGTGGGGATTTGGGGAGTGTTTGGTTGATAAGAATATTGTTGAAGATGTAAGGATGTGAGAGGAGAAGACGGTGAGCTCAGGTCTGCTGGTCGGGGGGAGTGAGTGGTCTTATACTTTTTATTCTACATGTTGCGGTGAATAGGGAAATCATGCGTCAATAAAGTACCGTTGTGCTGAGGTATGCGGCACATGTGACTTGAGAAATGTTACCTTGGGTTTACTATTGTCGTGCCCCCCCATTCCTATTGTCTCTCCAAAACCCTATTGATGCACCAGCCATCTGAGATACCTTAGGTAAGGTATTGTACCGTAAGATAAAGGCAGGGTGGGCAGATGATTGGCGAATGGGAAATGTCTCGAGGGTGTCTTGTCTCTGAGTAATACTACCTGTAGGTATGGTAAGTTTTGTAGGTAAGTAGTACCTAGTGGTTGAGTTGAGTGATGTGACATGTCTGTCTTATTCAGGTCAAGGTTCAGGGCTTTCCTATTGTTGTCCTGAATTGACTTAGGTAATCCCCGATGTTTAAGTGTGGTCTTGGCGAGGAACAGAGACCTCATGCCAGAAGGGACAACAATATTAATAATAAGATCAGGTATGTGACAAAGGAGAGAAAAGAAGCCGAAGATAATTCGTATATTTCGAATGCTGGTCATAACTTCTGACAGGATGGAGTCACCCAGCTACACCCATGATACCTGTATTTGTACCTTACCTAAATTGGGCGAGGCTGCCTTCAAACGGAGGAAGGCAAGATTCTGTAATTGAAGGCGCATCTCGACTCCGGGTACTTTGATGATAGTTCAGCTGAAGCAAACGCTCCAGATTTTCTGTCTAAAATCATATTCCCTTGCGACTGCTCTGATGTTATTGAGGTCTTCCAACGCAAACAGTCAAAGGCGGCGCTAAACCTAAACCGGACTGATGAGGCTCAAGGTCACGATTGTGCCCTCGTCAACACTAAGCGAGCCCACACGGAATTGAGATTCGCGATTTCACATTCGAGACAACGTCGTCAACCACCAACATACACACGCCCGACGACCTCCCACAGACGCAAAGATGAGGTACATACACTCCAAGGAGTCATTGACCATCCCGGAGAATGGTATGTATACACCTCCGAGGCGTTCGAACGCGCATATATGAAATTCTCGCGAGAGGTCCACATCGACATTGACATCATTCCACGATTGTTTGACGGGTTACATCTCATTTACATGGAACATCGCTGACTGGTCTATGTGCATTTAGTGAAGATTCATATCAAGTCAAGGATAGTGACGGTCGAGGGTCCAAGGGGTCAATCAATCCGAATCTGCATCTGGATGGAGGAGGTCGAATTCTGACAGGCTCTTAGGCAAATTGGTCAAGGACATGTCACATCTTTCAGTCTCCTTCACGCATCCATCGCAGGGCGTTGTCGACATCGAGCTTCATCACGGCGCACGAAAGAACGTTGCCACACTCCGGACTGTCAAGACCCTCCTCAACAACTTGATCATCGGCGTCACGAGAGGTTTCCGGTACAAGATGCGCTACGTCTACGCCCACTTTCCCATCAACGTCAACATCGAGAAGAACTCGGAGACTGGTCTTTTCGAGATTGAAATCCGGTACGTACTGCCAGACGCCCATTCAGATGCCCGTCGACGAGAGCGCTTGGAATGGAGGCTAATGGGTGGCTTGTGCGATAGAAACTTCATTGGGGAGAAGATTGTTCGACGGGTGACCATGCATTCCGGCGTGGACGTCGAGGCCTCGAAGAACGTAAAGGATGAGCTTCAGCTGTCGGGAAACTCGTTGGAGAATGTGTCACAGAGTGCTGCAGATATCCAGCAGATCTGTCGAGTCCGGAACAAGGATATTCGGAAGGTACATCTGTCAGCGGCTCATATTATAAGTGCATACTAATGTGCTACGTTGTAGTTCTTGGACGGGTTGTACGTTTCGGAGAAGGGTAACATCATCGCCAAGGAGGAATAGAAACGGGAGTTCTTCTGGCTGTCTGCTTCGAGCACAGCTTTGTGATTGTCTCAATATTCAGTCAATCCATGTATCCACCCTGAAGGATGAGGCGTCCAAGTTACTTAGGCTACCATGCTGCTCGTGTGACAACCAAACAGTTCCGCGACGGAGGAAAGCGCGGCTTCACCAAGTGGGCATCGGTCTGAGGTGCTTCTAGAGCCAGTCCCAGGCGTCAGCCCAAGTCCAAGCCCATGTCCAAGCCCAAGCTCAGCCCCGACGCCGACGACTGATGATAGGAGCAGCTGCGTGCGGGGTGCATGACGCTGGCAAAGCCCCTTCCCGCCGGCCAACCCAAGTCGTAAGGGTAACGTAACGCCTGTCCCTTGACGCTTTTGCTGAGAGGTAACGCTAGCCTCCCTTGGAGTGGGGGTTATATTTGTAGTACCAGATTGTTGATCGGTTATAAAGTAAGGTAAGGCCCACTGTTGAGGGGCTGTGCCACATGACAGAGGACCTGCCCGCCAGATTACCCTAAGGTACCTCACCTAATCTGTACTTCAAGGTTGTATCTCATGTGCTCGTACAGAGGTAGCTCAAGGTAGGACACTTGTACTTGCTTCTTGCGATACCTTGGACTCTGATAACTCAGGTACCTCAATGTACAGTACCTTATCCGTGGGGAAATCTAGACCTGGCCAATGACTCGCAATCAAGCCACGATACCTACCTGATAAGGTAAGGTGTCTGTAGATGAGCGAGATCTCCGCTAGCTTTAGCTAAGATGGTTAGCTTACCTACGTTATCAAGATGGTCATCGCTTACCTACCCGTAGGAAGCTCGGCGCTATTAAACGGCGCTGTCATACCTAAGGTCGGGTCATAGCGTCATTACTTAGTTTTATACTTTTATACTTTTATACTTTTATACTTTTATACGTTCTCGACGCAGCTGCCTTAACGTTACTGGCTCCACCTCGATGACACAAGATGTTGGTCCGAAAAGGAAGCAGGAGTAACCAACCGGAGTTTGTAGGATTTGATTACTTTGTGTACCTATATTGACTTGCTTTACCGCTAAGCAGAATGCATCCGTCTTTCGCCATGTCCGTGCCAACTGTGAAAGGAAAGAAGCCTTTGTCTGAATCCCTTTCACTTCCCCCGTTCGACTTTCTTTCCTGCTTCTCGTCTCCCATTGTTATTGCCATTGCCATTGAGGAAAAATAACAAATCCTGCAATTGGGTTGGCAAAAATGACAGACACTAAATATACCAGCGGCGACATACCTGACATCGACAAGCACCACCATGGAGTCGGAAGCGATCCAGACATGGAGGGACTCACCTTGTACGAGAAGAAAGCCCTCTTGGTCAATCGCGAGTTGGACGCTCATGGCATGGGCAAGTACCAGTGGTACATCTGGTTCCTCTGCGGCTTTGGCTACATGCTCGACTTGCTGTGGGCCCAAGCCTTTGGCCTGGTCGCCAGCCCGCTCCAGCAAGAGTTAGGCTTTGCAGGTATGCGTTGCCTGTGTGTTTTCGTCTCTGACAACGGCCGTTCGCTCATTGACACTAGATACCGAACTGGGGAATATCTTCGTGGCCTTCTCGGCTGGCCTCACTGCTGGGGTCAACACACCCCTTGCGAACTCCTTCCCAAATCGTTTGGCTGACGGAAAAGTGTACATAGGCCTTTGTCTGGGGTGTTGCGGTGGACATTATTGGTTGGTACTCTGGCTTGCCTAATCGGACCCCTCAATTTTCCCCGGATGCTGACTCGATCACTCAGGTCGACAGTACGCCTTCAATTGCACGGTGTTGATTGCTTCCATCTTTGGACTGTGTCTCGGAGCCCCGTCGAATTATAATGGCATCCTTGTCTTGACTGCTTTTGTTGGATTTGGTGTCGGCGGGAATATTCCCATCGATACCACGATTACATTGGAATTCCTCCCCCAGGTAGCTTCCCGGCCGCAGCACGTGCCATGTCGCGCTGTCTGACATGGATTAGAATCGCCGCTTCCTGTTGGCGGCTCTGTCAGTCTTCCAACCTATCGGGGTTGTTGTCTGCAGTGGCATTGCATACGGCTTCATCCCGTTTCACTCCTGTGGGAATGGCGCCAACGGTAAACCACTACCATCATGCTTCAAGGTCGCGGCCGGTGCACCATGCTGTACCAAAGAAAGTAACATGGGTTGGCGGTACCTTCTCTTCACCATCGGAGGCATCACTCTCGGCGTTTTCTTCCTCCGCTTCGTTGTCTTCCGCTTCCAAGAGTCGCCCAAATACCTCCTCTACCGCGGTCAAGACGAGAAAGCCATTCGAGTCCTGCACAACATCGCAAAGTTCAACAAGCGCGAAAGCACCATCACGACCGAAGTCTTCGCCGCGCTGACGGACGAGGACAGCTCGACCAGCACCGGTTCGTCTCGCAAACCCATCCTCGGCGGTGGTTCGCAACAGGTCAAGAGCTCGTTCACCGACAAGGCAAAATTGGAACTCGCTCGATACAAGCTCCTCTTCGCGACCGCCACGATGGCGCGCTTGACGATACTCTTGTGGATCATCTACGCATTCGACTACTGGGGCTTCAGTGTCGCTGGCACGCATCCCTCCCCCAACCACCATCCCACCCAAACCCATACCACTAACACCCCTTTCCAGGCTCCTACCTTCCCACCATCCTCCTCCGCAAAAACGCCGCCATCCACGTCTCGGTGCAGGAAACGTACCGCAACTACGTCATCATCTACATCTGCGGCATCCCTGGCGTCCTCCTCGGCACCCTCATGTACGCCATCCCGCTCGTCGGCCGCAAGTGGGCCATGATCATCTCCTCGGCCCTCATGGCCACCTCCCTCTTCCTCTTCGCCGCGGTCAACACCGAAGCGTCCAACATCGGCCTCAACGCCATGGAATACTTCTTCCAGTCCATGTTCAACGCCGTCCTCTACGGCTGGACGCCCGAGGCCTTTCCCGCGCCCGTCAGAGGCACCGCGGCCGGCGTGGCGAGTTTCTGGGGCCGGATCTTTTCGATTGTCAGTCCGCTCATCGCGGCACATCTGTTGGCCAGAGGGCCCAATGATGTGCTGTATTTGGCGGGTGGTGGCGTGCTCGTTTGTACGGTGGCCATCTTTGCGCTGCCGACTAGTTATATGGGGGCGCAGAGTTTCTAGACGGTTTATGGGAAGGGGTGGCTTTTGGAGGAGTTGAGGAGCGTAAGCATCAGATGACTGGAGGACATTGATCCTGCTGTTGTTGAGATTACCAGCGTCTGTGAAGCGCTTCGTTGGAAGAGAGCCTGTTGGTTGGGTCGTTGGGTATTTGGTCGGTTCGGTCTACGCTTATATCCGTCCCTAGACGAATTGTCCAGTCTCCGTAGTGTAGTGTACCCTAGAGTATACGAGAATGGAGCATAGCACTACATTTCAACTTGGCTCAGTTGCACCTTCGTACGCGTCCGACCCCTGTGGGGACCATTGGTCTTCAAACTTGGTCATTACATTGTTAGATTCGCCGTGACAGACGTCGCTCCCATCTCAGGGAAGGTCGTCGATCTATGTTGTAGGTCGTGCGTGACTTCATCGCTAACAATCGCTGTCTCAAACTACATCACATCGCAATCATCAATCAATAACAAACCGCTTTTAAAAGAAAGTATCGCCGACCGACAAATTGAATAGAAAAATCAACAACGACCAATGCTTCCCGGCGCTTAGTTACTGTACAGTAGTCAGATCCACCCAAGATCGCAAGGGTTGTTGGCTACGCAGACTCAGATTTACGGTAAGGTAAGTTTAAAGTTAAAGTCGACCATTGGTAAGGTAAGGTAAAGTAGTTAGTTGGCTTCTAAGGCGGATTTTGTGATCTTGGGTAACGTTATCCCCAAGGTGTCAGCCAGTCAGCCCTGGACTTCTGCCCTAGTTAACTAGTAGAGACGTGTGTGTTGTTGGGTTGTTTGTTTCCGTTTGGCATATGAATAAGACTTTACAGGTGAGTGGGTGATCTTTTACATCTAGTATATGAATCTCTCTTGCTGATCACTGTATACAATGTGTATCAAGATTAGCTAGCACATACCGAGATTAGCGAATAGGGCATGATTGATACTTGATCGGTTCATATAGTGAGTGCATGGCTTCTATCTGCGACAGACGCAGCAGAGGTCGAGATTTTGTTGTGTTAGTTCGAGATGTCGGTATGATCACAATCAACAAGTCCACGAGTGAGAAACCAAATGACTTAAAAGCCCAACCCCCAGGCCTGCCTGCCTAAACAGAGCGGCAGGCCTAGGGGTTGGAATGCATGTTTGATATCCTAAGTAGCTATCAGCCACCCCCAGGCCCGCCACTCAAAACAGAGTGGCGGCGGGCCCGGGGGTGACTGAGCCCAAAAAGCTAAGTACATGAGAGTCAACCCCCCAGCCTGCCCAAAGCCAAGCGGCAGGCTGGGGGGTTGAAAGCCCAAAAAAGCCCAAAGGCCCAAAGGTAACAGCCCCCAGACCTGCCAGCGATGGAAGGGCAGGTCTGGGGGCTGAGAAAGAACCAAAGAAGAGCTAAGTACGAGAAAAGTGAGCCCCCAGGCCTGCCGAAGCTGTGTGTGGCAGGCCTGAAGACATGATGGTATGCCAAAAGGCATGGAGATCAACCCCCAGG
>JAABUJ010003178.1_pt1 | contig 18862 bp, 16 predicted proteins | sample 5559131 | NCBI WGS metagenome assembly JAABUJ01 (sample SAMN10711875, study PRJNA513366) | rock metagenome | isolation source: Antarctica rocks | place: Antarctica: Victoria Land, Mt New Zealand nord | collected 2016-01-07 | reverse complement strand
CTCCCGCGCTGGATGCCGAAACCACGCCAGCACCTGCCGCAACTACGACCAGGAGAAATGTCCCCCACGCCTCCGAAAACAACCTGCGCCACTCATGGCGTCTATCGAGGAAATCGGGCGCGCTTCGGCGGTGAAGCATGCGCCTGCTCTGCTCTATGCCTGGGCGATGGTCTGGCTGGGTCACCCTGCCTCCTTCCTTCGAAGTGCCGTCAACGGCCCGCGTGTGCGCAGGTTTGATTTGAGATGCGCTCCAGGCTGGGTCGGTTACCGCGACAAGATCGCCTGCGTTGACCGGGACACTCTCATTCAATAATTGGTTCATCCCTGCGTCGAGTGCGCCGCACCGCAAATCCGCATCCCTCTCAGGAGAGGATGGCTCAGCCCGCCATCCGCAGCCCGGCAGAGCGCGGCGATCCGCGTTTATATCCCACGCACCAGCGGAGGTCTCGTGTCTGACTTACGCCCCAGTCGAAGGAACGGTGGAAAGTCTGTCTGGCTGCGCGTGACCTCCTTCTGGCCTGCCGGGCTGGTGCCCGTAGCTCTGATCATCAGCGGCGCTGTGAACATCACTAACGGCCTGCACGATAGCCTTGGCGAATTCCGCAGGGCCTCCACGCTGGCCATCTCGTTGCGGTCTGTAGGCGGCACGGGCCAGGCTGTGCTTGGCGGGATCCTTGTGCTCATTGCTGTCGGGCTCTTTTGGCGATTGCGAGCAGTGTGGGTCTTTGCCCTCATGGTTCTCACCATGACTGTGGCCGCAGACATCGCACGGCACGACCGTGGCCTGGGGCTTGCGTTGGCGGTGGGGACTCTCGGCTTGCTCCTCTTTACCAGGTCGGCGTTCGATCGCCGCACCCTGGTGGCGAACACGCTGGTCTCGATCGTGAGTCTTGTCGGCGCCCTCATCTACGGGATTGTGGGCACATATGTGCTCGGACAGGGATTTCACCCGCAGGTGAAGGACTTCACGGACGCGTCCTACTTTACTTTCGTGACGCTCTCGACTGTGGGATACGGTGACATCGTCCCCGTATCTCCTGAAACGAAAGTCTTCGCAATCACCCTGATTCTTGTTGGCTTGAGCGTTTTCGCCACCGCTCTGGCTTCCACTCTCGGCCCTGCACTCTCGGGGGAGTTGTCATCTGTTCTGGGTACCAGGAGGGATAAGGTGCAAGCGATTAACCACATCATCCTCGTTGGGGACGGGCTCTTCGCTCGGGTCACGGCGCAGGAGCTTTCCCGCCGCAAAACCCCCTTTGTCCAGCTGCTGGGACCCAATGCACAGCCGTTCGACCCCGGCCAGACCGTCGCGCGCTCCGATCCGGACGAGGAGTCCGGCCTTCGCCATGCAGGCATAGAGCACGCCCGCATGGTGGTCGCCGCCCACGATGATGATGATAGTCGGAATGCCTTCACGACCCTGCTCGTCAAAAACATCGATGCGAAGATGAAGGTGATCGCGGTTGCGAGCTCGACCCGCAATATGCGCCCGCTCGAGATGGCGCGGGCCGATGTTGTATTCGCTCCAGCGCTGGCCGGTGGCCGTCTGCTCGCTGACCTCGCCGAGGATACCAAGCTGCCCGAAGGCTTTGACGATCTTCTGCAGCGTCGCTAGCCTGTAATCTCACCCGGCTTCGGACGGGAACCCACCAGCGAGTGCACCGATTCCGAAAACATCGCAGAGCTACCGGTAGAGTGGTAGCCTGCAAACTTGGCAGCAGCAATCAGGAGATCTGCTCCGACTGCGGTACTCAGCGCAATGTTTCCTGACCCCCCCGAATAGCTTTCTCCTCCACCTGAACTATCCGCCACCGTAATCGTGGTGCACCGATCTTCCTCCGGGTCGACACGTCTGGGACCGCCTTTGGTGGCGTTCCGGGGTTGCGGCGGTGTATGCAACCGCTCGAGCGCGAATCGCGCCGGCAGCCCCTGAGACTTCTGTGCATCTCAGGTACAGAATGAAGGATGCCGTCGACTCTGCTTTGGCCACTCAGACCTCTTTGCCCTCGCCCGGGCTATGGCGCAATTCACCATTCGCCCGGCTCGTGCTCCTGGACACGGTGCATACCTCGCCTGGGCGCGTGCGGTTGCGCATGGCTGGCCTGCGCCACGACGACCGCAGCGCACATCATCTCGCATCCGTACTCCGCGCCAATGTCGGTATCCTCTCCGCATCGGCCAGCCCGGTCACCGGCACCCTGGTCGTGGAGTTTGGCAGGGATCTCCACGCGGCCGCTATCCGCAGCCTGGTAGCCGAAACGCTCGCCGACAGTATCATTGCCGGTCAGACCGACGCTCCTGAAGATCCTCCACCCGCCAACGCACTCGTGCGCTGGGTGCGTAAGATGACACACCCAGAGCCGACGCCCCCTGCGCCGGTGCGCAGAGCTGTCGAACCGTCTTCGGAAGTATGGCATGGCCTCTCGGTTCAGCAGAGCATGGAGATGCTAGGGGTCGGGCCTTCCGGCCTCACCTCCAATCAGGCTGAAGTCCGACTTCTACAGTGGGGGCTCAATCGATTGCCTGTCCCAAAGCCGCGCTCGGACTGGGCATTGCTCTGGGAACAGGTGAGATCCATCCCGGTGCTCCTTCTTGCAGCCTCGGCAGCCATATCCTTATTCACGGGCGGCCTGGTGGACGGGATTGTGATCGGGGCCGTCATCCTCATTAACGCCGCCATCGGATTCGGGACGGAGAAGTACGCGGAGCGCACCATTGCCAAGCTAACCGCCTTTGCCGAGCCGAACGCCCTCGTGCTGCGCGGCGGTCGAGTGCTCCGCATGGATGCCGCATTCATCACGGTTGGGGACATCATCCCGCTCTCCCTTGGAGCCTACGTGCCGGCCGACGGGCGACTCATCGAAACTCGCCACCTCACCGTGGCCGAATCTGCGCTCACCGGCGAAAGCGCACCTGTATCGAAGTCTTGCGCGCCGATTGCGTCCTCCACCGCGCTCGCAGACCGGCGCAACACGGTTTTCCGGGGCACCGTCGTTACGGGTGGAAGCGGCATGGCCGTGGTCACGGCCATCGGCGCCCAAACAGAGATCGGGCGAGTGCACGCCCTCATCAATGAGGCGTCCCGGCCCGAGACCCCGCTCGAGCGCCAGCTCGACGTACTGGGACGTGAGACCGCCATCGGCGCCCTTGCGGTTTGCTGCCTCACCCTCCTGCTTGGCGCAATCCGCGGGCTCGGAGTCGCCGGAACGCTCCAGGCGGCCGTCTCCCTGGCTGTTGCTGCGCTTCCCGAGGGTCTGCCCTCCATGGCGACCGCGTCCCTGGCCTCCGGAATGTTGCGCATGCGAAGTCAAAACGTGCTTGCCCGAAGTCTCGCAGCGGTAGAGGCGGCAGCAGCCATCGACACGGTCTGCCTGGATAAAACCGGCACACTCACCGCCAACCGGATGGCCGCGGTCGAGGTCTATGCCGCGGGGCAGTCTCTCGCTCTCGCCGACCTGAAGCGCCTCATGAACCCCGCGGACCGCGAACAATCGCCGAACCTTGAGCTGCTGCTCGCCGTCTGTGCCCTGTGCAGCGAGGCCACGGAGACGCCGGAGGACACAGGGTGCAAGTTCCACGGCAGCGCGACCGAGGTGGCGCTGCTCGAGCTTGCGCAAAACAACCTCGTCGAGGTACGGGCGATCCGCCGCCGTTTCCCGCTCACCGATACGAGGTTGCGCGCGGAGGGCCGGAACTTCATGATCACGGCCCATCGCGCTCCTAACGGCCGGCGGTTCGTGGCCATGAAGGGCAGCCCTGACCAGGTCCTCGAGCTTTGCGCAAAGCGCGCGGATGCAGCCGGAGTTCGCGCCCTCACAAAGGGCGACCGCACCCGCGTCTTGTCCGAAAACACCCGGCTTGCTTCGAAAGGCCGACGTGTCCTCGGGACGGCATACCAGGAGATCGAATCCGGTGGCGATGTGCCGTCGTCCGGCTTTATCTGGCTCGGACTGGTCGCGCTTGCCGATCCACCCCGCGCCGAAGCTCGCGAGGCTATCCGGGGCCTGCACGCAGCCGGGATCGCCACCCGCATGATTACCGGCGATCAGGGTGCCACTGCGTACGCCATCGCCGAGGAGATCGGCCTACTCGACCCCCAAGGTTCTCCGGAAGTTTGGGATGGCAGTCAGAACTCCGCCTCTCTGCTCGCGGAGACCGTTGCTCCTCCCCACCAGATCTTTTCCCGCGTAACCCCGTCCAACAAACTCGACATTGTGCGCGCGCTACAGGCCGAGGGACACTTCGTTGCCATGACGGGAGACGGGGTAAACGACGGCCCCGCGCTCAAATCCGCCAACCTCGGGGTCGCGCTGGGCGGCCAAAGCACGCTGACCGCTCGCGAATCCGCCGACCTGGTATTGCGCGATGACGATCTCCGCGGGCTGCTGGTTGCCATCCGGGAGGGACGCACGATCCACTACAACATCCGGGAAGCCGTGCAGTTTCTCATCGCGACCAACCTTAGCGAGGTACTCAGCGTCCTCGGAGCGATCGCGCTCGGATTCGGGCAGCCCATCGCCCCGAGGCAGCTCCTCTGGCTCAACCTCGTCACCGACATCTTTCCCGTGCTCGCACTGGCTGTACAGCCTCCGGGTACCGGTGTTTTGAACTCTCCGCCGCCGCGAGCCGACAAGCCGCTGATAGGACGCACCCAGGTTCCCCTGCTCGCAGGGGAATCGATGCTCATCGCCGCAGCGGTCGGGGCAAGCTTTCTTGGTGGCATGCGGCGCCACGATTCCAGCGCGGCGGCCTCCACGATGGCCTTCGTTACGCTCTCCTCCGCACAGTTGCTGCACACCTTGCTCTCGCGCTCTGGAGATCGCAAGGGGTCCGTCTCCGAGCGGCCTCTGGCCCAAAGCTACGTTCCATTCGCAGTCGCCGCCAGCTTCGTCCTGCAATTTCTCACGATGGCAACTCCGATCCGTTCTCTGCTGGGCCTCAGCAGGCTGGCTTGGATGGATTACGGTGTGTGTGCATCTACGGTCGCCATCAGCTCGTTAACCACGCTTTTGATGCGCTATTGCATCTCGGACTCGCGCACTCAAACCCGCCTGGAATTGCCTGCAACTGCAACTGAACACGTGTACGGAGATCGCCTGCCTGCGCCGCCCGAGGCCATCGAGCATCAACTCCCCGCCAGAGCTCAGATTCAGACGACATCGGCCTAATCTGACATCCCCCTGGCCGATGCTCTGGCCGTTTACGATAGATTTCACAAGCATTTAACGCAGTCCAGCCTCCTCGGCGTGCATTCTGTTGTCATGGAAGCCGAGGCCCTGCAGATTCATCGCTCGCTCGGTAGGCTCCGCGGCCGTGGTTGGAAACGGCCAAACGTTTACGGCACAAAGAAGCAGCTGCTTCTCTTCCCTCTAGCGCGGCGGAACCTCTCCTGACGGTGGCCGAAAAGAAAGAACTGCAGGAACACCGAGCCAACAGTCTTGTCATCGGAGACCTGTGCGGTCAGTACCTCGCGCATATCCAGAACCCGAACAACCCCGAACGTCCGAAGGACCAGGTGAACCCTCCACAGCGTCTCGTGGCCATCAAGGAGGCGTTTGGCGATCGTTCGGCAGTCTCCCTGGAGTCTTACGAAATCAAGGATTAGCTTATCTCCCTCGGTCTGGCCGCTGCAACGCTCAATCGCTACAAGTCCACGCTCTCTGCCGTCTACACGTATGCCAAAGAACGGAAGCTAGTGGAATCCAATCCTTGCCGCGATGTTTCGCACTTCGCCGTGACACTCGGCCATCCTCGTTGGATGAGCGATGCCGAAGAAGACAAGCTCCGTAGGGTCCTGGAGGAGTGGATTGGCCAGACTCCTGAGGATTACGAGATGACCCGCTTGGAACTGCGCGAACATCCAAACGAGATCACGGTCGGCTCTCAAACAGGAATGCGTAAAGGCAATCAATATGCTCTCACTTGGTCGGACACAAATTTCAAGCTGCGTCTTATCACGTTGCCAGACACGAAGACCGGGGTGCCACATACAGTTCCTATGACGGATGACGTGTACGCCGCGCTCAAAGATCAGCAGGACATCCAAGCTCGAATGCAGGAGCTACGGGTGACAAAGAAACAAAGCGCATGAAGCTCGACGGCAGGGTCTTCACTATCAGGGAGAATCGCGAATGGTTCAACAAGGCTAAGCGAGAGGCGGGCGTCACCGGTCTTCGATGGCACCAACTCAGCCGCCATACCGCAGGCTCACGCCTCGCAGCCAACAATGCGAATCAAAGGGTTATCCAAGAGGTATTAGGACATAAAACAATTGCCATGAGTGCCCGGTATACACACCTAAGCAAGGCTCATGTGTAGAGCGAAATGAACGCTGCTCTTTCACGGACTCGCAACGGATAGATGCATAACGCCTCGCAAAGGGGTTGCTACCTTGTATTCCACCTCCACGCAGGGACACTTCCGGCCGACGCTACCCGCCTATATCTCCCAGATCAGCCACAGGAACCACCATCCTGCCACCAATTCTGCTTCGTATTGCGCCCTGCTGTTTACACCATTCGATCAGCGATCGCCCAGGTAAATCGCGGCGCTATGCGCGCCGCGCATCACGCTAGACTAGATGCCAAACTCATTGGACATAGCCTGAGAACTCCCATAGCTTTGCGCCATAGCCGACGGACTCACCGTTGGCGGAGGTGCAAAGTGAACTCATTTCGTCATCCGTTCCAGTTAGGGAAGAAGCTCAATCGATCGCGTGTTCCGCTCGCCCCTCGGCGAGCGTCACATTCCCTCAAACGAAGCTTCGTCCGTATGCTGAGAGTTATAGCCCCGACCTTTGTTGCGCTGTTGTTTGCTGGCGTGGCTCACGCACAAGGCACTATGGATTTCTCGGGCGCCACAACCTTGATGGCGACGTTCAAAACGTTTGCCATCTACGCGGGGGCGGTCATCTGTTTCGGCGGGCTGATCTTCGCCGGCATTCGAATGATGAGCGGTCGCTTTCAAGAGGCTATCCCAGGGCTCTTTGGCGCGCTGTTCGGTGCCGGAGTTCTCGGCTGGGGAGCGGGCTGGATTGGTTCGCTCACCGGGCAGACGATGTAGGAGCTGCCATGCACACGACCAAGCGGGGAGAACCGCTACCTATCAATCAGGCATTGAACAGGCCGAGAGCCAAGCTCGACCTCTCGACGTGGATGGTGATTGTGTTTGTCTGCGTAACGGTCTTCCTTGTCGGGTTCCGAATGCTGGCGGTTCTCGCTTTCCCAACACTCGCAGTCGGCGCATGGTTCGTCGTGCGCAATCACCCAAAGATGTTCACCCTCTGGCGCTTGAGCTTCAGCCAGAAGAGCTACTATGACCCGCGCAATACTGAACAGTTGAAGCACACTCCGTGGTTTGCGAAGGCTGGAGCGGCCTGCAGCATCGTTCCGATCTCACAGTTCGTTGGTCCGAGCATTTTCGCCCTGAAGGGCGGTGGCTACGGATGCCTGTTTTCCCCCTCTGGATTGGACGAAGAAGGACTCCTCGATCTTGAACTCGAGTCCCGGGTCAAGTCCATCGAGGGCGCCTTGCGCGGCCTTCACGAGGGTTCCTGCCTCTATCAGTACACCCGTGTAATGTCCGGGTTCGATCTTCCACGGCAGAAGCAATATGCGAACCTAGCAACCCAGACATTCGCAAGGGACCGACTTGCTTTTCTGGAGAAGAGCGCTGGTTTCCGTCGCATCGACCTTCACTGGTGCCTCACTCTGGAGCCGTTGAAGGTGAAGGCCTTTAAGTGGAAGGCCCGAGAGAACGTTGTGGAGACATCGCGGATGCTCTCGGATCTTGAGAAGACGGCGAGGCTGCTTGAAGGGCATCTTGGGAGTTCCTTGGGTCTGAAGCTGCTTGCCAAGAACGAAGTCTTCCAGTTCTTCAGCTATCTTTTCAATCTGGAGGAATGGGCGGGCCAGGATCAACTCCGCAGCGACACCGGCGTGGATCGGCAAATCGTGAAAAGCCCTGTGGAGTGGCACAGTGACCACGTTCAGGTTGGCAAGCGCCACATTCAGATGTTCTCGTTGAAGACGCCGCCGGAGGCCTCACGGCCATGCCTTTTTTCCAATCTCCTCACCCTCGACTGTGACAATGTTCTCTGCACGACATGGCGCGTGAAGTCTGCTTCCGCAGCTCGCAGCGAGATCGACGCACAGGAGAAGTTCATCTCGTTCTTCAAGGTTGGTGTCTTGACCCGGGGCATGACCGGACGCGACACGGCGTCGCTGGAGACCGGGGCCGGAGCCAAGGCGGCGAACAGTAATGTCGATGACCTTAGCGACGTAATCCGTTCGCTCGACAAGAAGGCGCAGGGAGAATTTTCGCTTCGGTTGTTATTGGCCGCTCGCAGCCCTGAGCAGCTTCGCGGAATGGTTCCCACTGTGCATCGTGTGTTCGTCGATGCTCAGGTGATCGAGGAGACACTCGGGAACCTGTCCGCGCTCTACGCGATGTTCCCCGGCAATCACAAATTCAACGTCTTTCCAATGTGGCTGGCCGAGCATCACCACGCGCGGCTCTCTTCTGTGTTCACGCCACATATCGGACATCCGCACTCGGAGGATCTCGACAACGAATACCTGAACATCTTCGAGACCCGCACCCAGACGCCATTCTTCCAGGACGTGTACGTGGACGGCGTGAGAGTCATGCTCATTCTCGGACCTACGGGGACCGGCAAGTCAGTTCATGGAAATATGGCCGTTGCTCTTGAGCAGAAATACGGCGGATTCACCTTCATCTTCGATATCGGCGGCAGCTATGAAAATGTCGTTGAACTCTATGGCGGCAAGGTCGATCGTGTCGGCAAGGATGGCCCGCGCGTCAATCCCTTCGCGCTGGAGCCGACTGAGAGCAACATTAAATTCCTGTACTCGTTCGTGAAGCTACTTCTGACCAACGGCGGAGCGGAGCTTGAGCCGGAAGATGACGACGTAATCCACAAGGCCGTGCAGGATATGTACCTGCTTGACGCCACGAATCGCCGACTTTCGATCTCTTCCTTCCGAAGAAGCTTGACCGCTACTTGTCGAAGTGGGTTGGCAGGGGCATCTATAACGCCGTGTTCGACAATGTGGAGGACAGCCTTTCGCTTTCCCGGCTTCAGTGCTTCGACTTTCAGGGAGTGAACGACGAGCAATATGCCGATCTAGTCGAGCCCTTGATGGTCTGGCTGTTGCGTCGCATCAACGAGGTGCTCTACAACCCTGCCAATTTTGGTGTGCCGAAACACATCCTGATCGAGGAGATCTTCTCTTCGATGAAGAACAAGCAGTTGCTTGACGGTGCTCTGGCTTCCATCAAGACGGTTCGTAAGAATCTCGGCGGCGTGACCATGATCGCACAGTCGGCAGATGATCTAGGCGCGAACGCTGACAGCATCGTGAATTCCTGCCCTTCGTTCCTCCAGGGAGCCTTATGAAACCGCCGATGATCCTCGCCGTTACATCTCTTCTCTCGCTTGCCTACGCGGTAGCAAAGGCTGCCACGGTCCCTCAGCCCCACCACCTCCAGCCGAACGCACCGCGCTCCATCACTGTGTCGGAGGCGCAGACGCCTCCAGTGGTCCGCGCAGGTCTCCTGCAATCGACCCTCATTTTGCTTCCTACCGAGGAGAAGATCGCTACTGTCTTCGGCGGTGACACGGTGGATTGGGTTTTCGATGCAGGCCATATGGCTAGCCGGTTCATCAGCGTAAAGTCGAAACTTGCTAATGCGACGACCGACATTCACATCATCTCCGACCACGGAACCAGTACACGCTGCAGTTGCAGGAGGTGTCGAGCGATCCAGACCCGCACTTCCACTCGAAAGTTTTCATCGTTCCTGGCGACAAAGCAGCACAGGCCCGACTTACGGATATGCCCGTCTTCGTTCCTGCCGCCGAGCTGGAGAAAGCCCAGCAGGAAGCTGCGGCCGCCAAAGCCGCCCAAACCGCTGAGGTAAAGGCGGAGGCCGCCAACGCAGAGGCGTATCGCAGCAAGTATCCCGAAAGCTTGCATTTCGATTACGCCTGGGATGCAAAGAAGGCCAAGGGACTCGGTCTGCAACAGATTTGGCGCGACAACAAGTTCACTTACCTCCGAGGCCAGTTCCAGGAGACGCCCGTGCTCTATGAGTTGAAGGATGGCAAAGGCTCGCTCATCAACTTCGATTACAACAATAGCCTCTACACGGTGCCTAAGGAACTGGAAAACGGCTATCTCGCGATTGGAAGGAAGCGCGTGGACTTCCACCGGACCTCTCATGCAGCTGGGGAGAACAACTAGCCATGCCTGAGATCAATGAAGACCAGCCCGCTACAGTCCCGGCGCAACGTGAAGCCGTCGGTCCGGTAAAGAAGAGCACGCCCATCGTCATTGCGCTAATTGCCATCGTCGCACTGATTGGGATTGCGAACATATCTAGCCTTGTTAACGGTAAGAAGAAGGCAGCACCGGTGAGCACGTTGCCGATGCGTCCAACCACCGCAAACGCGCAGCAAGTCTCCAGCTTCGAGACGCAGCAGAAGATGCAGGCCAGGAAAGATGCCGACGACCTCCAGCGACAACAGGAGCTGGCCGCAGAGATGCAGCAGCTTCAGCAACAACAAGCTGTGCCGGGCCCTGAAGCCGATGGGACTCTGAGGATGACAGCCGCTCACGGGAAGCCATCTACGGAAACAGCCCTAACGCACCGAAGCAAATCTCGAATGTTTCCCAAGCCGAGGCGGAAGCTAAACAGAAAGTGTTGGAGCGCGAGAAACTCCACGAGGCTGCTTTGAACAGCGATACCGTTGCGATCGACTTCAGCCACCCCAGCGTCGCCACGCCAGGTGACGTAACCGCAGCCGCAGTACTCGGAGAGCAAGAGGAGGCGTCGTCGAAAGCGTCAGGGGAAGCCATCACCGCCTCCCAGCCCGAGGCGTCTGGGTTTGCCGAGCAGCAGCAGCCCAAGTCCACAGCAAAGACGGAGCCGATGGCTCCTTACGACTTCGATGGCTATCAAGGCCGACTCTATAGGGTGTTCGAAGGCACGGTTCTTGAGGGTGTCGTCACAAATCACATCGATGGCGGCCTGACCGGGCCGATCCTCATCATGCTCACCACGGACTACTACTCCCACGATCATCAGCAACTCCTGATGCCACAAGGGACAAGGCTGATCGGGACAGTCCAGAGTGTCGGGAACGCCCAGCAGCGGAAGATGTTCGTCACCTTCCATCGTGCTGTCTGTCCGGATGGTTTCTCGCTTGAGCTGGATAAGTACGTTGGCCTTGAACCCATAGGAACAACCGGCCTCGCAACCAAGGTTGACCACGGCTACCTCCAGGCATTCGCAGCAGCCGCCGCAGTCGGTGGGTTGGGAGGGCTCGCGCAGATCGGCAACAACGGAAGCGTCCTCTCTCCATCGACCGAAATACGAAATGGCATATCGGAACAATCAGCGAACGAGGGCGAACAAATCCTCAACCACTTCCCTAAAGTTTCGTGTTCCTCGCTGTTGCGTTGTTCGCCTCGATCGCGTGAGGCGTTTGCTTGCAGATCATGGTGAGACGCTCTGGGCCACCCGCAAACGCCCTTCGCCATTGCCAGCGGGTTTATGTAACGGGAGCAAACGGCGGTGACCAGCTGCTGGAACTTTCGGAGCGGATGGGCCCAACTGCTTTGAGTGCAACCAACCCTAACCCTTCAGGAGTCACTATGACGTTCAATCCGGAGAATTGAAAGAAGTACCTGATCGCAGGTGGACTGTTGCTTGCAACGGCCACACCGAGTTTTGCGCTGTTCGGCCTGGGAGACATCGTCTTCGATCCAACGAGCTACGCGAGTCTCGTTACTCAGGCAACGACCGCCCTCAACCAGTTCCGGACAATCGAGACCAACGTCGCCCACTTTTCTGCCAAACAGCAGTGGCAGACCAGGCTCAATGCTCTGAAGAACGCTAATGTCGCCAACAAGTTCGGCGAGACGGCTGGCTTCAGCGTCGCGCTCAATACCAACTCGCCGAGCGCCTCGACGATGGCTTGGGAGACGGCTAGCGTCCCGGTGAACAGCACCATCAGTAGCTACCTTCAGAATCAGACTGTCGGGAACAGCGCACAACTTTCCCAGCTTGCCATGGTCGAGATGTCCGATTCTGTCTCACCTGATTGCGTGACCGCTGTCGGCCAGTACCGGGCAGCACGCAGCCAGAACGCGACCGCAAACAGAACGCTCGCGCAACAGCAGTTCGATACATCATCCGCTACGAATAACGAGGTGGAGCAGTTGAATCTGCTGAACGCAGCGCAGGCACAACAGTTGTCGGAAATGCAGTCACAAGCTGCCCTGCAGGTCTGCCTTGCTTCGCAGATGACGGTCGCGAACATGCAGCAGCGGAACACAGCCGCCGCGGTTCAGGCACAACGCGTCGCCAATGATTCGAGCGCGGCCAACGAAGGCAACACCTGGAAGACCTACCTACCCTGACCCGGAGAAGATATGCTGACAGCCGTTAACACGAAGATCCTCATTGCAATCTTAGCGGCACTGTCCGTTATCGGCGGCGCCCTGCTCTATCAACGCAACCAGGTGGCGAAGGCAGCTGCAGCAGCCGCGAAAGCAGCAACCATCCTGCAGCTTCAACGCGACGATGAGGAGTACCGGAAGCAGGAAAACCAAGCAGTTCTCGTGCGACAGCTGTCACTGCGATCTGACTTTTCTTGCCTCGAGCGATCAACTTGCGATAGCGTCCGCACAAACGCACCTGAGCTTTCCAGGCAATGTCCTTTGCAAATTGCGGGAGATCCGCAGGAAGTCGCGCCTTCATCCATTGCCCGATCTTCGCAGACTGTCGGTAGCACCCGGCAGCCCCGTAGAGCAGGGCACGCATCGCTGAATTGCCTTGCTTTGTAATTCCACGAGGTCTCACCGCCGATCCACTCGAGTGCTCGCCTGGAACAAAGTCCAAAGTACGCCATAAGATCTCGGGCCGATGAAAACCGGCTAAAATCTCCGATCTCGGCCACCAGAGCAACGGCACTGACTGAGGCGACGCCACGTAAAGCCTGTAGAGCCGTGACGATCCGGGCAAGGCTCCAACTCGGGAGAAGTTCTCGGATTTGCGCATCAAGTTCGGTTCGTCTCGATTCAGCTTGTTCAAGTGCGTTGACATAGCCCTGCAAGGGAATCTGCATGGCCGGTGCTCCAGTCGCTGATCAGAAAGCCACCTCATGTGTCGATAGGACCATGGCTTCCCAGCAAAGTGGCGATCGCGGAGCAGGAGATAGCTCTGAATGCGTTGCCGCGCTTTGCGCACATCAAAGCTCGCAGCCTGCCGTGCCCGAACCAAATCCCGCATGGCTTCGTGCACCGGATCGGGAACCCAGATGGCTACCAGATCGCCAGCCCGCAATAAGCGTGCGAGAGCCACAGCATCCCGATGGTCGTTCTTTACTCGTCCCTTGACTGTGGGGCAGCTTCGAAGGAGCAACCACGATGCATGGAATACCCGCAGCCCTGAGCTTGCGATACAGCGTGTAAGCACAGGGTCCAGCTTCGTAGGCGCACTCGATCGAACCAGCGCTCAGTGAAGCACTTCAACTGGGCGATGATGGAAGTAGGGTTGTTGGGAAAGTTGCCGATGTAACGCACTTCACCGGATCGTCCTTGCTCTGCCACCGCGATCGCGATCGTCGCCTTGTGAACATCGAGTCCTACGAACAAATGGCTGTCTGACATGAAAACCTCCGCGTGTGAGTCTTTGACTTAACCCGATCAGCATAACCACTGCTGTGGTCAGTTCCACCTGGCGGTCATATCATCTATCTCTTCGCTGGCTTCAAACCAGGGAGGAGAACGCGCTGCGGCCATCTACTCTCTGCTCGGGACAGCCAAGCTCAACGGCATCAACCCGGAACGTTATCTCAGACACGTCCTGACCCACATCGCAGAACACCCGATCAACCGCATCGCAGAATTCTTGCCCTGGAATGTCCCATCAGCTCACACCACCGGCGTAACGACTAACGCCTAATAAGTGTCCACCTAAAATAAGCGGACACTTAGCTCAAACCCTGCACAAAGCTCGCTCGCCCGCAAGATGGAATGATCGAACGCTTACTGCATAGGAACAGTTAAGACGAAAGAACAGTCCCAACGGCGTGCGGGCAACCTGTCGTCAGAAATGGTCTCTCAAGACCGCTCCGTTTATCAGCGAGATTTACAAGAATCTCCAGGCCCAGCCCAATGAGATTTACGCGGACGAGAAAGTCAGTGGCTCAGAGCTTGAGTGATGGCGCGCTCGGCCAAGGGCGCCATGATGGCATAGCCCTGCGTATTGGGATGAACCCCGTCCACGGAGAGACCTGGCCGCATGCCGCCTTGCGCGTCGGCGAGTGAACTGTAGTAGTCGAGATACACATAGCCGTGTTGCTGGGAATAAGCCTGCAGCCAGGTATTCAACGTGCGAATCTCATCCGCAGGATGCATGCCCGGTTTCCAGGGGTATGCAGCGGCCGGAAGAATGGAAGCGAAGATCACCTTGATGTCGCTTTGTCTTGCGATGACTGCCATGGAAATGTAGTTATCCTCGATCATCTCCGGCGTGGATGGACCGGTATTGCCCGCGACGTCGTTGGTGCCGCCGAGAATGACGACTGCTGCGGGGTGAAGATGGATGACGTCCTGCTGGAAGCGCAACAGCATCTCCGGGGTGGTTTGTCCGCTGATGCCGCGATTGACAAAGGGTCTGCCGGGAAAAAACGCGCCGCCATGTCCCCAACCGTCGGTGATCGAGTCTCCGAGGAAGACTACGCGCTTCTTGCCATGCGTTGGTGGCGGAAGCATCGCGTCTTTGGCGCGATAACGATCCAGCTGCGCCCAGTCTGCGAGCCTCACCTGGATCTGCTGTAGCTGGTTGGCCTGTGCCGGGCATGCCTGCTGTGCAGTCGCAGCCGGCGACGTGGTCTGCGCGGAGGACTGCCCTGCGCCGACGAGCGCGGCGCAAAGGATCATCTCAAATTTCATTTGGTGAAACCTCCTGGGTAAAGAGCGATACGGACTTCGATTCTCGTCAAGTCTATCTCCCGCAGCCCCTGCTGGTCGTTCCGTGCCAGACCGGGATATGCTCGCCCCATCCAGGTGAAGGCACACGCCGCCATCACTCCAGCCAAGCGTTTCTAGGAGACGGGTCGGGAGCGCATTGCATGCGCGCGAAACGGACAAGAGCGGTGCTCATGGAGTTTGGGCTGGTACTGAGGTGCATCTTTCGGTACTCTGTTCTGACATCGTTATCATAGCTAATGTGTTCTGAAAACGGAGACCATAGAGACATGCAGACGAAGCCGTCCGACAGTTGGATAGCAGCAGTGGCGATGGGCGTGGTTGTGGCGTCTGGTACCACACCGATGTTGGCTCAGAGCCGGAAAGAAATCAAAACTCTGATCGAGCAGCTTGCTCCCAGTGCGCAGCCTGTCCTAACTAGATTGGCTGAGTTGAACGAACTGAAAGCGGAGGACTGGCGCTTCCATCTGGGTGATCTCGCCCACGGGGAGGCGATGAACCTCGATGATACAAGCTGGCAGATGACGCATGCTGGCAGTGAAGCGCCTAAGGACGCGGTCTGGTACCGAAGCGCGATAACGGTCCCAACGGTGATGCATGGATATGATCCCACCGGGGCCAGCATCTGGTTCAGCTTCAGAGCATCGTCGCAGGAGGATGTTCCTGAAATCATCTACGTCAACGGCAAGCGCGTTGCACTGGGTGCCGACCTGGAACCTATCGCTCTGACCGAAAACGCAAAGCCGGGCGATCGTTTTGTCGTAGCGGTGAAGCTGCTGGCTACCTCCAAACCCAAGAAGTTCGAGGGAGCCATACTGCGTGTTGACTACGCGCAGAATCGTCCCAACCCTCAGGACCTTGGCTCTGAAATTCTGTCGGCAGCGGCGCTGATTCCTGCGCTCTCCAAGAATCCAACTGCAGATCAGGCTGTGCTGGCAAAGTCCATCGCTGCAATCGATCTAGGTGCTCTCGATGCTGGCAATCAGCAGAGATTCGATGCGTCGCTGCAGGCAGCCGAACATGAGATGGATGCTTTGCGGCCCATGATGCAGCAAGCGACATTCCATGAATCGGGAAATGCACATATCGATGCAGCCTGGCTATGGCCCAGAACCGAAACCGTTGATGTCGTTCGTCGCACCTTCGGGACTGCAGCCCAGTTGATGCAGGAGTATCCGAAGTACACCTACACGCAATCCGCGGCTCAGTACTACGAGTGGATGGTCGACAAGTATCCCGAACTTGCAGACCAGATCAAGCAGTACGTCAAGCAGGGCAGGTGGGAAGCCGTTGGTGGAATGTGGGTTGAGCCGGACCTCAATCTGCCCGGTGGGGAATCGACGGTTCGCTCGATTCTGCTGGGCAAGCGCTACTTGATGAAAGAGTTCGGCGTGGACGTGACGATTGGCTGGAACCCGGACACATTCGGCTATAACTGGCAGCTTCCGCAGATCTACGCGCGTTCCGGTATCAACACCTTCGTCACGCAGAAGATGTCGTGGAATGATACTAACCAGTTGCCTTTCAAGCTTTTCTGGTGGGAATCACCGGATGGCAGCAAAGTACTTACGTACTTCCCCCACGGCTACGGGAATACGAGCCTGAATCCCGTGCGACTTTCAATCGATTTCGCCAAGGCTCGCAAACAGGCTCCTGGTTTGCCGGAGATGATGGATCTGTTTGGCGTCAGCGATCATGGCGGCGGCCCTTCGCGCGCGATGCTCGACGAGGGAACCCACTGGGCCGAGGGAAACAAAGTTATTCCAAAGATGGAGTTTGGCACAGCCGGTTCGTTCTTCGACAAGGTCAGGAAGCAAGTTAGCCCGGACTCAAAGACTTGGAATTACGACACGCTGGCCGGGGGCTACACCTACCCATCGGCGCCAGCACCTGGTCAGATCAGCATCCCAACCTGGAAGGATGAGCTTTATCTCGAGTATCACCGCGGTGTCTACACCACCCAAGCGATGCAGAAGTACAATCTCCGCCACGGCGAGGTTGAGGCGATCAACGCCGAAAAGTATGCCTCGCTTGCATGGCTCGAAGGTAATCCCTATCCCAATGCAGAGCTGACGGATGCCTGGCAGAAGATTACGTTCAACGGTTTCCACGACCTTGGAGCAGGCTCCGGCATTGCGGTTATCTATCGGGATGCTGCAAAGGACTTCGCGACGGTCAATCGGGAGACGAGTGAAATCTCTCATGCGGCGAAGCACACCCTCGACGCGCATTTCAATACTGCGGGCAGCAGAGGCGTTCCGGTGCTCGTCTGGAATACGTTGGGCTGGGAACGCTCCGGGCCGGTTACTGTCAACGTCCAGATGCCTGAGCCAGCGACCGAAGTGTCGGTTGAGGACAGCAAAGGCCGCGTACTTGCAAGCGAGGTGCTGCATACAGACGCTGCCACTCACACTTTTCTGCTGCGAGTAAAGACGGGCCCCGTGCCCGCCATGGGTTATGCAGTGCTGCACGTCGTCCCAGGTAAAAAGACGTTTGCAAGCGATTTGAAAGCCGAAAGCCTGACACTTGAAAACTCCAACTTACGTTTGGTCGTAGATCCTAAAACAGGCTGCATCACCAGCCTTTACAACAAGCGCGATCAATTTGAAACGCTCGCTCCGGGCGCCTGCGGGAATCAACTGCAAGCTTACGTCGATAAACCAAAGGAGTATGACGCGTGGAACATCGATCCAGAAGAGTTTAAGAAACCGATGCCAATCGATGGCGTTGACTCGGTCAAGCTGACTGAGAAAGATCCTTTGCGCAGTACGATCCGCATTCAACGGCACTGGCAGGCATCGACGTTCACTCAGGACATTTCGCTGTCTTCCGGTGCAGACCACGCCCTGGTTTCAACCGATGTGGAATGGCACGAAACGCATGTCTTTCTCAAAGCTGCCTTCCCATTGGCTGCGGTCAGCAAGAAAGCTACCTTTGATATTCCCTACGGAGCCATTGAACGGCCTACGACCCGGAGCAACAGCTTTGAGCAAGCCAAGTTTGAAGTCTCCGCACAGCAATGGGCGGACGAGGGAGATGGGCAGCACGGCTTCAGCCTGATCAACGATTCGAAGTACGGCTACGATGTGGTCGGCAATCTGATGCGGCTTTCGCTGCTGCGTTCGCCTACCAACCCGGACCCGAATGCCGACCGCGGCCACCAGCACTTTCAGTACGAGCTCTATCCTCACGCTGGAGATTGGAAGCAGGCTTTAACTGTGCGGCATGCGTATGAGTTCAACTATCCACTACAGGCTATGCAGGTAGAATCGCATGCGGGATCGCTGCCGGCGAGCTATAGCTTCGCATCAGTCTCCTCGCCTTCGGTCATCTTAACCGCCATGAAGAAGGCTGAAGATAGCAGCGCCCTGATCCTGCGGATGTATGAGTCGGATGGCAAACCGGAATCAGTGAAAGTTACTCTGCCTCCCGGCGCGACTGGGGCCGAACTGACGAACCTTATGGAATCAGAGCAGGGTGCCCACGTCGCGGTCTCCGGCAATGAGGCCACGGTAAACATCAAACCATGGGAGATCTTGACTCTAAAGGTGAGCTATCCGAACAAAGAGACCCAGAAGCATTGAGTCATAAACAGGAGCCGCAGAGGACTATAGCGTGCGCCGAAGTGCCTGATCACTTACGAGCTTCGTCTTCAGTTGGCCTGAAATATGGGCGCGCACAGAGAACCAGCACAAGTTGCGGTGAAGGCACATCTATTCAATGAAACTTACGAGCTATCTCATTCGCAGCAGCGTGGTTGGGGCTCTGGGTGGCCTCCTTTTCGGCTTTGATACAGCCGTGATTGCGGGTACGACCAGGCAGCTTACCCAGCTGTTTCACCT
>JAABUJ010003175.1_pt1 | contig 18869 bp, 19 predicted proteins | sample 5559131 | NCBI WGS metagenome assembly JAABUJ01 (sample SAMN10711875, study PRJNA513366) | rock metagenome | isolation source: Antarctica rocks | place: Antarctica: Victoria Land, Mt New Zealand nord | collected 2016-01-07 | reverse complement strand
CGGCAGCGGAAAGGGTAGCGCGACCCCCTCCATAGCTCGCCTGGTCGAAGCAGGGAGCTTCGCCACGCCGCGCTGGATGAGACGCCGCCACTCGGGGCCCCGTCCCCAAGCCTCCTCGAACGCCGGCGCCACAACATGGTCGCGACCCACCATGAACAGCGACTCGATCAGTTCCCCTGCCTGCAGCACGTCCTTGCGTGCCTTGGCCTGCGCGAGCGGGTCGTCGCGCCGCCTGTTGCTGATGATCAGCTTATGGACAGCGAAGCGCTCGGGTGCCGGGACCTGAACCGGAATCCCCGGTCCATAGAGTACGACCGACCGCACCGGACGGTGGATCAGATAGTCAAGGAACCGCAGCGGTTGTGCCGCGCCGCCCAGGGCGGGCATCGCTGCGGGCGAACCCGTCTGGTCGTCGCTCCCGCGGTGCGGGGTCAGGAAGTCGACACGGAATCTGCCGGCGTTCTCGAATATGACCGGCCCGGCGTGGTCGTTCAGGCCTGGGAGAGGTTTGAACGAAGGGTCGACGCGGCGAAGCACATCCGTCATGTCGGACACGCTGTCCTCGACGAAGATGGACACCGACCGGAACTGTGCGACATCGACGTCCCCTGTGGTGGCCGAGGCCAGGGAGGGCCGTGCGCCGATCAAACCGCCATAGGTCTGATACGCGGCCGTCCCGACGAGCACCGCCCGGAGCCGGAAGACGCCAGCCTTCGCGAGGGCCTCGACGACCCGGCCGATGGCGGCCGGGGGACGTGGCATCCCCGCGCCTGCAAGCGCGTCGACGAGACGACCGCGATCGCTCCGAGACTCCTTGAGCTGCCGGAAGCCCCGCACCCTATCGCTGATCGCAGGATCGTCCGCCGGGCCAACGTAGAGAGCGTAGCGCTTCGGCATGTCCTCGCCCGCGACCGGACCGGGTCGGTAACCTTGGTAGTACCAGTAGCTTCGCATAATCCCTTCGCGATTCGTCCTGTCTCGCGTCACGAAGCTTCCGTTCTCCGGGAATTGCTCGTCGAACATGGCGTCGAGGCTGCGATCCAGGAGTTCGGCGAACAGAGTATGCTCGGTGAGGGCGAGGAGACGAGGCATCGCGGAACCCATGTGTCCTAACGGGGTGTTTACATGTACGGTACATGCAAACACCCCGTTTGGACACACGGCGTAGACGGGCGCGACCTTGCGCGATCTGCTTCTTCGGGGTGGGGCAGTCGCCCGGCAGCTATGCGCTCCCTTGAAGGCGCGGCAGCCAGGTGCCATTGACCCTGCAAGGATGTTCCAACAGGCTGAACCATTCCATGAGCTATGACCTCGTCGTGATCGGTACGGGCCCCGGGGGTTACGTCTGCGCCATCAGGGCGGCGCAGCTCGGGTTGAAGACGGCTGTCGTCGAGAAGCGCGCCACGCAGGGCGGCACCTGCCTCAATGTCGGCTGCATCCCGTCGAAGGCCTTGCTGCATGCCTCCGAGATGTTCGCTGCGGCGTCCCACGATCTTCCGGCGCTCGGCGTCAAGGTCGGGACGCCCGAGCTCGACTGGGCCGCGATGGGCCGGCATCGCGACGAGACGGTGGCGGCCAACGTTAACGGCGTCAGCTATCTGTTCAAGAAAAACAAGATCGACACGTTCCATGGCGTCGGCACCGTGAAGGGCGCCGGCCGCGTCGAGGTCCGCAAGGACGACGGTACGGTCGAGACGGTCGAGACGAAGGCCATCGTGATCGCCACCGGTTCCGAGGTCGCGACCCTGCCCGGCATGGATGTCGACGAGAAGACGATCGTGTCGTCGACCGGCGCGCTCGTGCTCCCGGAGGTGCCGCAGCATCTCGTGGTGATCGGGGCCGGCGTCATCGGGCTCGAACTCGGTTCCGTCTACGCGCGCCTGGGCTCGCGCGTGGAGGTCGTCGAATATCTCGACCGCATCCTGCCGGGGCTCGACGGCGAGGTCGCCAAGACCTTCCACCGCATGCTGGCCAAGCAGGGCTTCACGTTCCACCTGGGCCAGAAGGTCAGCAAGGTCGAGCCCACCAATGCCGGCGCTTCCGTCACCTTCGCGCCCGTCGGGGGCGGCGAGGAGCGGCGGCTCGACGCCGACGTGGTGCTGGTGGCGACCGGCCGTCGCCCCAACACGGATGGACTCGGGCTCGAGGCGGCCGGCATCGCCACCGAGCGCGGGCGGGTCGTCATCGACGACCGTTTCGAGACCAACGTGCCCGGCATCTACGCCATCGGCGACGTGGTGCGGGGCCTGATGCTGGCCCACAAGGCCGAGGACGAGGGTGTGGCCGTGGCCGAGATCCTGGCCGGGCAGGCCGGCCATGTGAACTACGGCGTGATCCCGGCCGTGGTTTACACCATGCCGGAGATCGCCTCCGTGGGCGCCACCGAGGAGGAACTCGAAGCAGCCGGCATCGCCTATAAGGTCGGCAAGTTCCCCTATACGGCCAACGGCCGCGCCAGGGCCACGCGCCACACGGAAGGTTTCGTCAAGGTGCTGGCCGACGCGGCCACGGACCGGGTGCTGGGCGTCCATATCATCGCGTCGGTGGCGGGCGAGTTGATCCAGGAATGTTCGGTGCTGATGGAGTTCGGCGGTTCGGCCGAGGACTTGGCCCGCACCTGCCATGCCCATCCCACCATGTCGGAGGCCGTCAAGGAGGCCGCCATGGCGGTCGACCGGCGCGCCATCCACGTCTGATGCGGCTTCCAATGATCGACTTGGCAGCCCTATGACAATCCCACGGAGGCTTCCCGGACCCGCTTCGCAGATCCAGGACCCAGGCCCCTCCGCCCGCGGCCCGGTGGCGGACCGCCGGGACGGGTGATCGTCATGGTGTCGCCGGTCGAGGTGGCTGCAGAGTTCGGGGGGCATCGCCCGACGACAGATTTTGCCGAGACCCGCGCCCTGCTGGCGGCGACGGTGTCTTGCCCGCGTCTCGAATGCCGGCTGCAACGTGTAACCATGAGCCGCATTTCCGGTGTTACCACTGGCGATTCGTATCTTGCGCTTTTGCGACAGTTCACCTATTCGACGCTGTCAAGACGGTGAGGTTGATGAAAGATCGCGTGTCACTTCAGCTCGTGCGTCGACTGCAGCTTATCAAAGAAAAGCAATCCAGATGAGATTTCAGCCGCGACGGTTTGTAGTCGAGGTGAAGCGAGGAACGAACCGAGAGGCGTTCATTTCGCACGGTGACGGTCCCGATAGATTTGCCGGCGCGGAAGCTCTGATGTTCGGTGAACCGAAGCCACCCGTCGCCGCCGATCGAGAGTTCGCGGGCGCACCCGCGAAGCCGACCGGACGCATCCTTCCCGCGCTGGACGTTCCCGACCCCATCGTGACGGCCGAGCCGCAAGCGACGGCACGGCGTGGTCGTCCGCCGGGCTCGAAGAACAAGCCGAAACTGGCGGCCGCCTCATCCCGGCCGCTCTCCTCATCGACGATCGGGATCGGCACGCCCGGTCCCGTGATCGACGAGGTCGCGGCCGAAACCGACATCGGAGGTCGGCTCTACGGGTCGGGGCCCTCCGCGCGGGGCACGGTCGGGACGCCCGATAGCCTGGACGGGACGCCGAATGGAGCCCGTGGCCTTCGGGCGCGCTTGCGCCACCGGTCGCGGATCTTGCGACGCTACGTGCTCGGCACGGAACCGCGGCCCGGACAGCGTGGATCGCTTCGCGCCAGGAAGGCGGAGCGTTTTCTCTCGAACGTCGGTCCGAGGCCTCATCGGTAGCCAGCCGGCTGGTGGCCGGCATCGCATCGCGCCGATACGGTCCAACTGCGGATCATCCATGACCGGGACCTGCGTTCGGGCCGAACGGGCGTGAAGGACGCGCGCATGTGCTTCCGGCCGATATGCCACCAGGTCGCTGTATCTCGTTCGGGCCTGCGTGTTCGAGGTCTCCGCGACGACCTTGCGCCTCGGCGACAGTTTCAGGGACCCGCCGAGAACGGTGGGCTTCGCGATCTGCCTCGTCTTGAGTCTCTTTCGTCCCGCTTGCCAATCTCTCGATCCCGCTTGGACCGCCCGTGGACCGGTATCGGTGCAAACCGGATGGCCGCGGCCGGCATGATCCGGTTCGGCGACCCGCGACCGTCATCCGGGCCCCGTCGATCCTCCCGACCGTCGGATGCGCCATCGGCCTCGAGCCCACCTCGGGCGATTGACGGTCGAGGGTCGTCGGACCTTGCGCGGCAGCAGTGATGTGGCCCTCATGATCTCCCGGTTGCGCCGACCGGTGGGGCCGCGGGCGCGGCACGGCGCCGGCCCGCCATGACGGCGCTGTAGATGTCGAGCGTGGCGCCTTGCATCCGTTCGAGCGAGAAAGCGTCTGCGACATGGGCCCGGGCGCGCCGCGCCAGGGCGTCGCGCCCGCTGGCGCCGAGGGCCAGCGCCTCGCCGAGAGCCTCGGCCAGCGCCGGGGCGTCGTCGGGCGGCACGCACCAGCCGGTGCGAGCCTCGGCCGGCACCCGGGGAGGCGCGAGAACCGTCTCGGGCACGGCGCCGAGGTCCGAAACCACCACGGGCGTCCCCATGGCTTGGGCCTCGACGGCCGAGCGGCCGAAGGCTTCTGGTTTGGTCGAGGGCACCGCCACGACGCTGGCGGCCCGGAAGGCGGCCGGCATATCGGCGCAGTGCCCGACCCGGCGTACGACTCCCGCGAGCCCCGCCGCCACGATGGCCGCATCGATCTCGGCCATGTAGCGCCGGCGCTTCTGCGGGTCGCCCGCGAAGATGAAGATCGTGCCGTCGAGGCCCTGGCGCTTCAGGATGGCGGCCGCCTCGATCAGCACGCGATGGCCCTTCCAGCCCGTGAGCCGCGCCGCCAGCAGCACCACGCGCTCATGCGCTTCGACGCCCCATGCGGCCCGCAGCTTCTCGACCCGCGCCGGGCCGACCGCGCCGGGCGAGAAGGCCTTGAGGTCGGTGCCCCGGTGCACCACCTCGATCTGCGGCACCGCCCAGGGATAAAGCGACGCGACGAGGCCGCGGGTGTAGTCCGAGTTGGCGATCACCACGTCGCCCCGCGCCATCACGGAATTGTAGCGCAGCTTCAACGCGCCCGTGCCGCCGTAGCTGCCGTGGAACGTGGTCACGAAAGGCGTGCCGGTGAGCCGCGTCGCGCCGAGCGCCACCCAGGCCGGGGCGCGGGACCGCGCGTGGACCAGGGCCGGCCGCTCGAAGCGGATCAGCCGGGCCAGTCGGGCGACGTTCCAGGCCATGGCGGCCGGGTTCCTGGTGTCGGCCGGAAACGGGATCCAGATGGCGCCGCGCGCCTGCAACTCGCTGACGAGGCGCCCGCCCGAGGTCGCCACGAGGGCCCGTCCGCCCGCCTCCACGAGGGCGCCCGCGATGTCGATCGTGGTGCGTTCGGCGCCGCCCGCCTCCAGCGACGGGATGATCTGCAGCACGGTCTGGCCGGCGAGGGATTGCGGCGATGCGGTCAAGGACGAGGCTGACACTTGCGGCATCAGGCTCTGCGGTGTCTGTTCGGCATGGGTCGGCCTTCCGGATGACATGCCTTGATTATGCCCCACAATCACCAGCCGACAATGCTGGAACTGCGCGACGACTTCGGCGAGCGCCGGCTGGCCGTGGCGGCCCGGTCCGCCACGGCCGACGGTGAGGAGCGGCCCGGCGTGGTCTGGCTCGGCGGCTTCAAGTCCGACATGGAATCCGGCAAGGCCCTGGCGCTCGACGCCTGGGCCGAGTCCCGGGGCCGCGCCATGCTGCGCTTCGATTACTCGGGCCACGGCGCGTCGGAGGGGCGCTTCGAGGACGGCACGGTCGGGCTCTGGCTCGCCGACGCGCTCGGCGTCCTCCGGGCCGCGAGCCGCGGGCCGCAGATCCTGGTCGGATCCTCCATGGGAGCCTGGATCGCGCTACTGGCGGCGCGCGCCCTGGTCGCGGCGGGGGAAGCCGAGCACATCGCCGGCCTCGTGCTGATCGCCCCGGCAGTGGACTTTACGGAAAGCCTGATGTGGGCGCGGTTCGACCCCGAGGTGCGGCGCGCGATCGAAGAGACCGGCCGCTGGATGAGACCCAACCCCTACGGGTCCGGGCCCTATCCGATCACGCGGGCGCTGATCGAGGACGGGCGCCGTCACCTCCTGCTCGGGGGCGTCGTGCGAGCTCACGGCCCGGTCCATATCCTGCAGGGCATGCAGGATCCCGACGTGCCGTGGCAGCACGCCATGCTGCTGGTCGAGCACCTTGCGGCCGATCCGGTCAGCATCACGCTCGTCAAGGACGGCGACCACCGCCTGTCGCGCGACGAGGACATCGCCCGGCTGATCGCGGCGGTGGGAAATTTGGTGTGATAAGGGTGCCGAAGCCGATCGAGCGGCGGATATTCCCCGAGGGCCAGGATGGCCTCTGCAAGGGCGATGGGTCGCCTATGCCGCCATGCGCTGGTCGCGGTTGAAGAACCAGGATCCGGCGACCCTCTTCGCCATCGTCGTCGAGCACGCGGTCGCGGGGAGGAGCGATCCCAGCGTCCATCGGCACCGTGTGGCGCAGCCGCAGAAGCCGCGATAGATTGCATCCATGAGTCGCGAACCCGAGAACCTCGTCGTCCAACTGCTCCGCGGTATGCGGGCCGACTTGGCGGAGATGCGCGCCGAGGTGACGTCCGACGTGCACTCGCTCGGTGCGGATGTCGCCTCAGACCTGCTGGCCCTCGAAGCTCGGCAAGGCGGCGAACACAAGCAAACGCGCGACCAGATGGTCGGCCTGCGTCGCGCCGTCGTCGGATACCGTGCTTCCGTCATCGGCCACGGCGTCATCGACAGCGAGCTTGAGGCGCGGCTGCGTCGCGTCGAACAGCACCTCGACCTGCCGTCCTCGACGCGCCCTGACCCGGTCGGGAACGTGGCGCTCCGGATCGGGCGAAGTCCGACGAGGCGTCTTGGCCACGTAGCCATCGGAGGGCCGGGTGCGCGACCGTAAGCACGGTCTCGACCACGCCCTCGATGTTGGTTTGGACCTCGTGGTCCCAGAATCGCAACACCGTGAACCCGAAAGCGCGCAGTGCCGCATCGCGCCGCTCGTCGTGCTGGCGCTGAACGTCGAGGCCATCGTGCTCGCCGTCCACCTCGCTGACGGGCAGGCCCGCAGGCAGGCGAGACCGACGAGACCGGCCGCTAGATGCAACCCAGCCCTGACAACCCCGAGCCCTATCCTATCACCCGGGCGAGCCAGGGCCTATCCGCAAGGATCGAGACCTGTTGCGTCCGGTGAGTTATATTTTGAATAGCTCCTTAAGCAACTGTCGATCGAAGCCCTGCCGGATTACCTCCCTTGCCAGAAAGGGATAGCGACGCTCGAGGAATCCAATCGATACGTCTCCACGTGCATAGTCCAATAGGATGTTGCATCGATCCTGGACGTAGTTGTCGTCCTGGTTGAGCCTTAATGAATTGATGGTGTTGGCTATCTGTTTTCGAAGGGGCTTTTCGAGGGCCGGATTAGGCCTGAGCAGGCAAGCTGGAAGGTCCATGTAGAACCAATCATCCTGAATCTGGAACGGGTCCAGAATGCCTGAAAGATTGCTTTTCGAATTGTTTACTCTCCCACTAGCCAGGCGAAAGTTGCTCCACTCGTACGCGAGGCGGGGATGAGTAGTTTTAGGGAGAAAATGATCTACGGATCCCTGCTCGGGCAGGTACATCGCTGTATATGCACAGACGCCAGAGTACGCCGCATGAAGCTCACGCCCAGCCTTGCTCCAAAAATTCTTCCTTCTAAATTGTTCTGAGGTCGGCGCCGGGCAGGTCGCCAGGAACGTAGCACCAGGGCGTCGTACATCAACATCAAAGCTCGGGTACTCAGGCTTAGGCGTGACCCGAATCATATAGTGACCTCGTGCTGCTCGGCGAAGTACAGCCAGCGGGGCCAAAACTTGTCGTCATCAGCAAGGTGCAGCTTGAGTTTCTCCGAGACGGCCAATACCTCATTGGCGCCTGGATCTGCTTGGAGCTGCAACGATTTAGCCGCCTCGATGGCTAGCTCCGCTTCTCGCGAACGGGCGTGCCGCAGCCCGAAGAGGGGTGAGGTGAGCCAACCGGATGCGTCGCCTTACTTGACGAAGGGCGTTTCCTCCAGCCTCACCGTGGGCCCAGCGCCGTAGAGGTGGTAAAGGACATCGGTGGAACCATTGAAGGTCGCCTCAATTGAGGCAAGGATCATCGGGGAGTGGGTTGCCGCGATCACCTGGAGGGCTAGATCGCTGCTCAGAACGTCACCAACGCCCATCAGTGCAGGGAGCACTATGCGCTGCCACTTGGGATGAAGATGAGCTTCAAGCTCATCGACGGTCACCGTCATTTTACGAACCGGCGATCGATCCAGTCGCTCGGCGGCCAATTCGTGCTCTCGCCAAGACCAGATGATCAGATAGGCCAGGAGCAGTACCCGCTGAACACCAGAGGACGCCTGAGTCACTGGAACAGTAGCGTATCGATGTTGTACAGTGGGGACTTCGCGAGGGTCTCCTGGTAGTCGCACCGGACCACCCGGGGTAAGAGTCCCAAGGTCCTCGGGAGACAATCGTTTTAAAACTGATGCAAACTGATCAAATGTCTTCTGGTCAGTCGCGGATTGCCAGCGTGTCCAGTCTCGGATGAGACCCTCAATGAGGCCCGGCCGCCCGTTCCACACCTCAGAGGCTGTCAAGCTTCCAGTCGCAGGAGCGCTTTGGTTGAACTTGCTGCGAATAGGGTCCGCCACTGCGAAGGAACCGTCTGCACGTGAAAACACCGCGAGTGCCTCGACCGTCATCGCTCCACTCGGACGAACCCATGTGAAGTTCTTTTTGTCGAAAAATGCCCTGAAGGTGGAGAGCCGGCCGGAGTTTGCGCTGAGGGTATATTCTACCACAGGGATCATCTTCGGGTCGTCCTGCTGAGGTAACGCCTCCCGATCTGCCCATAGCCCAGTGGCAGCCCACCAGGTGAAATCGAGGAGGAAGGATTTGCCTAGACCGTTGTCGCCAGTGACAATCGTCAGGCGTTGTCCAAACTCCAGCCTCATTTCACGTGCCGGGCTAGCATTTGCGAGACGCAGAGAGGTAATTGTTCTCCCTCCCTCCGCTTGGGCGTCGGGGGGCTCCGGCAGTGCGCGAGTGACGGAGGTCATCTCCAGCGGTTCGGGAGAAAACGCCGCTTCGCTGGGCAGCTGGTTGTCCATCGACCTTACTGAGAAGATACTGCTCCTCTCAGCGTCGTTGACGTTGTACCTATCGAAGAATAGTTCAACGAGGTCCTCGTACTTGGAGATGGTGCCCAGGTCGGTGTCCTTGAAAAGCCAGACGGCGATTGCATCCGCAGGAACACGGGATAAAACGTGTCTTTCCCGGAGAATGCCTTCCATTCGATCCAGATAAGTAGGCTCAAACCCCCACTTCCGCGTGGCACGAGTATGCATAAATACCGACCCAAAAGTCTGTGTGTTCACAGTCTGGAGGCCACTAGATGGGTATCGTTCGGCAACCCACCATGGCGAGCCTCCCCTAAACGGCTGGAAGTAGTGAGCACTTCGGCGGTCAATGCGGTGATGCACATCCATATGTGCCCGAGTGAGTTTGTCTATGCTAACGTCATCCATCGACCCGACGCTTAGGTCATAGTGTTTGCAGGCAACGAAGGTGATACCTATGAAGGGATGAACTTCGGTACGAAGGATGCCTATTGCCTTTAGGACAGCGTTAGTCGAAAGATACATATTATCGCCCCAATACAAGCAAGCGACTGTTATTCCTGATCATCCTCTTCTTCTTCGACAACCCGTCTAAGTCGCTCGACCATTATGTCGCAATATGCTTTCTTAGCATCGATGCCGATGGCTCGAAATCCATGCTTGCGTGCGAAGACGAGGGATGTTCCACTCCCAGCAAAAGGATCTAGAACCACCCCACGCGGTGGAGTAGTCGTGAGTATCGGAATCCGAATCAAGTCCTCAGAGAAACGAGCCCTGTGTCGCCCAGCTTGGCCGCGCACTGGCGGGACCTCCCAGGTATCCAGGGGCGGAAGGACGGTTCCAGCCTCGGAGGTTCGGCCAACCGCGTTTTTGTCGAAGTAATACCAGCGCTCCTTGACGAAGTGGAACACGTACTCATGTGACATCGAGCACCTGTCCCGGACTTGGTCCGGGATGGGGTTTGGCTTTACCCAAACATTGTCATTCCGAACCAACCACCCGCGATCCTGAAGCTCGATCGCAAGGCGATGGGGGACCAGTAATAGCTGCTTTGGCACGCACCACTTTCCATCGCCCTTCTTGTCTTGAGGACGAATGCCAAAGCGCCGAGCCGACTGTTTCGCTTCGCCACTGCGATGCTCGCCCTTTCCGCTCCAATAGGTGTCTCCGATGTTCACCCATAAGCTGCCGTTATCTGCAAGTACCGCTCCGGCTGCGTCGAACACATCAGAGAGATTGGAGATGAACTCGGAAGGGTGAACCTCAAGGCCGATTTGCCGCTCTACCTCGTAATCGCGCTGACCGTAGAACGGCGGTGAGGTAACGACGCAATTTACCTCCACTCCGGTCTCCGCAAGCAGGCTAAGGCCTTCTCGCACGTCCATGTGCAGCACTAAGGCTGTCTCGTCCGAGTAGTAAGCGGCCTCTCTGAGGCGCTTCGATGTAAACGCCGCTTCCGAAATTACCTTCGGATGCATAGCCTCGTTTGCCTTGGTTGACGGGCGTTTTTGGTCCGATGCGGTGTCGACCAATCGGAGGTTGGGTTGTTTGTGGAGGCTGGGCATGGGTCGCTCAAAGCGTCAGAGAGTGATGACCATAGCCACTGACAGCGCCCGACGCGAGGCAAAGATGTCCACCTTGCGGTATCACGATGCATTATCGTCTGCCCCCGGTACGCGTCTTCCGGCATCCCCGACCACCCGCACCCGCGCCGCCAGCCCCCAAGCTTTGTTAACCATCGTTAACCCGTTCTTAACCGTGATGCGGTCACATCGCTCCATTAAAGGAACGTTAAGCGGCATGACGGATCTCGCAACTTCCATTCCGGTCCGGTTCCGCGGCCGCTCGCTGATGGCGCTGGTGCTGCGGCCCGAGCCGCCCATCGATGCCTGGCTGGTCGGGCTCGACGACCTGCTCGGGCGCTCGCCGGGCTATTTCACGAGCCGCCCCGTGGTGGCCGACCTCTCGGCCATGTCGGGCGAGAGCGGACAGTTCATCGGCCTCATGGACAAGCTGCAAGGCCGCAACATCCGCGTCATGGCGATCGAAGGCGCCGACCCGCTGGCGTTGGGCCAGGATGCCGGCAAGCTGCCGCCGGTCGTGACCGATGGGCGGCCGGCCTCGGCGCCTGCCGTGCCGGATGCGATGGCCCCCGATGCTCCTGCGGCCGACGCCGGCGCATTGGCGGCCGCGGCCGCCATCGTCCAGCCGGCCAGGTCCATCCCGTCGCTCATCATCGAGAAGCCGGTGCGGTCGGGCCAGTCGGTCACCTTCGCGGAAGGCGACGTCACCATTCTGGGTTCGGTGGCGTCGGGCGCCGAGGTGATGGCGGGCGGCTCGATCCACATCTACGGCACGCTGCGGGGCCGCGCCATGGCGGGCTTCGCCCACAAGGACGGGCGCATCTTCTGCTCGAAGCTCCACGCGGAGCTGCTGTCGATCGACGGCATCTACAAGACGGCGGACGAGATGGACGCGAAGCTGCGCGGCCGGGCCATCCAGGCCTGGACCGATGGCGACACGCTCGTCATCGCGGGCCTGGGGTGATCATGAATTACGAAGGAGTGATGGGCATGTCGCAGGTCGTCGTGGTGACATCGGGCAAGGGAGGGGTCGGCAAGACGACTTCGACGGCCGCGATCGGGGCCGCCCTGGCGCAGGGCGGGCAGAACGTGGTCGTGGTCGACTTCGACGTCGGCCTGCGCAACCTCGACCTGATCCTCGGGGCCGAGCGGCGCGTGGTCTACGACCTCGTCAACGTCATCCAGGGTCACGCCAACCTCAGCCAGGCGCTGATCCGCGACAAGCGCATCGAGACCCTCTACCTGCTTCCGGCATCCCAGACGCGCGACAAGGACGCGCTGACCGAGGACGGCGTCTACAGGGTCATCCAGGAACTGCGCCAGCGTTTCGACTGGGTGATCTGCGACAGTCCGGCCGGGATCGAGCGCGGCGCCCAACTCGCCATGCGCTACGCCGACCTCGCCATCATCGTGACCAATCCGGAAGTGTCGTCGGTGCGCGACAGCGACCGCATCATCGGCCTGCTCGATTCCAAGACCGAGAAGGCGGAACGCGGCGAATGGATGGAGAAGCTGCTGCTCCTCACCCGCTACGACCATGCCCGGGCGCAGCGCGGCGACATGCTGAAGACCGAGGACGTGCTCGAGATCCTCTCGATCCCGCTGCTCGGCATCATCCCCGAAAGCCAGGACGTGCTGCGGGCCTCCAATGTCGGCGCTCCCGTCACCCTCAACAATCCGCAGAGCGCCCCGGCCAAGGCCTATCTCGAAGCCGCGCGGCGCCTCAGGGGCGAAGCGCTCGACGTCACGATCCCGCGCGACAAGAAGGGGATCATGGGCATGCTGTTTGGAAGGAAGGCCGCATGAAACTGCTGAGATTTCTCGGCGTCCGCGACTCCGCGCCGGTCGCGCGCGAAAGGCTGCAGATCCTCCTGGCGCACGAGCGCTCGCTGGTCGGCCGCTCCGATCTCGTCGCCATCCTGCGCGAGGAGATCCTGGCCGTCATCGCCAAGCATTGCGCCATCGACCGCGACAAGGTCAGGGTCAAGATGGCCACGGGCGAGACGCTCTCGACCCTGGAAGTCGATCTCGAGATCCGGGCTCCGTCCGGCAAGGGCATGGCGCTCGCGTCCTGACGGCCGAGGCGCGATGGCCCTCGGAGCGGCCGCTCATCCGGTCGCGGCCTTAACTCAGGTGGCGGCCGGCGGAGCGCCGGTCAGTGCTCCGCCGCGGCCAGGCGTTCGACCTCACGCACGTAGCCGTCGGCATCGAACTTCTTGAGACTCGCCTCGCTCATGGAGCGTACGTTGCCGAACACCGGCTGGGGCCCCCACGGGCGATCGTGCAGGCCGAACAGCCAGCCGACGTTGGTGAAGGAGTTCGCGTCGCGCCCGTCGAGGAAGTACTTGTTGTTGAGGCGCAGCACATGGTCCCAGGCGGCTTCGGGCGAGGCCGACCACTGGACGATCTTCTTGCCCCAGTACATGCGCATGTGGTTGTGCATGTAGCCGGTCTCGCGCATCTCCGTCATGGCGGCGTTCCAGTAGCGGTCGTGCGTCAGCCCCTGTTCCAGCTGCTCCCGGTCGTAGAGATGGGGATGGGCGTCGGTGCGATGGGCGTCGAGCGTCTTGCGGGCCCAGTCCGGCACGGCCGCGAGCTCGTCGTAGCGCGGCTCGTAATGGACGTGGTTGATGGCGAGCTCCCGCCGCACCACGAGTTCTTCGAGATAGGCCGCCTTGTCGGCGGCGTCGCCCTCGGGCGAGGCCCGCACCGCGAGCGCGATCGCGACCGGCGAGATCTGGCCAAAGTGCAGGTAGGGGCTCATGTGCGAGGCCGCCCCGGCCTCGGGCCTGCCCCGGACCGAGGCATAATGGCCGAAGGGGCCGGCGAGGTAATGTTGTACCCGCCTGTCGGCCTCGGCATGGCCGCCCGTGAAGCGGCGCACGGCCCGCACGCTCTGGTCGGCCTTCAGGGTGGAGACGAGGCGCGGGATGTCGGACAGGTCGAGCGTCGAATCGCGCGCGAGATCCCGGGCCGGATACGCGACCGTCCGGGCCTCCAGGGGGTGGAGGTAGTCCGCCCAGAGGCGGTGGATCTTGGGCCTGAGCGTGCGGGCCGCGAATTCGTGCTTCGACGAGGCGGTCTCGACCGGCACCACGGCGTCGCCCTCGACTTGCACCACGCGGCACGGCGCCCGGGCCACGAAATCGTCGTAGAACCGCTTGATGGGTTTCAGGTAGTTGCGGTCGCAGACGACCAGCGCGGCGTCGGCGGCATAGCGCAGGGCCGTCTCGACCGGCGGCGCCCGGCGCGCCACGAAGGCAATGCCGCGCCGCTCCAGCGCCGGCCCGATCTCGGCCATGCCCTGGAGCAGGAAAGTCCAGTGGCGGGCGTTGACCTCGGGGAAGCCCTCGGCGATGCCGTAGCAGACCAGGGTCGGCAGCCCACGCGCATTCGCTTGGTCGACCGCATGTTCGAGCGCCGGGTTGAACACGGCGCGCTGCGACAGTCCCATCCAGTAGAGCACGTAGGAGCCCCGCGGGTTCTCGGGCGCGTCCTTGAGGGTCTTGATGCGGGAGGGCTGGATCATGCCGCCTTTATGCCCGACTCCAGTCCGCCCGCCACATGGCCGTGTTGTCGCGGTCTCGGAGGCCGCCATGAGACGGCGAAGATCGACGGCACCAAAGTGCCGCTCCGGTCAGGACCGTGCCGCATGGGCGGCGTGCCGCGCCAGCACCCGCTCGGCCTGCTTGCGGTGCGGGATGTCGAGCATCTTGCCGTCGAGCCCGACCACGCCGGCGTCCGGGGCCGCCGCGAAGGCCGCGAGCACGCGCCGGGCCTGCTCGACTTCGGCATCGGAGGGCGAGAAGGCCCGGTTGATGATGGGGACCTGGTCGGGGTGGATGGCGAGCCGCCCCGTGAAGCCTTCGCGGGCCGCCGCCGCCGAGGTTCGGGCGAGACCCTCGGGATTGCGGAAGTCGGCATAAATGGTGTCGACCGGCTCGACCCCGGCCGCCCGCGCCGCCATGAGGCAGAGCGAACGCACCATGCGGTAGGTGAAGGCGAACTCCCCCGTCTCGTCCCGGTTGGTGCTGGCCCCGAGCGCGGTGCCGAGGTCCTCGGGCCCCCAGGTGAGGCCATGGAGCCGGGGCAGCATCCGCTCGGCGAAGCCGCCGAGCCCGAAGGGGGCGCGCGGCGTTTCGGTCGCGATCGGCAGGATCCGCACGCTGCCCGACGCCATCCCGGCCCGGCATTCGAGCGCGTCGAGGTAGTGCCCGAGCCGGACCACGTCGTCGATCCCGTCGATCTTGGGCAGCACCACGCCGTGGAGGCCCGGGCCCACCACGGCCGCCAGATCCGCCACGCCGCCTTCGTCGAGCGGATTGATCCGCACCCAGCGCTCCGGCCCGCCAGCGGCCTGCGACCGGAGCTGCTCGGCCACAGTACCGCGCGCGGCCGTCTTGCGGGCGGCAGCGACGGAATCCTCGAGGTCGAGGATGAGCGCGTCGGCGCCGCTCCCGGCTCCCTTGGCGAGCTTGCGCTCGCTGTCGCCCGGGACGAACAGGAAGGAGCGCGACGTCACGGCTTGACCGGGCGCTTGAGCTGCAACCCCGAGCGCCTGCAATGGGCCACGAGTTCGTCGCGCTGATTGTAGGCGCGGTGCAGGAACGTGACGATGCCGGCGTTCGGACGCGATTTCGATGGGCGCAGTTCGGCCACTTCGGTCTCGATCCGCAGCGTATCGCCGTGGAACACGGGTTTCGGGAAGCGGACCTCGTCCCAGCCGAGGTTGGCGACCGCGGTCCCGAGCGTGGTATCGCCGACCGAGATGCCCACCATCAGGCCGAGCGTGAAGACGCTGTTGACGATGCGCTGGCCGAATTCCGTCTCGGTCCGGCAATAATGCTCGTCGAGATGGAGCTGCGCCGGATTGTGGGTCAAGGCGCTGAACCAGACATTGTCGCTCTCCGTGACGGTGCGCCGGATTGCGTGCCGGAACACCTGCCCGACCGCGAGTTCGTCGAAGTACAGTCCTGCCACCTCTCCCGCCTCCCTGGCCGATTCCGCTGGCGGGCTCTGCCGCTTGATGGTCCTTGTAGAAGGCCTCGTGCGATGGGGGGCGAGCCCTTTCGCCTCGACCGACGCCTGCATTAGGCGCCGGTCCGATCCGGCACGGAGCCGTCCGCCTCGATCTCGTCGACCGTGTAAGGCGGCGAGGCCGGGAAGCGACCGAGCGGCAGCCCGGTCTCCAGGGCAGCCTCGCGCCGCGCCGCCCCATAGGCCTTGGCGAAGAGTTCGCTCGGTCTCGGCTTCAGGCCGGGGTTCTCGTCGAGGATCTGTTCGATATTCAAGCGCTCCCGGCCGATCGTGATGGCCGAGCTCGGGGTCGCCTTGTCGGGCAGGATCATCGTCTTCGAGAGGTGCAGCGCGATCAGCCGATAGGCCGATCTCAGTGCTGAGGCTTCGGAGCGTCCCAAGGTTTCGATCTCCTCGGCGATGTTCCCGGTGTCGACGCAGGAGCAGGCGCCCCGATCGCAGATGGGCCGCCTGCTCCTGGGTCCAGGTGTAGAAGTCGGTCGCATAGAGGTCTCGGCCCATACTTGGTCCCCGTCAGGGCGCTCGCCGGCAGCCTCATCTTAGTTGAAATTGCAGGAACCGAAAGCGTTCGGCTGTCCGGTAGTGTCTCGGTTTGAGTTTCGGCTTTGGGGGGGAAAGCCGAAGCTGGATGGCCGCCGGGGAGCTGACGTTCAGCTTCGCGCCCTAAGGGTTATCCGGGATATCGGCACTTGCGCTCATAAGCGGACGTTCGTGGGTCACATTACTTCGACGGCTGTGGTGGAGAGCCCGATGTCCAGCACGTGGGCCAGCAAGTAGTCAGCACAGCGAAGCTGAGGTACCACTGCCTGACCTGCTTCGCCCTATTGTCGAAACAGCGGACGCAGAGTTCCAGACGAGTTTTACAGATGGGGCGACGACGACGCGCATGCCCCGACGTTAGACCGATATGGCCTATCGCACGCGGCTGATCGTTCGAGTTTCGACTTACTGAAAACCCCCAAAAAGCTTGCTTCGAGTCTGTCGCGTAGCTGCTTAATGCGCAAGTAATCGGTAGCAACGCATTCGATAACGCCGTCGGGATAGTTCGCTCCGCCGGTATTTCTGAAGGTCGTCAAGGCTGGGCAAGGCGATCCGGTGCGCATCTGACTTGCATTGGCTTTGCAATCCTTCAAGTCCTCGTCGGCACCCCAACCCGCAACAACCGCCTTGTAGGCTTCTGTGTGCGCAATCAGTGAACTGAGTGCGGCCGGAATATCGTCACCGACCAGCAACTGTGTATTGGATGTGATCGCGGCTTCCATCTCAATGTTCAATGGCTGGAAGACTGTTCGAATCCAACGCCGCCAACGATGAACTTGCTCGATGGTTGGAGGGCGGCCATCGTCAAAAAAAGCATCTGACTCATCCGGAGCAGATTTGTCTCTCCATCGCTGGGTTGTGAAAAGACACCAGACCGCATTATTCGCTTGGCTCTTCGAATATAGCGGCCCATATAATTTCTGGATTTGCTCATCGACGAAAGCGATTTTGGTTTTGCGAATGTCACTTGCTACGCCATAGCCATAGCTTATGGCTCCCGTGAGAATAGCTACCAGAACGGCGGCGAATAGAGCGCTGGCGGAGTTCTTTGAGGTGCTTTCCGCCTTGCCCTGAGGCTGTTCCTGTTTCTGTTCGGGTTCGACTGGCATCATGTGTCCGCAAATGAAACGCATCGCCATTGATGGCGCCATCGTGATGGTCACTGAAACATCGATGACGCTGGATCAAGATGCAATCAAAATGCGACTTCACCCGTCGTAGGGAGCGCAGGCCAAGCTCGGGCACCGACAGTCAGTGATGGAACTGGACACCTCCAAGAACCTCGCGGTTTCGGCCTGGATGTGATTCCTTGGGGATCATCGGGTTGGGGGCTGGGCGATGCGTGGCCAGGCTGGGTTCTTCGAGATTGACGAGCGTCTGAAGGAGATCTCGGCCAAGGGAGACGATCTCGAGCGGCTCAACATGATCGTCGACTTCGAGGTGTTCCGGCCCGATCTCTCGAAGGCTGTACCCCGGTCGGACGGCAGCAAGGGCGGCCGCCCACCCTTCGATCACGTGTTCATGTGGAAGGTGCTGATCCCTCGGGTCAAGCCCGAGGGCAGGCTCTGCAGGCGAGCTACTCGCTGTCGGACGAGCGAACCGAGTTCCTGATCAAGGACCGGCTGTCGTTCATGCGGTTCCTGGGGCTTGGCCTGTCTGATCCGATCCCCGACGCCAACACGATCTGGACCTTTCGCGAGGCGCTCACCCGCGCGACGATCGGGGACGCGCCCGCCATCACGGTGCTGTTCCGCGCCTACGAGGCGGCGCTGACCAAGGCGGGTTTCCTGGCCATGGGCGGGCAGATCATCGACGCCACGATCGTGTCGGCGCCCAAGCAGCGCAACACCGATGGCGAGAAGGCCGACATCCGGGCCGGCCGGGTCCCCGAGGCTTGGAAGGACAAACCGGCGAAGCTCGCGCAGAAGGATCGCGACGCACGCTGGACGGTGAAGTTTCCAAGGCGAAGCCGTCAGACGACGGCTCCCCGCGGATCGACATCGCGGTGCCCTCCTTCGGCTACAAGAACCACATCGGCATCGACCGGCGTCACGGTCTGATCCGGACCTGGACGGCGACCCATGCGGCGCGTCACGACGGGGCGCAATTGCCCGACCTGATCTCGAACGCGAACACGGCAAGCAACGTGTGGGCGGACACGGCCTACCGCTCGAAAGCCAACGAGCAGCATCTCGCCGACAGCGGCCTGCGCTCGCAGATCCATCGCAAGAAGCCGGCGGGGCGACCGATGGCCAGGAACGTGGCCCGGGCCAACAATGCCCGATCGAAGGTCCGCGCCGGTGTCGAGCATGTCTTCGCCCGGCAGAAGGGACCGATGGCCTTGGTCGTGCGCACCATCGGGCTCGCCCGCGCAACCGTCAAAATCGGGGTAAGCATCCGGCGAGCACCGCAGGTCCTAGCCTGCTGGGCATCGCAGGTCGGGTGACGGGTCAGGCGGCCTTGGCGAGGGTCGCGGCTTCGCGGCTGGCCTTCCAGGCCCAGGGCAGCAGTTCG
>JAABUJ010003172.1_pt1 | contig 18891 bp, 14 predicted proteins | sample 5559131 | NCBI WGS metagenome assembly JAABUJ01 (sample SAMN10711875, study PRJNA513366) | rock metagenome | isolation source: Antarctica rocks | place: Antarctica: Victoria Land, Mt New Zealand nord | collected 2016-01-07 | reverse complement strand
GAGCACCTCCGCGTCGGAGACCCCCGCGAGGGGATGGCTCGCATGCCCCAGCGCCCGCATTGTGTCGTCAATCACCACGTAGATCCCTATAATGTGTTCAGCGGTCATCGTCCCTCTCCTCTCTCAATGCTGTCTTTCAACGACAGTGAAGCGGATTTCGATGATGACCGCTAACTAGCAATCACGGTAAGGATATGTGTGGGTCATACCTCAGTATCCCGCCTTGAGCCGCTTCCTCGCCTACGCGGATACACGCGCGGGCACCGCATGACGCCCCGCCAACGTCAAGTACGCACTCTCATGCTCACTGGTACAGTATCGCCCGACGGATGACACCTTCAGGTCTTGCAACCAGAGGATACCCGATGGGGCCACGGAGCGCTGCTCCCGTGGCCCCGGTTAGTCTAAACGCCAGTCCACTGCTACAGTGAAAGATTTCCCAATATTGCCGCAGTCACTTCTGTGGTCAACGAACGTCCACCCAAATCGGGGGTACGTATGCGACCGTCGGCGAGCAACATCTCGACTGATGCCTCAACCAATGCAGCAGCCTCTGCCTCGCCGAGCCAATCAAGCATCATTGCAACGGCCAAGATGGCACCGATCGGATTCGCGATGCCCTGTCCCGCGATGTCGGGAGCCGATCCATGGATTGGCTCAAACATACACGGCACCTGACGAGACGGATTAATATTGGCGCTAGCTGCGAGGCCAATGCTCCCAGAGACACAGGCCCCTTCATCGCTAATGATATCGCCCATCAAATTGGTCGCGACGACGACGTCGAATGATGACGGGCGCGTGATGACATATATGCTCATCGCATCGACGTGACTCTTCGTGGTACGGATATCAGGGTACTCAGCAGCCACCTGTACGAACACCTCGTCCCATAGCACCATGGTATGGGCTAAGGCATTCGACTTAGTCACACAATGGACGCACTTCTTGCCGTTGCGCTGACGCGCCAACTCGAAGGCGTACCGCATGACACGTTCGGCGCCATACCGGCTCACCACGCTCGACTGAATCGCCACTTCCTCACGGGTACCCTGATGCACGCGACCGCCGGCCGCTGCGTATTCACCTTCCGTGTTTTCGCGAACCACGACGAAGTCGATTGGTTCGGTCTGTTTGAGAGGGCTTTCCGTGCCTGCGTACCATTTGATAGGTCGCACGTTGGCGAAAAGGTCGAAACCCTTGCGAATGGGGTGCATCAACTGCTGCGACCCCATGCGATCAGGCACATGCAAGGGGTCCCCGTGCGCGCCCATGTAAATGGCGTCGAAGTCGCTGAGAAGGTCGCAAATGTTCTCAGGTGCCGCGCGCCCCGTTTGCAGGAAGTGCTGTGCGCCCCAGGGAAATAGCTCACATGTGAACTGCCCAAAGCCATGTGCCTCGAGCGCCTGGAGTACCTGCTGGCCCGCAGCAATAACCTCCGGACCGATATTATCGCCGGGAATTACGGCGATGTGATAGTGATTCATGATTGTTCAGTGACCTCGTGGGTGTGCGCCCGCGCCTCTCATCAATATGGCCTGCATGCAACTGGTGGGCTAAGATCCAATAGTTCCGCCCCGCGGACAATACCGATTTGTACCTCTTCTGGCAATGCGATGCCAAGGCGCGCTTGCTCCTCGGCCACGCGAGCTTCATGCTCCCCTGGCACCAGAATCCCGTCCATTTCCTCAGCCCCTGTACTGGAACGTACGGATCCAATCAGGCGCTCGATCCTGGCATCCATATCTTGCAGTGGTACCAGTGCGTTCACGTTGATGGCTGCGAACGCCTGGCCGACCCCCTGATGGCCGCTAGCACCCTCAATGGGAGGTCCTACATCGATGGACATGGCGGACCCAGCGATGGATGCCGAGAGCACCTCGACCATGAAGGCAAGTGCGTAGCCCTTGTGTCCCCCAAATGGTAATAAGGAGCCAGAAAGCGCAGCCACAGGGTCGATGGTAGTCCTTCCATCACTATCAAGTGCCCATCCGACCGGCAACGTTTCTCCACGTGCCGCAGCAGCCTTGATTCGGCCTCGTGCCACGACCGTGTTGGCAATGTCGAACACTAGCGGCCAGTTCTCAGAGCTGCGCGGAATAGCAATTGACCATGGATTCGCCCCTAACACTGCTCTCCGACCGCCCCAGGGTGCCATGGCCGAGCTGGAATTAGTGAAAGCTAGCCCGACGAGTCCGGCCTCCGCTGCTCGCATGGTATACGCTGCTGCGGGGCCGAAGTGGCCGCCGTTCCGCACCCACACCCAAGCGGCACCGTTGCTCTCGGCCACTTGAATGGCCAGTTCCATGGCCTTCATTGCCACGTAAGGGCCAACCCCATCCTTGCCATCAAGAAGAACCAAACAGCCTGACCTCAATAGCACCTCCGGCTCTATTCCTGTCTTCCAGCGACCTTGTTTGACTAGATGGACGTAGTCCGGTAAACGCACGGAACCGTGTGAGAAGATTCCTCGCAAATCCGCTTCGGCGAGCACTTGTGCCGTGAGATCTGCCTCAGGCGCCGTCATGCAGGCCTTCTGGAAAGCCATGCACAGCCACGCCCTAAGCTCGGCATACCCTATGCGTAACTGACTCATCTCCGCCCTCCTAGGTAGATTCGTACATGTAGGTCCTAGATTGTCATCGACCTTTATCTGCGGCTTGGCCCAGTAGTCGCACCCTCGGCACAGTACGCCGTTTCCGTCGGTTATATCCCAGGCGAGGGGGTGCCAACTGCTAATCGCGCGACACATATCGCTAAGTAGATGCTGGTAAGGTCTTGCACTAGTCCCCCCATGGCCCCTGGCGGGGCCACCCCCGCAGGTGAAATGGGGCGTATTTCATATCAATCCCCCACGGCCGCTCCGGCGGCCACCCCCGCCGATGAAAATGGCCTATTTTCACACCAAGTTTGTTCTCAATCACGTATTTAGTATTAGGTGCCGCTGCAAAATGGCTCTGCCGATGCGGCGCCAGGCCTGGCACATTCCATTTACGGACAGGAGCTATGGTTGAAGTGTCGTCAGTTATGTGTCGCCCGCTCGTCGCCCTCTTCCTTTGACGTTGCTGCCGGTGGACGTGCAGATGCGGTCCCGTCGCCTAGGGCTTGTCCGTTCAGCCGCGAGCCATCTGGGTTCATGCGGTAGCGCTCGACGTGGCCGGAGGGATAGCTCCAGAGAATGCGTGCAGGAGAGTCGGTCGGATTGAAAAACCTATGCGGAGTCGACGCTGGAATAAAAGTTGTGTCGAAGGGACGTAAGCTGTAGGATTCGACGGGACGGTTTGAACCGCCGACTTCGCAGGTCGGTTCTCCCTCAATAACCGTGACCGATTCGTCAACGAGGTGCATGTGCCAATAGAGGTTCGCTCCAGGCGCAAAACTCGTCACACCGGTGCCGAGCGCCAATGACCCGATCCCCTCTCGTGTCAGTTGCATCCGATCTACACCTGGCGCTGCCTCGGCATGCGGAGCGGTCGCCGCCTTGATGAGCGCCCACTTTCTCTGCGTCTCCTCAGCCATATCTACCTCCTCACCCAAACAATGGGAACCTACAGCATTATAATGTCATCAATAAACAGGCTAATCTTGTTCAGGGCGCAGTCCCTGAACAAAAGGCTGCTGACGGAGCAGCACAGATCAATAAACTATTCTCGATGTTGGCGTCCCAAGCGCCTAAGGTGTTGGCGCTCTTCCTTGGTTCATACACACATTTGATACTGATGGCGAAGTCCAGCAACCCTCCGCTTATTCGAACGATAGCTCTTACAAAGCTATAAGCGACGAGTGAAACGGGTTGTGAAACTCTGCCTATCCGGCTACTGCAGCCGTTCCGACGACTTCGCCATCAGTATCACATTTGATACTGATGGCGAAGTCACCAATCATCGAAAAGTCGCCTGACGCTTGTCGGCTGACAGGCGATACCCCTTTCGGCAAATGGTACCCAAAAACCGGAGACTCCGTAATTGACGTTTGCGAGCTGCATAGACCCATACCTGTGTCGTGTGCCGCCAGCCAATCAAGCACGCTTTGTAGGGGCCGCCACGCCTTCTAGCACCTATATGGAGTCCATTGGCACGTCCCATTTGAAGACCTAATGGGTTCTACAAACGTCAATTACGGAGTCTCAAAAACCGGATACTGATAGGGCCGCCGGACTTCGCCATCGGTATCAATTGTGTATATGGGCCTTTTTCTTGGCGGCATTAATGAGAACCGGGCATCAAGAATTGTCCTGACCCCTTTGACGCGCTGATGGCGCCATCAGCGTAAATCGTCTGGCCACGACGGATTGTGCGGACCACACGACCACGCAGACGCCGCCCTTCGAGCGGCGTCCAAGAACGCTCACTTGAATATGTATTGGCCGTGACCTCCCATTCGTGGTCGAGGTCCCAGATCGCCAAATCAGCATCGGCCCCGACACGAATGCTGCCTTTCGTTGGATAGAGGCCGAGGATGCGCGCAGGCTCTGCCGCTGAAAGGTTCGCAAAGCGAGTCCACGACAGCCCGCGCCGGTGGATGCCCTCATCGACAATACTCGAGAGCATTACGTCGATCATGTTCAGACCAAGGGGCGCCTGAAAGATGTTCGTGATACCAGCTTCCTTCTCAGCAACACTATACGGGGAGTGATCAGAGCAGATTGCATTGATCGTTCCATCGGCAACTGCTGCCCAAAGGGCTTCGACATCTGCTCGATTGCGGAGAGGAGGAGCACAACGAGCAAATGGACCGAGCCGTTCCAGATCAGACTCGTCCATTACTAAATACTGTGGACAAGTTTCGCAGGTGACCGGCACGCCATCCGCCTGGGCCTCGCCGATGGCGTGAGTTGCTTCCCCAGTACTAACATGGGCAATGTGTAATCGCGCGCCCGTGTATCGAGCGAGGTGAATGGCTCGGGCGACGGCCTCTGATTCCACGATGGGGGGACGCGACTCGGCATGAGCTAAAGGGTCGATACGGCCATCAGCAGTCATTCGTGCCATGCCATCTTGTAGCAGACCATCGTTCTCTGCGTGGACAATCAACAGCGTATCCATCTGGTGCATTGACTGCAAGCACCGTACCAGTGCTGCGTCATCAAGCATGGGAAACCCTGGACTTGACTTACAGAGGAATGCCTTAAAGGCAAGCACCCCTTCGTGTCGCAATGAAACTAGTTCGGATGCGTCCTGGCCAATCGCTGCCGCGTAGAGACCAAAATCTACGATCGCGCTGCGCGCCGCAAGCTCATGCTTCTGTCGTAAGCTGTCAACGTCATGGACTAGCGGGTCGCCATGTGGCATCTCGACTACCGTGGTGATGCCACCGGCAGCTGCCTGATATGAGAAGCCTTCACGTTCCACAGTAATAGGTCTCCGAAGCAGATGAGTATGCATATCCACACCACCTGGAAAGATGACCAGTCCTGTAGCATTGATACGCTGGCCAGGAATGCCGTCTGCACCTTCGACCAAGCCAGCGATACGTCCGTTGCGCACGATGATGTCGACTTCGAGTGTCCCGTATTCTGTGGCAACCATGCCACCTGTGATGATTATCGCCTCATGACTCATATGCCATCCTAATTTCTTGTGTGCTTTCCATGTTAGCAACGAGCTACTCGTGATTTGGTGGTTCTCGCCGTCGTCAAAGATGCCCTATCAAGAGCGCGCAGCCTTTAGGCTTGGTCTTGCAGTCCCTACGCTCCCCATTAGATCAGCAGTTGGTCTGCCTGCTGTCGACGAGCCTGGACAGCATCCAGGGACTTCTCTCCCTCCATAACCTCATCAATTCTCCGCATCTCGTAAGCAGCGTTTACAGTCAATTCCAACTCGTAGCCTGGAAGAACAACGATAGTCGTATTGCTTTCTTCCACGATCGACGGCCCAAGGATTTTGTTACCGGGCAAGAGATCAGTCCCATCATAGACTGGCGTGACCGTATAGTCGTGCCGTCCAGGAAACAAGACTGGACGTTCAGCACGGATCGCATGAGAGGCATTAGGTCCATGATAACCCTGCGATGGCAAATGCACCCCAGGCAATTTCCCGATTACAGTGACTGTTGCATTGACGATTTCACCTAACCCATTGTCTAAACGATACGTATACTCGCGCTTGTGCTGTTGATGAAATCGCTCCGTGATCTCCAAAATAGCACTGTTATCTAGCCGCAGATTCGACACATCGACTGGCACTTCGTAGATTTGGCCGACGTAGCGCATATCAAGCCGACGCACAACGATCATGCTGTCATTGGTAACACCTTCGGATAGAAGATCCTCCCGTCCTGTTTCTTCCATCGCGCGGAAGGTTTGCTCTAGGTGATCAGGAGTGAGCCTATCCAGACGCATGCCGTAACTTCTCTTATAGTCATGGCGTAAGTCAGTTACTAATGCACCGAATGCGCAGAAGATCGAGGCCACTTTGGGGATGATAATGGTAGAGATACCAAGATCGCCCACGATCGCGCCCGCGTGAACTGCACCTTGTCCACCTGCGGCAACGGCGACAAAATCGCGTGGATCATAGCCGCGTGCGAGTGATATCTCCGAGATAGAATTCGCCATATTGCGATTGACGATATCGCAGATACCTAGACTTGCTTCTTCGAGCGCGATACCAAGCGCCGTAGCAATTTTGCCCTCAATTGCCGCACGAGCGAGGCGCGCGGCGATTTTGAATTTGCCTCCCAACAATGCTTTCGGATTGAGATAGCCCAACACAACGTCAGCGTCAGTAACAGTTGGCTCGTTACCGCCGCGCATATAACAGGCCGGACCGGGATATGCCTCGGCGCTTTGCGGACCGACACGGAGAATACCATTGTGAATCCATGCGATGCTGCCACCACCTGCGCCTACAGTGTTGATATTAATCATCGGTGCTGCAAGCCGATACCGATGGACATCGGCAACACCAACAATGCTGGGGTGTCCATGCTCGATTAGGCATGTGTCAAAGCTCGTCCCCCCCATATCCATCGTAATCAGGTTATTACTACCGCGAGTCTTGCCAAAAAAGGATGCGGCGGCGGGGGCTGCCGCTGGACCCGAATTCATCAATAGGACAGGTCGCTGTGCCAACGTATGCCGTGCGGCGACGCCACCATTGGATTGGATATACCGCACCTCGCCACTATAGCCCAATTCGCGGAGATAGTTCTCCGTCTGCTGCAAATACCGGTTAACACGCGGCCCAACATACGAATTCAAGACAGTAGTACTAACTCGATCGTATTCACGAATTTGAGGGGCGACATCATACGACAATGACACGTAGACACCGGGCATCTCTGCTCGGATAAGCTCTCCAATGCGTTTTTCATGAATTGGATTGAGGAAAGACCAGAGGAGGCATACGGCAATAGCTTCAACACCTTCTTCTTGGAATTTGGCAATAACCTGGTACACAGCTTCATCGGCAAGCGGCGTGAGCACCTGCCCTTTTTTGTCAATTCGCTCCCTGACAGGAAGACGCAGATGTCGAGGGACGAGAAGTGGAGGTGGCGGATCCCTAAAATCATACCGTTGGTCGCGATACCCCAAACGGATTTCCAGGGTGTCTCGGAAACCTTCGGTACAGATCAGGCCTGTTTTGACACCACGGTGTTGAATAACGGCGTTAATGGCGACCGTTGTCCCGTGCATGAGCAAACGGCAATCATGTAGGAGTTCATCGAGCGAAATACCAATCTTGCCTGCCAGCTCTTGTAAGCCCGCCCCTAACGCTTGGCCAGGGTCATGAGGAGTGGATGGTGTTTTTGCTTCAGTCAGATGCCCTACATCATCGACCAGCACAAAGTCCGTAAATGTACCGCCGACATCGACTCCGAGCCTATAAAAACTCATGATGCGGTCCTTTCGTTCCTACACGTAATGCCTGTCCAGCTGGACATCGGAGTACGTGTTCAGGTAAACCAGTTCCCCTAAATGCGTTGGGAGCAAACACTGGATGCACACTGGTTGGAGCATAGGCCGCCCGCCGACCGGCTGTGTGGCGCTGGCGACGGCATTAGACCCAATGCTGCACTTGCCCGCTCACTGGCCGACTGGCTATGCGCCGTGCTTCTGCCCCTTAGCCTGTCTGCAATCGCGTTTTTGGCCCCACGAAACCGGCAAGAAAGGGCGGGGTAATGCCACTAAGCGATCTCCCAAACCGCCTAATGCGCCGAGCGAGAGGCTCACGGCGACCCATTTGTCGATCACAGACAGGCTCTTACACAGTTCTACTTGGGTGTTCGTTATCCGACTCTCCTCCCGTGACCAGGATCTATCACGTACAAGATGTCCGACCAATTACGGTCCTATACATGGAAACCAGCACATGACGATTGAAAGAGGATGGCGTGTGTTGTATCCCACCAGGGCTGAAGCACGGTAGCCAACTCTGCTCTGCATACGGCCGAGTCAATAGATTGAATTACTTGGGAATGACAAAACAACATGCCCACGTACAAGGTTAGGGTGTCTCAGCATGCAGAGGCGCTTCTGTAGCGTGTTGAGCCAGCTGTGAGCGCAATATTGTGGTGGCTTCGACATCGATCTCTATTGTCCGTGGAGCCAGTACCACCCCGTATTCCTCCTGTGCGCGCTCGAGGCTAACGTAGTCATCGATAACATCCGAGCGCACCGCTTCCAGATCCCGTTCCCATGCTGGCCCGACGGCACCGCCTCCGGCGCAGTGAATAATCATAGTCTCGTTACTATGCAGGGAGCGAACGCAATGCAGCGATACACGATCTGGAACACGGGCGGCCCCACGCAAAATGAACTTCTTGAAAACGCGCTCCTTGTTGTAAGGTGAGATCGTTTTCGTTAATACGCTGGCGGCGGGATAGGTCATGCCGTCGCCAAATTGTGACAGCACTGCATCATGGTCCACGACGTCAAACTCAAATACGGCCCCTAATCCTCCTCGCCATTTACCTGGATTTCCTGAATCCGTTTCAAGTTCGTAGCGGCGAATGTGGACAGGGACCATGTGCTCAACAGCCTCCACATCACCGGTCATGGCGGCCGCAGCGGCGCCTATTGAGCCAATGCTTGGTTCACCGTCTTTCCCTGTCATAGCACCGCCACCTCCCCAGCCAGTCATGTGGGAATAATACGCGTACGACTCATTGTGACGCGGGTCGCGACCGAATATCGAATTCACACATGCATGTGCCCAAGCCCCACCGGCGCGCTCCGGCAAGGCATTGCTCAGTGCATCTCGCACGGCATCTACGATGTTTTCGAAGGGCGTATTTGTACTGAGGCCGCATGCCGCTGGCTCTGTAGCGTTGACCAGGGTACCTTGACGGCCGAGATCAACGTCGATCGGACGGTAGAGACCTTCACAGTGTGGCAAAGTTGGGTCGACATAGGTCAGCACTCCCAGATAGACCGCACCTATGGAGTTGGGCGCGTAAGAGTTGATGTAGCTTCGCACCACAGGGGGGGAGTCTACGCTAACAGTCATGCGATCACCCTCAATACCGACCTCACATCGTATGTCTAGGTCACCGGACCCACGCTCGTCGTCTTCAACAACTGCATGGCCGCAGTACAGCCCGTCGGGTATGTTGCCAATCTCTCGCCGCATCAATTCCTCAGCACGGTTAAGCATGTATTCGATACAGAGTTTTGTCTGCTCTGTTCCATAATTCCGAAAGATTGTGAGCAAGCGCTGTTCCGCTAGGCCCGTCGCGGCTAGTTGAGCGCCTAGGTCGCCCTGCATGATGCGTCGTGTACGAAGATTAGTGAGTAACAGGTCAATTACATCGCGCCGTGCCTTGCCCCGTTCGTAGATCTTTAGAGGTGAGATGCGCAGTCCCTCGGCCCAGATTTCTTCTGCCAACGGATTGTAACCACCGGCAACAGGACCACCAGTCTCATTCATATGGGAGCGATTGACTGCCCAAAACATCAATTCGTCTTCGAAAAAAACTGGCCGATACAGTGTCATGTCAGGTAGATGACTACCGCCTGTGCGTGGATCATTGTGGTATATGACATCGCCACGCGCAATGTCATCGCCAAAATAACGGGCAACGGCTTTGGTGGCGAACATGATGCCACCCAGATGCACAGGTTGGTCATTACCCTGTGCAACCATACGAGCATCCCAATCGCAGATAGCATTAGAAAAGTCGTTGCCGATCGCGAGTACAGGTGACATGGCAGCCTTGCGCATAGCGATACTCATCTCACGTAGCATGGAGTCAATGGCGCCAGACACGACGGCTAGCGTTATTGGATCGAGATTCTTGAATGCTCGTGCTTTGTCCATACGATCCTCCTAATACTCTATGTGCATCTATGGCGGCAAGGCAAGTCCGTCGGTAGGGTCTGGGCCATTCAACGGCGAAGCAGAGGGGACAGGGCTTACGATTGCCATTGGCACCGACCTTACACCTCGAAGCGTGTATCCTCAAAGACCATCCGATACTGTCCACTATAGTTAATGTAAGTTGTCTTCCAGCGAGAGAACGTGTCTAAGGCCCCCTGCCCCCATTCTGTTCGTCCAATGCCGGTGTCCTTCGTGCCGCCAAACTGCAATCCAACCTCTGCTCCTGCTGTTCCGGCGTTGATCCAGGCAACACCGCATTCGAGCTGGTCGACGGTACTCATGGCAACGTCAATGTTGGTGGTAAAAATCGCCATGGATAAGCCGTAGCGTGTCGAGTTAGCAAGATCAACTGCTTCCTTGACCGTCTTAACACGAAACAGCATTGTTACCGGGCCAAAGGTTTCTTCTTGTGCTGGGTCAGAGGACGGCATGACATCACTAATCACGGTTGGCTCGAAGAAGAAGCCGTGCGCCAATTTTGGATCTGAGGGACGTTTCCCGCCGGTCAAGATTCTGCCACCGTGCTCAATAGCAGCACTGACATATTGTTCAACATCAGCACGTTGCTGCTCACTAATCAACGGGCCGATATAGGGATCGTTGATTAGCGGATCGCCGATGGTCAGGTGACCCACTCTATCCAAGAGCCGCTCAGTGAATGTGTCAGCAATGTCATCCAACAAAATGATGCGGCTAGCGGCTGTCTCACGCTGCCCATTCGTGGCAAATGCACTAAGGACTGCCCAATCTAAGGCGAGATCGATATTTGCATCCGAATTCACAATCAGCGCATTCTTTGCGGTTAATTCGAGCGATACGGGCACAAGATTAGCACCGGCCGCAGTGGCGATCCGGCGGCCGACGGGTGTCGAACCCGTGTACGAGATCAAATCAATGTCCTTGTGTTGTATGAGGTGATCGCCAATATCCGTACTGGATCCCTGAACTAGATTGAAAACACCAGGAGGGAAACCCGCCTCCTCAGCCAGTTCCGCTACCAGAGCGCCTATCAACGGGGTCTCCGATGCGGGCTTAAGAATGACCGTATTGCCCAGGACTAGAGCAGGAAAACACTTAAGCGCCGGTTTTGTAAACGGGAAGTTCCATGGTGTGAGAGCCAGGACAACTCCCAGCGGCTCGCGCGTCGCAAACCCTCGTTTGCCTAGTTTCTCACTGGGCGCAATTGTACCGAACTGACGACGCCCTTCAGCACTATAATAGAGGGCGACATGAATCAATTCCTGTACGTCACCATGCGCATCAAACAAGGTTTTCCCGTGTTCACGACTGATAAAAGTAGCTAGTTCGTCTTCACGCCGTTGTGCGATTTGCGCGAGTCGCAGCAGCATCTCTCCACGCTTATGCGCGGGTAGCTGCTTCCAGCGAGGAAAAGCCGCGCGCGCAGCCGCAACCGCGTCGTCAACATCTGCGCTTGTGGAGCGAACCACCTCCGCAATGGCCTCGCCAGTTGATGGGTTATAGCTGCGTGTCGTCAAGCAGCTGACCGAATCCTTCCATCTTCCATCGATGTAGTTCTGTGTTTGCATACTGGCACTCCCACAGTGTTGTGTAGTCGATGAATCAGCTCGGTGCTGATTACTTCAGTTCCTCCAGCGATTGTAGGCTAACCTACGCGAAGCTGATGATCTGTCGTGTAGGTAATCAAGGGAAGCTGATGACAGTTTGAGCCTTAACCTTAGCGACCGATCAACGTAAGACAAGGAGCGAGCCACCCAAGGTGCTAGGAACCACCAAATGAGCCCGCAGCAGGGCCTAAAATCGGACACGACAATCGGGCAGGCTGCAAAGCTATTAGCGGGTTTCACCACCAGGGCGGCCTTCATTGATGACTAGCGCCTATAGGCATTGTTCTCTTAGGCATCCAGGTCGTCGTGAACGTCAAGCTACAGCATGACATCTCCTCCATTCGGACCTAACGTTTGTCCAGTGTAAAAGGCGCTAGCTGTCGAGCAGAGGAAGAGGATCGTTGGCACGATGTCGTCAACATGGCCAAGCCGCCTCAAGGGAAGACTCTCCTCTGTCGCCTTGTACCAAGCCGCGTCGTGGTAGTCGATCATTGATGTCTGTACTGGGCCTGGGGCAACGCAGTTAACGCGAATACCTTGTGGGCCGAGTTCGCGTGCCAATGCCTTGCTCATGCCAATGACGCCCGCTTTGGATGCGGCATAATGTGCTTGACCTGGTGCTCCACGCTGGCCAATTTGTGACGCAACGTTGACAATAGAGGCGCACCCTGACCTAGCTAAGTACGGCAAGGATGCACGGATGACCAGGAATGATCCCGTGAGATTAACCGCTATCAGTTGGTTCCACTCAGTGAGCGTGATGTGATCGACAGGCTTGGTCGCACTGATGCCCGCATTATTTACGACAAAATCAAGCCTTTGTGTACGGCTCGCGTACGCGGTCACGGCAGCGTTCACTTCACTCTCATTGGACACATCAGCGGCATAGGCGCGACTTTCCCCCCCCAAATCGATAATCTCGTGAACCACCTTCTCAGCGGCGTCACTTTCGTTCGGATGGTGAAACACGCCCACAATTGCTCCAGCACGCCCAAATGCCACCGCTGTTGCAGCTCCGATGCCACGACTTGCTCCGGTGACCAGCACAACACGGCCCTCGAGGTCAAAATGCAGAGCGGACATATCCGTGCTCTTTGTATTCATTCGCGTCTATTTCTGTGTACTAAGCGGTGATGTGATAGGGGGTATCCCCTCCAGGGCCGAAGTTGAACAAAAATTGCTGCCATTACCCTGTTCATCTGTAAACGCCTTCAACTCTGACCATTCAGGTACGATCAGTTCGGTGTAGCGCATTTCATTTCGCCCTAGTCTTGAAGCCGACCAGGACCGACCCGCTGTCCATAACATCTGCATACTGACGATCGAGATCCAACAGGGCCACACGATGGGAAATATCAAATCGATCAAAGACGCAATCATCGACTATGATCGTGCGGAAGTTAAAGGATGCGCTATCGACAGCTGTGGCACGCACACAGTTACTAGTTGACCCTCCTGTGATAACAACGGTATCTATATGTTTGTCAATCAGGATGCTGAGGAGTGGAGTGCCAAAGAAGGCGCTGAACTTTTTTTTGACCAGTACTTGGTCATGGTCCGTTGGGGCAATCTCATCGACGATTTCCGCCCCATGCGTGCCTTCCCAGCACCACCCATCAGCCGCCACCAACTCTCGTTTATAGCGATAGATGCCCATATCTGAACCATCGCGGCGAAGTTGCAATTTGGTATAGATCACAGGGATAGCACAGTCCCGCGCGCACTGAAGAAGTGAGGCGAGTCGCTCAATCGCCTGTTGAGCGGCAGGACCGCACGCTGAAGGATAATTGTCTGTGGAGCCTTCCGGCGGTCCAACCATATAGTTCTGGACGTCGATAGCCAATAGGACGGGGCGTTGCCCCATGCCTACGCGGCCCCCAAAACTCCCATGTGCTAGGCGAGCCTTCTCCTCCTCCGTCAGCAAATCGGACCGAACGTCCTTCATCACCCCTCCCCATCCACGGTTTGTTTCTCGTTCTGAGCGATGCCTGGTTGCTCTGATGCACCATGGAACGTCCACCAGTGTTCGGCAATGTCAAGACGCCGGGCAAACCATACGTCACCTTTGCCCAAGGCGTACTCAATGAAGTCGCGGAGAGCTGCCGTGCGGGGAGGGTGCCCCGCCCATCTCGGATGGAGGCCGATCGACATCATGCGCGGATTATCGGCGCCTTCCTCCCAGAGGTAATTGAAACCCGCTTTACAGGTTTCAAAAAAGTCTTGTGGGCTGGCGAACCCTTCGGGGAGAACATAGCGAATGTCGTTGTATATAAGGGTGTAGGGCACGACGAGATGTTGGGCGCCATGTACATTGACGAAGTATGGCAAGTCATCGTTATAGGCGTCAGCATCATAGCGGAATCCACCCGCCTCAACTACTAGCTCCCTTGTGTTCACGCTCGGGCCATAACGGGAGTACCAACCACGTGGTCGTTCCCCGCAGGTGCGTTCAATAGACTCGATGGCGAGTTGAATTTGGCGCTGCTCCTCCCGTCGATCTAGCAACCAGGGTTCTGTCCATCGCCATCCGTGTGCGGCGATCTCGTGTCCTGATTCTCTGGCTCCACGACACACGTCCGGGTTGCGTTCAAGAGCTAGGGCAGTTGCGAAGAACGTCACCTTGATCCCGTATCGATCGAAGAGACGCATCAGTCGCCACACTCCAGCACGGCTTCCATACTCGTAAACTGATTCTACTCTCAGGTCACGGTATTCTGATGGCATTCCTCGCCCGGACTCAGCGAGACTCTCATTACGCCCATCTCCCAGTGGATAGGAATACTCCGATCCTTCTTCATAGTTGAGGACAATATTGATGGCTACCCGCGCACCGCCCGGCCAGCACACTTGGGGTACGTTAGATCTATAGCCAATCAAGTCCCTGTGGGGCCCTGGAACATCGTTCTCCGTTAACCCGACACCGCCATCATCTATAGTCATCGTTAACTCGGGTTCCTTTCTTGTTCGTCATCCACACTCGCACGATTGCCCATGACGAATGACGTCCATGCATAGATCAACGTATTCAAGCCCATCTGCGCAACACTTCTCTTGCCCGGCAAGAATGTGACGACAACAGTGGCAATGCTACATTCACAGACACGACAGCCGAGTACATATCATGCGTTTTGTGCGTCGTAGCCACTTTATTAGCCAACGATCATAATGTGAGCGCCCTAGTAGCTCTGCTACGGGTGACATGTGCCTATGGAGTATGGAGGATGAGTAGATGGCTCGGTTTCTAATTAGCTCAATGCCAGTCGTGCTGTCTGACCCCAACTCCGGTATCGAGATCTACGCAATCACGACTATGTGGCACTGATACGATCGCATCTTCAACGGCCGTCCATACACTTTGCTTGTCACCACGCGGCTACCTACCTTACACCCGGCCATCCTGCTTCCCGACGGCTTGTTGTGTGGCGGATGTAACCATAGAAAAACCGTAGATGTCCTCGGCAGCTTGCGCACAGATGTACCCTGCTCGTAGATCCGCCCGGATATTGGCGGGATCGCGACTGCGCGGATCGCCGTAGCCTCCCCCCCCTCCTTGCGTCGTTACGAACACGTCACCTGTATGTAGAGGGAGGTTTGAAAACTTGGATGGAGACGGGAGGTCGTAGAGTTCCTGGAGGGAGTGCCGCACTCCAATACGCTCGACTGCGAATCCATTAGGTAGGCCGCTTTGACCACCAGCCACTCCATGAGCACCCGTGGCATGATGGTCTGAGATTCCAGACAGCCTGGTATCCTTCAACAGGCGGATGCGGCGCTCTGTACCAAGGCCACCTCTCCAACAACCAGCACCACCGGAGTCTTCGACCAAGCGATACGCGAGGAACTCGACTGGATAGCGTCTCTCCCATACCTCCATCGACTCGTTCTTTGAGTTGGCCATTATGTGCCATTCGGCCGAGTTTCCATCTAAACTAGGCCGCGCGCCACAACCACCAGACTGGTAGCTATACCAGAGGAATTGGCTTCCATCCTCGGCAACACCTGAACCGGTGACGTTGTTCCCCGTCATGTACGATCCCGCTGGTACACGATCCGGGGCGAGCTGTGCAAGTGCTCGCAGCATGGTTTCCGCCACCCGATCGGCTGGGTCTGCGGTTGTTCCAAAGACCGGCGCCGGGTAGTGTGGATTCACGAGAGAGCCGCTGGGCGCTACAACGTCAATCACGTCGACAACGCCGGCGTTGAGCGGGATGTCTGGGTCAATGACGGCCACAAGTGATACGATTACTGCCGCCTTTGTTCCCGCCAAGGTGCAATTGATCGGCGCAAGCACCTGCTGATCCGTGCCAGTGAAATCCACGATCACACCATCTTGGTGTTTTGTCAGACGTACACGAATCGTGAATGGCCCATGCCCACGCCCATCATCTTCAATGAAGTCACTCGCTTCGACGACGCCATCCGATATTGTCTCAAGTCCTGACAGAAACCTGCGGCGTGAGTACGTTAGGGCAGTCTCAACCGCAGCAAAATAGCCATTGATACCGTATCGATCCACGAGTTCAAGAATACGTCGTTCGGCTATCAAATCCGACGCAATCTGTGCCTGAATGTCGCCCCACAACTGAGACGATAACCGAACATTCCTCAGCAAGAACGCCTTTATGTCTTGATTGATGGTACCACGGGACATGAGGCGCACCGCCGGAATAATCAAACCCTCTTGCACGACGTCTTCGGCTCCTCCAGACCACCCCCCCGGGGCCATACCTCCTACATCAGTCCAGTGGCCTCGATTTCCGGCGAATCCGAGCAGGCGACCATTCGCGAATATTGGGCGACACACGAGAACGTCCGCTTGGTGTGTCCCACCGTTGTACGGGTCATTATGGACAAAAACATCGCCTTCATGTATCACGCCAGCGGTCTCGATGATATTAGACATGGCATCACCAAGGGCGCCTGCATGGACCGGGACGCCCTGATCTTGAGCGATCATCCGACCTGTCGCGTCAAATAGACCACATGTGAAGTCCTCCCCATGACAGAGACATGTGGAGTAGGCAGTTCGCGTCGTTGTTGCGACCATCTCCCGTACCGTACTGACGAGGTACGACCGCAAAATCTCGGCTGTGAATGGATCATCTTGGGCAGCATTCATCGCTATAACTCCACAACGAGGTGATGTAACCGCGAATCCACAGTTGCTCCTTGAGGTACAATGGTCACGGAATGCGATTCCTCAACCAAACATGGACCTGTACGCTTAGAATCAATGCTGTATCGGTTGTATACCGGTACGCGCCCTTCCATCAGTAAGACGTCACGGTATGTAGCAGCATGATTTGTTGCGTCGTTATCTTCGGGAACCGTTGCCCACAGTTCTTCTGGCGTGGATCGAGCTCGGGTATGCGTGACCCAGCAGTCCACTATTTCAATGGGGTCCCCGAGTTGCGTGCCATACAGGCGTTGATGTTCAGCCTCAAATCGGCTAGCAATTGATGTCACGTTTCCTTCAACGGTAATGGGGACTTCATGCGACTGGCCAACATAGCGAAGGCCTACGAAGCGATCAATCGTAACGCTATCATCGGCAAGAGCACCCATGCGCATCGCTGCATCGACGGATAACTCGCGAAATGCTCGATGCACATCCTCCGAATTCAAGCGCTCTAGAGGGAGCAAGAGTGTTCGTGCCGATGTGATGCGATGATCCGCTGTCAACAATCCTACCGCCGAGAGAACACTACCGTGAGCAGGAATGACCACCGTCTTGATGCCCAACTGCTCTGCTACAGCTGTGGCATGCTGCGGGCCTGCGCCACCAAAGGCGATAAGCACGCATGATCGCGGGTCAATGCCCTTGATGACCGTGATTTGCCGGATGGCTTGAGCCATGTTGGCATTCACAATCGAGTAAACCCCCTTAGCCGCCTCCTGCGCCGTCACTTGAAGCTGTCGACCAAGAGACTCCAAAGCGGTAGTCGCAGCCGCTTGGTCGAGCTGCAATTGCCCGCCAAGCAAGCCATGTGGGGAAAGAATCCCCAGGGTCAGGTTGGCGTCAGTCACAGTGGCAATGTCACCTCCTTGTCCATAGCACGCTGGCCCTGGGACTGCTCCGGCACTACGTGGACCGACCCGCAGAGCCCCCCCCTTATCGCGCCAGCAGATGCTCCCGCCTCCGGCGCCGACTGTATGCACCTCAACCGACTGTACACGTGCGGGGATACCCCATTCCACATCAAACTGATTGCGATATCTCAAACTGCCCTGCCAGATAAGGCACACATCGCAACTTGTCCCGCCCATATCCATAGTGATGGCGTTGGGGTAGCCCAATTGACGGGCGACAACACGACCAGCCAGGACGCCAGCGGCGGGGCCAGAGAAAGCCAACTGTATGGGCCTCGCGCGCGCTTCGGCGGCTGGCAAGAGACCGCCTGCGGAATGCATGTACTGGATATCGGCGGGAACTGTGGAACTCAAATCGTCGACGTAGCGTTGTACAGTCGGCACGGCCATTGCGTTCAGCGCTGTCGTAGAGGCGCGTTCATACTCACCGATACGCCTGTCCACACCCATAGAGAGAGTGAGAGGTAGGCGAGGAGCTATCCGCTGTGCAATGCTTTCAATTTGGCGCTCATGCAGGGGGTTCGCGTAGGCATTGTATAGGGCCACGGCAAGCGTATCGACGCCGTCTGCGAGAAGTGCGCGGAGCGCTTCTTCGACCTCATCCTCATCGAGCGGCTCAATCTCCCGACCGTGGGGATCGATCCTGCCGCCCACCTCGAGTCGCAACTCGCGTGGAACCAATGGCGGTGTCTTCTGATAGCCAAGGGACAACGCGTTGGCACGGTAGGAGAGTTGGATCTCTAGGACATCCCGGAACCCGCGCGAACACAGCATCCCCACCCTGCCACCTGTGCGCTCGATCAGGAGATTGGTGACAATCGTTGTGCCATGCGTCAATTCACGCACCTCGTCAGTACGGGTCCCCACCGAGAGAAGTGCGTTCTGGAGATCCTGCC
>JAABUJ010003171.1_pt1 | contig 18892 bp, 15 predicted proteins | sample 5559131 | NCBI WGS metagenome assembly JAABUJ01 (sample SAMN10711875, study PRJNA513366) | rock metagenome | isolation source: Antarctica rocks | place: Antarctica: Victoria Land, Mt New Zealand nord | collected 2016-01-07 | reverse complement strand
TCCGAGACCGTTTTCTACCGCTGGACGCGCGTCGAGTACACGCGGCACCGGCCGGACACCGCACCCAGACAACTGCACTCCCCTCACGCAAACCAAAGCTTCGTTCTCTCCGACAGACTGCTAGAGCCACCACAAATGAGTGAAGCGAGAGCCGAGTAGAGAGAGTATGGAATTTTTTCGCTACCTGAACGTCCTGAAGAAAAGCATCCTCCTCATCGTCTTCATGACCGTGCTCGGCGCGGGCTCGGCCTACATCTTCAGCAAGCGGCAGCACAAGGTCTACAGCGCCACCGCGACGCTCTCGATCAACGCGGCGGCGCCGGCCACGATCATCCCCTTCCTCGCCAACGCCGTCAGCGGCGCCGGCGGCGTCGCGCCCGTAGAGCAGTTAGCCAACTCGTACAGCGTCTTCCTCAAGCAACGCACGTTCGACCAGACGGTCGCGGACAAGCTACGCCTAGGCGTGGCGCCCGAGGCGCTCGCCGCCCACATCACCAGCGCGCTGATCCCCGGCACCAACTACTTCCAGATCAGCGTCACCTGGGGCGACCCCAACCAGGTCGCGACCATCGCCAACGCCCTCGCCGACACCTTCCTACAAGAGAACAAGACGCAGCAGACGGCCACACAGGGCGCGCAGACGAACTCCGACCTCAACCAGTCCCTCAACTACTTCCACAGCCAGGTACTCTCCCTGCAACGTCAGTACAACGCGCTGGTCCGCAACCCCCGCTCCAGCTTGACGCAAGTGACCACGCTGGGCGATCGGCTGAACACGGTGAGCGACGAGTACTACCGGCTGCTCGGCACAGCCGGCGCCAACGTGCCGCAGACCACCGCCACCAACACCGCCTCCGTGCAGGACCGCGCTATCGCGTCGAGCCTGCCAATCTCGCCCAAGGTGACGAGCAATACCGTCTTCGGCCTCCTGGTCGGCCTGTTCCTGGGCCTGGGTCTGGCCTTCCTGCTGGACTACCTGGACTACTCGCTGCGCACGCCCGAGGACGTCGAGCAGCTGATCGGGCAGGCTCCCCTCGGCATCGTGGGCATGATCGGCGTAGACTCGCCCAAGCGGCGCGGCTTGCCATTCGGACGTAAGACCAAACCGGCGCCGGCGGCCATGACCGTGTCCGCGTCAAACGGCAACGGCCACGGCGCGGCGGCGCCGGCTACGCTGACCCCACTGACCGTGCTCAACCCACAACTGGTGACGCTCAACCATCCCAAGGCTCCGATCACCGAGGCGTTCCGCACCCTGCGCACCAACCTGGACTTCAGCGCGCTGGACAAATCGCTCAAGAGCCTCGTCATCACCAGTTCAGTGCCCTCCGAGGGCAAGAGCACCATCGCGGCCAATCTGGCCGTGGCCGAGGCGCAGGCCGGCAAGCGCGTCATATTGGTCGACGCCGACTTGCGCCGCCCCTCGGTCGGCAAAATCTTCGGGCTCAAGCCGGCGACCGGCTTCACCACCGTGCTGCTCAACCGTGAGAACCGCGCGCGCGCCATCGACGAGGCGCTGCAGCCGACGGTAGTGCCCAACCTATTGGTGATGACCAGCGGACCGCATCCGCCGAACCCGGCCGAACTGCTAGCCTCGCACGCCGCCACCGAGGTGCTGCGCGAGTTGGAAGAGCGCGCCGACCTGGTCATCTTCGACACGCCGCCAATGGGTCCGCTGACCGACGCGGTGGTGCTCTCGGCGCGGGTCGACGGGACCATGATCGTGATGCGCGCCGGCTCGACACGCCGCACGCTGGTCGGCAACAGCGTTAATACGATCAAGAAGGTCGGCGGCAACGTCGTCGGCACGGTGCTGAACATGGTCGACCTCAAGGGCATCAGCAGCTACTCGTACTACTACTACTATAGCACCGAGTACTACGGCCAAGAAGAGGTGTCCACTAGTACCAGCGCAAAGAGTATTCGTGGATAAACTGCGGTTTGTTGCACTCGTTAAAGGTTTTGATTCGTCATGCAGTTCATGTACAGCACAATTTCACTGAAAGTAAAGGTAAGGTGACACGTATTATCGCTTGGCGCCTCCTTATCTGGCGCATTATGAGGCTATGGCTTCATCTACCTCTCTTCAAAGGTAGAAATAGGGTGTTTTTCGAATTTAGACATTATTTGACAGACCCTGGACACTTCGTCCTGAATAAGACAGATCATGGTTTCCAAATGAAACTAAACCTGGCCGACGAGGTAGATGCCGAAGTGTACCTCTTCGGAGAGTTTGATCCGACGACGACGATAGTTGCTAAGAGTATTACGCGTCCAGGCGATTGTGTTATTGACGCGGGGGCCAATGTTGGTTACTTTTCACTGTTATTCGCATCTATGATAGGGGCTGATGGCCTGGTGACGGCTTTCGAGCCGTCACCAACGACCTATAAGCGTCTGGCAACCAACTTAGAGCTTAATCCGAAGTGCAGAACCATTAGTGTACAATCCGCCCTGGGCGAACACATAGGTCAAGCAACTCTTATCCAACAATTTCGAGAACGTAGCGGTGATGCCATTACAGTATGGTCCGATATGGAACTGGGAAAGTCATCGATCAAAGAGGTTTTTGCGGAGCATGTTGTTGCTGTCGATACGATAGATGATTATTGCCAGCGAAATGATTTAGCTCCAACCATTATAAAAGTGGATGTAGAAGGCGCCGATCTACCATTATTACGGGGCTCTGAACAAATCCTTCGTACTTCTCAGCCAATACTTATCTTGGAGTTAAATGAGGCTGCGGTACAAAAATTTGGGTACCAACTTAACGACATGACGTCCTGGTTAAGAGAGACGTGCGGTTATAAACTCTTCAACATTGGCAACAAGCAATTATTGCCGCTCACTAGTGCCGCGCCCGTTTCCGACGATGAGCAGACAACTATGAATGTCCTTGCCGTGATACCAGAGGTCCATAGTGAACAGTTCCGCATGGCATGTCAGGCCATCTCCTCGGAAAGACATCATACAGGCATGGTAGAAGTCTGGCCAGCAGGAAGGGTAGCTGCTAACTGAACATTATTGGATGTCGGCGTAATGCCTGTCGCGCTATGACAACAGAGCAGCAGGAACGGAACCTATGGAACAACAACGACTGAGTTCAGGTTGTGAACGTGGTAATGTCAACTTTAACGGGGCGTAATTGTGAGCAATAATCCTGGGGCGGCGGCCGAAACGACTGTTGTTTTAGGTCCATCCATAGCCCCGAGCGCTGTACGATCCGATGCGAAGGCCAAGGCAGGCCTAACCAGAATTGTGATAGGCAATACGCTTGCGCAGCTAGTAGCTAGGGGCGCTGGTATCATAGCTGGTATTGGAACGAACGCTATCCTGAGTCGCCATCTTGGACCTGCTGGCTTTGGTCATTATAATCTCGCTTTTGCGTATGTTTTACTAGTCGCTGGTATCTTTGCTAACTGGGGGCTCGGAAACATCGCGGTACGCGACGCCAGTCAAAATCTTGATCAGGTAGAGCCGATATTAGCGAGCGCTGCGTTGCTACAATTATTGGTTTCTAGCGTTTCATACGTTCTACTCCTTATCCTCACACATATCTTTGCGAATGGCGCCGAAGACGTATTAGTAGCTGTCGCGGGCGTAACACTCCTCATAATGCCAATTGATTTGCTCGCGCTAGCGCTGCAAGTACACCTCCAACTAGCACGCGCGGCATGGGTCGGTATCGCTGGCTCTTTCCTGACATTGGGCGCGACGGCTGTCGCGGTCATGCTTGGCGCCGGAGTCACCACTATTGTCGCTGTTAGCACAGGTACAACGATCATACGTTATGCGTTGATTCTTTTAGTATTACGAGGACGACTGGAATGGCGAAAAGTTCGACCAGATTTTACACGCCTTAAACCACTTCTAAGTGACTCATGGCCACTTGCTATAGCTACTACCTTTGGAACGCTCGTTCTTCAGACGCCCATTATTTTTCTGTCTAAGCTGTCGACGGACGCACAACTTGGCTATTTTAGCGCCGCCGGCAAAATCTCATCACAACTGACAATTGTACCGCTGTTACTGATGACGTCGCTGTATCCCCTCCTTGCGCGGCTGTTTAAAGAAGACCAGGCAGCTTTGGGGATCCTGTTGCAAAAGTCCCTGCGGTACATGATCGTTCTCGCGCTACCGCTTGCGATTGTAGGTCTTTTTGTAGGACGATGGTTTGCCCAAGTATTATTTGGAGCGCGTTTCACACCAGCGGGTAGCGTTTTAGGCATGCTAGTAGTGCAAGCGGCAATACTGTATCCCGCTATTATCGTCGGTGAGGCTCTTATTGCTATGGGGAGACAGAAAGTGAACCTGTGGCTCAATGTCGGTCAATGTATCGTAGTTATAGTAGGATGTGTACTTGCTATCCCGCGTTTTGGCGCCAACGGTTCAGCGTTGGCATTGGTAATAGGTACTATTGCAACGGCTATCGGAGGTCTGTTCGTCATTAGCAGGCATGTAGCATTGGACCTCAGAACAATAATACAGGCTATCTTTCTCCCAGGCACAACACTTATAGGCTGTTTGGTAGTATTACAATTATTCCTGCCGCTCGCTGTAGTCATCCCACTCGCACTACTCGCCTACACCATCTTAGTCGTAGCGACTGGAGCAGTCGACCGCAAGGATGTTGCGTTGGCAAACTTGCTCTTTAAACGGCCGTCATTCTTCTCTAGAAAGATCGTTTCGTGACACTAACAAATGCGCTGCCACGTAGCGTTGTCCATATATCCCCTACCTACTTCGATGAACGGTCATCAATGATCGGTGGCGGGGAACGTGCGCCAGTCGAGTTAGCGAAGGCAATGGCTAAACTCGTGCCCACAGAGTTAATCTCGTTCGGAAAAAAGGGGCGTATTTATAGGGAAGACGATCTTACGTATCGTATATATCGGCCGCCTTTTTATATTGACAACAATGCCGCTAACCCGTTCGATGTGCGATTCTTGGCTCCACTTATGCGACACTCCATAATTCATGTACATCAAATTAGTACCGTTATCTCAAACCTGTCTTGTCTTATAGGCGTGATTCCAAGGTACCGCCTATTTGCAACAGATCACGGCGGCGGAGGCCGTGATTACGGTCGTTTTCTTCCCCTAAAACGCCTTGTGCGTGCTCACCTTGCGGTTACGGAATTTGCTGGAACACATTCACCTTTGAAGGATAATCGAGTCGTTCCCATTTACTTAGGAGTAGATACAGTCAAATATCGACCAGGTTCCGAACAAAGGAAACCTTTTATCCTGTTTGTTGGTAGGCTACTGCCGCACAAGGGAGTAGACGCCCTCATCGAGGCTGTACCGCAGGGCGTCGAACTAGTGGTCGTGGGCCGATCATTTCAGCGAAAAAGCCGCGATAAATCCCCTTACGTCGTAGAACTGGAGCGGATGGCACGAGGACGCAAGGTGCGTTTCGTGGCCGACGCTACGGATGCGGAGATTGTTTCTCTCTATCAGAAAGCCACGGTTACGGTTTTGCCCTCTGTCTACAACGATATGTATGGAGGTTACACTCCTGTTCCTGAATTACTTGGACTGGTACTTCTCGAATCCATGGCCTGCGGAACACCGGTTGTTTGCACAAATGTAGGAGGCATGCCCGAGGTAGTCAAGGATGGAGAAACAGGTATTGTTGTGCCTCCTAACAATCCACAAGCTCTACGCGAGGCGCTAACCGTACTTCTTGCCAATCCTGAACGTCGAGCATACATGGGCAAAGCAGCGCACAGGCATGTTTTGGATCGCTATACGTGGGATGCCGTAGCTCAACGATGCCTATCCGCTTATACGGTCGCGCTCGAAACAACGACTAAAGCACCGGACAGTTGCACGGAGTTTACCATTCGATGAAAGCCTTGAATCCCGACGTTTATGTCGCGCAATTCGACGAACAGAACCGTAATCCTTCGACGAGCAAATTGTCCCGATGGATATCAACAGGGAGCCGCGTGTTGGAAATAGGTTGCGCCTCGGGGTTTTTTACCCGTTATTTGGTTGAGACAAAGAAGTGCAGTGTTGTTGGCGTTGAATACAACACCGACGCCGCTGCCATAGCTGCTCGTTGGGCTCCGGTACATGTCGTTGATATAGAGCAACCAGGCGCGTTCCAAGATTGCGGTTCTAGCTTCGACGTCATAGTATTGGGAGATGTGTTGGAACATTTACACGACCCCCAAGGTACCCTGGAATGCGTTAAGGGTTTGTTATCCCCTGCGGGGGTCGTACTAGTGTCCGTGCCAAATATTGCCCACTATAGCATTCGTCTATCCTTACTACAAGGGAAATTTGATTACACGGAGAACGGTCTCTTAGACCGCACTCATCTCAGGTTTTTTACAATGCGCTCGGCTCTTCGTATGTTCCAACAGGCCGGCTACTATGTACAAGATTGGGACATCACAATGTCATATACATACCTTGGTCGTTTCCTTGGCACGCGAGGTTGGATCTACAATCCTATACTGGCGCTTATGAAAGTGTGGCCAAACCTCTTCGGGTATCAATTGATCTTCCGTATCACACGTACAAACCACTAAAACAATCGCATCAAACAGCGCGTCCTTAGCATATCGTTGACGAAATTGTTAAAGCATGTGACGATGAAAATTCTACAACTGGCGACACATTACGAAGACATTGGTGGCGGCCCAAAGATGATTCATGACATCGCTACGCTTTTGCACCAGTCGGGGCATTATATCGAGGTGCTATACAGCACGGCTATTCATGCGCCATTCAAAAACGTTAGGTGGCCGACACATCATGTACCTGATATGTGGGGAGATAACGAACGGTCAACAAAGCAATCCGCGCTTGACGCACTGCATATTGCTAACGACATGCAACCTGATCTCGTGATTTGCCATGGTCCCATCGATCCGATTGTCGTGGACATGCTGGGCAAAGACTGGGACACAGTCAAGTTCGTGCATGCGTACCACGATTGTCCCGCGCATCGGCGTCTGTTCACGCGCAACGATCGCGTCTGCCACAAGCCCCTCGGTCCAACCTGCCTGGCACACTGGTATCTCGACCGGTGTGGCACGAACAAGAGCCCACGTCACGCGCTACAATCCTACAAGACTGCGTCCCGTGAACTCGATAGCCTGCGCCGCGCGCGGATGGTTCTGGCCAACAGCGACTATGTGCGACAATCACTCATCTCAAATGGGTGCAGGCCGGAGAATGTGCGCGTCTTCCCACTCTTTTCGATGGTCGATGAGGTCGAGCCGACAATGACGGATACGCTCGATGGGGCGACGTTCCGCGAGGCCGTGCCGGGAAGCAATGATGCCGGGTTTGTCCTGTTTGCCGGTCGTGTCGGATATGAAAAAGGCATTCCTTATCTACTCCGCGCCTTCGCCCACGTCGCCTCCCCGGCGCGGCTCGTCGTGGCCGGGGAGGGGTACTATCTGCCGGTCTGCCGCGAGATCGCCACGTCGCTCGGCATCCAAGATCGCGTGGAGTTTCTGGGCTGGGTCCCAGCGCACGACATGGACGACTTATACAAGCGCGCTAGCATGCTGGCGGCACCGTCAATCTGGCCCGAGCCGTTCGGGCTCATCGGCCTCGAGGCCGGTCGGTATGGATGCCCCGTCGTGGCATTCGCCGTGGGGGGGATACCAGAATGGCTGGGGTCGCTCGTGCCGGGCACAGCTGTGCCGCCCCTCGACATACAGGCATTCGCGGCGGCCATCAACCACCACCTGACGCATCCAATATCGCGTGGGGACGCGGCAGCGGCGTTTCTTCACGCGCATGATGAACGGAAGGTGGCAGCCCTGACACTCCTGCAGGAACTCGCCGATGGCCACGCACTGGCGCCAGCACGGCCTGCGCTATCGGGCGTGGGGATGTAGCAGTGTGCAAGCTCTCGATCTCGATCGTGTGCCATGACAACCCAGGCCTGTTGGATGCCTGCCTAGCGTCGATACGCGCCGACACAAGCGCGCCGCCGCTACAACTGATGGTGACAGATAACACAAACTCACCCGAGGTGCAGCGCGTAGCACAGCACTATCTGTCAGCGGATGACATTCTGATCGTTAACAAATTCCCGCGTGGTTTCGCGGCAAACAACAATGCGGCGCTGTCACAATCATCGGCCGCCTTCTTTCTGCTGCTCAATGATGACACCATTGTGCTTCCGGAAACACTGACAACAATGGTGACTACCATCGAACATGACCTAGGCATGGGCGCTTTAGGATGCAAGATGTACTCGAGTGACGCACGAAATCGCATCCACGTCACATGTATCAAAGAGTTCCCCTCAGCCTCTGCTACTTTGCGCGACGGGCTAATAGGCTACACCGGAATACGTCGCTTATTCCCGCGTTCCCGCCTGGTACGGGCGTGGTCCAGTGTCGTTAATAGCCATGATGTGGCTCAAGAAGCCGCCCACCTCAACGGCGCCTGCCTTCTCTTGCGCGCGGAGGCGCTACATCAGGTTGGAGGTCTCGACGAGCGGTTTTTCATGTTCTTAGAAGAGACAGACTTATGTCTTCGCTTGAAAGGCGTCGGGTGGAAATTGCACTATACCCCCGACGCTGCCATCATCCATTATGGTGGCGCAAGTGGGAGTACAGCTTTTCGTCGACAGCAGCACGCTCGCAACATGCGACTATTTCTCGCCAAACACTACGGATGGAGCGAAGTCTCCCGGTACCGACTGGTGTTGATGCTACTGTGGCCGCTTCACCTGTACCATCGTTTCTTGACATCTGCGATAGACCTACAACGCAAAAAACGGCGGGTTAAACTGAGATATAGCGGCGATAAATCATTCTAGAGGGTCAACTTCCACATAATCTATACCGCGTTCACCGCTGAACATCGCCTCGTTCGGGCCCCTTACTTGGCGATAAATGCAATCACGATCCTCTCGGAGGCGCAACCGCCAGCGTCAAGAGCAGTTCAGCCAGCGATGGCGACGCATCGCTGTTCAACGGCTGTCTCGACCGAACGATAGGCGCTGGCGAGTCCATTCTACACGCTGGACGCCCTGGACAGCATAGAATATTATGTTAAATCCAACCATGCACATTAAGGACTATTGGTACATGAGCCGTCTGGTCATCCCCTCAACTCTTACGTCGCCTATGCTACGCTCCCTGCCGTCGAGCGTGTTGTATCGCTTGCTGCATCGGCGATACGTCACGCGCTTCTTCGATAGCGCCGACGTCCTAAGAGCGTGGTCGCGACTGGGCATGCACTGCGACTTATACTGCTACGTCGACCCAGCGACGCGCATCCTATTCAATCCATCGAATGTGACGATAGGCTACGGATCATGCATCGCCGAGCACTGCGAATTGCATGCTTGGGAGCCAATCACGATTGGGCGTTGCGTGTTCATTAGCGCCGGGGCTATACTGCTCACAGGGTCGCACGACATTGACAGCGCCAACTTCGCAGGTGATCGCGCGCCCATCAACATAGGCGATTACGCGTGGATAGCGCTCGACGCGTTCGTAATGCCCGGTGTCACCATCGGTGAGGGCGCCGTCGTCGGAGCCCGAGCCGTTGTGGTCAAAGATGTGCCTCCTTTTGCTGTCGTCGCCGGCAACCCTGCACGGGTCGTTCGTGAACGGAAGAGACAAGAGTTCACATATATCCCTGCCGATTGGAAGCGAAATCCCGCGTGGCAGCAACAGATAGGGATAGGATTTTAGGTGGGTAAAGGGCAGCACGCCATATCCATATCGGACACGATTCAACCCAAACGCGATCAAACTACCTCCTTCGCCATCGTGTCGCCCAGCTATCCCCCTGATCATTGCGGGGTTGGCGATCATACATCGATGCTCGCGGCAACTCTTGCGGCAGACGGCGCTCGAGTGAACGTCTACACGACGCGCGGAGCGCCGCGTTCGACGCCGCCCCGTGTGCATGTGCATCCCGTCGTACCACACTGGCAAGCCGTAAGCATGTGGACACTGGCTTCTACCATTACGCGCACGCGGCCTAACGTGGTACTTATTCAATACGTGCCTTTTCTGTACGCGCGTCACGTTGGATTCGCGGCGTCTTTCCTCGCGTTGTTCCTCCGTCTCCGCGGCATCGCGGTCGTCACCATCGTGCATGAGCCCTATGTCCCACTCGAATTGAATGTCAAGCGATTCATCCTGAGCGTGGCTCAGCGGGTCATGCTGGTCATGCTCATGCTGTCCAGCCGGCGCGTCGCCGTGACGACGATGATGTTAGCACACCAGTTGCGGCGGTTGCTGCCCTGGTTCGGGGAGCGCGTCCACCGTGTCCCGGTCGGCTCGAACATCGTGATGCATCGCATCGACCAGAGCGAACGCCGCGCGCTGCGCGGCGCCCTGGGTGTCGCGCCGGACGGCGCCGTCCTGGTCTTCTTCGGCTCGCTACATGAAACGAAGCTGTTGGGACTGATCCTCCGCACGTTCGTCTACCTGCGAGAGAGCGGGGTCGCCGCGACCCTACTCATCGTTGGACAGGATCAGGCCACGTTCTCGGCGGCTGCGGCCAAAGCCGGGCTCACCGTACCAGCTGAGGTCATCTGCACCGGCTACGCCACGACAGAGGAGGTCTCGCACTACTTGCAGTGCGGCGATCTCATGCTTGCCCCATTCATGGACGGCGTCTCGACACGACGTACCACGGTCGTAGCTGCCTTGCAACATGGGCTGCCGGTAGTTTCGACCGAGGGCCGATGCACTGAGCGTCCGATCTTTGCTGGCGCGGTGTCAATGACGCCATGCCACGATGAAGAGGGCTACGTCCGTGCTGCGCACCGGTTAGCGCACGACCCTATTGCGCGGCGTGGCCTCAGCGAACAGGGCCGCCAGCTCGCCGAACAACGTTTTTCGTGGCCCGCGATCGCGCGGTCATTGATCGACGAGCCAACTCGCGGGTCCGAGGTTAAGGTCTCATGATCAGAGAAACACATCGCGTGCTGTTCATCAATCCCGCGGCGGAACGCGGTGGTGGCGAGGTAATACTCCTTAATCTGCTGCGTCACTTCCCGACGCAAAACTGGCACAAGGAGGTTGTACTACTCTCTCACGGATCAATTGCCACCGAGTTGCGTGCGCTTGGTATCAGAACCTATGTCATTCCGGCTGGGCGCTTCCGCCAACCATTACATCTAATTCGTGCTGTTTGGCATATCGCAAGACTAGCACGAATACGTGAGGTTTCTCTCATCGATAGCGCTGGAGCGAAAGGTCATATCTACGGTGGGCTTGCGGCACTCATGACTGGCGTTCCGGCAGTCTGGAGAATCCAGGACATATCACCATCCTCAAACGTATGGCTTCGTCTTGCCGCGATAGTGCCTGCAGCTGGTCTAGTAGCCTTGTCTCGCGAAACGCTTGACGCGTATGAACGGTTGCATAAACTACCAAAGGTGGTAGAGATTGTGTACCCAGGTGTGGACGCCGACACTCTCTTACCTAAACCTACATCCGATGAATTATCTCTTCATGAAGAACTTCATATTCCATCAAATAGACATATTGTTACGGTCGTTGGCAGGCTGCAAAAGGGCAAAGGGCAGCACATATTTTTGGAAGCGGCAGCTACCGTGTTGGAACACCATCGTGATGCCCATTTCCTTATAGTTGGCGCGGCGTTGTTCGGCATCGAGACAGAATACCCAGATCAACTCCACCAGTTAGTTGAGAAAAAACGTTTATCAGCGCATGTCTCATTTACGGGGCAACGTCACGATGTCGGTCGAATAATAGCTGCAAGTGACATATTGGTACAGCCGTCATTGGTGCAGGAGGCATTCGGATACGCGGCTGTCGAAGGCATGTTCTTAGGGAAGGCTGTGATTGCCTCTGCATCTGGTGGCCCACTTGAAATTATGAGCGACGGCGTCGATGGGCTGTTGGTACCACCCGGTGACGTCAATGCCCTCGCACACGCCATACTCGCGCTGCTCGACGATCCGGCACGACGTGACCGCCTCGGCCAAGCCGCGATGCTGACAGTGCGCGAACGCTTTACCGTGGAGAGAATGGCTGCCGAATTCATACACTTTTACGAGAGAATATTAAGTAACGGCGGCAACCATTCGCCAAAAGGAACTTAACATCTATGCTGTCACTGCAATCAAGCTCATCGCCAATATCCCGCCTTGTCCTTGTGCTCGCCTGTGGCGTCGCGACCATAGCCGTCGCCAGTATTATCGCGAGTGGTGATATACAGATCCTCGAAATCGCTCTGCTCGCCGGCGTGGCGCTCGCCTTGTCGCTCGTACCCATCTGGTGGGCCATCCTCATTTACTTTACCTACTCCGCCTTCTCGCCCCTGCTCAAGTTCGCTGGCTCCTATAGCGCCATTGTTCACCTCGGCCCCGACCTTATTCTCGCGCCGATTCTGCTGCACTGGTTCGCTACAAGGGCGGGGCATAAAGGAACTGGTCTCGCCGGCTTACCGCTGGCCCGGCTCGTCGGCGCTTTCGTCGTCGTCGCCTGTCTGATGGTTTTCGCTCCTATGACGACTCCACTGGTCGGACTCGGGGGCATCCTGACGTACGTCCTACCGATCGTTTTCTTTCCGCTTACTTTCGCCGAACTGCGCAGCCACAAGCGCATCTATGCGTTCCTTATGCTAACAGTCGCACTCTCGTCGATCGGAGCCATCCTGACCATTGTCTTCGTGATTTTGGGTCCACAACGGGTTGCCGCCTTTGGTCCGGCCTTCGCCGCGGTCGCGCTCAACCCCGGCAATATCTACTTCGACGCGAACGGCCGTAACACAGGGTGGATACCGCTAGCGGTGGTCAGCGATGTGATCGGCTATATGATTGCTTTGGTCCTGCTCGTAGCGCTATTAGTCGGCTCCGGCCGGCTCGTGCGACAAACAGCTATTATAGCCGTGGCAGCGCCGTTAGTCATCTTACTGGCGGCGTCACTCTTCGTCAGCGGCGTCCGGTTGACGATCGCCGGCGCGGCTGTCGGTATCCTGGTCGTCGCCCTGGCTGGCCGGCGAAGGGCCGTCCTCCCCACGCTCATCGGGTTCGCGTTGGTCGTCATCGCCCTAAATATCGTCGGCAACCTCACCAACGGCGCCGCCGTGATACGCGCGGCAACCCTGCTCAACCCAGCGCAGGCATTTCAATCCAGTGGACGCACCTCGTTGCTACAGCAGATCCTGCCGCTTGCCCTGAGCAACCCCCTCGGCCTGGGCATGGGCCGGATCGGTCCCGGTTCCCAGGCGGTGATCGGCGCGGCCGGCTCCTCCATTACCACATTGGGCGCCGATAATATGCTCATCGCTATCATCTCGGAGTTGGGCATCGCGGGAGGGCTGCTGTTGAGCGCTATCGCCGTGATGTTCGTCGTGCAGGGCTGGAGAGTTTATCAGAGACTGTCCGACCCCGGACTCAAAAGTATAGCTCTTGGCTGTACGGCCGCAAGCATTACTTTAACGGCAAGTTGGCTTGCCGGCCCCACCTTGATGCAAGCCCCAGGCAGCATTTACTTCTGGGCGTTGGCCGGGCTCTGCTTCGCGCTGCCCCACGTCGAGGCACGGGAGCGGCAGCGCCAGCAGGAGCAACAGTGAATATTGCCTTCTACCATGCCACGCTGCCCGGCGGTAGGGCCGGCAAGGAGGGCGGTGTCAGCTATGTCGTCCATCGGCTCGCCAATACCCTCGTCGGCCGGGGGCATAGACTCACCATGTTCTCGTACGACCCCGCGCCTGCGGATGCGCTGTACACAGTGAATCGGCTGCCTCTTAGAGCATGGGGTGAGCCGCTGCCAGGCCGGCTTACCATCACGCCCCTTGTCTTGAGCGGACTCGATCTTCGGGGCTTCGACGTGATGCACGCCCATGGCGACGATCACTTCGTCTTGCGGCGGCCGCTGCCCTGGGTACGCACGTTGTACGGATCGGCCAAGCGGGAGCTACAGAGCGCCGTACGCCTGCGCCGCCGCCTCTCGCAAGCGGCTCTGGTTCCACTGGAGGCGTTGTCGGCTCGCCGGGCCGATGTCACGATCGGCATCTCGCACGACACAATGGTCTGTGTGCCGGGCGTCGACGAGGTCATCCCCTGCGGCGTTGATCTGTCCATCTTCCGTCCCGCGTCCACGCCCCGCTCTGCGGTTCCTGCCATCCTCTTCGTCGGCACGGTGCTGGGCCGCAAGCGTGGCGACCTGCTGCTCCAGCTGTTTCGTGAGCGGATCCGCCCCGCCTTACCCGACGCCGAGTTGTGGATGGTCTGCGAGCCGGGCGAGCCCATGGACGGGGTGTACTGGTGCGGCAAGGTAAGCACGCAACGTCTCGTCGAACTGTACCAACAGGCCTGGGTGTTTTGCCTGCCCAGCACGTACGAGGGGTTTGGCATTCCCTATATAGAGGCGATGGCCTGTGGCACGCCCGTCGTCGCGAGCCCCAATCCAGGCGCCAATGAAATCCTGGACGGCGGGCGTTACGGTATCCTGGCAAACGACGATGAACTCGGCAAAGCCCTCGCCGACGTGCTGCGCAACGTAGCATGTCGCTGGCACCTAGCGCGCGATGGGTTGGCTCATGTGGCGGCATATGGATGGGACACTATCGCGGCGCAGTACGAGTGTGTCTACGAGCGTGCACGGGTACAAAAACGTGGCAAGATGACAAAGGGCCTGTAATCTCATGCGTATGATCGCTGTCAGTCACGCTGCTATCCTGGACATTAACCGGCGGTTATTTGTTGAATTAGCGCAGCGGGGGCACCGGGTGCTATTGGCCGTTCCCTCCCATTGGAATAATGACTTCGGCAGCTGTCCGCTACAGCCCGAGCCATTGGCGCATCCGTCCGACAAGCGGTTGCTCCTGCGCGTCTGTCGTCTCGTCATGGCCGGCAAGACAGCCTTACAGCTATATTTGCCAGGCTCGTGGCCGATGCTGGCGCGGTGGCGCCCCAACATCGTCTTTATTGACGAGGAGCCATGGTCTTTCGCGGCGTTGCAGTGGGTTTTGTGCGCCAAGCTCGCGCGGGCATCTATCATCGTGTACACGAAAGAGAACAGAGAGCGTAGCTATCCAGTGCCATTCTCATGGATCAGACATATTGTCCTGAGGAGCGCCGGACACATCCTCGCTATCAGTGACGATGCGGTTCGCATATTGAGCCTTGATGGGTACGATATGAAATCCTCTATCTTCCCCCACGCGGTCGATACAGCCATCTTTCACAAGCGTGAGGACGATGAGCGGACCAGTAACGACAGGCCGTTCCGCATCGGTTTCGTCGGTCGCATCGCTCCGGAAAAGGGGCTCGATACCTTACTGCGGGCGATCGCGCTGCTAGTCGCTGAGAGCAAGAACGCCTCCACTATCGTCACACACATCTATGGCGCGGGCGACGAAGCGTACACGGCGGAGTTGCGCCAACTTGAGCAAAGTTTGGGGATTCTAGCTGGCCTGATCCGCTGGCATGGCGCCGTTCCTCACGATCGTGTGCCCGACGCCATGCGCTCACTCGATGCTCTTGTCATTCCCACGGTCGCCTACCAAGGCTACAAAGAGCAATTTGGACGTGTCGTTATCGAGGCGTTAGCATGTGGCGTACCTGTCATGACGTCAGACAATGGTGAACTGCCCGCACTGGCGCGTAAGACGGGCGGGGGCTTAGTCTTCCCTGAGGGGAATGCCAGCGCACTGGCCGATTGTCTCACTGTCGCAATGCGCGAGCGCAAAGCGCTAGCGGATATGGCTCAACACGGGTACGACTACGTCCTCGGCCATTATACGTATGGCATGCTCGCTACACGCCTCGAGGAGATCATGCAGCGCGTCACCACGCCCAGTTCCGTTCACACTCACGGCGGTTGTGCGCGGGAGGATCGGTAGATATGGCGTTGAGTATCATCTTCCTGGCCGAGGCGCTGTACCGTGATGCTCCAGGCGGCAGCCGGCGGGTCATCAAAGAATTGTCGCAGGGGCTTGCGGCCCGTGGGCATCGTGTGACGGTGCTGGCGCCCCGGTTCCACGGCGATGAGCCGGACGCCGACGAGCAGGACGGCGTCCACATCCGGCGCTACGGCAATAGGCGTGGGTGGGCCGGCGGCCTGCCGCGGCTAGTTACTGAGGGCTACCAGACGCTCGTGGCGCTACGGCGCGAAGCTGGCGAGCCGTTCGATGTGCTACACGCGCATTTCGCCTACTCGCACCTGCCGGCCTTGCTGCTGCACCCGACGCGCCTCGCGCGCGCGACCATACGCAGCTTCTACGGGCCATGGGCCTCCGAGGGTTTGGCCGAGGCCGTTACGGAACGGGCGTCCGCCATCGCGCCGGCCTTGCGCAGGTGGGCAGTCTTCCACAGCCGCGACCTGATCGAGCGGCGATCGCTTGCCCGCGCCGACCATATAATCGCCCTCAGCGACTATTCGATCGGGCAGCTGACCCGGTCGTATGGCGTCCCCCACGCGGCGATCACGCTCGTGCCAGGCGGGGTGGACCACTGCTACTTCACGCCGCCCACGACCTCCAAGGCGGACATCCGGCGCCGGCTTGGGTTGCCGGTCGATGGCCCCATCATACTCACCGTGCGGCGGCTGGCCGCGCGGATGGGACTCGACAATCTCATCGCCGCAATGCCGTGCGTGTTGGCCGAGGCGCCGACAGCGCGCCTCGTGATCGTAGGACAGGGAGCGCTGCGCCCGCGATTAGAGGCACAGGCGTCCGCGTTAGGTCTCAGCCAGTCGATCCTGTTTACAGGTTTCGTCGCCGACGTGGACCTGCCGCTGTACTACCAGGCGGCCGACCTGTTCGTGCTGCCGACCCGCACGCTTGAGGGTTTCGGCCTCATCACGCTTGAAGCCTTCGCGTCGGGACTGCCCGTTGCCGGCACGCCGATCGGCGCGACACCCGAGTTGCTGGCCCAGGTTGACAAGCGGCTTATTCTGGATGGCACGAGCGCGGACGCCATCGCGAAGGGGATCGTGCGCTACGTCAGCGAGGTAGAGGGAAAGATTGACGTGGACGTGTTGCGTGCGCTTGTCTTAACGACCTATACGTGGGAAACGGTTGTCAGCCAAACAGAAACGGTGTACGATAATGTCTTGCACAAAGCTCGATGGGGTGACGCGCATGGCCGCTAAAAGGGTCGTGCTCGTCTCTGTCACAACCGTGCTGGGCGGCGGCGAGATCTACGGCACAAGCCTGATGGCGACGTTGGACCCGGAGCGCTACCAGGCGACGGTCCTCTGCCCGCCCACGGGTGATCTCCCTGACCTGGCGCGGGCGCGCGGGCTGCGCGTGACGCCTCTGACGTTACCACCTTACATTATGGGTGCGGCCCGCGCGTCATTCTCCTTCGGGCCACGCTCACTGAGCGTGGCGGTCTTGGCCACGGCGCGCGCCATCGGCGTGATGGTGCGGGAACTGCGCCGCGTCAATGCCCAGGTGGTCCACATCAACGCCATGAAAGCGGGGCTCATCGCCGCGCCCGCCGCGCGCCTGCTCGGTCTACCGGTGGTGTGGGATTTCAAGGATCTCGTCTCGGACGACCACTACTCCTCGCCGCTACGCCGCGTCGTCGTGGCCTACCTCAATCTCTTCGCGACCCGCGTCATCGCCAACTCCGGGGCGATTCGCACGGAACTGATTCGGGCGAGAGTGCGCGCCGATAAAGTCGTCGCGTTGCACAACGGGATCGACCTGGAACGCTTCTCGCCCCAGAACGCCGCGGCGGGCCGCGCGCGCGTGCGCCCGGAGTTGGGGCTACCGCCCGACACGCCGGTCGCGGTCATGGTGGGTCGGCTGGCGCCATGGAAAGGCCACGACATCTTCATTCAGGCGGCGGCGCGTGTCCACGCGCTGCTGCCGGAGGCGCGCTTCCTGATCGCCGGTGACAGCGCCTTCGACCCGCCCGCCTACCGGCTGCAGCTAGAGCAGTTAGCCGTCGACGGCGGCCTGGGCGACTCGCTACGCTTCCTGGGCTTCCGCGACGACGTGCCGGATGTCATGGGCGCGGCCGACATCGTGGTCCATTGCAGTACGCTGCCCGAACCGCTCGGCCTTACGCCTATCGAAGCCATGGCCCTGGGCATCCCCGTCGTCGCGGCGGCGGCGGGTGGGCCGCTGGAGACGGTCGCCGATGGCGAGACCGGACTGCTGACGCCCATGGGTAGTGTGGATGCGCTGGCCGGCGCAATGCTATATATACTCAACGATAGGGGCACTGCCACCCGCATGGGCATTGCAGGGCGGGAGCGCGCGGAACGTATGTTCGATCTACACCAAAATGCACAGGACGTCATGACGGTGTACGACTGCTTATAAAGAAGCTTCACGCTGATAAAGAGGGTCTCTATCTTTGCACTTTTTGTTTGCCTACCACATGTTGTTGTTCGTCAAGCACGGCGACCGCAATATTTAGCAGACAAAAGGCGTTTTACTTGACAATAATCTAAAAGTGCAAAGATAGTGGAGGGTGTTGTTTTGGCTAAACAATCTATGGGCCAGTTGCTGCGCCGCACATGGTACGCTCGACAAATAGCGTGTGCCGGACCTGGAACCACTTTTGGATGGGGTGTTCACTTTGAGGGTACAAGTAAACCACATGGGGAGAGCAAAGGTATTAGTTTAGGTCACGACTGCCGAATCGGACACTCATGTGTGTTCGCTACTTGGCATGGCATACGTTTTGGCGACAGATGTTCCCTGACCCATGGGGCTCTTGTCTTCTGCGGAGCAGGGCTTGATGTTGGCAACGATGTCTATATTGGACCAGGCGTAAAATTACTTGGCGATGGGCATAATGCCGATGACACATTGACTTCAATGGGCAACCAAGGAGTATACTCGACTGTTGTGATTTGCGCTGGCAGGCGGACCCTGCTACCCTACAAGGCCAGAACGATGTGCCAGGAAAAGGGACTCTCCAATGCAACTGCCTCTTGTCGCGCCCGCCCCACTGGTCAGCA
>JAABUJ010003170.1_pt1 | contig 18894 bp, 16 predicted proteins | sample 5559131 | NCBI WGS metagenome assembly JAABUJ01 (sample SAMN10711875, study PRJNA513366) | rock metagenome | isolation source: Antarctica rocks | place: Antarctica: Victoria Land, Mt New Zealand nord | collected 2016-01-07 | reverse complement strand
GGTCCGCGCCTGTGGGACCGCCATGATCCCGGCGTTGTTGACCAGGACGTCGACCGAGCCGTCGAACCCGCCCGCGAAGGCGCGGACCGACGACAGGTCCGACAGGTCGAGCCGACGGACCTCGGCGGAGCCGCCGACCTGGACCCGGGCCGCCTCGGCCTTCGCCAGGTTGCGGCATCCCATGACCACGTGAGCGCCCTTGCCTGACAGAACCTTCGCCGCCTCGAACCCGATGCCCGAGTTGGCCCCCGTGATGACGACGACCCGGCCCGTCTGGTCGGGGATGTCGGCGGGGCTCCAGCCCACGGTCAGCTCCCGGCTGCCCGCAGCTCGGGAATGACCTGGGTCTCGAACAGCTCGATGCCCGACGTGTCGTAGGCCGCCTCGGTGAAGTAGGTGATGGCGTAGGTCATGCCGGCCTTCTCGAGGCCGGTGAGCGCCTCCACGATCTGCTCGGGAGTGCCGACCGCCGGCTGGTCCTTCATGCCCTCGAGCTGCTTCTGGATGACCTCCTCCGGCACGCCGGCCTTGCGGTAGTGGTCCTCCTGCCAGGCCAGCCGGTCGGCGACGTCCTTCTCGGTCTCGCCGATGACGACGTTGTAGTTGGAGCTGCGGGTGATCGCCCCGAAGTCGCGGCCGACGTCCTTGCAGTGCCCGGCCAGGATCTCGCTCTTGGCCTCGAAGCCTCCCGGCGTCCCGTCGAAGTTCGTGTAGTCGGCGAACTCCGCCGCGATCTTCAGCGTCACCTTCTCGCCTCCGCCGGCGATCCACATCGGGATGCCGTTGACGTCCGACCCGGGGGCCGACGTGCCCTGGAGGGGACGTGGCTGGCAGATGGCGCCGTCGACGGTGTAGTACTTCCCGGCATACGTCGCCTCGCCCTTGGTCCACATCTGGCGAAAGATCTCGACGCCGTCGCGCAGGCGTCCGAGCCGCTCACCCGCGCTGGGGAAGCCGTATCCGTAGGCGCGCCACTCGTGCTCGTACCAACCGCCGCCGATGCCCATCTCAACGCGGCCGCCGGAGACGACGTCGACCGTGGCGGCCACCTTCGCGAGGTAGGCCGGGGTGCGGTAGGCCATGCACGTGCACATCTGGCCGAGCCGCACCCGGGTCGTCGCGGCGCCGTAGGCCGCCATGAGCGACCACGCCTCGTGCGTCGCCTCCTGCGACGGGACCGGCGTGGTGTGGAAGTGGTCGTAGACCCAGAGCGACTCCCAGTCGTCGTTGTCGTCCAGGCGCTTGGCCAGGCCGAGCATCGTGCCCCAGTGCTGCGCGGGGTCGATGCCGACCAGGTCGAAGCGCCAGCCTTGCGGGACGAACATGCCGAACCTCATGCAAACCTCCGGGAGAGTGGTGGTGGTCGTGGGGACGGACCTGTCCGCATCATGTCACCGTCTCCTGGTCGCCGCGTCCCCGGGTTGGGCCGTGTGAGGATGAGTCGTGAGCTCCTACGACAACGACCCGGCCGTCATCCGCGACCTGCTGACGACGCCCGGTACGTGGGCGGTGGTCGGCCTCTCCGCCAACCCGGGCCGCACGGCATACGGGGTTTCCCGCTGGCTCGGGCACGAGCTCGGGATGCGGGTCATCCCGGTGCATCCCCGGGCCGAGAGCGTGGGCGGCCAGGCCGGGTATGCCGGCCTCGCCGACATCCCGGACGGCACCGACGTCGACGTCGTCGACTGCTTCGTCAACTCGACGCGCGTGGGCGCGGTGGTCGACGAGGCCATCGAGCAGAAGGACCGGCTCGCGATCGCGGCGGTGTGGCTGCAGCTCGGCGTTGTCGACGAGGCCGCAGCCGGGCGCGCGCGGGCCGCCGGCCTGGCGGTCGTGATGGACACCTGCCCCAAGATCGAGTACCCGCGGCTCACCCCGGGCGACGGGGCCGGGGTCGTCGCCGGCTGAGCCGGGACCGACTGGGGCTCGGCCAAAGCTCGGCTACCGGCCGCCGGCCTGCTCGCGCAGGGCCGTCCCCTTGGCGTGGGCCGCGTCGCGCAGGTCGGACTGGAACCGGACCATCGCCGAGCGGATCCGCTCCGCCTCGGCGCCCCGTCCCGCGCCGAGGATCCGGGCGGCGAGCAGCCCCGCGTTGCGCGCCCCGCCGATGGACACCGTCGCGACCGGCACGCCGGCCGGCATCTGGACGATCGAGAGCAGGGAGTCCATGCCGTCGAGGTGGGTCAGCGGCACCGGCACGCCGATGACGGGCAGCGGCGTCACCGCGGCGAGCATGCCCGGCAGGTGGGCCGCGCCACCCGCACCGGCGACGAGCACCCGCAGCCCGCGGCCGGCTGCGTGCCGGCCGTATGCGATCATCTCGTCGGGCATCCGGTGTGCCGAGACGACGTCGGCCTCGTAGCCGATCCGCAGCTCCCGCAACGCAGTTGCGGCCTGCTCCATGACCGGCCAGTCGCTGTCGCTGCCCATGACCAGCCCGACGACGACCTCGGGCCCGGTGGTCTGCTCACTCATCGATGGCTCCCTGGAGGTAGTCGGCCGCGTGGGTGGCCCGCGCCCGGGCGTCGTCGAGCGATCGGCTCGCGACGTTGACGTGCCCGATCTTGCGGCCGGGCCGGACCGCCTTGCCGTAGAGGTGGACCTTGACGCCGGGGTCGCGGGCCATGACGTGGAGGTAGGCGCGGTAGACCTCCGGGTAGTCCCCGCCGAGCACGTTGCCCATGACCGTCCAGGGCGCCCGCGCCGACGGGTCACCGAGCGGCAGGTCGAGGACGGCCCGCAGGTGCTGCTCGAACTGCCCGGTCACCGCGCCGTCCATCGACCAGTGGCCGCTGTTGTGCGGTCGCATGGCCAGCTCGTTGACGGCGTATGCCGGCTCGCCTGCAGCGCTGCGGACCTCGAAGAGCTCCACCGCCAGGACACCCGTGACGTCGAGCTCGCCGGCGACGCGCAGCCCGGCGGCGGTGACGACCGCCGCGAGGCCGGCGTCGAGCCCCGGCGCGGGGGCGAGGACCTCGGTGCAGATGCCGTCGGTCTGGACGGTCTCGACGACCGGCCACGCCGCCGCCTGGCCCGACGGGCTGCGGGCGACGAGGACGGCGAGCTCGCGGACGAAGTCGACCCGCTCCTCGAGGAGGAGGCCGTCGCGCAGCGGCCCGTCCCGGCCGACCTGAGCCAGCCAGTCGGCCACCTCCACGGCGGCGGAGACGACCCGCACGCCCTTGCCGTCATAACCGCCCCTCGGCGTCTTCACGACGATGGGCCAGCGGGCGTCCGCACCGAAGGCGGTCACCTCTGCGGCCGTCGTGGCTCGTGCCCACCGCGGGCACTGGATGCCCAACGCTGTCAGGCGTTTTCGCATGGCGAGCTTGTCCTGGGCGAAGCGCAGGGCGGCCGGCCGGGGGTGGAGCACGACACCGTCGGCCTCCAGGGCCAGGAGGACGTCAGGCGGGACGTGCTCGTGGTCGAAGGTGACGACGTCGCAGGAGGCGGCGAAGGCCCGGACCCGCTCGAGGTCCGTGGGCTTCCCGACCGGGGCCGAGGGGATGACCAGCGCGGCGGGGGCGTCTGCCGCCTCGGTCAGCACGCTCAGCTGGATGCCCAGCCCGGTGGCCGGGCCCTGCATCATCCGGGCGAGCTGGCCACCACCGATGACGCCGACGACCGGGAAGCCGCCCGGGGCGCGTCGTGGGTGCGTCACGAGACGCGAGCCTAGTGCGGGCGCCGGTCGCCCGGCATACAGGCGGAGCCAACTAGAGTCTGGGCGTGAGAACCGCAGGAGGGCCCCGACTGCTCGACCGCCTGCGGGTTCTGGCCGAGCTCTTCTGGCGTGAGCTGGCGAAGTTCGGACTCGTCGGGGCGGTGGCGTTCGTCATCGACTTCGGCGGCTTCAACCTGCTGTTCTACGGTCCGCTCGCGGGTCACCTGGCCACGGCCAAGATCGTCTCCGGAGCGGTAGCCACGGTGGCTGCCTGGGTGGGTAACCGGCTCTGGACCTTCCGGCACCGGCGCCACCGGCCGGTGCACCACGAGGCGTTCCTCTTCTTCGTCGTCAACGGCGTCGGGCTGCTCGTCTCGACGGGCTACCTCAACGCCACCCACGACTGGCTCGGCTGGACCTCGCGCCCGGCCGTCAACCTCAACACGGTCATCGGCATCGGCCTCGCGACCGGGCTCCGCTTCTATGCCTACCGGCAGTTCGTCTTCGCCGCCGAGCTCCCGGGCAGCGTGGACGTCACCGTCGAGGACCTGCACCGCTAGCTAGCCCTGCTCGGCCTCGGAGAGGAAGAGCGCGAACCTCGCCGGCTGGGCCGAGATGAGGTCGAGCCGCCCGCCGTTGGACTCGGCGAGGTCGCGGGCGAGCGCGAGCCCGAGGCCGGTGCTGTTGCCTCGCCCACTGCTGACCGACCGCTCGAAGATGTGCGGGGCCATCGCGGCGGGCACCCCGTCGCCCTGGTCGCTGACCTCGACGACGACGGACGGACCGCTGCGCCGGGCCTGCACCTCCACGGTGCCGCGGCCGTGGACCAGGGAGTTCTCCAACAGGGTGCTCAGCACCTGGCTCAGGGCGACCGGGGTCGCCTTGACGACGAGACCGCGCTCGCCGTGCACCCGGACGCTGCGTCTGGCCTCTTCGAAGGCAGGCTGCCACTCCCGCTGGAGCGCGGCGATGACCGAGTCGAGGGACACCTCCGGGCGCGGCAGGTCGGTGCCGCGCCGCGTGCGGCCCATGAGGTCGTCGACGACCTTGGTCAGCCGCTCGACCTGGGCGATGGCGATGCCGGCCTCCTCCTGGACGACCTCCGGGTCGGTCGTCTCGGAGATCTCCTCCAGCCGCATCAGCAGCGCCGTGAGCGGGGTGCGCAGCTGGTGGGAGGCGTCGGAGGCGAAGTCGCGCTCCGCGGCGAGCGACTTCGTCACCTGCTGGGCGCTGTGCGCGAGGACGTCGGAGACCCGGTCCACCTCGGGGATCCCCGAGCGCATGGGCCGAAGACGCGACTGGCCGGCGCCGAGCCGTTCGGCGGCCTCGGCCAGCTCGATCATCGGCTCGGCCACCCGCCTGGACTGGCTGGCCGCGACGAGGACCGTCAGGGCCACCACGAGCGCCGCCTGCAGGAGGAGGCCGAGCACCACCTGCCACCCGCGGGCCGCGGGTGCCTGGGCCATCCACCTCTCGAGCAGGTCGGGGCGCTGGGCGCCCAGCCAGGTCCCGAGGACGGCCGTCGGCAGGCCGGTGAGGAGCACGGCGATGGCGACGGCCAGGAAGGTGGAGCGGACCAGCTGTCGGCGCATACCGTTCAGTCCTGGTCGGGACGCTCGAACCGGAAGCCGACACCACGCACGGTGGAGATGTACTGGGGCTGTGCGGCGTCGTCACCGAGCTTGCGACGCAGCACGCTGATGTGCATGTCGAGCGTCTTGGTCGACCCGAACCACGCCGTCTCCCAGATCTCGCGCATCAGCTGCTCGCGCGAGACGACCTTGCCCTGCTCGCGCACGAGGACCCGCAGGAGGTCGAACTCCTTCGCGGTGAGGTGCAGCTCCTCGTCCTTGAACCAGGCACGCCGTCCCTCAGGGTCGATCCGGAGCTGGTCGGTGCTCGGGACACTGTCGGCGGGGTTGCGCCGCAACAGCGCCCGCACCCGGGCCAGCAGCTCGGCCAGCCGGAACGGCTTCGTGACGTAGTCGTCGGCGCCCGCGTCGAGGCCGACGACGGTGTCCACCTCGTCGGCCCGTGCCGTGAGGATGAGGACGGGCACGGTCTTGCCGTCGGCCCGGATCCGGCGGCACACCTCCAGGCCGTCGACGTAGGGCAGACCGAGGTCCAGCACGACGAGGTCGGGGTTCTCCCGGGCGCCCTCGAGAGCAGCGTGACCGTCGGCGCGGACGTCCACGTCATAACCCTCACGGCGCAGCGCTCGTGCCAGGGGGTCGGAGATCGCCGGGTCGTCCTCGGCCAACAGCACTCGGGTCATGGGGGAATGCTAGCGACGGCACGCCTCCGACGACGTCGTGAACACGGTGCGGCCGCTCAGCCGCCTGCCGGGCCGTCTCCTCGGCGTCGCGGCCAGCGGGGCCGGCGCTTCTCGGCGAAGGCCGCGACGCCCTCCACCCGGTCGGCGCTGAACGCCGTCTGGCGCCAGCAGCCGTCCTCGATCTCGAGTCCCGCGACGAGGTCCAGGTCGAAGCCGAGCCGCATCGCCTTCTTGGCCTGCCGCAGGCCGACCGGGGAGTTCGCGGCGATGGCCGCCGCGAGCTCCAGGGCGCGCTCCCGGGCCGTGCCCGTGGGGACGACCTCGTCCACCGCCCCGAGGACGTGCGCCTCCGCCGCGGAGAGGCGCCGGGCCGTGAAGACCATCGACGCCGCCCGTGACCAGCCGACCCGGCGCGGCAGCAGCTGGGTGGCGCCACCGCCCGGGATGACACCCACGGACACCTCCGGCAGACCGACCGCCGCGCCCTCGCCGGCCACGATGAGGTCGCACGACAGCGCGAGCTCGAAGCCGCCGCCGAGGGCATGTCCCTCCACCGCGGCGATGGCGGGGACCGGCAGGTCGAGGATGCTGCGGTATGCCGCCCGGCCGAGCGGTCGCTGCTCGAACAGCTGGGCGTCCGTGAGCTGGTTGCGCTCCTTGAGGTCGGCGCCCACGCAGAAGGCCCTGTGCTGCGACGAGCTGAGGACGACACAGCGCACGTCGGGGTCTGCGGCGACCCGCGCGCCGACCCGCGCGATCGCCCGGGCCATCGCGGTCGACACGGCGTTGAGGGCATCGGGGCGGTCGAGGACGATCTCGACGACCTCGCCGTCCTCCCCGTGCCGCTCGGTCCGGACGAGCTCGGCCTCGCTGCTGCTCATGGGTTCTCGTTCCTTGTCCGGTGGGTGCTCGCGTTCCGGTGGGTGCTGGCGTTCCGGCGGGTGCTCGTGCTGGACCGCGCGAGCACGTAGGGCTTGACCTGTCCCACCCCGCGCAGCGCGCGCCGGCGCAGCGGCGTGAGGTCGAACCCCGACAGGCTGGCGAGCGTGGTCGCCATCTGGCCGTCGATGAGGATGTTGCCCGGGTGGGCGATCGCCGTGAGCCGGGACGCCCGGTTGACCGTGGTGCCGAAGACGTCCCCGAGCCGGGACAGGACCGGCCCGGCAGCCATGCCGACCCGCACCGCCGGAAGGACGTCGTCACCGGACATGGCGTCGACGAGGTCGAGCGCGGTGGCTGCCGCGGGCGCCGCCTCCCGGTTGGAGAAGAGGATCTCGTCACCGACCGTCTTGACGATGCGCCCGCCATGGGCCGTGACGATGTCGGAGGTGAGGACCTCGAAGCGCTGGACGACCGTGGCGAGCTCCCGCTCGGACAGCCGGCGCACGAGGGTGGTGAAGGACACGAGGTCGGCGAACCCGATGTGGCGCCAGACCCCGTGCTCGTCCGTGGAGAGCTCGGCATCGGAGAGCATGCGCGACACGGCGTCGGTGAGGTGCCGACGCCAGGCGTAGACCAGGAGCGGCTCCAGGTCGTCGACCATGTCGATCAGGGCGCGAGCGGTCGCGTCGGCGCTGGCGCCGTCGGGCGGCGCAAGGGGGTCCTCGTCGCCGCGGCTCTCCTGTGGCGCGAGGGCCTCGGCCACGAGCTGCACCTGCCACACGGCGAGCCGGTCGGCGGTCCGGGCGAAGGCCCGGGTCAGGGCCAGGGCGGTCGGCTCGTCGAGGACGCCGTCCCGCACGATCCCCGCGACCGTCCGCAGCGCGGTGAGGTCGGCCTCGGTGAAGAGCGCGTCGTCGCTCGTGACGAGGGGGAAGCCGAGCGCGTGCCAGAACTTGCGGGCGCTGAGCAGCGACACCTGCGCGCCGCTGCTGACCTCACGCCGGCCCAGCGAGCGCGGCCGGCCGAGGAGCGCGGCGGCGATGTCCTCGGGGCCGGGGCTCTCGGGCAGGTCCTTCGAGGCCCGACGACGACGCCCGGCGGCGCTGTCGGCCGGCTCCGGTGGGTCCGCCGGATCCTGCGGGTCGGTCATGGCTGCATCATGTCAAGTCGTCGCCGCCGCGGCGGCAGGCCGGACGTGCACGACGTCGCCCGCGGCCCAGGCGCGCCGCTGACCGGACACCTCGAGAACGAGCCGGCCCTCGTCGTCGACCTCGACGGCCCGGCCGACGACGTCGGGTCCGGCGGGCCGGCTGAGCGCGACCTGCTTCCCGAGCGTCGAGCACCTGCTCCGGTATGCCGTGCGGGCACCCTCGGCGCCGGGTCCACCTGCCGACAGCACGGCACACCAGCTCTCCAGCCGGGTGAGGTGAGCGACGACGAGGGCGGTGCGGTCCACCTCCGCGCCGCTGAGCCGCAGCGACGTGGCGGTGGCGACGGGCAGCTCGTCGCGGGACTGGGTCAGGTTGATGCCGGTCCCGACGACGACGACACCGCCCGGGGCGACCTCGCAGAGGATGCCGCAGACCTTGCGTGGGGGGTCGGCTCCGAGCAGGACGTCGTTGGGCCACTTGAGCGCTGCGGTCAGGCCGGTCGTCGCCTCGATGGCCTCGAGGACCGCGACGCCGGTCAGCAGGGGAAGCCACCCGGGGCCGGCCGCCGGCAGGGGCACGGTCGCGGACACGGCGACCGACGTCCCGGGCGGCGCCTCCCACGATCGGCGCAGCCGGCCGCGGCCGGCGCTCTGGTGGTCTGCGACCACGACCCGCCACGGCGTCCCGAGCTGGGCCGCGCGGGCGTTCGTCGAGCCGATGGTGAGGTGGTGCTCGACGGTCGACCAGCGGCTGCCGGACGTGACCAACGCCGCACGCACCCTCGCCGCGTCGACGGAACCTGTCATGAGCGCAAGGCTAGGCTGCCCGCCATGGGTGAGATCGACGCTGCCGCGGACGGGCCCGACCTGTCGACCACGGCGGGAAAGCTCGAGGACCTGAGGCGCCGCGTCGCGCAGGTGGCCCACGCCGGCTCCGAGGGGGCCGTCGAGAAGCAGCACGCCCGCGGGAAGCGGACCGCCCGCGAGCGGCTCGCGATGCTCCTTGACGAGGACACCTTCACCGAGATGGACAAGTACGCCCGGCATCGGAGCACCGCCTTCGGCCAGGACGGGATCCGTCCCTACGGCGACGGCGTCGTCACGGGCTACGGACAGGTGGACGGCCGGCAGGTGGCGGTCTTCGCCCAGGACTTCACGGTGTTCGGCGGTTCGCTGGGTGAGGTGTTCGGCGAGAAGGTCGTCAAGGTCATGGACTTCGCGATGAAGATCGGCTGCCCCGTGATCGGCCTGAACGACTCCGGCGGCGCACGGATCCAGGAGGGCGTGGTCAGCCTCGGGCTCTACGGCGAGATCTTCCGGCGCAACGTCCATGCGTCCGGAGTGGTCCCCCAGATCTCGCTGATCATGGGTCCGTGTGCGGGTGGCGCCGTCTACTCCCCGGCGATCACGGACTTCACCGTCATGGTCGACCAGACCTCGCACATGTTCATCACCGGCCCGGACGTCATCAAGACGGTGACCGGCGAGGACGTCGGCATGGAGGATCTCGGCGGCGCGCGGACCCACAACACGAAGTCCGGTGTGGCGCACTACCTGGCGGTCGACGAGCAGGACGCCATCGACTACGCCAAGGCGCTGCTGTCCTACCTGCCGTCGAACAACCTCGAGGAGCCGCCCCGCTACGGCGGCGACGGCGACACTGCCGACCTGACGGTGACCGACGACGACCGGTGGCTCGACACGTGCATCCCCGACTCCCCCAACCAGCCCTACGACATGCACGAAGTCATCCAGCACGTCGTGGACCGGGACGAGGAGCTGGGTCCCGACTTCCTCGAGGTCCAGCCGATGTTCGCGCCGAACATCCTCACGTGGTTCGCCCGGGTCGACGGGATGCCCGTGGGGGTCGTCGCCAACCAGCCGATGCAGATCGCCGGGTGCCTGGACATCGACGCCTCGGAGAAGGCGGCCCGGTTCGTGCGCACCTGCGACGCGTTCAACGTGCCGGTGCTGACGTTCGTCGACGTGCCCGGCTTCCTGCCCGGGACCAACCAGGAGTGGGACGGCATCATCCGCCGGGGCGCGAAGCTGATCTACGCCTATGCCGAGGCCACCGTGCCGCTGGTCACCGTCATCATCCGCAAGGCCTACGGCGGTGCCTACGACGTCATGGGCTCCAAGCACCTGGGCGCCGACATCAACCTGGCCTGGCCGACCGCCCAGATCGCGGTGATGGGGGCGCAGGGCGCCGTGAACATCCTCTTCCGCAAGGAGATCGCCGCCGCCGAGGCCGAGGGCCGCGATCTCGAGCGGACCCGTCAGGACTTCGTGCTGGAGTACGAGCGGACGCTGGCCAACCCCTACGTCGCGGCCGAGCGCGGCTACGTCGACACGGTCATCCTCCCCTCCAACACCCGCAGGAACGTCATCCGCGCCCTGCGGGCCCTGCGGAGCAAGCGTGAGACGCTGCCGCCCAAAAAGCACGGGAACATCCCGCTGTGACCGAACGCCCTGCGTCCGAAGCAACAGCGGTCCCGGCGAGCGAGGACCCGGATGCACCGAGAGAGGTCGTGGTCCGGGTCGTCTCCGGGTCGCCGACCGTGCAGGAGCTTGCGGCCCTCGTCGCCGTTCTCGCCGCCCTACCGGCAGCCTCCGGGGGCGATCCCGTCGACGACGCCGCACCGACGTCGACTTGGGCGGCACCCGCCGCCCGGCTGCGGACGGCATACGGGCACGGCCGTGGGGGCTGGCGAGTCTCTGCCCTCCCGCGCTGAGCCGGCCCGCCGCTGAGCCGGCCCGCAGCTGAGCGGCCCGACCCGGACCCGGAGAGCGGCCTGGGCCGGCGATAGGTTGCCTGCATGTCCGGTGTCCACGAGGAGTTCCTCGCCCTGCCCCTTTCCGCCCTCGCGGACGCCGCGCTCGGGCGGGCCCGCGAGCTCGGAGCGGAGTATGCCGCGCTGCGGGTCGTCTCCACCCGGAGCCAGCACCTCGCGCTGCGCGACCTCGACCTCGAGACGTCGGTGACGTCCGACGACGTCGGCCTGTCGGTGCGCGTCGTCCACGATGGCTCGTGGGGCTTCGCCGCCGGGCTCGCCCTCACCACGGGCGAGGCGGTGCGCCTCGTCGAGCGGGCCGTGGCCGTGGCCCGGGTCAGCCGCCCGGTCTCGACCGAGCGGGTGGCCCTGGCCCCCGAGCCGACCTACGCCGGCCGGCAGTGGTCCTCGCGCTACGAGGTCGACCCGTTCACCGTGAGCGACCAGGACAAGGTCGGCGCCCTCGTCGACCTGTCGGAGCGCCTCAAGGCGGGCGACGGCGTGCACTTCACCGAGGCCTCGGTGCAGGCGGTTCGCGAGAACGTTCACTACGCCGACTCGTTCGGCACGTCGACGACCCAGACCCGGGTCCGGGTCGAGCCCTCGCTTTCCGCCACGACCGTGGACCGGGCGACCGGCGCGTTCGAGTCGATGCGCACCCTGGCGCCACCGGCTGCCGCGGGGTGGGAGTACGTGCTCAGCCAGGAGGCTGGCCTCAGGGCGAGGTCGCCGAGATCCCGGAGCTGCTCGCGGCCAAGGTCAAGGCGCCGTCGGTGCGGGCCGGCGACTACGACCTCGTCATCGACGGCAGCAACCTGTTCTTGACGATCCACGAGTCGATCGGCCACGCCACCGAGCTCGACCGGGTCCTCGGCTACGAAGCCGCCTACGCCGGAACGTCGTTCGCGACCTACGACAAGCTCGGGCAGTTCCAGTACGGCTCCCCGGTCATGCACGTCACCGGCGACCGCGACACCGACTGGGGCCTGGCCAGCGTCGGCTGGGACGACGAGGGTGTCGCCGGCCAGCACTGGGACATCATCAAGGACGGGGTCCTCGTCGGCTACCAGACCGACCGCGCGATGGCCGCCCTCAAGGACCTCGGCCGCAGCAACGGCGCCGCCTACGCGGACAGCGCGCGGCACGTCCCGGTCCAGCGGATGGTCAACGTCAGCCTGCAGCCCGACGCCGGAGGTGGCAGCGTCGAGGACCTCATCTCCGGCGTCGAGGACGGCATCTACATCGTCGGCGACAACTCGTGGTCGATCGACATGCAGCGCTACAACTTCCAGTTCACCGGCCAGCGCTTCTTCAAGATCGACGGCGGCAGGGTCGCCGGCCAGCTGCGGGACGTCGCCTACCAGGCGACGACCACAGACTTCTGGCGGTCGATGGAGGCGGTCGGTGGGCCGCAGACGTTCTACCGGGGCGGCACCTTCAACTGTGGCAAGGCCCAGCCCGGCCAGGTCTCGCCGGCGAGCCATGGCGCCTCCGCCGCACTCTTTCGCGGCGTGCGGATCCTCAACACGGTGCAGGAGGCAGGTCACTGATGACGCAGCTCTCGAGCCCGCAGGAGATCGTCGAGGCCGCACTGTCGGCGGCGACCTCGGACGGCACCATCGTCCTGGTCACCGACCGTTCGGAGGCCAACCTGCGCTGGGCCGCGAACTTCCTGACGACCAACGGGGAGATGGGGTCGCGCTCGGTCACCGTCATCTCGACCGTCGACTCGTCCGGCGGCACCGCCTCGGGCGTCGTCGACCGGACCATCGCCGACGCCGCCGACGTGCGCGCCCTTGTCGAGGCGGCGGAGGCCGCGGCCCGGGACGGCGACCCCGCTCCCGACGCCGCCCCGCTCGTCACGCCCCACGAGGCTGGAGCCGGCTCCGACTTTTCCCTCGAGCCCGAGCCGACGAGCATCGGCGCGTTCGACCGCCTCGCGCAGGACCTCGGGGACGTCATGCGCGCCGGTGGGTCGGACCGCCAGCACTTCGGCTTCGCCGAGCAGGTCATCGACACGACCTACCTCGGGTCCTCCACGGGCCTGCGGCTGCGGCACGCCCAACCCACCGGCCGGCTCGAGATGAACGCCAAGAACGCCGACTGGTCGGCGTCGAGCTACCTCGGCTTCACCCTGCGCGACCCGTCGGAGGCCGACGTCCTCGCGGCCGACGTCGAGCTGACGAAGCGGCTCCGGTGGGCGGAGCGCTCGATCGACCTGCCCGCGGGCCGCTACGAGGCCGTCCTGCCGCCCACCTGCCTCGCCGACATCGTCATCTACGGCTACTGGCTCGCCGAGGCCAAAGCCGCCGACGAGGGCCGGTCCGCCTACTCCCGCAAGGGTGGTGGCGCCCGGATCGGCGACCGGCTGGCCGCGCTGCCGCTGGACGTCTACAGCGACCCGGCGCGGGACGGCATACAGTCCGCGCCGTTCGTCATCGTCCCGGCGTCGACCTCGGACGCCTCCGTCTTCGACAACGGCCTGCCGCTCGGGCGCCAGGACTGGATCCGCGGCGGCGAGCTGGTCTCCCTCGGCGGCACCCGCGCGTATGCCGCGAAGTCGGCTGCCGACGGTCACCACACCCCCGTGCGGCTCGCCTCGGACAACCTCGTCATCGAGGCTTCGGACGCCAGCGGCACACTCGAGGACCTCATCGCGTCGACGAAGCGCGGGTTGCTCCTGTCGACGATGTGGTACATCAGGATGGTTGACCCACAGAGCCTGCTCCTCACCGGCCTGACCCGCGACGGGGTCTACCTCGTTGAGGACGGCGAGGTGGCGGGCGCGGTGACGAACTTCCGGTGGAACGAGTCGCCCCTCGACGTCTTCCAGCGGATCACCGAGGTCGGCGAGACCCGGCGCTGCTACCCGCGTGAGTGGGGCGACTACTTCACCCGGACGGCGATGCCGCCGGTCCGCGTCGCTGACTTCAACATGAGCAGCGTCAGCCAGGCCCAGTAGCCCCTCAAGACCGGTGTCAAAGAGTTGCCCAAAACGGACTCGAAAGGGTGATTCTTTGACATGGATCCTGGTGCGCGGCCGCGGTCAGTGACGGCGCCGCCGGGCTGCGATACGTTCGCAGGCGTGACTTCAGACACCCGCGCCAGGAGCGCGCCGATCCGAGAGCGCACCGACGTCGACCGCATCGCCGACGGCTACTTCGACGCCATGGTCGCGCTCAGTCCCATCGCCGCAACGGACTTCGGCATCCCCGGCCATGACGAGGACCTAGACGACTTCTCCCCGGCCGGTGCGCAGGCCCTCTCCGGCCTTCGCCGGCGCACCCTCGAGCGCCTGGTTGCGGTCAGCCCCGTCGACGACATCGACCGGGTGACGATCGCCGCGATGAAGGAGCGCCTCGGCCTGGCCGAGGAGCTGCACGAGGCGGGCCTCGAGGAGATGTCCCTCAACGTCCTCGCCTCACCGCTGCAGCGCATCCGCGACATCTTCGACCTCATGCCCCAGGACAGCGACGCCTCCTGGACGACCCTGGCCACCCGGCTGACGAAGATCCCCGCCGCCGTCGAGCAGTACCAGGAGTCGCTCCTCGCGGCCCGGGCCAAGGGCAACGTCGCGCCGAGGCGACAGGTCTCTGCGTGCATCGAGCAGTGCGCGGAGCTCGTCGCCGACGACGGCTACTTCACGAAGCTCGTCGAGGGAGCGAGGTCCGCAGACGCGCCGCTGGACGGCGAGCCGAAGACGAGCCTGGAGTCGGCTGCCCGAGCGGCTGCCGCGGCATACGGGCGGCTGGGTGAGTTTCTCCGCAGCGAGCTGCTGGAGAACGCGCCCGAGGCGGACGCCTGCGGCATCGAGCGCTACGCCCTGCTCTCGCGCTACTTCGTCGGCGCGACGGTCGACCTCGAGGAGACCTACCGCTGGGGGCTGGAGGAGCTGCGCCGGATCGCCGCCCAGATGGAGGAGGTCGCCGAGCAGATCAGGCCCGGCGCCTCCGTCAAGGAGGCCATCGCCATCCTCGACACCGATCCGAAGTACAAGCTCGACGGCAAGGACGCCCTCAAGGCGTGGATGCAGGACAAGGCCGACGAGGTCATCAGCAACCTCGCCGACGTCCACTTCGACATCCCGGCGCCGGTCCGCCGGATCGAGTGCATGATCGCCCCGACCGAGACCGGCGGGATCTACTACACCGGCCCGAGCGACGACTTCAGCCGGCCGGGTCGGATGTGGTGGTCGGTCCCCAAGGGTGTCAACGAGTTCGGCACGTGGAAGGAGCTGACCACCGTCTACCACGAGGGCGTCCCGGGACACCACCTCCAGGTGGCCCAGACGGTCTTCCGCTCCGAGCTGCTCAACAAGTGGCGTCGGCTCGAGGCTTGGACATCCGGGCACGGCGAGGGCTGGGCGCTCTACGCCGAGCGGCTCATGGCGGAGCTCGGCTACCTGGACGACCCGGGCAACCGGATGGGATGGCTCGACGGGCAGTCCCTGCGGGCCGCGCGCGTCGTTCTCGACATCGGTGTGCACTGCGGCTTCGAGGCGCCGGCCGAGGTCGGCGGCGGTGACTGGACCTACGACAAGGCGTGGCAGTTCCTGCGGGCCCACGCCAACCAGGGTGAGGCGTGGCTGCGCTTCGAGCTGGACCGCTACCTCGGGTGGCCGGGCCAGGCCCCTTCCTACAAGATCGGTGAGCGGCTCTGGCTGCAGCTGCGCGACGAGCTGCGCGAGCGCGAGGGCGAAGCCTTCGAGCCCAAGGCGTTCCACCGGCGCGCCCTGGACATCGGCGGGGTCGGGCTCGACACCCTCCGCGCGGCGGTGCTCGACGAGCTCGGTTGACCAGGTCTCGGGAGCGGCCGGCTGCCGGGCAGTCGCCGACCAGCAGCGTTGCCCGGCATACCGACCCACCCGCGTTGCACGGCATACCATCGAGTGAGAAGAGAGGGACTGGACATGGCGACGGACGCAGCAAGCGCTCCCGGGACGGTGGAGGAGAACGACCTGAGGTCAGCGACCTCGAAGGTCGCAAAGAGGCTGATCTGGTTCCTGGCGGTCCTCTACTTCATCAACTACCTCGACCGGACGAACATCTCCTTCGCCGGGCCGAACGGGATGAACAAGGACCTCGGACTGACCCAGGCGATGTTCGGCCTGGCCTCCGGGGTGTTCTTCATCGGCTACCTCCTGCTCGAGGTGCCGAGCAACATGGCACTGCACCGGTTCGGGGCACGGCGCTGGATCGCCCGGATCATGGTGTCGTGGGGCATCGTCGCCACGGTCATGACGTTCGTGCCGAACTCGGGCACGCTCTACCTGCTGCGGTTCATCCTCGGCATCGCCGAGGCCGGGTTCTTCCCGGGGGTCATCCTCTACCTCACCTACTGGTTCCCGCAGAAGGACCGGGCCCGCGTCATCGCGCTCTTCATGACGGCCATCCCCCTCTCGTCCGCCATCGGCGCCCCGCTGTCGTCGTGGGTGATCGACCAGGGTGACGGTTTCTTCGGCCTGGCCGGCTGGCGCACGATGTTCCTCGTCGAGGGCATCCCGGCCATCATCTTCGGCGTCATCTGCTGGTTCTTCCTCACCGACCGCCCGGCAGACGCGAAGTGGCTCACCGGCGGTGAGCGCGCCGCGCTCGCCGTCCAGATGGATGCCGACGAGTCCGGCAAGGAGGCCCGCTTCCACGTCTCCGTGCGCCAGTCGCTGACCCGGCCGCGCGTCTGGGCGCTCGCCTTCATCTACTTCGGCGGGGTCTACGGCCTCTATGCCCTGGGCTTCTTCCTGCCGACGATCATCAAGGGGTTCGAGGGGCAGTACGGCACGAAGTACACCATCCTCGAGCGCGGCTTCATCAACGCCATCCCCTACGTCCTCGGGGTGGCGACGATGCTGCTGTGGTCCCGGCACGGCGACCGCACCAAGGAACGCGTCTGGCACGTCGCACTCCCGCTGCTCATCGGCGGGGCGGCGATCCCGGTGACCCTCTACCTCGGCAGCCCGTTCGCCGCGATGGTCGCCGTGAGCATCTGCGCGATGTCGATCATGGCGTTCCTGCCCGTCTTCTGGGCCCTGCCGACGACCTTCCTCGCCGGTGCCGCCGCCGCCAGCGGGATCGCGCTGATCAACTCGGTGGGCAACACCTCCGGCTTTGCCGCGCCCTACATCACCGGCTGGCTCGCCGACCTGACCGGTAACCAGAAGACCGGGCTGTGGGTGGTCGGGGCGACGATGATCGCGGCCGCGATCGTCACTCTCGTCATCGGCGTGGCCCCCGACTCGGCACAGGCGGAGGCGCGACCCGCGGAGCGCTGACTGGCTTCTGGGCCTCGTGCCAAGATTGGCCGGTGACCGCTGCCCTGACGCTCCTGGCCATCGCGGCGGTGGTCGTCCTCGTCGCCGCGACGGCCCGGCGTCTCGGCGCGTCGGCGCCGTTGCTGCTCGTCGCCGTCGGCGCCGTCCTCTCCTTCGTCCCGGCCGTCCCCGAGGTCGAGGTCGGTCCCCAGGTGATCCTCCTCGGGATCCTCCCGCCCCTGCTGTATGCCGCGTCGATCCGCACGTCGCTCGTCGACCTCGGTGCCAACAAGCGGGTCATCGGGCTGCTCTCCGTCGGGCTCGTGCTCTTCACCGCCTTCGGGGTCGCCCTCGTCGTCTGGAAGCTCCTGGACGTCCCGTTCGCCGTGGCCCTGGCCCTGGGCGGGGTCGTCGCGCCGCCCGACGCCGTGGCCGCGACCGCTGTGGCCCGCCGGATCGGGCTCCCCCGGCGCATTGTCACCATCCTCGAGGGCGAGTCGCTCTTCAACGACGCCACGGCTCTCGTCGTCGTGCGCACGGCCATCCTGGCGATCGCCGGGGCGGTCAGCCTGGCGGAGGTCGGCGTCAGCTTCCTCACGGCGGCCGTCGGCGGCGTCGTCGTCGGCCTGGCCGTCGCGTGGGTGCTGGCCCGGATCCGGCGGGCCGTCACCGACACGACGACCGACACGGCGCTGTCCTTCCTCGCCCCGTGGCTCGCCTACCTGCCCGCCGAGGTCGTCCACGCGTCGGGTGTCCTCGCGGTCGTCGTCTGCGGGGTCCTCCTCGGGCACAAGGCTCCCGTGATCCAGTCGGCCCAGTCCCGGATGGCCGAACGGGTCAACTGGACGACGATCCAGTACCTCCTCGAGAACGCCGTGTTCCTCATCATCGGGCTGCAGGCGCACCTCATCGTCGAGGCCGTGGCGGCCTCCCCGTTCGGGCTGGGCCCCGCGATCGGGCTGTCCCTGGTCGTCCTGTTCGCCGTGATGCTTCTTCGACCGGTGTGGATCCTCTCCTTCGGAGCGCTCCTGTGGCTCGTCCCCGGCAACCGTTATGGCCGCAGCTACTTCCGCACCGGCCTGGTCCTCTCCTGGGCCGGGATGCGCGGCGTAGTCACCCTCGCGGCCGCCTTCCTCCTGCCCGTGACCACCCCGCAGCGCCAGCTGCTCGTCTTCGTGGCCCTCGTCGTCACGGTCGGCACCTTGCTCATCCAGGGCATCACCCTGCCGTGGCTGGCCGGGTGGCTCGACGTCCACGGCCCCGACCCGCGCGAGGACGCCCTCCAGACCGCGACCGTGCTGCAGCGAGCCGTGGCACAGGGCAACGCGGAGCTGGAACGGAACGTCACGGCCGCCACCCCGGCGGTGAACCTCGAGCAGCTGCGGTTCGTCGGGCAGCGGCGGACCGACCTCGCGTGGGAGCAGCTCGGTGAGACCCGCGAGGACGAGCCCAGCCCGAACGAGACCTACCGTCGGCTGCGACGCGGGATGCTCGTCGCCGAGCGCGAGAAGGTGCTGCGGCTGCGCGACACGGGCACCGTGGACCACGAGGTCCTCGACGAGGTGATGCGCACGCTCGACCTCGAGGAGTCGATGCTCGCCGGGATCGAGGCCCGGACAGGCCGGCTGCAGCAACGGATGATCCTCACGCCCGAGCCGCAGCGCGGGGACTGCGGGCACCTGCGCGACGCGCCGGTCTCCGCCGAACCGCAGACCCCCGAGGGCTGCGCCGAGTGCCTCAGGGAGGGTCTGACCTGGGTCAACCTGCGGCTTTGCCTCTCGTGTGGCCACGTCGGCTGCTGCGACTCCTCGATCGGCGAGCACGCGGAACGCCACCACCGGGGAACCGGTCATCCGGTGATGCGCAGCTTCGAGCCGGGCGAGGCCTGGCGGTGGTGCTACGTGG
>JAABUJ010003169.1_pt1 | contig 18895 bp, 15 predicted proteins | sample 5559131 | NCBI WGS metagenome assembly JAABUJ01 (sample SAMN10711875, study PRJNA513366) | rock metagenome | isolation source: Antarctica rocks | place: Antarctica: Victoria Land, Mt New Zealand nord | collected 2016-01-07 | reverse complement strand
GGGGCGCTGTCTACTGAGATTGATTTGGGGGCCTTTCACCTGCGCACGCATGACGATGCAGGCGGGGCGCGTGGCGACATAGACTACGCGCCCGACGAAGGGGTGAACGGCGCAGTGAACTACCCGACGTCGTTTACGCTGAACGGGGATGTGAAGCAGACGCAGGTAATCATGTTCGCCTGCAACGCCACATCTATCTTTGACTTGATAGACCAGCAGTCGCTGAAGATGCTGACCGGCGTGAGAGTTTTTGACGGCACCACAGACGGTCAGCCGCGCCAATATGGTTTCTTCGGGGAGGCCCCGGAACCCGGCGTCTCGTATGTGGAAGACGCCGCCGTGCTGTTTTCGTCGCCCTCCCCGGACACGCGGCTCAAGGTCGTCATGGACTCGGGGCCGGGCGCGACACGCTTCCTGCTCATCAACTCGCTGCCGTCCAACCCCCGCCTGCCCAAAGCCGAGAACCAGCACAACGCCCAGGGAGTGGGCTATGCGGTCAGTGCGCCGAGCGCCCTAGGCAGCAGCACCCGCCCGCCTGACCCCAACAACCCCAATGATATTGTGCGCAATGGGGCGATCACCAATACGGCCCTGCGCGTTGCCGAGGATATGTGGAACCTAGACGAGTTCCGCTTGCAGCAGCTTGCCAAGTACCGCATTGTTTCACTGCATAATCCAAACGACCCGGTCACGGGCCTGCACGACATTGCGGCAGAGTTTATCCAGCGCGCGCAGAAAGCTTATGCGGCCCGCGACTATGATGCGTTTGACTCGTACAGCCGCCAGGCGTGGGCATTTGAGGCGCGCGTGTACCCGCAGGCGCAGCAGACGGCGAACGATGTGGTGCAGGGGGTTATTTTCTACCTGTTCCTGCTTATCCCGTTCGCGTACTTCGTGGAGCGCCTGTTTTTTGGCTACGCAGACCTCAAAAAGCAATTGCTGGCCGTGTTCGTGATCTTCTCCGCCATCTTCTTTGTGTTTAGCCAAATACACCCAGCGTTTGACATCACCATCAACCCATTGATTGTGCTGATTGCGTTTATCATGCTGGCCTTGTCTATCGGGGTTGCCATGCTGGTATGGGGCAAGTTTGAAGAGCAGCTTAAGGCATTCAACAAGAGCGTGTCCGGCGTGCACAAGGCCGATGTCGGCAAGGGAAGCATTGCGTTTGCCGCGTTCTCGCTGGGCATCTCCAACATGCGCCGCCGCAAAGAGCGGACACTCTTAACCTGCATCACGCTGATATTGCTGACGTTTACCGTGCTGTCGTTCACGTCCATTGTCAACACCATCCGCAAGAACGATGTGCCCGCTCCGGGTGCGGTTACGTACAACGGCATCCTGCTGCACCTGCCGACCTGGAACGCGCTGCAGGAGCCTGCCTACCGCCTGCTCAACGACGAATATGGGCGTCAGTATGCGGTCGCGCCGCGCGCCTGGTACTTTGGCACCACGCAGGGGCAGCAGGCATTCCTGCACGTAGGACGCGCAGACTTGGGGTCTGATGTGAAAGCAGTCGCGGGCTTCTCGCCTGCCGAGGCTGCTGTCACCCATCTAGATACGACGTTGGAGACAGGCCCGGACGGCAAGCCGGTCGGGCGCTGGTTCAATGCCGGGGACACATACAGCGTTCTGCTGCCCAAGGCCATTGCCGATGCCCTGAACATTGGGCCGGGCGATGTGGCTAAAGGCGTTTCTGTCTCGTTTAGCGGCGTGCCTTATCAAGTGATTGGGATTATTGATGCCGCCAAGTTCAAGCTTGTTAAAGACCTGGATAACGAAACACTCACGCCCGTGGACTTTATCACGCAGTCGCAGCAGTCGTCCACGTCCAGCGGGGCGGGCGGGTCATCAGCAAGCGCCGGCTTCCAGGAATACCTGCACCTAGACCCGGACAACGTGATTTATATTCCCTATCAAACGCTGATTAACATGGGCGGCGACCTGCGCTCAGTGGCAATCAACTTCGGGACGGGCCAGGCAGTTAAGACGCAGCTTGGAAGCTTAATCCCGCGCCTAGACCTTAACCTGTACGCGGGCGGGGCGAGCGCCTCTGTCGTGGACGGCAGGAACCACCGCGTGTCCAGCATTGGGGCGACGTCATCGCAGGGGTTAGTCAACATTATTATCCCCATACTTATCGCTTCGCTGATTGTGCTTAACACCATGCTCGGCTCGGTCTTTGAGCGCGTCAAAGAGATTGCCATCTTTTCCAGTATCGGCTTGTCGCCTGGCAACATCGCCATGCTGTTCATTGCCGAGGCCCTAGTGTACGCGATTATCGGAGCCGTGTCGGGGTATCTGATTGGGCAGGCGCTGTCCAAGGTTATCAGCGTGTTCCATATCCTGCCTGGGCTATACCTGAACTTCTCGTCTACATCGGCGGAAGTGTCTATCGGGCTGGTGATTGGGGTTGTGCTGCTGTCTACCATCTTCCCCGCGAAGAAAGCGTCCGAAGTGGCGACGCCTTCCGTTGACCGCACCTGGCGGCTGCCCGAGCCGGACGGCGATACGTGGCGCATCACGCTGCCGTTTGCCGTGTCCGGCGCGCAGGCACCGGGCATCAACAGCTTCCTGACCGAATGGTTCCAGTCCTATGAAGAGCAGTCGGTGGGCGACTTCCTGACGCAGGGCATTGGCAGCCGCCAGGTGGCGATGCCGCAAGGGGAGGGATACCGGCTGACCGGACGCATTTGGCTCGCCCCCTTTGACCTCGGCGTCTCGCAGGACATTGCTCTGGACACCACCCCGACCGACCTGGAAGACATTTATGCCGTGGACATCACCCTGACGCGCATCTCCGGTGATGTCAGCAACTGGAAGCGCGTTAATCGGCGCTTCCTCAATGTTGTGCGCAAGCAGTTCCTGATTTGGCGCACGCTCACTGCCGAGGAGCGCGAGCGATACCTGGATGTTGCGCCCAGCACTGCCCCGACTGGTGCAAGCGCCATCGCCGAGCCGGATGCCGCCGCAGTTGCTCCCGCCCTTTAATTTCGTCTTTATTCTCTCGTTACGCATCTGTTCAAGGAGAACCGGCCCCCGTGGCATCATTGGAACACAACCGCAAAGGCGGACTAGGCGCACCGGACGACATTGAGGACGCACGCGAGCTTGCCGAGGAAGAGGCGGGCGACGAGAGCGGCAGGCAGATACGCTACGAGGACGGCTTCACGGGCAAGGTGGTCCTTGGGGCGCTGTTCGTGTGCCTCATCATGCTGCCGGGCGCAATCTATCTCGGCCTGGTCGCCGGGCAGTCGCTGGGGGCGGCGGCGCAGTGGGTGACCATTGTGCTGTTCTCGGAAGTGGCCCGCCGCTCGTTTCTGCCGCTCAAGCGCCAGGAAATCTACTGCCTTTTTTACATGGCCGGGGCACTTACCTATACAGGCTTCGGCGGCCTGCCGGGCATCTCGGGCGGGCCGTTTGGCAACCTCATCGCCATTCAGTTTCTGATGCAGTCGCCGGCGATGGCTCCGGTTGTGCATTCCCTGCCGGGCTGGATTGGGCCGCAGCCCGGTTCCACCGCTTATGCCAATCGCAGCTTTCTAGACCATGCGTGGCTGGTGCCGATAACCGTCCTGATTTTCTCGCAAATCTTTGACCGCATGAAGTGGATTGGCCTGGGCTATCTGATGTTCCGCATCACGTCGGATGTGGAGCGGCTGCCGTTTCCCCTGGCTCCGGTTGCCGCATCGGGCGCGACCGCTTTGGCGGAGGCCAGCACCAAAGAAGAGTCTTGGCGCTGGCGGGTCTTTTCCACCGGCACCATTATCGGCCTCTTGTTCGGCTTCTTTTATCTTGCCATCCCCATCTTTACCGGCGTGACGTTTGGGCATCCGTTCCAGCTGCTGCCTATTCCGTTTTTTGACCTGACGCCCAGCACAGAGCGCAGCCTGCCGACGGCTTTGACCGGCTACAATCCCGACCTGGGGCTGATTATGCTGGGCTTTCTGATTCCCTACCAGATTGTGCTGGGCGGGTTTGTTTCTTCTGTGCTGGCACAGATTGGGCTAAACCCGATCTTGTACCGCGCTGGCTTGTTCCCGCACTTTGTGTCCGGCTCGCCCACCATTCAGACCAAAGCGTCCATTGACTTTGATTTCTGGCTGTCGTTTGGCATTGGCATCAGCCTTGCCATTGCCATTATCGGCATCTTCTCCATCCTGCGCACTGTCATTCAAGGGCGCTCTCGCGAACGCACCGCCACGCGCGGCAGCCTGGGGCAGGTGCCGCCAGGGCGCGGGGACTTCCCGTGGCAGATGGCTTTGGGCGCCTGGCTGCTGGCAACAGTCGGGTATATCATCCTGAACCACCATTTCGTGCCGCTGTTCCCTGTCTGGCTGATTGTCTTTTATGGCCTGGTCATCACGCCGATTAACTCCTATGTCTCGGCCCGCTTGATTGGCCTGACAGGGCAGGCGGCGGCCTTTCCTTATATCAAGGAGGCCACAGTCCTGCGCAGCGGCTACGGGCAGCCTGATATTTGGTTCGCGCCGCTGCCCCTGGCCGACTATGGGCCGCAGGCACAGCTATTTCGCGAGATAGAACTCACCGGCACCAAGTTTACGAGCATTATCAAGCTGGAACTGTTCATGCTGCCGTTGATTTTGATTACCAGCTTTGTTTATTGGGGCTTTTTGTGGCACACCAACGACATCCCGTCGTCGCAGTTCCCCTTTGCGCAGAAGTTCTGGCCGCTGGCGGCGATCCAGCGTTCCATCTTCTCGCAGATCAACGTGCATGGCGGGGCGACCTGGGCAAAGGATGCCCTGAAGCCTCATTTGATCGGCCTGGGGACAGCCTTCGGCGTGGCGTTTTATGCGCTGACATTGGTGTTCAAATGGCCGCTGCTGTTCTTTTACGGCTTCATGGGAGGCATTACCAGCCTGCCGCATAACACCATCCCGACGTTTATCGGCGCTATTTTGGGACGCTACTACTTTGCGCGGCGGCTGGGCGTGGAAAAGTGGCAGATGTACACGCCGGTTCTGCTGGCGGGCTTCTTCTGCGGGTCGGGCCTGATTGGCATGGCGGCGATTGCCCTCGCGCTCATCAGCAAGACCGTAAACTATCTGCCGTTTTAGCCCGTATCAAAGGGAGCCTGTGGGCGCTGCCAAGGCGTATTCCAGGCCGCTTAAGCGCGTTCTAGCGACGGAACAAAACCGTCCGTCGTTGGCGTGCGCTTGGAACACTGGGGAGATACCGGGTGAACACCAGGGACACGCCCAGCAAAAGCCAGGCTAGGGCGGTACTGTTCCTGTTTGAAACACGAAACTATGAACGCGACTTTAGAAAACTCCCTTCCTAAATTGGGGCGGCGGCCCGACTGGAAAGAAACCGGCTGGCAGGGGCTGACCCTGCAAACGCCCCACGCCTGGAACCTGGTCGCGTTCAGCGGCGAGCGCGCGCAGGGCAGCCTGCGCCTGGACAACGGCGAGACAGCGGGAACAGCGGCGGGCGTGGAAATCCGGTGGTCGCATATCAAAGGGCGCATCACCGATGCCGATCTGGAAAAACGCCTGGAGCGCTACTTTGCGGGCATCCGCCGGACGGTCAAGCGGCAAAAGCTGGACGTGGACGCCAAAAGCAAAGCAATGGGTGACGAGCGCTTCCCGGAGCGCGACATGACGCGGACGTTCTCCTGGAAGGCCGACCGGCGGGCGCAGGGGCGCATCTGGCACTGCACCGAGTGCGGGCGACTGGTCATCGCGCAGGTGGTCGGGGCGCACGGCAGCCTTTCCCCCCTCGCCTCGGAAGTGCTGCGTTCGGTGCAGTGCCACGCGGCGGACGCGGACTGGGAAACCTGGTCTTTGTACGATTTGCTGACACAGGTGCCCGCCGACTATTCTTTGCGCGGCAAGCCGCAATTGATGAATATCTACGTGCAATTGATGTTCGGGCGAGGGCAGAGCGCCGATACTTTGTCGGTGGAGCAGTGGGGGGTTGCCAATGTGCAGCTGCGCGGGGCGTACCTGGACGAATGGTTCCGCCAAAAGAACGCCGCTCACGAGTCTTTATTGCGGTATGCCGCGCAGGAAGTGGATGTGCAGGGCCATGCCGCTTTGCTCCTGACAGGACGACGGCGGGGCCTGGGCTACTGGATGGCGCAGGCCCCGCAGCATCTTGCCAAGCTGCAAATGCCCGCCACCCACTTCAGCGCGTGTTTGTGGGAGTGCGCTGAAAGCAACAAGATATTTCTCATGCAAAGCTACAGCCGCCGCCCCCAAACTGAGATGCTCATGCAGATCGCGCAGCGCACGCCATGTCACTAAGAAATAAATCGCTCAGGGACAAATTAGGCGAGTATGTGCCGCTGCTGGCGCGCAAGCCCGCCCTGCCACGCGAACAATCGCTGGCCCTGAAGCCTATCCGCAATCCTGCGGTTCGGTGGGAGCGCGCGATGGAAAAAGAAAGCCGGGAAGAAGACGAAGAAAAAGAGGGGGCAGAAGACGGCGGCGCAGGCCAGGTCGTGCTGCGTGTTCCACTCAAAACCGGCGGCCTGTCACGGATGATGACGCGCTGGCTGTCCATGCCGGACAGCAAGACCATTGAGCTGGATGAGTTTGGCGGGGCCGTGTGGGAGATGTGCGATGGCCGCCACACCGTGGAACAGTTTATCGGCCACACCTGCAAGACCTATCAACTCAACCGTCGTCAGGCCGAAGTCAGCGTGCTGGCATTTATGCGCATGCTGATGGAGCGGCGCTTGATCGGCTTTCGGGAGGCAGACCCGCTGCCTGCCGCACACCTTAAAGGAAAAGAACATGTCGGTGCCAACCCGCGCCCCGCGCCCAAACGCAAACGACGACAGCGCCCCGCTCGGCGTTATTAAAACGCAGATTAATCTGCCGTGGAGCAAGGCGATCCAGATTGCGATGAACTCGCTGAAGATACGCTTCGCGCGCTCGCTGATCACCGCAGCGGGCATTTTCCTGGGCATTGCGTTTCTAGCGTTCTCATTTACGTCCATGCAGATGGACAAGGGGGACGCGCAGGCCCATAACCGTCAAATCTGGCTGCTGGTGATGTCATTTCTGGTGTCCACCATTGGGATTATGAACTCCATGCTGATGTCGGTCTCGGAGCGCTTTCGCGAGATTGGCACCATGAAGTGCCTGGGCGCGCTGAACTCGCTGATCGTGCGCTTGTTTATCATTGAGGCCGTGTTTATGGGCATCATTTCCTCAGTCGGCGGGTGGCTGCTGGGCTTTGTGGGCGTGGTGCTGGTGCATGCGGCCCAGGGCACGGCGGGGCGGCTGACACCGGGCTTGGCGCTGGCCTCGTTCGGGCTGTGCATCGTGGTGGGGGCGTTGATCACGCTGCTGGCCGCGCTGCTGCCCGCCCTCCGGGCCGCGCAAATGCCGCCTGCCGCCGCCCTGCGCACGGATGTTTAAGCATCGGCGCACTATGTTTAAGCATCGGCGCACTATGTTTAAGCGCCTGCGCACGGATGTTTAAGAGACGCAATCAAGGAGAAGCTTGTGGCTGCAACGGAATACATAGTCAGAACCAAAGACGTGGTGAAAGTGTTTACGCTGGGCGATGAGAAGCTGCGCGCCCTGGACGGCGTCAGCGTAGACATCAAGCGCGGCGAGTATATCTCTATCATGGGGCCTTCTGGGTCGGGCAAATCCACGCTGTTCAACGCTATCGGGGGCCTGGACAAGCCGGACAGCGGCAGCGTGTTTATCAACGACGTGGACATGGCACAGCTTGACGCGGGCGAGCTGGCCTATCTGCGCTGCCACACAATCGGCTATATCTTCCAGACGTTTAACCTCATCACAGTGATGACGGCCCTGGAGAATGTCACCCTGCCCACCATCTTTGCCGGGACGCCCGGCGAGGATGGCGTCAAGCGAGGCATGGAGTTGCTCAAGATTGTCAGCCTGGATCACCGCATGCACCATAAGCCGTCCCAGCTTTCGGGCGGGCAGCAGCAGCGCGTCGCCATTGCCCGCTCGCTGGCAAACAACCCCAGCATCATATTGGCGGACGAGCCAACCGGCAACCTGGACTCCAAGACAGGCGAGGAAATCATTGCCCTCCTGCGCCGTTTGAATAAAGAACAGGGCGTGACTATTATTACGGCGACCCATGACTACAAGATGGTGGATGTCTCCGACCGCGTGATCTGGATACGCGACGGCAAGGTGGAGAAGATTGAAAACCGCGCCGACATCAAAATTAATATCGGCGGTATGGCGGGGGAAGCCGAGCACCTGGCAGGGGCCGTCAACTGAGGCTTCTTTTCACAGCCACAAACCACAACGCAGCCTGCGCTTTCTAGGAGAGCGCAGGCTGTTTACGTGCTGCCCTGCCCAATTTGGAACAGGCTGAGCTGGCCGCTGCCGGTGTAAACTAAAACAAAGCGCCCATCCGGCGTGGCCGAGATTTGGCGAATAAGGCCGCCGTCGCGCAAGGTGTAACTGGAAGTCACCCGCCCCTGCGCGTTCAGGTTGTACAGGGAACGCTGCCCGTCCCAGACCGTAATGCGCGTCCCGTCCGGGGCCAGGGCGACCAGTTGGGGGGCAAAAAGCAGGTTGCCCTGCTCCCACAAGGGCTTGTCGTCATGCGTATCCAAGAACGCCAGGCGGCGCTCCGGCACGGACTGCTCGCCCCGCGTGATAATGCGTAGATAGCCGACAGCGACATAGCGCCCATCGGCGGTGACTGCAGCTTTGGGCTGGTACGCATCCGCGCCCAGGGCATACTGCCAGCACGGCGCTCCGCCGGACATGCTGCGCCATAAGTACAGGCCGGCATCGCTGCGCCGGACATTGGAGTACGACACGCCTAGGGTAGAGCTGCCCCCCTGCGCCGCCTGCGCTTCAAACAAACGGCTCGGCGCGACGGGTGCGGCTGACGGCTGAGCGGGATACTCCCACAACGCCGCCCCGTTGGTAGAGTAGCACGAGACGCCGCTGCTGTCCCAGGTTGCTGCCGTCAGGCTGTCGCTATGGGGGGCAAATGCCAGCGAGTTGCCCAGTCCGCGCAATGTCCAGCGGTGCAGCTTGGGATGGTCGCCCAAACTCAGCAGGTACAGCGAGTGCCCGCCTGTAGAAACAGCCGCATACTGCCCGTCCGGCGATACCTGCGCATCCCACACGGCCCCGTCCAGGGTGGGGGCGAGCGTCTGCACGCCGTCCAGCCCGCGCCGCACAAACACCTGCTTTTGGGTGGGGTCTAATTTTGCCCAAGTCATTAGGGTGCGCCCGCCCGGCCCCACGGCCACCTGCGAGGCGAGCGGGGAGGCGCGCGCCCATAGCGGCTTTACGGGCTGGTCTGCCCAGCGCCACAGCCCCAACTTGGCTTTGCCGGGTGTACCTAAAGCGTTAAACACCACCCCAACGCTCTGCCCATCAGGAGAAAGCGAGGCGGTGCGCACGCCCGGCAGCGTGATTGTCCACACGCGCTTGAATGTGTCGTCAGAGGGCGGGGCGGCCTGCACGGTCTGCGTCGGCACCAGGTTCACAAGGGCACGGCGGCCTGCCGGGGCCAGCAGGACTGCGCCCAGGCAGGCCAGCCCGCACGCGAACGCCCCTCTTTTATTCCGCAAGGCTGTTTTGCTCATCTTCTGTCACCAATGACAAAAAGTACCGATGCACCCGGTCGTCCGGCGTGAGTTCCGGGTGAAATGCGCTGCCCAGCACATGGCCCTGACGCACAAACACGATTTTACCTTCATGGCTCGCCAGCGTCTCCACACCCGGCCCTGTTTCCGTCACATACGGTGCGCGGATAAAGACCGCCCGCACCGGCTCGCCGCCCACTGCAGGAACCTCCAGGGGCGCTTCAAATGAGTCCTGCTGCCGCCCGAAGGCATTGCGGGCTACGGTGATGTCCAGCAGCCCCAGGGTCGGCTGCCCGCCGCGCTCGCCTGTACCTTCTTTGATCTGCCGGGCCAGCAGGATTAGGCCCGCGCAGGTGCCGTAGATTGGCGTTTGCGCCTCGGACGCGGCTTGCAGGGCATCGTCCAACCCGTAGCGTGCCATCAGCTTGCCGATTGTCGTGCTTTCGCCGCCGGGCAGCACAATGCCATCGGCCTGTTCCAGCTCGCGGGGCAGGCGGGCCGCATAAGCGTCTGCGCCCAGGCTTTGGAGCATCGCCACATGCTTGGCATAATCTCCCTGCAATGCCAGGACGGCAATGCGCGGCTTTTGTTTGATTGGACGCTTCCAATCGTCGTTTTGTTCTTGGCTGTTCACAGGCTGTTGCTGACCGAAAAGGAGAAGACACGCCCCGCCGCATCGGTGAACGTGGACGTGTTGGGCTGGCTGCCCGCAAAGCCGGCGGGGGCGGTCAGTTCCACCGTGCTGCTCGCCACCGTCGCGCGCAGGCTATAGTACCCGGCCTGCACGACAGGCCGGTACTGGGTGTCCAGGACAATTCCCGCCGCGCGGCTGTCAAATCTGAGTTGATTGCCACTCACGGTGATGCCTTTGGCAAACCCCGACACTCCCGATGCATTGTAAACTGTCCCTTGATACTGCACGCTTTGCAGGTCGCTGGCCTGGGCCGTGCGGCTGAGCGTGAGCGCGAGCGTGAAATAATTGGCCGCCGGATTGGCATCGCCTGCTGATGTTGTCAGCGCGAATGCTCCCTGGGTAAACAAAGCATCCGGCCCGGCGGCAACCGAGGGCGGGTCGCCGAAGCCTGCCGCAGTTGGCCCGAACGGTGTGGCCGTCGCGGCATTGGATACTCCCTGGCTGCCCGCGCTGCCGTGCGCCACCACTTCGTACTGGTACGCCGTTCCCGGCGTCAGCCCCACATCGACAAACCGCGTGCCGCTTTGCCCGCTTGCCAGTGTTGTTGTCGCCCCGCCCGCAACGCGCAGCACGTCAAACGTGGGCGAAGCAGCATTGGAAACTGTCCACGTCAATGTGACGCAGCCGCCGCCGCTGCCCGCCGCCGCCGTCAAAGCCACCGTGGGAGCCGGCGTCGGCGCAGACACCGGTGTGGTGGGCGCGGAGCCTCCCGTCACAACCGGCGTTGTCCCGCCTATGGGAAACGATGTGGAGGGCGTTGTGCTGCCCGTTCCCCCGCAGCCCGCGAGTGAGGCTGCCGCTAGTGCCGCCGCCAGCACCCCAGCGTTGCGCGAAACTTGTTTCATCTTTTGCCTATTTTCTCACGCGCCGCCTTATGGGCATGTTTGGCATAATTTTACCCCATTCTGGCTTGTGGGTTGGCATTTGCGCCGAAAGCCGTGCGCCTGCTGTGGATGCGGTGCAGTAAAGTCCCTTCCCGCATTAAAATGCAGGCCTATCATAGTAAAACCCACCTTCTGCACTGGTCAGCACTGGCTACCCGGAGGGCGTGGGTTAGGAATAATCCGTTCCTAACCCGCGCAGGCGGGTTCTGTTATCAGCACGGGGTTTTAACCCCGTGAATGATGGGCGTTACCCCGTGTTTCATGGTTTCTGCGTGGGCACGAGGGCGTTTCACCCCCGTCCTAAGCCCTCACCAACGACGGACGAAATCGTTCCGTCGTTGCAACGCGCTGAATACGCGCGAGCAAATCCGACGCCCCGCGCTTGCCGCGCCGACACACGCCCGGCGGGCCGAGAGGCTTGCCCAAACAAATCTCTCGGCCAACGACCCAAAACAGCGTGCAATAGGGTATGATAAAAATACAGTTTCAATCTTCCGCTTGCTCTCGCGCCCTTGCGCGCTCGCCTCGTGACCTTACCCTCTCTGCGAAGCGCGTCCCCCGAGACCGATGTTGCACCTTCTTTCGCTGAAGCACGCCCCTAGGGTATGCCCGGCAGCCTCGTGTGAGTGGAAACTTGGAATGCGCCGCCTGCTGCGTCTCTTCGGGGACTAATCTTTCAGCAGACGGGCGGCATCCCTCCACACACTTTGGGAGGAAGAAAGGCAATACACTTTGCAGACATTTGCAGAGCTGGAGCTGAAACCCAGCATCCAGCACAACCTCGCGGCGGCGGATCATATCACCCCGACGGAAATCCAGACGCTCGCCATGCCCGCCGCTCTGAATGGGCAGGACTTGATCGCCTGTGCCCAGACCGGCGGCGGCAAGACCGCTGTCTACGCCATTCCTATTCTCAACAAGCTGAATGGGTCTGAAACGCATCACCCACGCGCCTTAATCTTGGTGCCTACGCGTGAACTCGCGGTGCAAGTGGAAGCAAACTTCGCCCTGTACGGCAAGGGAACCGGCCTGCGCGGGGTCGCCATCTATGGCGGCGCAGGCATGGGCCAGCAGGTCATGCGCCTGCGCCGTGGGGTTGATTTAATTGTCGCCACGCCGGGACGCTTGTTTGACCATTTGGAACAGGGCACGGTAGACCTGTCCCATGTGACCACGCTGGTGCTGGACGAAGCAGACAGATTGCTGGACATGGGCTTTCTGCCCCAGGTGCAGCGGATTGTGCGGCACATTCCCGACGAAGGCCGCCAGACTATGCTCTTTTCGGCCACCATGGACGATGCTGTGGAGAAGCTGGCACAGGCCTATCTCACCAAGCCAGTCGTGGTCAATGCTCAGCCGCGCTCTACGGCTGTCGCCCAGATTGAACAAATTGTGCATCGCATCATGCCCAGCGAAAAAGGCGACCTGCTGCTGACATTGCTCGCCGAAGCGCGCGAAGGCAACGGCTCGGCCCTGGTCTTTACCCGCACCCGGCATGGCGCGGATCGCCTGGAAGCCTCCCTGTCCCGCGACGGCATCCGGTCGGGCTGCATCCACGGCGACATTTCGCAAAACCAGCGCGAGCGCGTGCTGTCCCAGTTCCGCAGCGGCAAGCTGGACGTGCTGGTGGCGACCGACGTGGCCGCACGCGGCATTGACGTTCCCAGCATCACCCATGTCATCAACTATGATATGCCTGTCTGCGCGGAAGACTATATTCACCGCATCGGGCGGACAGGCCGGGCCGGGCGCTCGGGCAAAGCCCTGACGTTTGTGACGCATGGCGATACCGCGCAGCTCAGGGCCATTGAAAAGCTGGTCGGCCAGCGCCTAGACCCCAACCCGCCGTCCATGGACGAGCGAACCGGACAGGGTGCGCGCCAAGCGCAGCGCCGCTCACAGGGGTCGGGCCGCACGTATGGCGGCGGCTGGGACGGCGGCGCACAGCAAGGTGGCCGTCGCCCGATGAGCGCCCGCCGGGGCCGCTAGGCTCCTGGCTGAGTGATAAGACAACACAATCACGGGGTTGAAACCCCGTGCTGGCAATAGAAAACCCGCCTGCGCGGGTTAGGAGAGGATTTTCCTAACCCACAAAGGCGGGTTTTCTGGGCCTAGAGCCAGGTGTCAAAGCCAGGAACGTGCCTGCACATCTCGCCGTCAATTTAGGGATCATCAACGCCGTGCCAGCAGATGCTCTGCCAAAGATGCAATGTGTGCGGCGTTGGGGTGGGGCAGCGAAAGCCGCGCGGCCTCCTGCACCGAGGGGCGCGTGGCGGGGTACAGCAAGGATAAATCGTGCAGGGCGGCAATGCACACGCGCGCGGCTTCAATATCAGGACGCAAAAAGCGCGCCATCAGCAAGAGAATATCAACAATGTCCTGCGCAGTCGCGTCTTTCCAGATGCGCACATGAGCCTCGTCCATCGCGAGACACACCTGCGAGAGATACAAGCACGGCGTGTAAAACGGCAGATCATACGCCGAGAGCGCAAACGTATGGTCAAACGAGAGCGTTCCCTGCGCGGGGTCAATAGGGGTGATATGGTCAGCAATCAGCGACCCCAAGTGCCGAAATGCACTGGTCAGCAGCACAATGCCGGGAACGCTCAAGTCCTTAACCGCAGCCTCAAACGAAAGATTAAGCCTGCGGTCAAAGAGCGCATCGGCGGCAGCGTCAAACTCTCCTGTGATGGGAAGCAAAGCCTCTTGCACGGGCAGGGGCAGGGCATCCCAATTATCCGCATAGTCCGAGGTCATGGGCGCACCATGCTTTTGAGAATAAAGCCGACATTGGCCGGACGCTCGGCCAGCCGCCGCATGAAGTACGGGTACCAGGTGCGTCCAAACGGCACATAGGCGCGCACGCCGTAGCCTTCTTCAGCCAGCGACTCCTGCAAGTCGCGCCGGATGCCCAGCAGCATCTGAAACTCAAAGCGGCTGTTGGGGACGCGGTGCTCGCGCACAAAGCGCTTGGCATCACGCACAATCGCAGCGTCATGGGTGGCAATCGCCGCCTGCACCCCGCTCGCCAGCAGCGCGCGCATCTGGCGCCCATACGCGGCATCCACATCGGCCTTGGCGGGGTAGGCGACGTCCGGCCCTTCGGCATACGCGCCCTTCACCAAGCGAATGGAAACATTGGCATCAATCATGGATTGCAGGTCGGCATCGGTGCGGCGCAGCGAGGATTGCAGGACGGTGCCAAGATTTGGGTACTCGTCGTGGGCGGCGCGCACAATATCTAAGGTGCGCTGCGTGTAGGCGCTGCCTTCCATGTCCACGCGCACAAACGTGCTGTTCTGGGCACGCGCGGCCTGGGCAATGCGCATCAAGTTAGAATAAGCCAGCGCCTCGCTTTGGTCTAAACCCAGCGCGGTGAGCTTGACGCTGATGTAGCCGTCTTCTAGGCCAGCCTCTGCCGGGGATTGCAGCACGGCAATATAAGCATCGGTGGCTTCAGACGCCTCGTGCTCACTGCCGACATTCTCGCCCAAGAGGTCGAGCGCAGTGCGGATGTGCCGAGTTTGCAGAGCGCGGGCTGTGGCAAGCGCTTCCGGCAGTTGCTCGCCAGCCACAAAGCGGCGCACCAGTCCCTGCGACATGCCGTTTTGCGTCAGCAGCGTTCGCACTTGGGCATTATCGCTCAGCTTCAGGAGAAGGGTACGGGCGGAAAGGGGCATTGCAGGGGGCTTTCTGAGGATGAGCTTGCTTGGCTGAGGATGAGCTTGCTTGGCTGAGGATGAGCTTGCTTGGCTGAGGATGAGCTTGCTTGACATTGGGGCCGCGCGCGGCCTATAATAACGCCAATGTCTGTTTCCATCATTATACCCGCCTATAACGAAGAGGAGCGCCTGCCCGAAACGCTGCGCGCGACAGCCGTTTACTTTGCCGGGTGCGGGGAAGAGTTTGACATCTTAGTGGTGGATGACGGCTCTCAAGACGGCACCGTGGCGGTCGTCTCGCGCTTTGCATCCGCCAATCCCGCTGTCTGCGTGGAATGCCTGAGCTACGGCGGCAATCGGGGCAAGGGTTATGCGGTGCGCTACGGCATGCTGCGGGCGCGGGGGCAGATGCGCCTCTTCTGCGATGCTGACCTCGCGACGCCTCCTGACCAGTACGAAGTCGTGCTCAAAGGCATGCGCGAGAAAGGCGCAGCGATTGGGATTGGCTCACGGCCACTGCGTGCGTCCCATCTGCTGGTGCATCAGCCGTGGCACCGCGAGATGCTGGGGCGCGGCTTCAACCAGGCCGTGCGGATGCTGGCGGTTCCCGGCATTGCCGACACGCAGTGCGGGTTTAAAGTCTTCACGGCGGATGCCGCGCAGGAAGTGTTTTCCCGCTGCCGCCTGGATAGCTTTGCCTCAGACAGCGAGTCATTGTACGTGGCGACAAAGCTTGGCTACGCTATCGCCGAGGTGCCTATTAGTTGGTCACACAAAGAAGGCTCCAAGGTAAACATGGTGCGCGATGGCCTGCGGACGCTGTTTGACCTGATGACTGTACGCCGCCTGCACCGTGGCCTCCGTGCGCTTCAGGCCGTGCCCGCTCAGCCGCACCTCACCCCGCCTTTCTGATCCACCTCCTCGGCACGCCTGCGCGTGTTCGTCCTTCCCCTATGAAACATGAAGAATACGAGCGAATGTACCGCTTTGAAGACACGTATTGGTGGTTTGTCGCGCGCCGCCATCTAATCACATCTTTGCTGGACGGCTTTTATGCGCGTGCCGGGCAGCTTGCTATCCTGGACATCGGCTGCGGGACAGGGGCCATGCTGGACGAATTGGCCCCCTTTGGCACGGTGACCGGAGCCGACTTTGCACCCGAAGCTCTCGCTTTCTGCCGGGAGCGCGGGCAGGGCCATGGCCGACGCTATGACCTCGCGCGGGCGGATGTGCGCCGCCTGCCGTTCGCGGACAATTCATTTGATGTTGTGACCGCCATGGATATTATTGAGCATATTGACGACGACAAGGCGGCGGGTAGTGAAATCCGGCGCGTGCTCAAGCCCGGCGGCAGGCTGTTTGTGACTGTGCCCGCTTTTCAGTCGCTGTGGAGCGAGCATGACGAAGCCCTGCACCATTACCGCCGCTACACCGCCCCGCACCTTAAAGACGTTTTCCAGCGCGTGGGGCTTGCTGTGCCCAAGCTTTCGTACACGGTTACCAGCTTGTTTCCCCCCATTTGGGCATATCGCCAGATAGCCAAGCGCCTGCCTCAAAGGCGGATTCGTGGCGAGAAGAAGGCGGACTTGGTGGAGTTCTCCCCCCACGTCAACCGCTTCCTGCGGGTGCTTTCCCAATTAGAAACCAAGGTCGTGACCCGTGCCAACCTGCCCTTTGGCGTCTCGGTGGTGTGTGTTGCCCAGAAGCCGGTGGCCTCGCAATGAGCCACGCCCGCGCTTGGGGGGCAGCGATTGGGGCGGGCGCGCTGGCTGTTCTGGGCTATGCGGCGGGCGTGGAGCCGTATGCCGTCCAAACCGTGCGCCTGACTTTGCGCCTGCCCCGGCTGCCCGCCGCCTTTGACGGCTACACCATCCTCCAAGTGTCCGACCTGCATATGTCTCAGATGGGGCGGCGCGAAAAGATTGTGCGTTCGCTGATTGACACAATCGGGCCGGTGGACTTGGTGGCGGTTACGGGTGATTTGGTGCATACGCAGCGCGGCATTGCGCCGTTTCTTGCCTTGGCGCAGTCGTTTCAGGCACGCGACGGCGTGTATGCCATCTTTGGCAACAGCGAGCACAAAAACGGCGTTCGCTCTCATGCTTTTGCGCAGACACTGGCGGACAGCGGCATCCTTCCCCTCCTCAACTCTCATGTCCTCTTGTTGCGCGGCGAGGCGCAGATGGCTTTGGCAGGCGTGGATGACCCCGTCAATGACCTGGACAGGCTGCCTGCTGCCCTGCATGGCATCCCGGACGGCTTGTGTACGCTGCTGCTGATGCACAGCCCGGACGGCGTGGCGGAAGCGGTTGTGCATGGCGTGGATTTGGTGCTGTCGGGGCATACGCACGGCGGGCAGATACGGCTTCCCTTGATTGGCGCTCCGTACACGCATTCTTATCTCGGGCGGCGCATGTCCAGCGGCTTGTATCAGGGGCGCGGCTTGCGGCGGGTGGTGGGCATCCGTCCGGGGCGGACGCAGTTGTACGTGTCTCGCGGCATCGGCATCAGCGGCCTGGCCCTGCGCTTTCTTACCCGCCCTGAACTCACGGTCGTTACTCTCAGGCGCGGGCCTCTGCCGCCGGGTAAGTCTCCTCGCAAACGCTAACGGTGTGTCTAAAAAGCCCTCCTGCCCATGCAGAAAACCACGGGGTTAAAACCCCGTGCTGATAATAGAAAACCCACCTTCATGGGTTAGGAATACTTTTGTCCTAACCCGCGCCCTCCGGGTAGCCAGTGCTGACCAGTGCAGAAGGCGGGTTTTACTATGGCAGGCCCGCATTTTAATGCGGGATGGGACTGTTCCTTTCTAGACACACGCTAAGCATCGTGGGGCGGAGCTAGGCGCGCGGACAGCGCGCACACGGCAATGCACAGGGCGATGCTGAGCGTGACAAAGACCCCGACAGCGCGCGTGTCCCCTGTCAGCACGGCGTCGTACACCGCCAGAGGCATGGTCTGCGTTTGGCCCGGCGTGTCTCCCGCCACCATCAATGTCGCCCCAAAGTCGCCCAAGGCCCGCGCGAATGCCAGCGACGCCCCTGCCGCCAAGCCCGGCAGCGCCAGCGGCAGCAGGATAAACCGCGCCACAGCCCCACGCCCCGCGCCGTCGGTGCGGGCGGCGTCCAAGACTTCCTTTTCCACGCTTGCCAGCGCGACCCGCGCATAGCCGACAAACAGCGGCAGGCTTGCCACGCACGTTGCCACCACTGCTCCCTGCCAGGTAAACACTAGGGGATGCCCCCAGACACGCTCCCACTCGCGGCCTACGGGGCTGCGCCTGCCCAAGCCCACCAAGAGAGCGTAGCCCAAAACCGTGGGCGGCAGGACAAGGGGAAGGTTTGCCAGCCCAATCAGCACGTTCCGCCCCCAAAACCTACGCTGGGCAAGCGGATAAGCAATCGCCAGCCCCAGCCCGATGCTGAACACCGTCGCCCAGCCCGCGACCTTGAGTGACAACAAAAGTGGGACAAGGCTGACGGTCGTAGGCGCTGGTGGCATGGAAAGACGCTTTGTGGCTTACGGCAGGCTGTAGCCGTACCTCTTCCAAATGGGGGCGGTGGACTTGCCCGTGATAAACGCCAGAAACTTAGCCCCCAACACGGCCTGCGGCGATCCTTTGACAAGGCCCGCGCTTTGCGCGATGGGCGCGTGCAGGCTGTCCGGGACAACCACATACGGGTCGGCTTTGTCTTCCACCACCAGCGACAACGCGGTAAAAGTGACATCGGCGTTGCCGCTTTGCGCATACTGCAAAGCCTGCCCGATATTCTCCGCCTGCACCAGCCGCCCGGCAACCCGCGCCGCGAGGCCCGCCCGCGCCAGCGACTGCTGCGCTGCCAGGCCATAAGGCGCGAGAGCGGGGTTTGCGAGTGCAATCTTTGCATACGCGGGATCGGCTAAATCCCCAATCGCACGCGGGTGATGTTTGGCGTCCGCCCGCGTCCACATCACCAACCGGCCGATAGCATACACGCGCGCTGTGCCGGGCACAAGTGCTCCCTGCGCCGTCAGCTTGGAGACGGTCTGGGTGTCTGCGGACACAAACACGTCTTCGGGCGCGCCATTTTGTAGCTGCGTGGCG